>Ga0302315_10000060_pt1 | contig 133643 bp, 114 predicted proteins | sample III_Palsa_N3_1_FD_200532 | JGI IMG/M metagenome (GOLD analysis project Ga0302315, IMG submission 200532) | Peat permafrost microbial communities from Stordalen Mire near Abisko, Sweden - III_Palsa_N3_1 | ecosystem: Environmental > Terrestrial > Soil > Palsa > Peat permafrost | place: Sweden...
AACTTTGGTGTGTTTGTTGAGCTTGAAGATGGTATTGACGGATTGATCCACATCTCTGACCTTTCATGGTCTAAGAAAGTTAATCACCCTAACGAATTCACTAAAGTTGGTGAAAAATTAGACGTGATCGTGTTGGAACTTGATGTTGAAAACCGCAAGTTAAGCCTTGGCCACAAACAGCTTGAAGAAAACCCTTGGGATACTTTTGAAACCATCTTCACTATTGACTCAATACATGAAGGTACCGTGTTAAAAGTAACTGAAAAAGGTGCTATCGTAGCTTTACCTTACGGTGTTGAAGGCTTCGCGCCAACCAAACATTTGGTTAAAGAAGACGGAAAGAGCTTAAAAGCTGAAGAAACTGCTGAATTCAAGATCATTGAATTTAACAAGGAAAACAAACGTATAGTTATTTCACACTCACGTATATGGGAAGAAGCTCGCGCTGATGCTCGTGTTCAGGAATTTGAAAACCGTAAAAAAGAAGCAAAATCTGCAACTAACGCGGTTAAGAAAGTGAAAGACTCGGTTGAAAAATCAACTTTAGGCGACCTTAGCGTTCTTGCTCAGTTAAAAGAGCAAATGGAAGGTGCTGAAAGCAAAGCCCGCAAGGCTAAAAAATCAGAAACTGAAGACGAAGCCCAATAAGCTTTAGAAACTAATATTCTGCAAGCCCTCATGATTTTATCATGAGGGCTTTTTTTATATATTTAAACCATGAGCGGAGAAACTGATTTAAATATCTTATTGAAAAGCATGACACCCCTGCTTAATGAAGGTGATTACGTTTTTTGCACGATAGCCAGTCTAACTAATGTAGATACTAATGAGATAGTAGCATCCTTTAAGGAAACTGAAGGCATAACCATCATCCTAAAAAAAGAAACGGCAGACAAGCTTAAACTCGATTACATCTATATAGCTGCCTGGATTACCCTAACCGTACACTCATCATTAGAAGCGACCGGCCTAACCGCCGCGTTTGCGACAGCACTGGCTAATGAAGGCATCAGCTGCAATGTAGTGGCGGCATATTATCATGATCATATTTTTGTAGCGAAAAAGGATGCGAAGAGAGCGATGGCGGCGTTGGGGGGATTGACCAGTATATAGTTTATTACCATGATGATGATGCTTTATTATATTTACAATACATGAAAAACCTAATTACAAATATATTGAATATAAAAACCGCTATTATATTACTCGTTCTATCACTTACAATTTCCTTTTTTATACTGTTCGTGAATTTGACAGGGCTTGAAATGTCACCCAGATCAATTGCACTTACCCTGCTTTTTTCATTATCAATGGCAATATTGGGTTATGTGGGTTTCTTGGTAAGAATTGTTTGTATATGGGGCATATCGTCCAAATCCCAAAGAGACACTGAACTTTATAAAGCATTTGCACTATTATTTGTATTTGTATTTTCAATATGGATTACGTGGGGAATGCTTTCCTCTAATTCAACCTATCCTTATTCACGCTGATATTCCACATATCATTTACCTTGTAAATCTTAGAGACTTTTTCCCACAATCACGTTTAGTGATAGATTCTCATGCTGAGGAACGAAGCATCTATTATAGAAGCGGCAGATCACCGCTTGCATATGAACTCGAACAGGTTCTTCGCTATCGCTACCCATGACAGAATTGAAAAATATGTCATTTCACCTTCATAGGCCGCGGATTTTAAAACTCAGAATGACAAGTTGGATAAGTGCATGAAGACGATTTACAATTACACCATCATGACGTTTCTGTTAAATTGCAATTACCTATTTTCTAAAAAATTATTACCTTTGCCCAAATCCACCCCCCAACGATGCAAAATCTTACACTGCTCGACGGTCAAAAATTTCAGATCACTATTCAGCGTTTATGTCGTCAGTTAATTGAAAATCATAATGATTTTTCAGGCTCTGTACTCATAGGCATTCAACCGCGCGGCATTTATTTGGCCAAGCGCGTAGCTGAAGAACTACGCAAAATATTACCCGGCAAAACTATATTACAAGGCGACTTAGATATCACCTTTTACCGCGATGACTTTCGTCGGCGTGGTGAACAACTGGTACCTAATCAAACTAAAATAGATTTTATAATTGAAGGCAAAAAGGTGATCATGATGGATGATGTACTTTGGACGGGTCGCACCATCCGAGCTGCAATGGATGCAATGCTGGCATTTGGTCGCCCTGAAAAGATTGAATTACTGACACTGGTTGATCGCCGCTATTCAAGGCACATACCTGTGGCAGCAGATTACATAGGCATCGAGGTTGATTCCATCGCATCGCAAAAAGTGGTGGTAAGCTGGAAAGAAACCGATGGTGAGGATAAGATTGTTTTATTGTCGGAAGCGAAGTGATTTGATTTCGGATTTCGGATGTTCGATTTCGGATGTCAAGGAAACAAAAACAATGAATATAATATATTAATGGATAAAACAGAATTAAAGCGAAGAACACAAAGATTTGCCATCGACATCATAAAGTTCGTCGAGGCATTGCCATCTAATCGTTCTACTAATGTTTTATCAAACCAATTAATACGATGTTCTACTTCAGTTGGTGCAAATTACCGTTCAGCATGTAAAGGTAAATCCACCGCTGATTTTATTAATAAAATTGTGATTGTTGAGGAAGAAGCTGATGAATCTATTTATTGGCTTGAATTATTGGAAGAAGCTGGGTTAGCCGATTCAGCACGTATCTATCCACTTAAAAAAGAAGCAAATGAGCTTACAGCAATTTTTACAGCTATAGGCAAAACAGCAAAATCAAATCAACAAAATAATAAACTATAAATCAAAGAAATAAATCCGAAATCGAACATCCGAAATCCGAAATCAAAACAAAATGGCAGGACTAAGCACAAGGCACTTATTAGGTATAAAAGATCTGAACCCGGCGGATATTCAACTTATTTTTGAAACCGCTGATACATTTAAATCCGTTTTAAACCGCCCGATAAAGAAAGTTCCTTCGCTGCGTGATGTTACCATTGCCAATATATTTTTTGAAAATTCTACACGTACCCGCCTTTCATTTGAATTGGCTGAAAAACGTTTATCAGCGGATGTAGTAAACTTCGCGGCATCATCATCATCCGTAAGCAAGGGTGAAACGCTGATTGATACTGTAAACAACATATTAGCCATGAAGGTGGATATGGTGGTAATGCGCCATCCCTATGCAGGAGCGGGCATCTTCTTATCCAAACACGTAAAAGCCCAGATAGTAAATGCCGGTGACGGCGCGCATGAGCACCCTACCCAGGCCCTGCTTGATGCTTTCTCCATCCGCGAAAAATATGGTGATGTGGCAGGTAAAAAAGTGGTTATTGTGGGTGATATTTTGCATTCACGAGTAGCGCTATCAAACATACTATGCCTTAAACACTTAGGTGCCGAAGTAATGGTTTGCGGCCCTACAACGCTTATCCCAAAATACATTGGCTCGTTAGGTGTAAAGGTGGAGCATAACCTGATAAAGGCCCTTAACTGGTGCGATGTGGCCAATATGCTACGTATACAGTTGGAGCGCCAGGATATTAAATACTTCCCTTCCCTGCGTGAATATACCATGCTGTACGGGCTAAATAAGGACATATTAGATTCGCTGGATAAAGAGATAACCGTAATGCACCCCGGCCCTATCAACCGCGGTGTGGAGATCACCAGTGATGTAGCCGACAGCAAGCAATCCATCATCCTTGATCAGGTGGAGAATGGTGTAGCTATCCGTATGGCGGTACTATACCTACTCGCCGGGCAAACACCATAGAAGCCAATATTTTTTTCGCATATTCGTTAAAGCTGTAACGTATATGAAATCAGGAAATATTATCAAACTGGGAATTGCACTTTTATTGGTCTTTACTTCCCTAAACAGCATGGCCCAAAGCATCCAGCAGAAAAAAACTGACTCTGTATTTAAGCTGGTTAAAAGGCAGTTTAATGCCCAGCAGGCCGATTCGCTGTATGCCCTCGCCGGTGCCGATCTTAAAAAGGCGCTTATCATTGAAACTTTCAGGAATATCTGCAATAACCAGCTTTTTCCGTTAGGTGCAATTAAGCAGTGGTCGCTGATCAGTTTCGTCAACAACAAAATAGCTACTTATAAACTTGTTTTCAGCACAGGAACCGTGTTACAGTTACTCATGAGTCTGGACGATGAAGATAAACTACAGGTATTTCTATTTCAACCTTATAAAGAACCTGTGGGCAGTAAACAGACGCTCGTGACTACATCAAATCCGCTAAAAACAACTACTGATAAAAAGGTGGATAGTGTAGCACGCATCTATATACAAAAAGCCAATACGGTTGGTTTAAGCATTGGTGTATTTAAGGGTGGCAGCATCAGCACCTATAATTATGGCGAAACTGTTATAGGTAATGGCAAACTGCCGAGCGCAAATACTATTTTCGAAATTGGTTCTATCACCAAAACATTTACATCAACCATACTGGCATATTATGTTAATGAGGGCAAGGTTAAACTCACCGACCCCATTACCAAATACCTGCCCGATTCTGTTGCTAAAAATCTCGAATTGCAGGCCATTACTCTTGAAAATTTAAGCAACCACACATCAGGTCTGCCAAGCCTGCCCGATAATATTTCGGGGCCAGAAACTGATGCACTTAATCCTTATAAGGATTATACCCAAAAACAGCTATACGCTTACCTGAAAACCTGTCACTTGAAAACCAAACCGGGTGAGGTATATTCCTATTCCAACATGGCGGTAGGTTTACTGGGCAATATCCTGGCACACATCGGTGGGAAAACCTACGAGCAAGTGGTTGCCGAAATTATAACCGGGCCACTGGCCATGAGCAGCACCGAACAACATCTAACTCCATTACTGGCCCAACGCTTTGCAAGCGTGTATAATGAAGACGGCAAGCTAACTCCCGCCTGGAATTTTGATGTACTTGCCCCCTGCGGCGCGTTACGATCAACCGTTAATAACCTGCTGGTATATGCGAAAGCTAACATGGTTAAAAGCGATACAAAGCTCTCAAAAGCATTTGAACTCACTCATCAGGTTACTTTTAATAAGGACGTGAAGATTGGCCTTGCCTGGCATATTATCACCGTTAATAATGTGGACTATATTTTCCAGAACGGTGGCACCTACGGCAGCAGCAGCTTCCTGGCTTTTAATACGGAGAAGAATATTGCTATTGTGGTATTATCCAATTGTGGTGAAAGTACAGATAATGTTGGTGTGGGGATATTGAAGAAATTGCAGTAATACACACCATATATCTTTTCTTTTAAATTCCCTCCCATGGGAGGGACGCGGTTGGCAGCGCAATGGCAGGGAGGGGTTTCTACGCTATATATACCGAATTAAACCTCTACCTCCTCCTTCCCTTAGGAAGGAATCGCACGAGACCCTCGCTTCTTTTCTTTTGCCAGGCTATCCGCATAAAACAAAAAAGATCAGGCTGAATACTCATCCTGATCTTTTCACATCACACGCACAAATCTTTATTTATTGTTTCTTTGAAGAATCCTTTTTGGCTTTATCATCGCCTGCGGGGCCGCTTGCCGGTTTACCGTTTCCTGTATCTTCATGGCCTGGTGCTTTTTCAGCTTCAGGGTTGGTGTTGATCTTAACAGGTGATCCTGTCCTTATTTCTTCAGTTGCAGATTTCACCAGCTGATCGCCGGGTTTAATATCAGCAAAAACTTCTGTCATATCACCTGATTCAAGGCCTTTTTTAGCATCAACCCATTCAGCCTTGCCATCTACTACCCTAATGATAAATACCTTTTCAGTTGAGGTAACTACCGCTGATTTAGGAACGATGAAAGCACTGTCGCGAGATGGCAATGGTACATTAACATCAGCATACATGTTTGGCAGTAATTTGCCATCCTTATTATAAACATCCATCTCTAAACGTTCCGAACGTAGAGTGTTATCCAACGCACCGGCTAAACGTTCAATCTTAGCGGTGAATTTTTCGCCCTGCAATTCTTTTATGGTGAATGTCACTTCATCCTTATTAGTTAATCCGCCGGTATAGCTTTCGGGGATTGATATTACCAAACGTAATTTTTTATGATCTTCAATCACAAACAGAGGCTGGTTTGTACCACCCGCTGCCGGGCCAACATAGGTACCTAAGTTAATATTACGTACGGTTACCACACCATCAAACGGTGCCCTGATCTGCAAATAAGCCAGGTTAGCAGCCACTGTTTTGTAGGCTGATTTTGCAGCTTCAACATTTGCTGAGTCTGATTGCATTTTGGCAATGGATTGCTCCAGGTCATTTTCTGAAACTGTACCCGGTGTTTTGCTGGTGCTGTATAACCTGTCATAAGTTGCCTTGCTGGCAAAGTATACCGCCTTATTTTGCTGGATGCGTGATTTAGCTTCCTCCAGTTGAGAGTTGATCTCTGGCGCTTCCAAAGTAGCCAATAGCTGGCCCTGGTGCACCTGTGAACCGATATCAACTGTTAAGCTTTTCACGTAACTATTTATCTTGGCATATAAGTTAACCTGTTGAAAAGGCTGCAATTCACCCGGAACTGTAATGTTCGAGGTCAATTTACCTTTTGCAGCTGTTATTAATACCACTGTAGGGGTATCAAGCGCGTTCTCCTGATCTACAGTTTGTTGTTGCTCTTCTTTATCCTTTTTAGTGGGACCGCAAGCGGTTAAAAAGCTTGTGCCTGCAACCATAAGGGCTACGGCAATAATTAATCTATTTTGTTTGATGTTCATGATGGTGCAATGGGACATAAAATTTACTTTCCTTATCTTCAGGGTCTAATGAAACAGAATCAGTGGTGGCACCGCCTTGTACCCAGGCAAATACCAATGGCAATATAAATAATGCGGCAAATGTTGATGCCAGCAAACCGCCGATTACCGCGCGGCCCAATGGTGATGTTTGATCACCACCCTCGCCTAATCCAGATGCCATCGGTATCATACCCACAATCATGGCCAAACTGGTCATTAATATTGGGCGTACACGAATTGCAACCGCATCACGTGCTGATTTAAGCGCGTCGCCGTTTGCCTGTCGTAGTTCCTCGGCGTTGGTAATTAATAGTACCGCGTTGGATATGGATACACCCACCGACATGATCATACCCATGTATGATTGCAGGTTGAGCGTTGCGCCTGTTATTTTTACCAGGAACAATGAACCAAATAATACCGCCGGAACCGTTGACAATACAACCAACGATACTTTGAACGACTGGAAGTTTGCCGAAAGCATTAGGTAGATAACCAAAATAGCGACTAACAAACCTGTTTGTAAACTATCCAGCGTATCGGTTAATGTCTGGCTCATACCACGCAGTTCAACCGTTAAACCGTGCGGCAGTTTACCTAATCTTGTAATAGCTTTTTTTACATCATCTGTAGCTGTACCCAAATCTTTTTTGTTGATGTTAGCTGTAACTGATAACGTTGGCACAGCGCCAATATCATCATTTTCACCATAGGTAGTATCTACCTTAATATCGGCCACATCACTTAGTACTGGCCTTGGCTGGTTAGCTAAAACCGGGATTTCACGAATATCGTTCAGGCTCGCCATTTTATACTCGGGCACTTCAACCTGCACCTGGTAACTTAAGTTCGATTTTTCATCTATCCAAACGTTCTTTTCAGTTAAACGTGATGATGAGGTAGAGGCCGTAAGCGTACGCGATATATCATTGATACTCACGCCAAGTTCGGCAGCTCTTGTCCTGTCGATATTTATGTTGATTGCCGGATATTTATATGCTTGTGCTATCTGTACATCGCGCAGGTATTTTATGCTATCCAATATCTTTACCATCCTGGTGGCATAGCCTACGTTAGCTACTTTATTTTTACCGGTAAAGGCTATCTCGATAGGCGTCGGCGATCCCTGGCTCAAAATTTTATCAGTAAGCTCTATCGGCTCGAATGACATTTTCACATCAGGCAATTCTTTTTTCATCGTATCCCTGAAACGCTCTTTCAAATCGTCCAGATTTACTTTGTAGCCGTCGGCAAGCTGTACTTCCATAACTGCTTCCTGCGGGCCTGCCATAAACAGGTAGATAGGGTTTGTAGAGAATGATGCCGGGTGTGTACCAACTACTGTTGATGTGATGGCTATATTCTTTTTACCTACCAAACCTTCCAGTAAATGCAACGCTCTTAAAGTTGTTACCTCTGTACGCTCAAGCCTTGTACCATCAGCACCGCGTAAACGAACCTGAAAGGTACCAGAGTTAACTTTTGGTAATACGTCGCGCCCTATTATGGTAAACAATAGGAATGCCAGGCCAAACGCTACAACCAGGTAAACCGTTACAATTAGCTTGGTTCTGCGCAGCATACTATCTATAACACCCAGGAACCAGATCCTGAATTTATCGAATCCTGTTTCCTTTTCTCCTTTTTTATGTTCGGTAGCGTGTTTTACAGCTTCTTCTTTTTGCGCGGCTTCGTCAGCATCATCATCCATCGAGTAGCCTTTTTTCTCATGCTTGTTAACCATTATCCAGTTGGCCATAATAGGCACAAAGGTTTGGGCTAGCAGGTAAGAGATGATCATGGCGAAACCTATTGCCAATGACAATGGAAGGAACAACGCGCCCGGGATACCGGTCATGGTAAACGCAGGAGCGAATACCGCCAGGATACAGAACAGGATCAATAACTTAGGGAAGGCAATTTCCTTACAGGCATCCCATATAGCTAATGCCTTAGGTTTACCCATATCAAAGTGCTGGTGAATATTCTCGATCGTTACCGTCGACTCATCCACCAAAATACCTATCGCCAATGACAAACCACTCAGCGTCATGATGTTGATGGTTTGATGGAACAGGTAAAGGAAGAATACGCTGGAAATAACGCAGGTAGGGATCGTTAGTATTACGATCAATGCCCCGCGCCTGTCGCCCAAAAATAGCAATACCATTAAACCGGTAAGTACGGCACCAATGGCACCTTCTTCGGCCAGACTCTTAACAGCGTTTATTACATATATAGATTGGTCGAATACGAATGACAACTTAACATCCTGCGGCACTAAACCCTGGAAACGCGGTATAGCCTTTTTCAGGTTCTGCACCACTTCCCATGTTGATGCTGATGATGATTTGGTGATAGGCAGATAAACAGATCGCTTACCGTTTATCAGCGCGTATCCTGCTGTAACATCCGCGCCATCCTCTATAGTGGCCACATCATGCATAAATACGGTTTGTACACCATTTTTATATAGCGGGATATTTCCAAAATCACTTACCGCCTTAATGGTAGTATTTGTTGGCGTTAAGTAGTTCAAATCGCCAATACGCACGTTACCTGCCGGTGTGTTCTGGTTATTATCGCGCAATGCCTGAACCAGCTGATCTGGTGTTAAATTATGCTGGCGCAATAACTGCGGATCGGCTTTAATAACAATGGTACGCTGGTTACCGCCAAATGGTGCAGGAGCAACCAGGCCCGGTACTGAGGTAAACGCCGAACGGATGTAAACCAACGCAAAATCGAGCAACTCGTTATTACTGCGGGTGGGGCTGCTTAATACCAGCTGACCAACCGGAAGTGTTGAAGCATCAAAACGAAGGATGAACGGCGGCTGCGACCCTTGCGGGAAACCGGCCTGCGCCCTATTGGTATACGCCGTGACCTCCGCCGCGGCTTGAGCCATATTTGTGCCCTCGTAAAATGTGATCTTGATAAGTGTTAAACCCTGTACGTTCTTTGATTCGATACTTTTTACACCCGATACGAAAAGCAACAAGTTAACGTATGATTTGGCAAAGTATCCCTCCATTTGGTTTGGTGTAAAACCACCATAAGGGTGCGATACGTAGATTACCGGCAAGTTAAGATCCGGAAATATATCTATCTTGATACTGCGAACCGCATTGATACCAAAAAAGAATAATCCAGCTACTATAACCAGTATGGTGATTGGCCTTTGAAGGGCCGTTTTTATCATTCCCATTAGTTCTTGTTCTGTAGATTAAAAATTATTTATAAAGATCCCGAAATCACCCGTAGCGGCCGACTTATACAATAATGCCTGCCAAACACTGTTCGATGCTATATCCTGGTCAACTTCGGCACGGTTTAAGGTGTAAAGCGCGTCGGTAAAGTCAACAATGTTAGCTAAGCCATTTTTGTACAGGGCAAATTTTTGTATGTATGCGCTGTTTGCAGCTTTTACTTCAACAGGTGCTTCGGCATAATTTTTTAGCGCGCTGTTTATCCTGGTTTCAGCCAGTAATTGCTGATCCCTTAACTGCTCGCTTTCCAGGTCATATTCATTCTGGTATTGTGCCGAAGTATATTTCTGCGATTTAACCTGGTAATGAACCCTGAAAGGCATAGTGATGTTCCATACAACACCTACACCCAATAAATAGTTATAGCGTGTTGGATCGGCACCGGCACCATAGCTCGAGCTGTAATCATTCTGATTGGTACCATAATCATTTTTAAAGCCTGTTCCCCTGCCCTGGTATAAACCAAATAAGCTAAAGGTTGGGTAGGCAAACGTGTTTAAATACTTCGCCTGCTCATCGCTTACACCAATACGGTTGCGGTAATACTTTAATAATGGGTGCTCATCGGTACTAATTGCAGGCTGTACCAAAATGTTATTAGGTGTTTTGGTAACAAAGGCACTATCGAGCAGAAAATCCTGCGGAGTAACACCCATGTAATTTGCCAGCTGGTTGCTTTGATCCTGCACTGTTTGCTGCGCGTTAGTTAATGCAATGCGTGCATTAGCCACCTGCGCGTTGGCCAGTGATGAATCAACACCTGGGTTTAAGCCGTTTTTTACACGGGCAATAACCACTTTTTGCAAGTCGGTGCTGCGGTTAAGGTTATCCTGCTGGGCTTTTGCAAGCTGCTGGGCAACCAATAAATTAAGATAAGCGCTGGCAACTCTCACTTCATGTTCAAATTGTTCCTGCGCCAGATCGGTTTCATCCAAATTAACAATGGATTTTTGCACTTTAACCCTTTCCCTTGCTTTACCAAAAGAAAAGAAATCCCAGTTTACGTTTGATACATAAAGGGAACCAAAGGCGGCGTTCCAGTTTTGGTTAGCTAAAACCGGGCCCGAAGCCGCAGTTGCCAAACCATGATAACCTGAAAGCGGGCCATACTGGCTGTTTACTGTTCCGTAAACATTTTGTGCTGATAAGTTTACATCAGGCAGGTACTCTGTTTTAGATTCCGACAGGGATGCTTTAGATGAATTTAACTGATTTGCTTTTGCCTTGATGGATTGGTAATTAGCAAGTGCGGTTTGTTCTGCATCTTTCATGCCCAATGTTTTTTGTTGGGCCTCAGCATTTATGAAATAAAAAATACCTGATAAAACTAAGAATAGACGTTTAGATATTGAGACTAACATATTCGGTATTTGTTGCTGCAAAAGTAAAACTATCGGATATATGAAAAAAATGAATTAATTTTGTGATAATGATTAATAAAAGTAATAATGAATATAGCCATCCACCATTTTCGTTTAATTGATACCATTTCAAAAGAAGGAACGCTTACAAAAGCGGCCTCTACGCTTCATTTAACGCAATCTGCTCTCAGTCACCAGTTAAAAGAACTGGAGAAGGAGCTTGGCATTGAAGTGTTTAACCGGAATGGTAAAAAACTCCATTTATCAGAACAAGGCTACAGATTTTTACGTAGCGCTGAGAAAATCCTCGCTGAAATTAAATCCTTAGAGGAAGATATTAATAATTACAAGCACGGAAAGACCGGCAAGTTAAGCATTAGTATGCAATGTTACACCGCATATCACTGGTTACCAGGCATTATAAAGTATTACAAATCTCGCTGGCCGGATATTAATATCCAAATATTATCTGATGCTACCCGTCGCCCATTAGAATATTTAATGAATGGCGACCTGGATATCGGCATTATCCGCACCCAAATGGTGAATACAAAAATACGCTATGAGCCTATTTTTGAGGATCAACTCGTGGCTATTATCAGTAAAGATCACCCTTTAGCGAATAAAGAAGTAATAGAAATAGCTGATTTTCAGGATCAGGAGTTGATTCTACCGCTGTATGATCCATCGTACCAGGACACGCCAATGATTGAAGCTTTAATACAAGCGCAACAGGTAAAACCCAAAACTTTGCACCGCATACACTATACCGATGCTACCATTGAAATGGTGAACGCGGGCTTAGGTATAAGTGTTATGGCCGACTGGATTGTGGAACCATACCTCAAAAATCGCAACATTGTTACAAAGCCGATGCACCATAGCGTGGCCCGGAGGGCCTGGTTTGCGGCTACCTGCAAGCAAACACCGGCAATTACCAACTTTTTGGAGTGCCTGAAAATGTATTTTTCTGGTGCGGATATGAACGTTGCGGAGGTTGAGAAGAAGCAGATCATACAGGCGCACGCCACGCAAATACAAAAGAGTTTACCAGAACCGGTTATTCCTGGTATAATCAATAACGAGGTATTTGTTACCGATGCTGTACGAAATCATAAAAATTACCAGTATTAACATTTAGGGGTGATTGAGGTATTGTTAAATAATACCTTAATCACTTTCTATTTTTGAATGCTTGCGGGTATCGAGCATGGTAACATATATCACCAGTGATATGGCTATACAAATGGCCACATACCAGTAAAACCACTCCTTATGCCCTTCATCCTTAAAAAGCAGGGCAATGTACTCGGCAGTACCGCCAAATAATGATACCGCTATAGCATACGGAAAACCAACGCCCAGGGCCCGCACATTAGCCGGGAAAAGTTCAGCCTTAACTACCGCGTTTATAGAGGTATAACCGCTCACCACAATCAAAGCGCACATAATAAGCGCGAAGGCTACCCAAACATCCTTAGTACCGCTTAAAGTATATAATATAGGTACAGTAATAACGGTGCCCAAAATACCGAAGGCGATCAACAAAGGTTTTCGCCCTATTTTATCTGATAATAAACCGAACAGCGGCTGTATCAACATAAAAACAACGAGTGTGAGTGTGGATATCAACGTAGCGCTGTTTTTTGAAAAGCCCGAAGTATTCACCAAAAACTTTTGCATGTAGGTAGTGAAAGTGTAAAATGCCACTGTGCCTCCTAAGGTTAATCCGATAACTGTTAGCACAGCTTTAGGGTGCTTCGCCAGTTCCTTTAAAGTGCCCCTGTTTGATGCGGGTTGGGCATCCTTTACAAATGAGGCCGACTCCTGCAAACTCCGCCTTAAATACATGGTGATCACCGCCAGGAAAGCTCCTATACCAAACGGGATGCGCCAGCCCCAGTCGTGCAATTGTTGTTCGGAAAGAAACACTCTTTGTAATAGAACCAATACACCCAATGCGATCAGCTGCCCCATAATGAGGGTAACGTACTGAAAGCTGGAGTAAAAGCCCCGGTGTTTGCGGGTAGCAACTTCACTTAAATAAGTGGCGCTGGTGCCATATTCACCGCCAACGCTTAGGCCCTGTATTATACGGGCGATAACCAGGATGATTGGCGCTGCAATGCCGATCTGCTTATAACCGGGAGTTACCGCAATAATCAATGACCCCAAACTCATCAGCAACACCGAAAAGGTAAGCGCTGTTTTGCGGCCTTTTTTATCGGCATAAGTCCCCATGAGCCAGCCGCCTATGGGCCGCATTAAAAAGCCGATGGCAAATATGCCCGCGGTATCCAAAAGTTCAGCAGTTTGATTGCCCGAGGGAAAGAATATATGCGCGAAGTAAAGCGAAAATGCAGAGTAAACATACCAATCATACCACTCAACCAGGTTGCCCAACGAGCCGCCTATAATAGATTTTAGTCTGCCTGCGGTTGTTTGCTCCATACTGTAGTTTTAGGATTGTGGTTTATGTGAGCTAAAATACGTTATCCGCTTGTTATTTCGAGCGATAGCGTGAAAACTTCTTCAGTGAACATATTCGCCCGTTCAAGCGTCCACGCTTACGACTATTACAATTTGAATTATTTAAGCGTGGACGCTTAAAATATTTTGAGTTCAAGCGTGGACGCTTGAACTGGCGGAAAAAAATACGCTTATAAATTATATCTTTATGCAACTTAATCAACCACTCACAATTCACCACTCACTAATTTAATGCTTTTCACCGAAGACTTTTTGCATTACGTATGGAAATTCAGACTGTTTGATAAAACCGATTTAAAAACTGTTGATGGTGAAACGATAGAGATCTATTCGGCAGGGATACACAATTCCGATTCAGGGCCCGATTTTCATAACGCCCGTGTTAAAATTGGCGATACCATGTGGGCAGGTAATGTGGAAGTTCATGTACCATCGTCCGACTGGCATAAACACAACCACACCAATGATGGTGCCTATAACAATGTGATACTCCATGTAGTGTACCGTGATGATGAGCCGGTTATTTTACCAAATGGCAGGCGTTTGCCCACGCTTGAACTGCAAAATCGCATCTCGCCTGAACTTTATAACCGTTTTCATTCGCTGGTATACAGCAATCAAACGTTTATTCCCTGCGAGGGCAGCATTGCTACAGTTGATGAATTTACTATGCGCAGCTGGTTTACCCGTGTGCTGATAGAACGATTAGAGAAACGCTCAACAACTGTTATCTCCGCCTTAAACCTAAACCGCGGCGATTGGGAGGAAACTTTCTACCAGTTTTTAGCGGCAAACTTTGGTTTTAAGACTAACGCATTGCCATTTGAACTGTTGGCAAAATCGCTCCCGCAAAATATACTGGCGAAGCACAAGAACAACCCTATGCAAATTGAGGCGCTGGTATTTGGGCAGGCAGGCTTTTTAGCGGGTGAACTGATTGATGAATATCCGCTAACGCTTCAAAAGGAATATAACTTCCTTCGTAAAAAATACAACCTCACTCCTATTGAAAACCATTTGTGGAAATTTCTGCGGATGCGGCCGCAAAACTTCCCGACCATAAGGCTGGCACAGTTTGCAGCACTTGTAGTGCGATCAAATCACCTGTTCTCCAAAATACTGGACATAAAAGATGTAAAAGCCCTGCGCGAGCTATTTACCGACATACCCGTTAACCTTTACTGGGAAGATCACTACCGTTTTAACGCGCCATCAAAGCCTTCGGCGAAAAACATAGGGCAATCATCAGTTGATGTACTGCTTTTAAACACTTTAGCACTATTTTTGTTCAGCTATGGTAAGCACTTACAATTACAATATTATATCGACAGGAGTTTAAAGCTGCTGGAAAATTTACCGAAGGAAGAAAACAATATCATTGCTGACTTTAACGTTGTTGGTGTAAGCATCAAAACAGCGTTTGAGTCGCAGGCTTTATTGGAGTTAAGGAATAATTATTGTATATTTAAAAAGTGCCTGCAATGCGGCATTGGCAATAAAATACTGGCTCATTCAAAGTCGATGTATTAAATTTGCCAATTAACCATGGAAGTAGGATTATCATTATGGTCTGCGTTTAATGGCGCTATCCTTTTAGCCGCCATTTATTTAATTTACAAATATCTGGTTAAACCGCTCATTAAATGAGCGCTTGATCTTAAAATTTAAAGGCTGACATGTTGCAACGGATACTCACTTTTTTTGAACGCTATTCTTTCGGTGTATGTACTTATCTTGGCGAGCGCTTTAATGTATCGATCAGTAAAATACGCCTGTTTTTCATCTACTCCTCATTCCTGGCAGTAGGCTTCCCACTCATATTCTACATATTTGCCGGTATAGTGCTCGATATCAGGAATTACGTAAAACGTGTACATACACGGGTTACAGATCTGTAAGTTTTAATAAGATTTTCTTACTTCATACACCCTCTTTGCGCGCAGCAGAGAGAAGGTCGATAAGTGAAACGAAGTCGGGGTGAGTAAACGGAGCGCGTAAAAAAATCGGCATGTGTTATCGCTTGTATATTTTGACTCACCCGGTTATCGCTCAGCCGCTCAACCGCCCTCTCTTCCACGAGCGGCAAAGAGGGCAAAAAGCAATTCCTTTTTTGATTTTCCTATACTCTCTTTATGCGCAGCATAGAGAGGGTCGACCAGCGAAGCGTAGTCGGGGTGAGTCAACGGAGCGCGTTTAAAAGAAACTATTTAGTTAGCTTCTCTATCTTCTCCAGCAACTCATTCATCTCAAACGGCTTAGCCAAAAAATCATCAGCGCCCGATTCCAGGGCTGATTCCTTGATATCCCTGCTGGCAGATATCATAATAACCGGGATGTTTTTGGTGGCATCTGTATGTTTTAGTTTTTTGCAGATATCCCTGCCATCCTCGCCCGACATCCATATATCTAACAGCAATAGGTCGGGCAGTTCATCCTTCATGTCCAACACTGTTGAACCATCAACGGTCGAGGTCACCTGGTAGCCTTCAAATTCAAGCAGCATTTCAACGGCATCCACAATTCCCGGGTCGTCATCTGCAATCATTATCTTTTTGTGTTTCTCGCTCATGCTAATAGTTGGTATACGGTATCTGGTGGCTGTATTACGTAACGTTATTTATCCTGTTTTATTGGAGCATCATCCGCGGGTAATGCAAAGCAAAAAGTGGACCCTTTTCCTTCCACGCTGTTTACCCACATTCTGCCGCCTTCACGCTTCACAATTTCTGATGAAATGTACAAGCCTAACCCCAAACCCGGGAAAGTATGCTGCTTGTTGCCGCTCACGCGATAGAACTGTTCAAACACTTTGTCTGCTTTATCATCCGGTATGCCTATGCCAAAGTCTTGAACGCAAACAACCACCTCATTATTCTCCAGTTTTGTACTGATAATAATCTGTTCTGAATGCGGCGAATATTTAATAGCATTAGTAATGAGGTTAGTTATAACCTGGCTTATGCGGTCTTTATCAGAATATATTTTGCCGGTATAAGAGAAATCTTCTACCAGTATATGTTTATTGGTGGTGTGCTGAAGATCTTCAATAGTTTCTTTTACAGCCTGGTTAAAATCAAACCATGTTTTGTTGAACTGTAAGCGGCCGGAGTTTATTTTGGTAACATCAAGCAGGTCGCCTATGAGATTGGTAAGGCGGTTTACCTGTGCATCCATCCTTAAAACCATATCGGCCTTTTTGGTTTCGCCCTCTTTGGTGAGCATGGCTCCCAAAACCTGCGCGTAGGCCTTTATACTGGTAACCGGTGTTTTTAGCTCGTGACTGGCGATGCCTAAAAAGTCGTCCTTTTGGCGCTGTAGTTGTTTTTGATCGTCGATATCGGTATTGGTGCCAAACCATTTTACAATTTCATCATCAACAATAAAAGGTAACGCCCTTGCCAGGTGCCATTTGTAAACCCCGTCTTTATCCTTCAATCTAAATTCAAACTGGTAAGGCTCGCCGGTTTGCAGTGAATGCTGCCATACATGTACGCAGACTGCAAAATCATCTGGGTGCACAAATGATTGCCATGATGCACCAACAACATTTTCGGCAGCAGTACCAAAAAAATCAACAGTTCTTCCATTTACATAATCAATCTGCCCGTCAGTAGTCGCCGTCCATAATTGTACAGGCATAAAGCCGGTTACAAATTCAAACTGCCGTATCTGGTCGTTAAGTTCCCGGTTTTTGGTGTGTAACTGGCTTTCGGCATTTGTTATTTCGGTAACATCGGCGCATGCACCTATATAGCCTGCAAATGTGCCATTTTGTTTATACTGCGGGTTGCCTGTAGCAATGCACCAGCGTATTTCGCCATCCTGACGTTTTATTCTGAAATTAGACCAGTATGTTCTGCGTGCATTAAGATCACTTAAAAACTGCGCGGCTGCAACCTCCCTATCTTCAGGCACAATGGCTTCCGACCATCCGCTGCCTAATGTCTCTTCAGCCACTTGTCCTGTCCAGTCGGCCCAGGTTTGGTTGCTGTAAATAATTTCACCCTTATCGTTCGACATCCATAGTGCCGTTGGGCTGGCATCGGTTATGTTCTTCAGCAAGTGTTCGCTTTCGGTAAGTGCCTTTTTGTCGGCAATTTCACGCCGAAGATCACGGGCTATGGATGCGCGGCCCTGGGGCTTACCTGTAACAGAATCATATACCAGCATGGTTGTGCCGTAAACTGGTATAACTTCGCCTGTTTTAAAGTGTTTATAATTGATCTTGCCCGACCACTTACCTTTATCAAACAGTGATTTGTTAACCTCTTTTTGTAGGCGATCCAGTTCATCGGGCATAATAAACTCGCTGTTGTGGCGGTTAATTACTTTGGTGGTGATGCCCAGCATTTCGCGCCCTGCTTTATTCACGTAAGTAACATTACCATCCAGGTCTGACAAGCTTACAAAATCCGAACTGTTATCAATTAACGATAATAGCTTAAATTGCTCATTACGCGCCGCTTTTTCGGGGCGCAGGTCACGTGCTACCGAGGCACGGCCTATACTTTTGCCCGTAGCAGGGTCATCTATCCTGAAAACATTTAAATGAACTGGTATCGGCTCTCCGGTTTTAAAATGGCGGTAATTTATCTCACCATTCCAGCTGCCGGTTTCCATAACTATGGGCACTACCTGGCTGTATAATCTTTTACCTTCTTCGGGCATATAATACTCAATTGCCGGTCTTTGAGCTTCTTCCAAATTATCGATCCCCAGCATTTCATAACCGGCTTTATTCAGGTACACAAGGTTGGTATCCAGGTCTGCCACGCCAATTACATCAGCGGTATTTTCAACAAGCGCTATTAATTTTTGCTGCTCTTCTCTTGCCTGTATATCCTTTGTTACATCAAGTGCCGTACCCGAAAAGCGAACATTTTCGCCTTTATGGTTAAAGTAAGCTTTGCCCTTACATTTTATCCAACGTACCTTTTTATCGGCACCCCAAATAATTCTGAAAGTATCATCATAATTACCGCCGTTTTTAGGGTCGAGGGCATATCGCACAGATTCAGTGATACGCTCTGCATCATCAGGATGTACATGCTCGCGTACATTTGCTAAAGGCACCACCTCATCCTTTAAAAATCCATACAGTTCCTGGCAGCGTTCATTCCATATCAACTCGCCTTTAACACGGTCAATATCCCACATCCCTAATTCTGCCGATTCAATGGCTAATTGTATGCGTTCTTCAGATTCAGCCAGCTTTTGACGAGTGGTCACCAGTTCGGTTACATCGGCAGCGGTATTTAATACGCCCCAAACGTTGCCATCTTTGTCTTTTAAAGGCTTATAGGTAAAATTAAAGTAGAAAATCTGCATCTGCCCATCAACCAAAAGATCTACACGGTCTTCAGTGGCTTCATAAGCGATGCCGCTGGTATATACATCATCAAGCAGTTGAAAAAATGGCTGTCCCTCCAGTTCAGGCAGTGCCTGGCTAAAGGTTTTCCCAATAATTGATTCATCCTTGCCCCAAACATTTAAAATAGATTTATTAGCTAATCGTATCACCATTTCCCGGCCTATATACAAACCAACAGGTGTGGGCGACTCTTCAACAAGCGTCCTAAAGATATTTTCGTTGTCCTGAAAAGATGAAGATGAATGGTTATTCATTTATTGGCCGAAACACAAATATAGATTTTTAACATAAAGCGCCATATTTAAAAATTGTTTAAGAAAATTTAAGTTGGAAATTTATTTAATCTTAACTATAATTTATCAATATTAATTATAGTTATAAGATATTTTGTATAATTTATTGGATTATGGTCTTCATATTGCATAGGTAATAATGAATTATCAAACTAAAAAAAGGCAACGAATGAATTTATGACGATGAATATTTTTCCTTGTAAAAATTATATTCCGACTTGTAATAAATTATTTACAGAGAAAATTAAGATTTTTTAATAGCCACAAAAACAATTTAATACTGATCCGCATTGTATGCCAATCAGTATTATAACAGCTTATTAAATATTATTTTTTGTATTAATATCATAAGGAATTAAAATGAGTATAGCTCAAAATAAAAACACATCAGCAGTAAAGCACCCACTTTTACCTAAAACCCCAACAGGTATTGCCGGGCTGGATGAGATAACTGAAGGCGGGATTCCGCAAGGCAGGCCAACCCTAATTTGCGGGGATGCCGGTTGCGGTAAAACGCTGATGTCGATTGAATTTATAGTAAGGGGAGCAACAGAGTTTGATGAACCCGGTGTATTTATGGCTTTTGAAGAAAAGGCCGATGAATTAGCTGCTAACGTGGCCTCACTAGGGTTCGACCTTGATCAATTGCAAGCCGATAAAAAGATAAAGATTGACCATGTGCATATTGACCGTACCGAGATTGAGGAAACCGGCGAATATGACCTGGACGGCTTATTTATCAGGCTTAATTATGCCATTGATAGTATCGGCGCTAAAAGAGTTGTGCTGGATACGCTGGAGAACCTGTTCGCGGGCCTCTCAAACCAGGCGGTACTGCGTGCCGAATTGCGCAGGTTGTTCCATTGGTTAAAGGAAAAAGGCGTTACGGCAATAATCACCGGTGAACGTGGCGACGGCAAACTAACCCGCCAGGGACTTGAAGAATATGTATCAGACTGTGTTATATTGCTGGATCACAGGGTAATCAACCAGATCTCCACCCGCAGGCTCCGCATAGTAAAATACCGTGGCTCAGTACATGGCACTAATGAATATCCGTTTTTAATAGATGAAGATGGGATATCTGTATTACCGGTAACCTCGTTAAAACTGGAAAAACCGGTATCATCAGACAGGATCGCATCAGGTATCCCGGCGTTGGACCAGATGCTTGGCGGTAAAGGATTTTTTAAGGGCAGCAGCATTTTGGTATCGGGCACAGCAGGTACGGGTAAAACCAGTATAGCAGCTTATTTTGCTAATGAAACGTGCAAACAAGGCAAACGTTGTATTTACTTCGCGTTTGAGGAATCGCCAAAACAAATTATCAGGAATATGCACTCCATAGGTGTTGACCTACAGCAATATGTTGATAAGGGTAATTTAAAATTCTTTGCATCAAGACCAACTTTATACGGCCTCGAAATGCATTTAGTGGCCATGTACAAACTCATTAAACAGTTTAAGCCTGATGCGGTTGTACTCGACCCTATCACTAATTTAATTACCGTGGGTTCGGTTAGCGAGGTAAAAGCTATGCTGATACGCCTGATAGACTTTTTACAGGAGGAACAGGTTACAGTAATGTTTACCGCCCTTACGCTGAATACCGTTATCAGCGACCAAACTGACGAGGGGGTGTCCTCTTTAGTGGATGCCTGGCTGCTGGTTAGGGATATTGAATATAATGGCGAGCGTAACCGTGGCATGTACATCATGAAATCGCGCGGGATGAAACACTCCAACCAGGTAAGGGAATTTGTGATAACTGATAAAGGGCTCGACCTGGTTGATGTTTACCTGGGCCCTGATGGCATACTCACCGGTTCGGCAAGGGAGGCACAGATATTGCAGGAACAAACCGGCGATGTACTGCGTGACCATGCGGTTACCCGTAAAGATCGTGAAATATCGCGTAAGCGAAAGGTACTTGAAGCCAAAATATCAAGCCTGCAAACCGAGTTTGAATCGGCTGAAGATGAGCTGAATAAAATTTACCAGGAAGAAGAACTAATAAAACAGGTGTCTGATAAAACCCGCAGCGAGATCACAAACAGGCGCGGTGAAAAGGGATAATCGGCATTGAATAATATAAAGTAAAAGGAAGATAACTGTATGGATACAGAAACAGAAAAATATGAATTAAGGTTATATGTTGCAGGCAAAACAGCAAAGTCTGTTACTGCTTTAAATAACCTGAAAAAATATTGCGAAGAACATTTAAAGGGACAATATGTAATCGAAGTGATCGATCTATTGGTACAGCCGCAGCTGGCCGAGGGTGATCAGATATTTGCTATACCAACACTTGTACGGAAAGTGCCGGAACCGATCCGTAAAATAATTGGCGACCTATCAAACGAAGAAAAAGTATTGGTTGGCCTTAATATACGACCGGCGTAATTAACTAAATGATAAAGCAAAGAACAAATGTATAGTTTTAACGATGATGATGCCTTAAATGAAAACGAGGTGTACGTATTACGTTTGTTCGTAACGGGTGCTTCTCCAAACTCAATACGTGCTATAACCAACATAAAGAAGATATGCGAAACGCACTTAAAGGATAACTATGAGTTGGAGATAATTGATGTTTACCAGCAGCCAACTATAGCCGAGAGTGAGCAGATCATCGCTTTGCCATTACTGATAAAAAAATCGCCATCGCCCGAACGCAGATTAATAGGCGATATGAGGGATACACAAAAAGTACTTAGAGGACTGGGGTTACCCGCCGCTGATTTATAATGGAACAAGACAAAAACACATATGATAAGTTAAAAAGCGAAAATAATGAGCTTCGCTTGCAACTGGAGGAGGCCAATGATACCATACAGGCCATCCGTACCGGGCAGGTTGACGCGTTTATTGTTAGCGGCGATAACGGGCACCAGTTATATACATTAAAAACTGCCGATCAAACCTATCGTGTATTTATTGAAAAAATGAACGAAGGCGCGGTAACGCTTAATCACGAGGGGTTAATCCTTTACAGTAACTCACGTTTTGCAGCAATGGCAGGCATGCCACTGGAAAAAGTGCTTGGCTTATCATTTGAAACCTTTATACCTGCGGAATCACAAAAGAAATTTAATGACCTGATCAATAATGGCTGGGAAGAAGATTGCAAAGAGGAAATAGGCTTATTGAATAAGAACGGCGATGAAATATGCTGCCTTTTATCATGTAATACCCTTGAACTTGATGAAGGCCCCGCGTTAAGCCTTATACTTACTGATCTGACCATATTAAAAGAGGCCGAAAAGGAATTGAAACTAAAAAATGAACAGCTGGAAATAGCACACAATGCTACTGAAAAGCTTAATAATGAGCTGGAAGATACGGTAAGATCCCGTACCAATGAATTACTGATCAGCCGTGAGCACTTCAGGTTATTGGCCAACAACATCCCACAAATGACCTGGACTAGCCTGCCAAACGGCGAGGCCAACTTTTATAATCAGCAGTGGTATGATTATACAGGTATGGAAGAGCTGGAAACAAATGTACTGCCACTGAAAGCCGTTGTTCACCCGGATGACCTGGAGAATACACTTGAAAAATACCATGCATCATTGGCAACAGGCAATATTTTTGAGGTAGAGAACCGTTACAAAAACGGGACTGACGGTACATACCGCTGGCATCTTAACCGGGCCATACCCTTACGTAACGATGATGGCGAAATAATTTTATGGATTGGCGCCGCTACTGATATTGAGGAACAGAAACGCGAGATGGAGCGCAAAGATGAGTTTATAGGCATAGCCAGCCATGAGTTAAAAACCCCGTTAACCAGCCTAAAAGGTTACCTGCAACTCATCGCATCATACAAAAAAGATGACTTGCCGCCGGCTGTTAAAACTTATATTGATAAAGCCGTTATATCCATAAATAAATTACAGCATTTGGTAAATGACCTGCTTGATGTTAGCAAGATACAGGCAGGCAGGCTGGAATACAGGCTAAACCAGATAGATATTTCGGAACTGGTTAGGCAATGTATTGAGAATGCCGCGCATATTTACCCCGCCTATGAGTTTAAGAACGAGGCACAGCCTAACCTTGTGGTAAACGGTAATGCCGAGCGTTTGGAACAAGTGTTAATGAACCTGGTAAACAATGCTGTAAAATATTCGCCCGGCAATAAAAACATTATTGTCAGGGCCATTCAGTTTAAAGATAGTGTACGCGTATCGGTAACCGATTTTGGTATCGGCTTATCGGCCGAACAGATAGACCGGATATTTGAACGCTTTTACCGTGTTGAGGATAAAAAATATATGACCAGTGGTTTGGGCATGGGGCTTTATATCTCCACCGAGATAATTAGCTCGCACAACGGAAAAATAAGCGTGCAAAGTGAACCGGGCAAAGGTTCAACATTTTATTTTGAGTTGCCTTTGCTCAGCGTTTAAGTAACTATATTAGCCCTGCTTAATTTAATTTATGAATTTAAAGGACATTAAAGATAAGATAGTAAGCGGCGATCTTAAATCCCTTCTACATCCGGGCACCAATACAGATATACACCCGGTTGATGTTGCCAGAATATTGGATACATTACCCTTTACCACAGCGTACAATTCATTTATTGAATTTCCTGAAAAAAAGAAGGCCACCCTGTTTGTTTACCTCAGCCACATTCTTCAGCATAAGATCATCTGTAAGCTTGAGCAAAAAGATGCAGTTTATATCTTAAATCACATCAACTCGACCGACAGGTATTCGTACTTCGTTTCATTAAAACCTATCGACCGATCCAAATACCTGGATTACCTGGATGATAAGAATAAGAAAGCCACCTGCGATATGCTGGGCTACCCCAAGCAGAGTGTGGCCCGCCTGGTAAATACCGATTTTGCAGCCATAACCGAACGTATGACCATTGCCGAGGCCAGTGAGCACCTGCGCAAAAATCAGGCAGACTCTGATACTGCAAACGTGATTTATGTAGTTGACGGAGAGGGAAAATTAATTGATGATATCCCGGTGAGGCGTTTGGTATTGAATGAACCATCAAAAACCATAAAGGATATTATGGATGATGTGGTTATCAAACTAAATATTGGCGATAATACCGATGAAGCCATTAATAAATTTAAAGAATATGACCGTACCGTATTGCCGGTAGTTAATAATGATAACCTGCTAATAGGTGTTATCACTATCGACGATATTATTGACCTGGCTGAACAAAAGACCACCAAAGAACTGCAACAATTTGGTGGTGTGGAATCACTGGAATACCCTTATGTTAAAACCCCGGTATTTTCGCTTATCCGTAAACGCGGCAGCTGGCTTATTGTATTATTTTTGAGCGAAATGCTTACGGCTACTGCTATGGGCCATTTTCAGGATGATATTGCCAAGGCGGTGGTGCTGGCGTTGTTTGTACCGCTGGTAATGTCGAGCGGGGGTAACAGCGGCTCGCAGGCGGCTACCTTAATTATACGGGCGCTGGCTATAAAAGAACTTACTATCAGAGACTGGTGGTATGTAATGAAGCGTGAAGCATTCTCGGGCTTATGCCTGGGAATTATTTTAGGCACCATCGGTTTTATACGTATTGCTTTATGGCAATGGCTGGGCTGGTATAATTACGGTCAGTATTGGGAATTGATGGGTGTTACCATATTCTTTTCACTTATAGGTATTATTATGTGGGGCACGCTGAGTGGTTCCATGATCCCTATCGTATTAAAAAAGTTGAAGCTCGATCCGGCCACTTCATCGGCACCATTTGTAGCTACCCTGGTGGATGTTACCGGCCTGATCATCTATTTTAGCATAGCTGCTGTTATATTGAAGGGGAAATTGCTATAGAATAACCTTATTATTTCACCTCGCCATTGCTATTTATGTTGATTAAGTTCCCTTGTTCATCAAACAAATCGAACCGCCAGTGATATGAATAATCGTTAAGTTTTTGTTTGGGGATGTCCAGCACGCTATCGCCCTCATAATAGCTTAATACCAGTTGCCCGTTTGGCAGCAGGTACCATAATGAATAATCACGGTCATTAGTTTTACTGTTATAATAAAAGGTGATTACCCGGCTGGCATTAAAGCGCTGCAAATACGGAAAATCACCTTGCTGGTTCGGAAATAATGTAGTGCTATCTCCTGGTGCAATAAATGTCAGGTACCCTGATGAAGGATGTTCAGCCGCATATTTAAAAACAAAGTTTGAATGTTTTAAAATTGCTGCCAGTACATCTTTTAAATGTATGGCATGAGCTACCGAATCTGCATTGCCTACATGCAGGGCATCATTCAAATAAATATTTGCCGGTAACGTTTTGGGCTGAAGCTTTAAAAATGCAAAGTCGCTACCCGACCGTACATCAATGATATGATAAGTATTTCTCAGCAGCGCAAAAGCCTGTGGATATTGCAGCTCATAATCCTGTTGTGTGAAGGCCTTTTCGCAATAATTGCGATAAATAAAATCATATATATCGCTGTAAACCCTCTCCCCGGCTAATAAGGGTTTTAAATTACAGGCACTATCCTGCCCCAAAACAGCAACCGCAAACTGGCTGATCTGCATGTTATATGTTGTATCACGTTTATTAATTACCCAGGGCAACAAAAAGGGATATTCATACGATGCTTCAAAAGAAACGGTATCCTTTGTATTCTTCTTTATTATGCTGATCACACAATCTACATAAACATCAGTAGGTGTGTTGGAGAAACAGATATTCAATGCACTATCAACACGCGGTTGACGGATACTATTTAAAAATTCTTCCTTTTGCGATGCAGGCAGCCCGCTAAATGATAGCCAAACCTTATCTGCATTGGCTTTTAGATAATCAGCAGTAATACCTGTAACAGCGGCCTTATAATGAATCGGGCGCAATTGTGCAGCTGCAATAAAGTTTATAACCGTTTGTTCATCCAGGTATTTCTGAAAAACGTGGATGCCTTTGCGAGAAAAGTTAGGATGCCTTCTACTTAAAAAAGCATCGAATGCCCTGGTTTCTTCGGTATGGAAAACGGCCCATTTACTATCCTGCTTTGTTATTTCGTTAATGGAGGTGCAGGAGCCGCTCATGCCACCACATTTCTCTGAGATAATGATCTTAGCAACATCCTTATAGCTAATGCCTGTTTGTCCGTATGACTTGAACAAACTAATCATCACCATTAATAATGTAGCTGCTGCTTTCCTGAACAATAAAGGTTTGGTTATAACTCGCATCCGTGAACGATTTAATGAGAATAAAAGTAATAAAGTTCCTCATTGAAATAAGTAACATGTTTGAAACAGGAATTTTATAGCTTCCGGGATAGCAATACCGATCTAACTATGCAGCAGCTTTACAAAAGGCAAACTAAAATGAAATATGGATCCCATTCCCTCGCGGCTGTCGACCCCTATCTGGCCGTGGTGGCGGTGTACGATCTCCTCGCTTATGTACAGGCCCATGCCACTGCCTTCACTATCAGCGCCATTATCAACCCTGAATGATTTCTTGAATAGATTCTTAATATCCTTTTGGGCAATACCTATGCCATAATCCCTTACAGCAACTTTAAGCATAACTCCATATATAGTTAAATTTACATCAACGGTATTACGGTTTGGCGAGTATTTTATGGCGTTAGTAAGCAGGTTACTCAACACTTGGCCAATACCCTGCCTGTCGCCTTCTATCCAAACACAGGGCATGGCCCCTACCTGTATTTTATGGGTAAAACTTATAGTTTGTACATTATCGGCAATTTCCCATATCAGCTCATCCAGTCTGAAAACCTGGTTGCGGTGTTTAAGCCTGCCATCAGTTTTTTGTGTGATGCTTAGGTAATCATTAATAATATTTTTCAATCTTTCAGCCGATCTGGATGTGCGTTCAATTACCTGGTTTACTTTTTCATTTGCACTGCCTGCTGTAAGGCGCGCAAGTAACTGTAAATAGCCGCGAATACTGGTTAAGGGCGTATTTACTTCGTGGTTTACAATACTTATCAGTTCATCTTTTTGCAGCTCAATTAATTTACGGTCGGTAATATCAATAGTAGTGCCGATCATTTTTACGGCCTTCCCATTTTCAAATAAGGCAATGCCGTCAGCCTTTACCCAACGGATGGGGCTATTTGCATAAACTATCCTATACTCCGATTGGTATTTCTGACCTTCATTTTCAATAGCGTTTTTTACACTGGCGTTCATCTGCGGCAAATCATCCGGATGTATAAGTGAAAGTAAGGTTGGATAATCTAAATGAGAATCTGTAGTTAACCCTACGTTCTCTTTACACGTTCCGGTGCAGCGCATTTCGTAAGTAAACAAATCCAATTCCCAAAAACCTACCCTGGTATTATCCAGGGCAATACGAATGTGCTGATCGGTTATCAATTCCAGATCATCCTTCTCATATTTAGAAAACAAATCGCTGGCTTCCATACAGGTTTCTTAAGTAGAATAAGATATAAGAATATTATAATTTAGATTAAAGTTAAAGTGCTATTGATATTAGTTTACCCAAATACCCGCACAAATTATCCATTAGTCCGTTAAAATAACGGAATTGTTTTATGTACTTTCACATTATAAATAAACCTGACGTATGTCTGCAACTGGCGATGGAAATGTAAAGTTAATTGTTAATAATAGTGGGATTGCTACAGTTAGTTTTTATCATCCCGCACAAAACTCACTACCTGCGGCCCTGCTTAATGAGCTTACGCTAAAAATAGAGCAAGCCGGTAATGATGCCCAAACCCGGGTTATTATACTAAAAAGCGAGGGCGATCGCACCTTTTGTGCAGGTGCCAGCTTTGATGAACTGTTACAGATAAAAGATAAGGAAGCGGGTGCTATATTTTTCTCGGGCTTTGCCAGGGTGATAAATGCCTGCCGTAAATCGCCGAAAATTGTTATCACGCGTGTGCAGGGTAAAGCTGTAGGCGGTGGTGTAGGCCTGGCAGCAGGGGCCGATTATTGCCTGGCTACCGAAGCAGCAGCAATAAAACTAAGCGAACTGGCTATAGGTATTGGCCCGTTTGTGATATCGCCTGCTGTTGTGCGTAAGATAGGCTTGCCCGCGTTCTCGCAGTTAACCATTCGTGCGGTTGACTTTCAAACAGCCCAATGGGCTTTGCAAAAAGGTTTGTATAACGAGGTTTATGCCGATATAGCCAGCCTTGATGAAGCCGTTAACAGCCTTGCCGAAAAACTGGCATCCTACCATCCCGAAGCGCTCACCGGCCTAAAACAAATTTTATGGGAAGGCACCGAAGATTGGGACAATATCCTCAACCAGCGCGCTGCCATGAGCGGCGAATTGGTATTATCGGAGTTTACACAACAGGCCTTGCAGGCTTTTAAGAGCGGAAAAAGATAAGTGATATATTCTTTTATTTAAATAAACTATTAACGAATGTTTTATTGGGTACTGATAATAGCTGCACTGGTTGGCATTCTTGTTTTAATTGCCTATTTAAAAAACAAACAAGCAAGAAAAAGAAAAATAGCAGAAATAAAGGCCAAGTGGGGCAAGCCTACCGATGATAAACGGGACACAAATCTCATCTCTATCTATTTAAAAGCAACAAATAAGCTGGCAGGTATTACCCCCTCAACTGCCGATGACCTGGACCTTAAAAATGTTTTTGATTACATAGACAGGACTAACTCTAAACCAGGCCAGCAATACTTATATAATAAACTCCATAACCCTGAAACTTCGGCAACAGCCTTGCTTGAGATGGACGAAAAAATTGAAACGTTAAGCAAGGATAGGGCAATGCAGGAGCAGGTAGAGTTACAACTATCCAAGCTTAATGCAACTAACGCTTATTACCTGCCCGAGCTATTTGTAAAGGAACAATTACCTTTATTTTCACCATTGTTAACTTTTTATATACAGGTTTCGGGCATTACAGTTATCACCCTGGCTATATTATTAACTATAATGGTTAGTCAGGTTTACTTTATCGCATTATTATCTTTAATAGTACTGAATACTATCATCCATTATAAAAACAAAGGTAAAATAGCTCAATACACCCATTCGCTGCCACAAGTTGTAATTCTGAATAAAGCAGGTAAGTGGCTATTTAAAAATGTGGCTGTTAATCGAAATGACACGGTAAAGATTAGCTTAAACAAAATCGACAAATTAAAACGCTCGCTCCTATTTGTAAACTTTGAAGTGGGTGTGGCTGTTGATCCAACAGATATTTTTGCCTCAATATTTGAGTTGATAAAAACGGTGCTGCTACTGGAATCGATGATGTTTATCAATTCACTTAAACAGGTAAATAAGTACAGGGCCGATATTGAAGTTGTATATAAATATGTAGCTGAAATTGATATGCTGATCGCGATTGATTCTGTACGAATTGGGCTACCTTACTATTCTAAACCAACATTTATTACTGATGATAATAATTTAGGTGTTAAAGAGCTTTATCACCCCCTTGTTAAAAACTGTGTACCTAATTCAATGCGCAGCAGCGCCGATAAAGGTATTTTGATCACCGGTTCAAACATGTCGGGCAAAACAACTTTTATAAGGGCCATGGCTATTAATACACTGTTGGCGCAAACTATATTTACTTGTTGTGCAAAATTATATGAGGCACCTTTGTTAAACATACATACCAGCATACGTGTAAATGATGATATAGAGGAACATAAAAGTTATTTCCAGGCCGAAGCATTGTCTGTACTGGATATTGTAAAACAATGCGGAATTGAAAACCCGTTAAGAAGCCTGGTGATCATTGACGAAATATTTAGGGGAACTAATACGATTGAAAGGATAGCCGCCGCAAAATCTGTTTTATCATACCTCACAGCCAATCGAAATTTTGTATTTGTATCAACTCATGATCTGGAGCTTGCGGAATTGTTGGGTGAGGAATATACCATCTATTCGTTTGAAGAGCTGGTGGCCGACAAACGCCTTGTGTTCGACTATAAAATAAAAGAAGGCCTGCTCAAGAACAAGAATGGTATAGCCATATTAGAAGGGCTTGGTTATCCGTCAAGCCTTATAACTGATGCGTACAATGTAAGTGATCAGCTAAGACAGAAATACTTGCTGTAATTAATCCTCTTCGTAAAGCCTTAAGCGGTTTTTAAGGCTACGTAAATTTGCCTGCATCTGCTCAACCCTATCAAGCAAATGGGTTATGGCTTCAATGCCTGCTATGTTTATTTCCAGGTCGTGGTGCAGATGGATCATTTTCTCCAGCTTTTGCAGTTCAGTTTCGGGTATATAAGTGGCCTCGTTCATCACAGTTATCTGTACCAGCCCCGCTTCCTGTAACGAAGTGATAAAGGTGCGCTCAACATTATAGTAAACGCAAAAATCGCTGGTTGCTATTAAATGTTCTTTTGTCATCTTCTTTTTGGTTTAATATCAGGATTTGGCTAACTCCTCAAACAATTGCTTTTGTTTATCGGTAAGATTTGTTGGCAGTTCTATTTCATAGGTGAGGTAAAGGTCGCCAAATTCACCTTCTTTTTTATAAACAGGCATGCCCTTGCCTTTTAACTTTACTTTGGTGCCGTTCTGGGTTTCGGTTTTTACCTTAACTTTTACTTTGCCGGTTAATGTATCGGCAGTAATATCGCCGCCTAGTATGGCGGTATATAGGTCGAGTTTTATGGTATTATACAGGTCGTTGCCCTGGCGCTTAAATTTTGGATCGTTTGCCACTGAAAAATTTATAAATAGATCGCCTGCCGGGCCGCCGTTTACGCCGGGACCGCCATGGCCTTTTACTTTAATATTTTGTCCATTCTCCACACCTGCCGGTATGGTTATACGTATGTTTTTGCCGTTAACGGTAAGGGTTTGCTTATGGCTTTCCATTACATCCGGCAGGGTTAAGTGCAGCTCTGTATTATAGTCCTGCCCGCGGTATTTAGCCTGACTACCACCTCTGCGTGAGCCACCCATCGACCCGCCAAACATCGATTGGAAGAATTCCGAAAAATCATCGCCTCCGCCATCGTTGCCAAAACCTTCGTACTCGTAACCTTTCCCGCCCGATCCGCCTGCATAGCTACGCTGCTGACTTTGTTGCTGTTGCCGGGCCTGCTCGTAAGCTTCGCCATGCTGCCAGTTCTCGCCATACTGATCGTATTTTTTGCGGTTCTCCGCATTGCTCAGCACCTCATTAGCTTCATTCAGCTGCTGAAATTTTTTATTCGCTTCAGCATCGTTGGGGTTAAGGTCGGGGTGAAATTTACGCGCAAGTTTGCGGTAAGCACCCTTTATATCCTTTTCTGATGCGTTTTTGTCAACACCTAATATTTTATAATAATCAATAAAAGCCATTTGTAACAGGGTATTTAACCGTGATAATTTAAACCGCAAACAGGGCGGCTTGGTTTTATAAATATCGGGTTTTATTTATGAGTAGCTATAATTGATTTTGAAAAATGACATCGCACCAAGCATAGCGAATATAATTATGTGAAAAAGTGTTAAAAAGCAGTACCCCATGCAACTTTATTAAGAACACCAACGTCATATAACGCAAATAACCAAAATACTATTCTGATAAATGGAAGAAGTACTGCCCCAGTTAAAGGAATTTATTGTTGATTACTGTAACCGGTATAAGATACAGCAGGTTGACCCCTGCGCCTTATGCCTGGATACCAGTATTGACCTTGACCTGGCTATTTTTGATATTGAGATGGAGCTGTTTTTAGCCGAATTTGTGGAAACTTTCAGGGTGGATAATTCAAAATTCACCTGGTATAAGTACGGGTATCCGAAAGGTTCGCCGGGAGTAGAAGTTATTAAAGCGGTGTTCGGTTACCGATCTGCATGGGTAAGGCGTTTATCGCACAAAATATATACGCCCAAATTCAGGGTGAGCAATTTGCAGGAGGCCGTGAAAACGGGCAGGCTGGTTTAATGGTCAGAGATTGGTGATGAGAGATTAGTATCGCTGATTTAATAACAATGAGATTTAAAATAGGTGTAGATAATTGGTTTTGCTGATTAATTGTAGCTGATCTTTTATCTCCGATCTGTGATCACAGATAAGAATACAAAGCGGGCTCCAGCTTAGGCCACAGCAATAAATTTACAGGCAGCTTTCAACGTTCTGTAATTTAGGAGTTCGCCGAGTATTCGTTAATTTATATCCATCAAAATCGCAGGCATCCCGCCATTTAAATCTAAGCCAATAAATTTCTTTTCTTTAGTTTCCGCAAAACAAGTACCTCATGGGAAATTAATGCTACCTTAAAAACAAATTCTTTAATTATGTCTTTATCTTTAAGCATAGCTACTAATACCCCTACGAATGCCAACTGAAGCCAAACCTAAGAAAAACAAAAGCCGTTTATGGCGGTACTTTACATTATTAGGTCCAGGCCTAACTACCGGTGCTGCTGATGATGACCCATCGGGCATTGCCACCTATTCACAAACCGGTGCCCAATTCGGGTACGGACAATTGTGGACGGCCCTATACATGCTACCGTTTATGACAGCCGTACAGGAAGCCTGCGCACGCATTGGCCTGGTAACCGGCAAAGGCATAGCCGCCGTAGTAAAGGAAAATTACAGCAAACCGGTACTATATGCTGTGGTTGGCTTAGTAGTTATTGCCAACACTATAAACATAGGTGCCGATATAGGCGCTATGGCTTCGGCAGCGCAACTGCTGATACCTGTACCATTTGTTATACTCACCTTATTTTTTACTGCAACCATTCTGGTGCTGGAGATATTTACCAATTACAAGGTTTATTCACGAATATTGAAGTGGCTGGCGCTGGCATTGCTGGCTTACCCTATTACGGTATTTATAGTGCATCAACCCTGGTTAACCGTATTAAAAGCCTCTGTTGTCCCTCATTTCGAGTTTAATTTTGCATTCCTTTTTATTATTACGGGTGTATTGGGCACTACCATATCGCCTTACATGTTTTTTTGGGAAGCATCGCAGGAAGTGGAGGAAGAAAAAGAAAACAACAGGATAAAAAATGGCAAGCCGCTTGTAAGCTGGTACCGCATAAAACGCATGCGCCTGGATAATAATGCCGGTATGATCATCTCCGAGATTACAACCTGGTGTATTTTATTGGTTGGCGCTACCGTTTTACATAACAGTGGTGTAACCGATGTTAAAACATCTGCCGATGCAGCAAAAGCGCTTGAACCTTTGGTGCATTCATTTCCACATGCGGGTTTCTTAGCCAAACTGATCTTTTCCATAGGTATTATTGGGCTGGGCATGCTGGCAGTGCCTGTATTGTCGGGATCGGCAGCCTATGCCGTAGCCGAGGCTGTTAACTGGAATGCCAGCCTCAATTTTAAATTGAAGCAGGCACACGGCTTTTATGGCGTTATTACTATAGCTACCTTAATAGGCCTCATGATAAATTTCGTGGGTATCGACCCGGTTAAAGCGCTGGTTTATGCAGCCGTATTAAACGGCGTGGCGGCTGTACCACTCTTATTCCTGATAGCTAAAATTGCATATAATCAAAAAATCATGGGTGAATATAAAAGCGGCTGGTTATCCAACAGTTTGCTATGGGTCACCTTTGTGGTAATGGGTGTGGCGGCGGTAGCCATGTTCTTTACTATCTGATAGCTGTAAAGCTTTTAAAAACAATTATTTCCGTAGCGGTGTTAACCAATAACAAACATTTACTGCCATGGGAATATTACAACACATTGAACACCAGATATCGGCCCTGAACGATCTCGTAAAAATTAATTACGACAGGATCACTGGCTATGAAAAAGCGATTGAGGGAACGGAAGACGATGACCTGAAGGCATTGTTTTCTAAATATATAGAGCTAAGCAAAAAAAACATAGCCGAGCTTACCGAACACCTGCATGTACTGGGCGGCGAACCGGCAACGGGCACTACACTGGCAGGTAAGTTTTATCATACCTGGATAGATGTAAAAGCCCGGTTCACAAAAAAGGACCGCCACTCCATCCTGTCCGACTGTGAATATGGCGAGGATGTAGCTAATGCTGCTTATCGCAACGCAAGTGATGATAAAGAGCTGATATGGAAAGATGAACGTATAGTAACCCTGTTAGCACACCATTTAAAGGATCTGAAAGCTTCGCACGATGCAGTTAAAGCATTAAGAGATGCTGCCGAAGTGGTGAACTCATAAACTTAAATCACAATCAAAGCAAAAGGCCATATAAAGGCGGGGATTCAACCTGCTTTTATATGGCCTTTATAATATGCCATATTTAACCCCGGGAGCCTAACAAATTCCGCGACGCCTGATTATTATTTAGTTAATAGCTAAATAATAACTAACCCTTATATTATCCGTAATAAAAATTAACTTTACCTTTAAAAAGAATAATACAACCATTCCTGCGTACAACACAATATAACCGCACTTCATGAGCGTAGATGCTAATTATACCTTGCCCGGAAACATTTTTCAAACCATTTTTGAAAAATCGCCCGGTTCTATATTGGTAAAAGCTGATCTGCCGCGATTTACTATACTTGCCGTAAGTGATAGCTATTTAAAAGTTACCTCAACCACACGCGAAGCGATACTGGGCAAAGGCTTCTTCGAGGTTTTCCCTGATGATGAACCCCAGCTGATTGATGAAAAAGCGGCACGGCATGTGTTTACAAAGGTTATAAATACCGGCAAAACAATTGATGTACCAAGCTACCGTTATGATGTTTATAATGCGGATACGCAAAGTCAGGAGTTGCACCATTGGTCGTGCAGTAATGTTCCTGTTTTGGGCGATGACGGCAGAATAGCTTACATTTTAAATACTATTGCCGATATTACCGAAGAGGTAAAGGCCAAAGAAAGCGCCATCGAAAGTGCCAGCAGACTGCGCCTGGCCACCGAAGTTACCGGTCTCGCTACCTGGGATATGGACCTGCAGCATCATGGTACTTTTTATTACTCGCCCAGGATGGTAGAGATTTTTGGGCAGCCACCGGGCACCGTACTTACCGTAGGCAGCATGCGAAGCCAGATGAGTGCCGATGACATGCAGAATATTGTACGCAAATCATTTAAAGAGGCGCTGATCACTGGCGAACATCTATATGAAATTAAAATTGTATGGCCCGATGAGTCGGTACACTGGATAAAGACCCAGGGTACTATCATATTTGATAAAAATAAGCGCGCGGTTCGTATGCTTGGTACTGTATTAGATATAACCGAAAGCAAGCGTGATGAAATAAGGAAAAATGATTTTATAGCGATGGCCAGCCATGAGCTTAAAACACCCCTCACATCCCTCAAATCATATATACAGTTGCTCGCCAAAAAGTTATCAAAAACCGATGACGACTTTGTAAGCAACGCCCTGACTAAGGCGGAGAACCAGGTAAATAAAATGTCCGATCTGATCTATGGTTTTCTTGATCTTTCGCAGCTCGAATCGGGAAAACTTTCTGCTAAACTACAGCCCTTTGATATCATCAAACTGATAAACGAAACCATTGCCGACATAAACCTGTCAAATAACAGCCATACCATCATCTTTAACAGCACCGGACCAATTAAAGTTAACGCCGACCGGGAAAGAATAGGCCAGGTGATCAGCAATTTCCTGGGTAATGCCATAAAATATTCGCCAAAGGAGAGCCCTATAATTGTTACCTGTAAGGTAACCGGTGATAGTGTACAAGTGGCAGTAACCGATTATGGCATAGGCATAAAACAACGCGATCAGGAAAAATTATTCCAGCGTTTTTACCGGGTTGAAAACGAGCGGGCAAAAAATATATCGGGGTTTGGTATCGGGCTTTACCTCGCCAGCGAAATTATACAACGCCACAAAGGAAATATCTGGGTTGAAAGCCAGGAAGGTTCGGGCTCTACTTTTTATTTTAGTTTGCCGATTACAGTTGACAGTTAATGGTAGGCAGTTGACAGTTTAGTTAACAATAGCAAAAATAGAAAAGCGTCATTGAGGAACGAAGCAATCCCTAAACTATACAGGGCGAAAAGGGAGATTTAAAACTATTCTATTCGATCTGCTTACTTAGAGATTGCTTCGTACCTCGCAATGACGCGCGGAGAAAATGTCCTATTCTTCTCAAAACAAAAATGGGCAGCCTGCAGCTAAAAACTGCATACTGCCCATTGTATAAAGTGCAAACCGTATTACTATTGCTGTGGCTGTTGTTGCCTTAAAAGAGAAGCAAATTTGCTTTGATAATCTTTAAACTGCGCTGATAGTTTATTATATAGCGCTGTTTGGTGGTTATCCTTTGTAAATTCCATCATACCGCCAATTAGCTGTACGCTTATGTTTATATCGCGTACACTCAGGTCATTACTATTATTTTGTAATTGGTAATAATCATAATCCAGCTGATCGGTTAGATAATTATCAATCCCGTTAACAAACTTGTTACCCATTACAATATCATGCAGGTTGTATGCTGCCTGTGCCAGGTAAAATTTACGTGCCGCTACATCAATATACGGGTTTATATCAGGCATTTCCTGATCGTATTTTGCCAGTACTTTACGCGCCGAATCAAGTTTACCGGCCTGCATCAAACTTTGAGTAAGATCAAGGAAAGTGGTCATCATCACAGGGTAAAACATAGTGGTTGATTCGTGATCAAGATATTTGGCAGTTTTAAATTTACCCCATTTAAACTTGTTTATCACATTATCGTACATCACATCAGTATTCACTTTTTCCATCTGATCATGCGCCGCAGTATCAGGCTTGAAAGGTATCAGGTGATATACAAAACCTTCTTTGTATAAGTACGGCTGCAGGCCTATCATGTTTTCAGGGCCAACGGTAACGGTAAAGCATATTGGGCGTTTCCAGTTGTTATGCGCCAGTATATCAAACATGGCCAGGTTATCCTTCATTACATAGTTTGAAGTATATGTAAATTTAAGGGTGTCTGTAAGCCTATTCCGTTCACTTGCCGGTACAACGCCATTAGCTATAACTTCATCAGGATTGATGGTCATCTTAATTTTCTTGGTCGGCAAATAGTTTGCGCTCTCACCGCTCTGGTATTGCAGCATGGTGCGTTTATCATCTGATGATATAAAGTCGAACACATCTTTTACATCAACATAACCAGGAATTTTGGCATCGTTATAATAGATCACATCGCGTACACCATCTTCATACTTTTCAAAAGGCATGGTGATAGGCAGCGGTGCCGATTCATTCATTTTATGGGTCATTTGCTTAATGTACCAATCGCCTGTAAATAAACTCAGGTTCACAATGCGCACATCCGGCCTGATGCCCTCTACCTCCTGATCGTACCATAACGAGTACGTATCATTATCGCCATAAGTAAATAGTATAGCATCTTTAGGGCACGATATCAGGTAATTGTAAGCCATATCATGCGGCGTCATTTTAGTCGACCTGTCATGAGCTTTCCATTCTTTGCTTGCCAGTAATACCGGGCCTGCAAGTAAACAAACAGTAGTAGCACCAATAGTTGCTACCTGCGCTGTTAAGAACTTACGCAGTAGCTCCGCAAGTGCGATAACCCCTAAACCTATCCAAATGGAAAAGGCGTAGAACGAGCCCACGTAAGAATAATCACGCTCGCGCGGTTGTACCGATGGTTGGTTAACGTATATTACAATAGCCAAACCGGTGAAGAACCATAGCAATGTTACTACCAAAGCATCTTTTCTGCGGCGATTAAAGTGGTATACCATACCCAGTAAACCAATAGCAAGCGGAAGGAAATACAGCGGAGTATATGTTGTACCTGCTAAAGGATTTAAAGTATCGCCACCAACAATTGATTTTGGCAGGTGTCTTGAGCCATCGAAAATACCGCTTGTCCAGTTACCATCAATACCGGTCATGCTTGCTTGCCCGTCCATATCATTATAACGGCCGGCAAAGTTCCATAAAAAGTATCTCCAGTACATCTGGTACATTTGCCAGCTGAACATGAATTTAAAGTTGTCAACAATATCAGGAGCTTGCCCGTCAGGTATCTGTAGCCATTCTTTATAAAATTGCGGATCCTGGCCATCAGTGCTGTATATACGCGGCAGAATAGTGTTATGATCGTAAATGGTGGTCAGCTTTTTGCCGGCAACCTCATATTTGGTTTTTCCTTTACGGTAGATGTTGGCACCTTCGGTTTGATCCACAGGTTTTGCATCATAATATGGCCCGTAAAGCAATGGAGTTTCACCGTATTGATCGCGGTTAAGGTAGCTGTTAAGGGTAAAAGCGTTATCAGGATGTGTATTATCCAGGTTAGTACCTGCTGTAGCCCTGATAGGGATATAAGCAAATGAGCTATAGCCTAAATAAATAAAAGCTATACACAAAAATGCCAGGTTTAATATTGGTTTCCTGTTACGGATGCTATAAATTATACCTGCAACTATTACAATTAATAACAATATAAAGAATACAATAGCACCGCTGCCAAATCCAAAGCCTAATGTATTTACAAAGAATTTATCGAAATAAGCGGCAAACTTTATAGTATACTGCCTGATACCGTATTGAATGAATACCAGTATAAATACGCTTATTAAAAAGGCTATAATGCTGCTGCGAACCGTAATATTTTTTGATCTGCGTAAAAAATAAACCAGCGCTATAGCAGGTATGGTTAACAAGTTTAACAAGTGGATACCTATTGATAAACCGATAACATAAGCTATCATTATTATCCATTTATCGGCACCTGGCTCATCAGCACGGGCATCCCATTTCAATATCGCCCAAAAAACTAAAGCGGTACACAATGATGACCATGCAAACACGATGGTTTCAACAGCCGAGAACCAAAAGGTATCGGTATAAGTAAATGCCAGGGCACCAACTAAACCTGCGCCCATTATTAATAAGATGCGTGGCTGGTCTGCTTCTTCATCTTTATTAAGCAGCAATTTTTTAGCCAGCGCTGTTATCGACCAAAACAGGAACATAATAGTTGCCCCGCTCGCCAGGCCCGAACCCATATTGGTAAAGAAAGGCACTTTGGCATTATTGCCTAATGAGAGCAGGGAAAATACTTTACCCAGCATGGCAAACAAAGGGTACCCCGGTTGGTGGGCTACCTGTAAACGATAGGCGCATGATATAAATTCGCCGCAATCCCAAAAGCTTACGGATGGCTCCAGTGTTAAAATATAAGTGATTGAGGCTATAACAAAGCAAAGCCAGCCTAAAAGGTTATTGATTCTTTTGTATTGCATGTATATAAATAAGAATTAAAGCAGGGGTAAATATCAGAATTTTTATAGGTTTATTTAAAAAAAACAATTTTGCTAACATTACATTTAACAGAATTTAACTTTTTGCGCATTACAACAAGCGGCAAATATCATAATTTTTTTATATGGATGTCAATTTATCCTTCATTTCTAATCACTTCTTAATTTAAATACCATTTGTTAAGCATATTTTTGCTCCCGCGATATTAATTTAATATCCACTTTTGTATTTTATTGTATCCTAATATTTATCTTTAAAAAATTACACTTATTGCGCATGCAAAAACTCTACGCTTCATATTTCCGGAAATTATTATTAGTTGCAGGTATTATCCTTTTCACTGCTCAGATAGGCCGGTCGCAAGCAACATACCTACCCTACTCTTATCAGTTCGATCAAAAGTTCAATGCTCAGGTATATAGCGTTAACAACAATTTCCATAGCGCGCTTAAACCTTATATTATTGATAGTGTTTTAAATAAAAGGTACAACACACTCATGAACCTCGGTGTTGACAGCACTCACAAAAGCTGGGTATACCGTAAATTATTTAATGAACACCTTTTTGATGAAAGAACAAAAGAGTATACTTTTTATGCCGATTACCTGCCCGACCTGCAATTAGGCCGTGATTTTACTGATAAGATAACTACCTACCTTAACACCCGTGGTTACCAGTTGGGCGGTACCATTGGCACCAAATTCTCTTTTTACACCAGCGGTTATGAGGACCAGGGCCGGTTCCCTACTTATTATCAGAACTATATTAATAAAATAGGTTTTGTACCAGGCGAGGCGTATGACAGGGATTATGCTACTAAAACAACTGACGATTGGTCATACGTTACCGCTATAATTTCATATACCCCTATAAAAGAACTGAACATTACATTAGGGCAGGATAAAACTTTTATTGGTGATGGCTACCGCTCATTATTATTATCTGATAATGCGGCAACCTATCCGTTACTACGTGCTACTGCCACTGTTGGGCATGTGCAGTATATGATGATGTGGACCAATATGGAAGATCTTTATGCTCCTAAATATGACGACTTTGGTAATAATCGCCGTAAATGGGCCATGTTTCATTATTTAGACTGGAGCGTAACCAATCGTTTCTCTTTAGGTTTCTTCAACGCGCTTATAGCGGCAGAAACAAACGACCAGGGCCAAAGACATGGCTTTGATGTTAATTATATAAACCCGCTGGTGTTCGCGAGCTCACTTGGCCCCAAAACGCCTTACAGCGACAATGTACTCATGGGTTTTACAGGCAAATACAAGATATTAGACAAAACAGCTGTATATGCTCAATTATTGCTTGATCGTGTAGGTGAAAGCGCAGCCCCGAAAAATACAGATGGTTACCAGATAGGTATCCGTGGTGCCGATCTGTTTAAGGTTACTAACTTTAATTACCTGTTCGAATTTAATACCGTTAAGCCTTATACTTATTCATCACCACAGGTTATTAGTAATTATACCGATTACAGCCAGCCTTTGGGTGATCCGCTGGGTTCAAATTTCAAGGAGCTGATAGGCATATTAAGTTACTCTATAGGTAAGTTTGATTTTCAGGGGCAAGTAAACTATGCTCAATATGGGCTTGGGTCTACCGGTATAAATTATGGCAATGATGTTACACTGGCATTCCCAAGTGTTGTGCAAACCGGCAGTACCGGGCAGGGCCTGGCAACAAAATTATATTATGGCGAAGGTCTGGTATCATACCTTATCAACCCTAAATATAACCTGCGCCTTGAAGCCGGCGCGCTTTTCCGCGATCAAACAAATTCACTCGGCTCGGCAAAAACAACCATGCTTACTTTTGGTTTAAGAAGCACCTTCCGCGATCTGTACCACGATTTTTAATTCACATACGGCCAATAATTTAACAATTGTAAAACACTTACGTCAAATGCAAAGCGTACTTTGCTCATCCTGATTTGTGCTATTACTGTGTCATAAATATGCGTAATAGTTGTTAACGGAATAAGATTTCAACCCCAAAGCCGTTAATATATTATTAAATCAGCCTGAAAAGGAGTGCTTTTGTTACAATTCCTTTTTAAACTAACTGATCTTTAATCAGTCAGAACATAAAAATTATCTGTAACATAATTGCTTTATGATATAAAACTTTACTAAACCTTTTAATAATTGACCCATGCGTAAACGGATATTAGTACTGGATGACAACCAGGATATACTTGATATTATTCACGAAGCATTGCTGTACCAACAGTTTGAAGTTAAGGTAACACTTGACAGTACTACTATTATTGATATTACGCAGGAATATCAACCCGACCTGATCATACTCGATTATCATCTTACCGGTAAAAACGGACAGGAGATTTGCCTGCTCCTAAAAACCCACCCTGATGTGGGACATATCCCCGTTATCATATGCTCTGCTTATGTACAAAAGGATGCCGATTTATCAGCCTGGGGATGTGATGATGTGATAGCCAAACCTTTCGGACTGGAAGAGCTAACGGATAAGGTGAATAATTTGATTTTAGGGTAAGCTTGCTGATTGTTTGTGAGGACACAAACAATGGAATGAAAAACCTCAATTATGTCATGCTGAACTTGTTTCAGCACCTCACAGGACAATTATACAAGCGATTTGCAAACGGGTTACCTAGCGCATGGGATGCTGAAACAAGTTCAGCATGACGGCGTACGGCGTATCATATAATAAATCCTTAATACTTTATCGAAAACCTCCTAAGCACTAAATGCAGCAAATACATGGGTGCTATCAGGCTGTTTTTTAAACGGTATTCAAACGACAGCTTTTTACCTTCCAATTTGTACCCGATAAATAAAGCTATCCCTGCTATACAATATATCCCCAACCCTATTGTTGCCAGATAAGGCCCACCGGCATTTTGCCATTGTACCATTTCGGTAATGATGTAGAAAAATCCCAGTAAAATAAACAGCAGAAAATAAGACAATACAGGCGATAAGCGCATGTAGTAGTAAACGCTAAACGCCAGCAAGAACGAGGCCCAGTTAAAGTCTTGATTATATTGACCTAAAAACTTTATATAGGGGAACTTTATACACCAGGCCAATATAAACACGCTAAACACAAAAAGCGGTACGGCTATAATCTGTATAATTTTATTAACCGGATTTTGATGCGCGGCGGCATACTTATCAAAATAAAACTCCAGCCCGCCGGGTTTAACCGGGGTTGGAGTTTTTGTTGGAGTTGATTTCTTATTCTTTGCCACTATTTATAAAAAGCCCTCTCCTTTGGAGAGGGTTGGGTGAGGCTTTTACTTAGCAAACGCTACCGACCTTGTTTCCCTTATTACGGTAACTTTAATTTGTCCCGGGTAGGTCATTTCGGTTTGTATACGGTTTGATATATCTGCCGCCAGTATTTCTGATTCGGCATCGCTTATCTTTTCGCTTTCAACTACTACACGCAGCTCACGGCCAGCCTGTATAGCAAACGTTTTTTCAACGCCTGGATATGATAAAGCAAGCTCCTCAAGCTCTTTTAAACGCTTGATGTAGCTTTCAACCACTTCGCGCCTTGCGCCCGGCCTTGCACCTGATATAGCGTCACAAACCTGTATGATTGGTGATAGCATAGAAGTCATCTCGATCTCGTCGTGGTGAGCGCCTATGGCGTTGCAAACTTCAGGATGCTCTTTATATTTTTCGGCCAGCTGCATACCTAAAATAGCGTGTGGCAATTCAGGGTTATCATCGGGTACTTTACCAATATCATGCAGTAAGCCTGCACGTTTGGCAAGTTTAACATTTAAGCCTAATTCAGCCGCCATGGTAGCGCAGAAGTTGGCTACCTCACGTGAGTGCTGTAGCAGATTTTGCCCGTATGATGAACGGTAACGCATACGCCCAACCATACGGATCAACTCCGGATGCAGGCCATTGATACCTAAGTCAATAACGGTACGCTCGCCTATCTCAACTATCTCTTCTTCAATCTGCTTTTTGGTTTTGGCAACCACTTCCTCAATACGTGCAGGGTGGATACGACCGTCAGTCACCAGGCGGTGCATGGCAAGCCTTGCAATTTCGCGCCTAACCGGGTCAAAGCCTGAAAGTATAATGGCTTCGGGGGTATCATCAACAATGATCTCGATACCTGTAGCTGCTTCCAGCGCGCGGATATTTCTACCCTCGCGACCAATAATACGGCCCTTGATCTCATCATTCTCAATATTAAATATTGATACGGTGTTCTCAATAGCGCTCTCTGTAGCGGTACGCTGTATAGTTTGTATAACTATCTTTTTAGCTTCCTTGGTAGCAGTAAGCTTAGCTTCGTCAACAATATCTTTTATCTGTGCCATCGCTTTGCTACGGGCATCATCCTTAAGGTTTTCAATTAACTGGCTACGCGCTTCATCTGCCGAAAGGCCCGCTATAGTTTCCAATTGCTGCACGTGCTGATTTTTTAACGAATCAACATCTTCCTGCTTTTTGGTAACTATTTCAGTTTGCCTTTCCAGGTTTTTGCGCACGTTGTCAATCTCGTTTTCCTTACGGGTTAAGTTTTCAAGGCGCTGATTTACCGATTGCTCTTTTTGTTTAAAGCTGTTTTCGCGTTGATTAAGGGTATTGTTTTTTGTGTTTACTTCCTGCTCATGCTCAGCTTTCATTTGTAAAAAGCGTTCTTTAGCTTCCAGCAGTTTATTCTTTTTTAGAATTTCCGCGTTATTTTCAGCATCCTTTAATATCAGTTTTGCTTTGTTTTGGGCCGAGTTCTCCTGCGCTTTGAAAAGCTTACGAAGCAGGAAACGGCCAATAATAATGCCTGCTCCGACCCCGATAAGGAGGCCGATAATGGCATATAATGATGAATCCATTTTTTAAGTTTATAATAAATAAAAAAACCGCAACTAATTTTTAAGTGTCATGTATTGAAAAACTTCGATACAGATATTGGGATCATGGGTTACCGTAAAATCTACGATTAACGCATGCCTCCTTGATCCGCTGAATATTGAAGCGTTAAGTTTTTAATAGTGAAACCTAAAATTTAACTGCGGTTAAATCTTAAATGCTCTGATTTTTATGTAAAGAACGTTTATTACTTTGAGAAAAATTCGGTTAGTAAATGATCTAACTGGTAAACTTTTTCGGCTACATCAGTATCTTCAACTGTAACTCTCTTTTCCGCTTTTAATGATGATGTTGCATAATGCAGCACGCACATTGAAAGCAGGTCTTGTTTATCCTTTACCGCGTAATTTTCCTGATATTCTTTTACACGGTCGTTGATCAGCTTAGCTGCCCTACGTATTATTTCTTCTTCCTCCATGTTCACCTTTAAGGGGTAAACTCTGTCAGCAATATTTATTTTTATAGAGATTTCTCCCATTTGAGCTTTTCACTTTTTGTATTACTTTTTCAATAACACAATGCACTTATCTATTTCCTGCACAAATTCGTTAATTTTTTGCTTAATGTCAACACTTTTTTCATTTGTTTCTGAAAAAGATTTTGCCAGTTTCAATACACGAAGCTTTTCTTCCAACTCTTTTGTCTTGTTTTTGCTGGCATCAAGTGCCGCGTTTAATGCATCGTTCTCTAATTTCAACAGGTCATTCTCCTCCTGTAAAGCCGCACACAGCTCAACCAAACGCAATGTTTTGTCAATTACCTTATCTAATTGTTCGGCTACCTGTGACATTTCTTATTGACTGAATTAGTGAATGAGTGATTGAGTGAATCTTTTAATATTTAATTAATGATGGCTGAATAATAATTTAATTTTTCAACTCGCTAAATCACTAATTCACTCAATCGCTAACTATTTACGGATCTCCGCTCCTGCTTCTTTTTCTAAATTATAAATTAATTTTTGCATTATGCTATCTATCGCTTTATCGGTAAGGGTTTTTTCTATGTCCTCGATGATAAAACTCAACGCGTACGACTTTTTACCCGCAGGTAATTTATCGCCTTCATACACATCAAATACATTTACTTCTTTTAAAAGTTTGCGTTCAGTTTTTTGGGCGATCTGTTTCAGTGTGCCGAAGGATACATTTTTATCGATCAGCATTGAAAGGTCGCGCCTTACTGCCGGGAATTTCGAGATATCCTGGTACACTATCTTGTTCTTGCGCGCAAGTGATAATACCAGGTCGAAATTGAAGTCGGCATAAAAAACATCCTTATCTACATCAGCCAATTTAAGCGATGATTTTGCCACCTGGCCAAACTTTACCAGTTGCTTATTACCGCGCATATATTGCAGGCCGTAAGCCAGCTTTTTGCAGGTAGCATCTTCAACGGTAAAATCCTTAACATTTAGTTTGGTGATGATGCCATCAACAACGGCTTTCAAATTATAAAAGCTTACAGGGCTTACTTTTTCATTCCAGGCTTCCGCAGTATTAGCACCGGTAATAAAAATAGCGAAGCGCTGTGTCTCTATGTATTTGTCCTCGTTTACGCTGTACACCTTACCAAACTCATACAATTTCAAATCAGGTGCCTTGCGGTTCTGGTTACGGGCAACAGCCTCCAAACCTGAATACAGCATACTCTGGCGCATTACATCCAGATCGCTGCTCAATGGGTTCAGGATCTTAACCGCCGAATCAAGGTCACTTGAATAGGCAGATTTGGTCAACGAGTTCGACATGATCTCGTGGAAACCATTGGCCGTTAACAGATCAGCCAGTTGGTTCTGTACCGCATCCCTGTCGGGCCTGATAGATGTATTCAGCGATGCTCTTATCTGCGTTGGGATATGGATATTATTATAGCCATAAATACGCAATATATCTTCAATCACATCCACATCGCGGGTTACATCAACACGGTATGGCGGCACTTCTAATGATAAACCTTCGCCGCTTTCTTCAACAATCTTAATATCCAACGCGGTTATGATGCTTTTTATTTCATCATAAGGGATCACCTGCCCTATCAGCCTTAAAATATTGTTATAAGTTATATCAACCTTAAATGGCGCAACGGGTGCAGGGTAGTTGTCAAAAATTTCGGATGAGATCTTTCCGCCAGCAACTTCCTGAATTAACAGGGCGGCACGTTTTAAAGCAAATACCGTCATGTTCGGGTCGGTGCCACGCTCAAACCTGAAGGATGAATCAGTTTTTAAGCCATGCCTTTTAGCTGTTTTCCGAACTGAAACCGAATTAAAGTAAGCGCTCTCTAAAAATATATTTTTAGTATCTGCGCTAACACCAGATTTAGCCCCGCCGAATACACCACCTATACACATAGGTCCTTCGGCATCGTTTATCATCAGATCATCGGCGCTCAGTTTACGCTCTACATCATCTAATGTGGTGAATAATGTTCCTTCAGCGGTATTTTTAACAATAACCTTATTGCCCCTTATCTTATCAGCATCAAAAGCATGCAGCGGCTGACCAAGATCATGCAACACATAATTGGTAACATCAACCACGTTATTGATGGAGCGTACACCGATAACAGCCAAGCGCTCTTTTAACCATTTTGGTGATTCCTTTATTTCGATACCTGAAATGGTTACGCCAGAGTAACGCGGCGCAGCCTGTTCGTTCTCAACCACAACTTCAACCTTACGGCTGTTATCATCAACCTTAAATGCCGAAACATCAGGTTTTTTTATGGCGATCTTCAGGAAGGCTGCAATATCACGCGCTGTACCCAAATGCGAAGTTGCATCGGCACGGTTTGGCGTTAAACCAATCTCGAACAGATAATCGTCGTTAAGTTTAAAGTAGTCTTTGGCCAAAGTACCGGGTACGGCATCCGCATCAAGCACCATGATGCCATCGTGCGAAGTACCCAGGCTTACCTCATCCTCGGCACAGATCATCCCTTCGGAGATCTCACCACGGATCTTTGATTTGTTGATCTTGAATTTTTCACCTTCAAGCGGATGCACGAATGCACCAACAACAGCCACTACAACCTTTTGCCCCGCTGCCACATTAGCCGCACCGCAAACAATTTGCAGGTCCTCGCCAGTACCAACATCCACTTTGGTAATATTCAGGTGATCGGAATTTGGGTGAAAAACAGCTTCTTTTACATGCCCTATCACCAAACCCTCCAGGCCGCCGGGAACAGCCTGCACTTTCTCCAGGCTTTCAACTTCCAGTCCGGTACCGGTTAGTATGGTTGAAATTTCTTCAGGAGTTTTATCCGTATCAATAAATTCTTTAAGCCAATTATAGGATATCTTCATTATAACAGAATGATAATCGGCAAAGATAGGATTTAAGGTGAAAGGTTAAAAGTATAAAGGCGAAAGGTTTTGTGGATATACAACAAAGCGTCATTGAGAAGAATAAACCAATCCCAAACTATACAGGGGCGGACCTGCTAATCGGGGATTGCTTCATTCTTCGCAATGACGCTTGGTGAAGTAGAATAATGTTTTAAAAATTACTCATCATCGTCATCATCATCCAGCGTGTAAGCTGATTCTGAAGCGTCATAAGCCTGGTCTAATCCTGAAATATCAGCATCAGGTTCTAAATCATCAAGATCTATTTCATCTTCTTCATCAAATCCGTTTGAATGGATATCTTTTTGACTCTGTTGATCATCAGCATCATCATCGTATGAATCGTCTAGTGGAATTTCGTCTCCTGGAGTAATCATGATAGTATGTTTTAGTTAGTATTTAAGATAACCAAAGAAAAGATAAATAGTTTATAAAAGAAAATTGAATTGAACATTGATGAGTCAAAAAGATAGCTGTCATTCTGAGCAGAGCGAAGAACCTATCCGCGTATAGCAGCTGTTTGTGGGGACGCAAACAGCGGGGATGGTTTAACTATCAAATCATTTTATTCCGTTGTTTGTGTCCTCACAAACAATTCGCACATCTGCATATTCGCAAATCTACATCATTCCCTCATCAGCAAAACTATAATACCCGCTATCGGTAATTATTAAATGATCGAGCACCTTAATATCCAGTAACCTGCCAGCAGCTATTATTTGTTTGGTGAGGTCGATATCCGGTTTGCTGGGTTTTAAATTACCCGATGGGTGATTATGTGCCAGCATAATAGAAGTTGCCGAATAACGCAAGGCCGTGCTGAATATAATTTTCGGATCGGCTACTGTAATTGTTAAACCGCCTTTGCTGATGAGTTCCTTCCCTAACACCTTGTTGTTTTGCCCGAGCAGCAGGATCCAGAATTCTTCATGATTGAGATCAACCAGTAAACGTTTAAGTATATTATAGGCATCCTTACTTCCGGTTACTTTGTCTAAAACAGCTACTTCAGTATCATTACGACGGCGGCCTATCTCCAGCGCTGCAATTATTGAAATTGCTTTGGCTTCGCCGATACCTTTAAAGTTGCAGAGTTCCTCAATAGATGCCTTGCCCAGTTTATTCAAGTCGTTATCGTAATGGTGCAGGATGCGCTTGCTCAGTTCCACTGCCGATTCATCACGGTTACCTGAACCTATGAGTATGGCTATCAGTTCGGCATCTGTAAGTGCCCTCCTGCCCTGAGTACTTAACTTTTCACGCGGACGGTCTTCCTCGGCCCATGATTTTATGCTGATCTTGTTGTCGTAGGGAGAATGAACCATGATTTAACGGATTTGGGAGATTTACAGGATGTATTTAAACAACCAAAATACATCCTTTTATTTTCAAATCATGAAAATCTTTGTGCCTCCCCTAAATCCCTCTCCAAAGGAGCTACTGTGTGGACACATCCTTTTAAATAAATTGATTTGCAGATCCACTCCGTTAGGAATGAAATATTGGTAGAAATTATATACGAAGGACATTTTTCGCTCTGTTAGGTGCGATATTATTGGACCATGTATTAAAAACAGGCATGGCTGGACTAAAGGCGGGCTATGTTATGTACCTACGGCACATATAAATATTTCAAACCTGTTTTTCTACCAATATATAACCCCTACGGGGTTTAAGGCACAAATTGGGTCCACACAGTAGCTCCAGGGGGGGACTTGAAAAATTTCTTTTCAGAACCCTCTCCTTTGGAGAGGACAGGTGAGATCACAAAAAAAGGCGATTAGTTTATCACTCATCGCCTTTATGCAGAATTTAAAAATTCCTTATATTATTTCAAAGTATTAACAAACTTAGTCAGTTTCGACTTATTGTTTGATGCTTTGTTTTTATGTATAACGTTCTTTTTAGCTAAACGGTCAAGCATAGAGATCACTTTGTTTAAAAGTTCACTTGCTTCAACTTTAGTAGTTGTGCCTCTTAATTTTTTGATGGCGTTCCTGGTGGTTTTAGCCTGGTATCTGTTACGTAAGCGCTTCGCAGCGTTAGACCTGATCCTTTTTAATGATGATTTATGATTTGCCATTGTATAGCTTGTTATTCTTTTTCTTTAAGGACTGCAAATATAGGATGATATTTTTAATTATGCAAACGATTTATCAACAAAAATATTTAGGGTTATCAACATAGCTCTAAGTGGCAATTATTCGTAATAATCTTATCTTACGGCTATTATTTGCATTATATGATTCAATGAAACGCAGCCTGGCCTTATCGCTTTTGAGTATCCTCGTAATAATTACCTGCTCATCATGGGGATTTTTCGCGCATTACCGCATCAACAGGTTGGCGGTTTTTACGCTACCTAAGGCCCTGGCAGGTTTTTATAAGGCCAATATAGGTTTTATAACCGAACATGCCGTGAGCGCCGACAAACGCCGCTATATCGACTCTACCGAAGGCTCGAAGCATTTCCTGGATGCCGATCATTACGGTAAAACACCTTTTAGTGTGATACCGCAAAACTGGGATGATGCCGTAAAAAAATATTCTGCCGATACCGTTTACAAATACGGCGTAGTGCCGTGGACCATCCAATTTGAGTACTATCGGCTGGTTAAGGCGTTTAAGGATCATGATACCACCGCTATCCTGAATATCTCGGCCAACCTGGGCCATTACATAGCCGATGCGCACGTGCCACTGCATTTAACCATAAACTATAACGGGCAGCTCACCAACCAAACCGGCATACACGCGCTATGGGAAAGCCGCCTGCCTGAATTGTTTGGCGATAATTACAACTACTATGCAGGCAAGGCGCGCTATATTGACGATCCCTTGAAAGAAGCCTTTAAGATCTGCCGATCATCGTACAAAGCGGTTGATTCCGTTCTGCGCTTTGAGCGGATGTTGAATAAGACCTTCCCTCCCGATAAAAAATATGAGATAGTGAAGCATGGTAACCGTAAAGTGCAGGATTACTCTGTCGCGTATAGCAAAGCCTACCAAAACATGCTTAATGGCATGGTACAACGTCGTATGCGTTCGGCCATATTATCAGTGGGGAGTTTTTGGTATTCGGCCTGGGTTGATGCAGGGCAGCCTGATCTGGATAAACTAATAGCCACTCCACTTACTGCTGATGAAAAGCAAAAGATTGCGCAGGAAGAAGCTTTGTATAAAGCAGGAAAAGTATTAGATTTAGCTAAATGAGAGCAAAAACAGCAAACCTATACAAAAGAAAAAACGATGTAGAGTGGCGCAGTCATGAACCATCGCGACTGGAAACTTTCAGCGATGCAGTTTTTGCCTTCGCTGTAACGCTCATCATTGTATCGCTTGAGGTGCCTAAAACATTTACTGAGCTTTACGAAACCCTTAAAGGCACTATAAGCTTCGCGGTGTGCTTTGCTTTGCTGTTTAATATATGGAACGGCCAAAACGTTTTCTTCAGGCGATATGGCCTTAATGATAGCCGTACGGTATTCTTAAACGGCACGTTGCTATTCACCGTGGTGATCTACGTTTATCCCCTCAAGTTTTTGGCAGGGCTGGTATTTTTTGAAAATTCTTATACACTGAATGGACAGTCGCACGAGATGATAAAAGCCGTGCAGGTGCCTTTGTTAATGGTTATTTATGGCCTGGGATTTACATTCATCAACATACTATTCTGCCTGATGTACGGTAATGCCATTAAACACAAGGATGATCTCAAACTAACTGCATTAGAAGTGTTCATTACTAAAACAGAGATCGGCATAAACCTAATACTTACTATAATTGGCATTACGGCAATGCTGTTGTCCTGGTTTTTACCGATAGCGTACGCAGGACAATCTGGTGTTTTTTACATGGTTATCCCTATTGCTTACTTTATCTGGTTCAGCTATCGGGGTAAAAAATCAAGAAAATTATTTGGGATCTAGCTATTCGCCTGTTTCTTTTTGCCTTTGCTTTTGATAGCCGCAATTATTGGCGGAACCACTGAAAGCAATATAATTACTATACCCAATAAAGATATGTGCGCTTTAAGGAACGGTATATTACCCAATTCATACCCTGCAAACAGGAATAAGATGATCCACGATGCACCGCCTATAATGTTGTATATGCTGTAACGCAAAAACGGCATGCGCCCCACACCTGCAACAAATGGCGCTATGGTACGGATGATAGGCATAAACCTGCTGAATATTACCGCCTTGCCACCGTGCTTATCAAAAAAGGCTTTGGTTTGCAGGTAGTAATCCAGTTTCAGGATCTTATTTTCGGGCTTGAAAACTTTTGGGCCGAAGTAATTTCCTAAAGCGTAATTGAGGCTATTGCCCGCGAATGCGGCTGCTATCAGCATTAACCCTAAATAAATAATATTTAAACCTGTGTTACCACCGGCTATTAAAGCACCCGCTGCAAATAATAACGAATCACCGGGCAAAAATGGTGTTACAACAAAGCCGGTTTCAGCAAATATTATTACAAATAATATCAGGTAGGTCCACCCCTGGTACTGCGCTATAATAGCTTCCAGGTGCTTATCAATATGTAAAATAAAATCTATCAGGTGCTTTATAAATTCCAATGTGTGTGTTTTTGTGCAAAAATATAAATATAAATTACACTTTAACTACTTGTTTGTAGTCACAGCGGCCCCAAATGCCGATGTATCCGTAGTAGCGCGCCCAATTATACCATACGTATAAATGGTATAAAAACGACTATCCGCTATAGTAATATTTTGCACGCTGGTATTAGGCAGGTAAATGGCTGGTGTTGAAGTTTGGCTTAACTGGAAATTATAATTACCGGCAGGCAATTGTATATAATCAGTAACTGTTTTATATTTTACCCCCGTAAACGCTTTTGCCGGCGTGCCGTTTATGGTAATATTAAGCTGGTTATTTGTTGGCAGGCTCGCGTTTACAAATCGTATCTTCCCATACCCTTGCAATGTAGTATCGGCCGCATCATCCAATGTTAAAATTGAAGAAATCGAATTATCGCTATACAAACCGGTTAGGTATAATGAGTATTTATGGTTTGATTTAAGCGTAGTATCCAGGTGAATAAAAAATATAGTCGCGATATTTGTTGCTGCCGACCTTAATTGTATAGGTGTATCAATCGTATTTATATAAAAATATCCCGAAGCGCTGGGGTATGAAAAGGAACTGGTGCTTTGCTTCAGATAATCTATATATAAGTTAACAGGCTGCACATCAGGTGCCAGGTTAAAAACTTGCATTTGTATATTTAACCCCGCGCTGGTTGCCTGCCCGCTCTTACCGCACGAACTTACAAACGGCATTACCAGCACTACGGTTATAAACAGTGCTAAAATAATTGTTATTCCTTTATTGCTTTTTGATGTCATTATTATTGTGTTCCTGTAGCGGTTACAATACCCCCATTAGTCATTAACCCCACTCCAAATGCATTATCGCCTTTCCCGCCTTTAATTCCTTTTGAAAATAAAGTATAAATTAGCCCCAGCTGCAACGTTAACGTGGTATCTAGCAGTTGTGAATTATCAGTTGCCTGGTATATTTTTATTGTACGCGTACCTATATATACTTTAAAATATTGGCTTGTATATTTATATGCAGCGTTGGCAATGTTAATGGTATCTCCCTTATCGAAAACCACATGCAAGTTACCGCTGTTGTATGAGGCATGCACAAATCTTAACATCGCTATAGTATCTGTACGAATATCTGAAGTATCTTTATTATTTGCCGAATCTATCGCATCGATAGTAATAAATGTTTTATCAGCTGATTCGCCTGCTATAAATAACGACTTGTAAATATTTTTTGAGGTATCTGCTAAATTATAACTGCCTGTAAACAGGTTTACCGCGCTCCGTTCCTTTCTGATCTGATAGGTTTGTGTACCCGATGGAGTATATAAGCCATATGCGCCTGCCGGGTAAATACCCGAAAAACTGTTTTGCCGGGTGTTATTTACCAGGAAATTAAGTGTATCGGCCGTGGAATTAACCACATCAAGGTAGGCAGATGCAACTTTAACCGGGGCCAGATCCTTTTTATTACAGGCTACAAATAATGTAACTCCAATTATAAACAGGAAAAGAAGACTGTATTTTTGGGGCTTTGCGGCCATTAGTTTTTCAATTTGTGCTAAATAAAGGATTTCTCGTTATATTAACGTCGTAAAAAAAATTTAAATATCCTGACCTAATAATTTACTTGCTGATGAAAATATTTTTCATTTTATGTGCCCTGATGTTTCCCGCTGTATGTTTTTCACAAAATCTCATACTTGAAATATCAACTCCGCAACCAAGACTGGGTGAGGAATTTTCATTAACGATCAGTGCCGATAGCATAGCTAAGAATGTTTTCAACTTTCTATCCGGCAAATTTAGCATTTCCAATTATGTAAGTTCATCAAATACCGAATCAATATTAGGCACAAATATACAGGCCACAAAATTAGGGCATAACGATATTGGCCCGGTCACAATGAATATTAATGGTAAAAAATACACTACAAACAAGTTGGGCTTTGATGTAGTGGATTCGTTACCCGCGGTAAATAGGGGATTGTGGATAAGAAAAGTTCCTATTAATGATACATCAGTATATATTATACTTGAACAAAGGATCCCTGCACTAACTTACATTACCCATAGCCAAAATTCAATTAATATGAGTACCAAGGCCAATGAGGATGATAAGGAAACAGGAATGACACAGGATTCAACTGAAGTGCATTTTCATGGATCACGCCAGGATTACAGAAGTGTTATAAATGCTAAAACAGGTGCCAAAATGGACTTTAAAAACTTCTTTGCTATATACCGTATCACTAAAGCAGACAAAAGTAAACCCATGGTAATCACAAAAGACTTTTTTACCAGCATTCCGGATTACTATGTATTCCAGGATATCACCATCAAATAGGCATAAAAACAAAAAAGTCCGGTTTTTGGCCGGACTCTGTTTTGGATTTATAATTTAAGTTTACAACTTAAGCATAACTATTAAGCATTACCGGCATTACTAGCATCAATACATCCTCATTCTCATCCCCACCCTGCGGTAATAATAAGCCGGCACGGTTAGGTGTCGACATTTCCAGTGATACTTCTTCACAACTCAGGTTTTTCAGCATTTCTATCAGGAAACGCGCGTTAAAACCTATTTCCATATCCTCGCCCTCATACTGACAGCTTAAACGCTCATGAGCCTCGTTTGCAAAATCAATATCTTCTGATGATATGTTCAACTCGCTGCCATTAATTTTTAACCTTACCTGGTGCGTGGTTTTATTAGCATAAATAGCAACACGGCTTAACGATCCAAGGAACGATTGCCTGTCGATACTTAATTTATTTGGATTATTTAATGGTATAACCGCTTCGTAATCAGGATAACGCTCATCAATTAGGCGGCATACCATATTGATATTACCGAATTTAAAGAACGCGCTGGTGCTGTTATATTCAACCGATACATTTACATCATCGCTTGGTAAAGCCGATTTCAAAAGCGTTAAAGCTTTCTTAGGCAATATGAATGATGTAGTACTTTCAGCCTTAGCATCCAGGCGGCGGTAACGTACCAGTTTATGCGCATCAGTAGCTACAAAAGTAAGATACTGGCTTGATAGCTGGCAGTAAACCCCTGTCATGGCCGGGCGTAACTCATCATTGCTAACCGCGAAAATTGTTTTGGTAATAGCCTCAGCCAAAACAGAAGCCGGCAAATTAACTGACGACGCGTTTTCAACTACCGGTATTTTAGGGAAATCCTCACCATTTTCACCACTCAGCTTGTATTTACCGTCACCGGCGCTTATTTCTATCGCGAATGTAGCATCATCAACAGAAAAAGTAACAGGCTGCTCAGGCAGCGATTTCAACGTCTCTAACAATATACGCGAAGGGATAGCTATACGGCCATTTTCCTTAGCTTCAACGCTTAAAGAAGTGGTCATGCTGGTTTGCAGGTCAGTGGCAGAAATGGTTAAGTTTCCTTCCTTTATCTCAAACAAAAAGTTCTCCAGTATCGGCAATACGGTACTGTTACTTAATGCACCGCTTACAGACTGCAATTGTTTGAGTAAGGTTGATGTAGAAACAATAAATCTCATATAATTTTTAGTATTAATAACTCAAAAGTATAAAATTTAACGGGCATACTTTCGCTTGCGCATATAATGTTGAAAAATAGCAAATATTAACACTAAACACAAGGGCGCAATTGTATTTATTAATTGCCAATACAACTTTTCGCTGCGGATACGGGCACGATCAAGCAAACGGATCTGGATCTCTTTTGTACGCAAAGCAATAAGCCCCGAATCATCGGTCATATAGTCGGCAATGTTCAGCAAAAAGTTCTTGTTGCCATAGTTTTGGCGGGTGTACTGGTCGTATCCTAATGGGTACGGCGAGCCATCCGCAGCCACATTGTTTTTAAACACATCGCCATCGCTGATCACTATCATTTTTGTAGGCTTGCTCTCCGGCAAAGGGTCGATATGTTCGGTTAAGCCTTCAGGCACGGCCCTGTTCAGGAAATCGGATGTAAACTTACCTTCCAGCAAAACAGCCACCGTTTTTGGCGTGCTTTGAAACTCTTTAGGGTTTGGCTCCTGCTCTAATGCTTCCAACGATAGCATTTTAGGGGCATTAAGTTTTTTATTATAGGGCGATGAAGCCAGCAATACCGTTTTCGTTACATTTTTGGTCGCTATGGTATCAATAGTGCTGACAAACTCACCCTTAATGCCGTCCAGATTTTTAACTATCGGATGCTTTGAGAGCGGCATCAAAATAGGATAAAACAACCACGGCACCATCTGTATCTGCGCCTGCCCGCCTACGTTGCCGGTGCTCACCGGGATCTGCGCGCAGCTGATATCAGCAATCAGGTCATAATTGATGCGGATACCATAAACAAATAATTGATCGTCGAGATTCAGTTGTTTAGGAAAGGCCATTTCCTCCTGGCCATGCTTTTGCAGGCTGTCGAGTTCAGCGCTTACCTGGTCAATCGTCCAAACCACCTTACCGCCACGCATAATGTATTGGTCGAGTTTGAACTTCTCCAGTTCGGTAAAAGGTTTGTCAGGTTTTGGTATTACCAATAAGCTTATTTTTTGCAAACCATCAAACGGAATAGTTTTCAGGTCAACCCTACCCACAGCATAGCCATCGGATAGTGAACGCATGGCATCATTCAGCTGTACATCGCTAAGTTCATTATGGCCTTCGGTAAAACCAATTTCGGGCTTACCACCACTGGTTATTTTTTTTATGGCTGATGAAAATGCGTATTCTAAATTTTGGATGGAATTATTCAGTACTTCATCATCAGATAAACCGATACGATTTTGCAGCAGGCTGACCGGGATATCCCTGCCACCGGCTGATACCATTGCCGCCGGGAAGATGATTTTTTGTGTTAAGCCGTTATCTGTTTTTACACTCAGGTTGGTTGGCGCTATGCCCCGCGATTCCATGGTATCGATCACGGCTGTTTGCTGATCCGCGCCTACCCCTGCAAGCGGATTAACCAGTTGAAATTGCAGATTGCCGTGACTGTAGGCTTGTAAGTCGATGAGCATATCGCGCGTTGCGTGCTGCAAACGCTTAAACCCGCCGGGGAAATCTTCACCCTTTAAGTAAACCGTAATCTTAACAGGTTCAGTAAGCGAGCCCATGATCTGCCTGCTGATGGGCGATATGGTGTAGCGTTTCTCTTTGGTAAAATCAAAACGTGTAAAGATTGTGATAGATACAGCTGTTAAGGTTAGCATCATACCCAGTGTGCTTAAAAACGCGGTATTTACCAGCTTTTTTTGGCGCTGTTTAAGCAACACAAATAAGGTGATCCAAATAAATATTGCCGACAGGACGATGAAATAAACCAGGTCACGCGTATCCAGCACACCACGGCTTACCGATTGATAATGTTCAGTAATACCCAGGTCCTCAAGCGTAAGGTTTTGCAAGGATAATATCTGGCTCAATGAATCAAAGCCGCTATAAAAGAAGAAACAAAGAAAAACCGCGATGGTAAAAGCGATGATCTGATTTTTGCTGATGGATGAAGCGAATAAACCTATCGCACAAAATACCGCGCCCAGTAAAAACAAACCAATATAAGAGCCTATAACCGCCCCGGTATCAATATTACCCTGCGGGTTGCCCAGCACATAAACCGAATAATAGTAAACCAGCGTTGGCAACAAGGCAAAAAGCACCAGTAAAAGGCTCGCAAAATATTTACCTAAAACTATCTGCCAGTCGGTAAGCGGGCGGGTTAATAATAGCTCAAATGTCCCCTCTTTGCGTTCCTCAGCCAGCGAGCGCATAGTAATTGCCGGGATAAGGAACATGAACAGGTAAGGCGCGGTGCTGAACAGGCTATCAAGCCCGGCGTATCCATAATCCAATATGCTTGAATCGGGGAAAACCCATAAAAAAAGACCTAATACAATTAAAAATACGCCAATGGTAACATAGGCCACCAATGAGCTGAGGTATGAGGTTATTTCTTTTTTTAGGATACTGTACACTGTATAAACTTAAATATATTCTTCTAAAACTCTGTCATTGCGAGGAACGAAGCAATCTCGTCGCCTTACTTATTCGACCTGCTAATCGGGGATTGCTTCGTTCCTCGCAATGACGCTTGGTTATTTTTTACCTATTTATTTGTCAAACTAATAAAAATATCCTCTAACGATTTGCCTTTGTTCTTATCTCTTAAACCTTGCAGACTGTCATCGGCTACTATGGTACCCTTATTAATAACGATAACCTGGTTGCAAACGGCTTCAACCTCCTGCATAATATGGGTTGATAAAACAATAGTTTTTGTTTTACCCAGATCAAGGATCAACTGTCTGATGCCGATCAACTGGTTTGGATCGAGGCCTGAAGTAGGCTCATCCAGTATCAGCACCTCCGGGTTATGGATAATGGCCTGCGCCAATCCTACCCGCTGACGGTAACCCTTTGAAAGCTGACCTATCTTTTTATGCTGCTCGGGGCCTAATCCGGTTTGCTCGATAACTTCGGCAATCCTTTTTTCGGGTGATGCAATTTTGTGGATACCAGCTATAAAGCCCAGCGATTCCTTTACATACATATCCAGGTAAAGTGAATTGCTCTCGGGCAGATAACCAATATGTTTACGAACTTCCAATGATTGTTTCTCCACATCAAACCCGCAAACAGATGCCGTGCCCGATGTTTGTGGGATAAAGCAGGTAAGAATCTTCATGGTAGTGGATTTCCCCGCGCCATTCGGACCAAGAAAGCCCAGCACGCCCGGCTCCGCCGAAAACGTAATGCCGTCAATAGCCTTCTGTTTCCCGTAAACTTTTGTTAATGCTTCAACCCGGATACTCATGGGCTCAAAAATAGATTTTAGATATGAGATTTGAGATAGGAGATTAAGATTTGTTTAAACTCACTTAATAGTTAATAATATACTTAACTATCGCTTAACCCCAACTATCCATGTTGTAGCCGTAGGCGGATCCCCGGAAAAACCGGTACTGCTGGCTAACGTGGTCACTTTACCATTTACAATTAAAAATGAACTTGTGGGTGGAGTATTTACCGGCACTGCTTCTGTATAATTTCCCGCCAGGTAAACATTATTGCCATCTATCGCTATCCCGCTTAGTTTTGATGCGCTTGTTACAGTAACCGGCACACCATTTTTCCAATAGGTAGATTTTGTGCCCCCGTTTTGTACGCTGCCTGCTATATAAAAATCATTTCCCGAAACGATGATCGCGCTTCCCGTCATGGTTGCATCGCCCAATACAGTTTGCTGACCATTCTTCCAGTAGCATAAGCTATTAGTACGATTTGGATAGCCATAACCTACCGCGTAAACATCATTACCCGATACCGCTATAGAATTAATTTGCCCGTAACCCAAACTTACCGGTACGTTATTTTTCCAATAGGTAGCTATAGGTGATCCTGCTGAATCATATGTTATCCCGGCCATATAAACATCATTACCCGAAACAATAACCTGGTTGATATCACCCTCTGCCCCATAGGTAGTTAGTACCCCATTTTTCCAGCAAGCTGCATAAAATGTATTATTAGCATCAGCTTCGCCTACTACATAAATATCATTTCCGCTAACTGCTATACTTATGGCCCGGCCGTGACCAAGATCTGTTAGCTTACCGTTTTTCCAGTAAACCGCATGTTCATATAAGTCGGTATCCGTAAAAGCTGATGCGGGTAAATAAACGTCGTTGCCATACACGGCTATCCTGCCGACCGATCCCACATCGCTTGAATTTACGCTAACCAGCTTGCCGTTTTTCCAGTAAACAGCAGCATTTCTGTACATGCCAGACACATACGTATCCACATTGCCGACGCTGGGGTTTGAATTATTTTTATTGCAGCTGCATACAGACAGCATCAATAACAAGCTATTGCAGATAAGGCTAAAAGGGCATTTCATTTAGTAAGGTTTGATCGTAATAATTGGGCAAACCAAATTTATAAGAAAAATCCGTATAAAGATTATACAGATAAACTAATCTCCCATCACTATCCTAACTACTAAACCCTACTTCTCAAACACCACCGAATCAGCTTCTGCTCCCAAACTTTCCAACGCATCAGTTATATCCTTAACCATTTGGTCGGGGCCGCAAACGTAGAAATGCTTTTTAAAATCCTTTACTTCAGCTTTTAGAAAATCAGCATCAATCCTGCGGTGATCACTTCCGCTATTATCCTGCGTAGTGGTAAAATGCGCATTTTCTCCGAGCATCCGTTTAAGCTCACTGGCCAGTATGATGTCCTTTTCGGTATTGTTGGAGAAAAATAAGGTATTGCCTTCTATCCCACCATCAACAAAAAGCTCCCTTAATATAGCCAGGAATGGCGTAATACCTGCCCCACCTGCAATAAAATAACCCGGACCTTTATATTCAATTGCGCCCCATGCATCGCTGATGATGAGTTCATCGCCGGGCTGTAGTTCATCCAGGTGTTTGGTTACGCCTTCTTCCGAATCTTTGTATATTTTAATGGTGAACTGCAGGAATGGGTCGTCGTTTAAGCAAGTGAACGTAAACGGATTTTTCTTATCCTTCCATTCAGGCTGATTGATGGTGAGATCCGTTGCCTGCCCGGGTGTGAATTTAAACCCCTTGGGCTTTTCAACATCAAACTGCTTAACGTTGTGATTTACGTAGGTAGCGGAGATTATTTTAACGATATGATCCATGGTGAAATGCTTTTGTAGGATAAAGAATGAAAAGGCTTTTGGTTTTAGGAAAAAACAATTAATTATCCAAGCGTCATTGAGGAGGAACGAAGCAATCCCCGACTATGCAAGTCAACGATGCTTTTCTATTCGCTCTGTACAGTTAGGGATTGCTTCGTTCCTCGATGACGTGCGGAGAGAATAGATGCGGTGAACACAAATCCGAAATCGAAAATCCAACATTCGAAATCAAAAATATATATTTGCCCTTATTATGAGCAACAATACCGACGAACTGTTTAAAAATGTAATAGCACATGCTAAGGAATATGGCTTTGTTTTCCCATCAAGCGAGATTTATGATGGCTTGAGCGCGGTTTACGATTATGGCCAGAATGGCGCCGAGCTAAAGAATAACCTTAAAACCTATTGGTGGAAAGCTATGGTGCAGATGAATGATAACATTGTCGGGCTTGATTCTGCCATATTCATGCACCCAAAGATCTGGAAAGCAAGCGGCCACGTTGATGGCTTCAGCGACCCTATGATAGATAACAAGGATAGCAACAAACGTTATCGCGCCGATCAGTTATTAGAGGACCAGATAGCAAAATACGACACGGAAGGCAAAACTGACCTTGCCGAAGAGTTGCAACTGGAAATGGATAACGCCCTTAAAGCCGATAACCTGCCACGCTTAAAAGAGCTCATTATTGAGCATAAAATACTTTGCCCGCTCTCAAAAACCGCTAACTGGACCGATGTTCGCCAGTTTAACCTGATGTTCAGCACCCAAATGGGCGCTGTTGCTGAGGACTCGGATGTGATCTATCTTCGCCCCGAAACCGCGCAGGGTATATTTGTGAACTACCTTAATGTGCAAAAATCGGGCAGGATGAAAATTCCTTTCGGTATAGCGCAAATAGGCAAGGCTTTCCGTAACGAGGTTATTGCAAGGCAGTTCATTATCCGCATGCGCGAGTTTGAGCAAATGGAGATGCAATTCTTTGTACGCCCTGGCACACAAGCCGAGTGGTTTGATAAATGGAAGCAAGCCCGCCTTAACTGGCACCTGGCTTTAGGTACCGACCTTAACAAATACCGTTTTCACGAGCATACCAAGCTGGCGCATTATGCCGATGCTGCTTTTGATATTGAGTTCGAATTCCCATTCGGCTTTAAAGAGGTTGAGGGTATACATAGCCGTACTGATTTCGATTTGAGTCAGCACCAAAAATTCTCAGGCAAAAAGCTACAGTATTTTGATCCTGAGCTGGATGAGAATGGTAAGCCTTATGGTAACTATGTGCCTTATGTAATTGAAACTTCGATAGGATTAGATCGTATGTTCTTGCTGACAATGATAAACGCTTACGAAGAAGAAGACCTGAGCACCGAAGAAAAACAGGATAGTCGCACTGTATTACGCCTGCACCCTTGTTTGGCTCCAGTTAAAGCAGCTATTTTCCCGCTGACCAAAAAAGACGGCCTACCTGAAAAGGCACGCGAGATAATGGATAACCTAAAAACAGATTTCAACCTGCAATACGAGGAGAAAGATGCTATCGGCAAACGCTACCGTCGTCAGGATGCTATCGGTACGCCATTCTGCATCACTGTTGACCACCAGACATTAGAAGATAACACCGTAACCATTCGCTACCGCGATACTATGCAACAGGAACGCGTTGCTGCCGACGATCTGCAAAAAATAATCGGCGATATGGTAAGCTGGAAGAATTTATTGAAACAGGATTAGTTCATTGGTTCACTGGTTCATTAGTTCATTGGTACCAGTTGGAGATATAAAAGGCCTGAGATTTCTCAGGCCTTTTGCTTTTATTTAATTCTCTCCCACGGGAGAAGTACGGTTGATTGTGTGATGGCAGGGAGGGGTTTGTGCACCATAAAAGCAAATTGTACAAACCCCTCCCTCCTTCTTCCCCGAGGAAGGAATCGCACAAGGCCTGGCTCAATATGGTAAAACCAAAAAAGGTCCGGGAAATTTCCCGGACCTTTTCAATTGCTTATCATTTGTCCATCATACAACCAATGAACTAATGAACCAGTGAACCAATGACCAACATTAGTTACTCACCGGGTTATCGTTATTCAACGTACCGTTTTTATATAGCAGCGGATCAACCTTTTTAGGGTCGCCCTGGTAAACCCATACAATATTGCCTATGTATTTATTAAAGGCGTTGTTCATATCCTGCAGGGTTACTTTTTTAATATCAGTCATGAAATTTAATGAGCGTTTCCAGTCACCGTGCAATACTTCGTTTGCTACTATTGAGCTGGCCTGGGCTGCATTGGTTTCATTTTTGTAATAGAAACCTGTAAGGTAAGTAACCTTCATATCAGCCAGTTCAGCAGGGGTAAACCCATGCTTTTTAGTACTATCAACCAGTTTATCAAATACTCTTATGTATTTGTTAGGCATGGTGGTTGATACCTTTATCCGGGTAAAGCTAAGCGATCCCTGGCTGAAAGACACCTGTGGCGCGTATGAAAGGCCATTATTGGTACGAATATCCAGGAAATGCCTGTCGTAAAACACGCGCATAGCCATGGTGAAAGCATAAAAATCAGGAGCATCCAAAGTAGGGCCGCTGGTTATACCTTCAACATAGTTTGTAGCCAGGTCCTTCGCCTCAGCGTTAAAGCTATTGTTATACACTCTGAAAAATGTATTCTTGATTTCAACAGGTGTACCTTTCTTAATGCCATCAAGCATTGTTTTTACTCTTGCTTCAATGGTAGCTCTGTCCAGATCGGCAACAACCACTATCACCATGCGTGAGCGGGTAAGGATTGAGTTGTAGTAAGCTTTTGTTTCGGCAGCAGTTAATTTGCTTAATATTTCAGATGTACCATTTGGGTCCTTAGCGTAATCGCGACCAGCAAAAGCAACTTTAGTAGCCAATTTTTCAATAGAAGCATCCGGCTGAGATTCCCTGGCTTTTAAATTGGTTACAGCATCTTGTTTAATACGCGAAAACTCGGTAGTATCAAACTTAGGAATAGTAATAGCCTCATTGTATAAAGGCCAAACAGCATCAAAATCAGGCTTAACGCAGCTCATCGCAATAACTGAATAGTCCTTACCTGCATAGCCATAAACAGAAGCATTTACTCTGTCAAGCGCATCTTTAAAGCTATTTTTGTCATGTTTCAGTGTACCACATTCTGATAGTGCTTGCATCGCCATTGATTCGATACCCATTTTATCAGCAGGATAATTTGCCACGCCGCCGCGTAATACGGTTTGTATCTCTACAATATCGTTACCGCTGGGCTGTACTATTACCTTTACGCCATCAACTATAGTTTCATAAGCCGCTTTTTGGGCCAGCGCCGGTTTCGCGCTCCCAATTGCTGTTACTATCAGCAAGCTGTATATATATTTTTTCATTGTGATAATATTTTTAATTTATTTCGCTACAAAAAATGAAGCTGCGTTAATAGTTTTGTTCATATCAGGGCTGATGATCATACCGGCAACATAAGGCTTGTTTATTAAATAGGTATCCAGATATTTTTTAATATCAGCCTTGGTTACTTTCTGGTAATCGTCAGTATTATCAGTATAATAATTTAATGATGTACTTGCCCATGCATAACTTACCTGGCTTGGTAACGATGATGGTTTTTCCTTAGCATACCTGTCGTTACGTAGTAATATTCCTTTTGCATCAGCTAACTGAGCATCGGTATAATAGTCAGGACTATTCATAATGCTTAACTGGTGTATCAGTTCATCATAGCATTCTTTTACTTTATTAGGGTTAGGCACCACAAATATTTCAATCGGGCCAACGTACCTGCTGGTTTGATAATTAAAGCTTACATCACTAGCTAAACCTTTATCAATTAATGCCTGGTGCAGCTTTGATGAGTTTAAGCCAACTATGGTCGAGAAAACATCAGCAGCTATAGTAGAAGCAGAATCGGTTCCATAAGCAGGTCCCTGCCATGCAAAATCCATAAAAGGTGTTTGCGCAATGGTTGATTCTTTTACAAAGTAATTGCTTTGGGTTAATGGTTTAAACGGAGGGATAGGATATTTTGCTATCGGGTCTGAACCACTGCTTTCCCAATTGCCGAAAATGCTTTCAGCCAAGGCAAAAGCGTCATCATGTTTAACATCGCCGCAAATAGTTAATAAACTGTTGTTCGGGAAGTAATATTTGTTTTTGATCACCATCATTTTTTCAGGAGTGGCGGTGTTGATGATATCATGTATACCAATTGGGTTTTTACGGGTAAACTGATCTGTCCACAAGCGTTTGCGCACCTCAAAATCAAGCTGGAAACCCGGGCTGCTCTCGGCACGTTGAAACTCGCCGTCAACAACTACTCTTTCCTTTTGCATATCCTCTATGCGATAGATAGGGAAACGGATAGCGGTGTTCAGGAATTTAAGCCCTTGTTTAAGGCTGTCCCTATCGAAAGTAAAGAAATAATTTACACGCTCATCGCCTGTAGTACCGTTCCATATAGCACCCAGTTCCTGTGTACGTTTTAAAAATTGTGCTTGTGTAGGGTAATCTTTGTTGGCTTTAAAGAACATGTGCTCAAAAAGGTGAGAAAGGCCGTTATAAACTGAATCTTCAGTAAATGAACCGTTCTTAACAGCAATTTCAATAGTAGCCAGCGGGACTTTGCTGTTTTCAATAACAACAACCTGTAAGCCGTTTGGCAGTTGTTTCCAGTAATAACCTTGTGGGAGCCGCACCTGGCCAAAAGAAGCCGAGGCCAGAAACAGCCCTGCAACACTTAGAGTGATAGATTTGATAAATTTAGAGATCATATATTAAAATGAATTGGGTTTTCTTACAACTGCCTAAATATATTCAGTATTTCTTAGAAAGATAAAACTTTATGATTTTTATTAACGTAAATTAACATGATAAGGCGATAATTTACAATTAGTTATACCGGCATGATATAACAGGGCAGATATAAGACTTTATACTTACCCTGTTTGTTACAATTCAGGTGTGTTAAATTTCAATTTTATCCTAATGATCTCATCTCCAATTACTAATTACTAACCGGGTTATCGCCAACATGCGAGGTACCGTTTTTATACAGCACCGGGTCAACCTTTTTAGGGTCGCCCTGGTAAACCCAAACTATATTGCCTATATATTTATTAAAGGCGTTGTTTATATCGGCAAGGGTTAGCTTTTTAATGTTGGTCATATAGGTTAACGCCCGTTTCCAATCACCATGCATTACCTCATTATCCACAATAGCCGATGCCTGCGCGTAATTGGTTTCATTTTTATAGTAGAAACCTGTTAGGTAGGTAACCTTCATATTTGCCAGTTCAGAGGCATTAAAGCCATGTGCTTTGGTGCTATCAACCAGTTTATCAAAAACGGCTATATACTTATTGGGCATAGTGGTTGATACAATGAATTTAGCTACTGAGATCGAGCCCACATCAAACCATGTTTGGGGTGCATAGGAAAGGCCATTATTGGTACGGATATTTAAAAAATGCCTGTCATAAAAGATCTGCATCGCCATGTTGAAAGCGTCAAAATCGGGGGCATCAACCAAAGGGCCGCTGGTTACGCCTTCAATATAATTGGTAGCCAGGTCTTTTGGCTCCGCCTTGAATGAGTTATTGTACACCCTGAAAAATGATTTCTTCATCTCCACAGGCGTACCCTTCTTTAAACCATCCAGCATTATTTTTACACGGGTTTGTATCAGGTTGCTGTCCAGATCGCCCACTACCACTACCAGCATCCTTGAGCGGGTCAATATGGAATTATAAAATGCCTTAGTTTCATCGGCTGTCAGGCTGTTGATAATTTCAGGCGTACCTTCGGGCTCTTTGGCAAAATCCCTGCCCTCAAAGGCAACTTTATCAGCCATTTTATCTATCGACTCATCCGGCTGCGACTCCTGCTCTTTCAAATCATTTATAGCATCCTGCTTAATCCGCGCGAACTCCGTAGCATCAAACTTAGGTTCAGTAACTGCTTCTGCATACAATTGCCAGGCGATATCAAAATCACCTTTTATGCAGGTTAGGCTTATAACCGAATAATCCTTATTGGTATAGCCGTATACCGAAGCATTGATCTTATCCAGCGCATTTTTAAAACTGTTTTTATCATGTTTCAGCGTACCGCACTCGGTAAGCGCCCGCATAGCCATTGCTTCGATACCCATTTTACTGGCCGGATAGTTTTGTACGCCACCACGCAATACCGTTTGTATCTCAACAATATTATTGCCGCTCGGCTGTACTATCACCTTTACGCCATCAACAATCATATCATACGCGGCATGCTGGGCAAGCGCCGGCTTTGCCCCTACTAATGCAACTGCAAAAAGAAGGGTGTATATATACTTTTTCATCATTGCTATGGAGTTAAATTATTTAGCCGCGAAAAACGACGCTGCATTAACTGTTTTATTTAAATCGGGCGATATGATCATACCGCCAACAAACGGTTTGTTGATCAGGTACGTGTCCAGGTATCTTTTAATATCGGCACGGGTAACTTTCTGGTAGTCGTCGGTGTTATCGGTATAATAATTAAGCGATGTACTGCACCACATAAAGCTGATCTGACTTGGCAGCGATGATGGCTTTTCCTTCGCCATAATATCATTACGCAGCAATATGCCTTTGGCATCTTTCAGTTGGTCGTCAGTATAATAATCGGGGTTATTCCACATGCTTATCTGGTTCAATAGTTCAGCGTAGCACTCCTTTAATTTATTGGGATTTGGCACAATAAATATTTGTATCGGGCCTGTGTATTTACAAGTTAAATAACCTACGCTCACATTAGTCGCCAGCCCTTTATCAACCAATGCCTGCTGTAATTTTGATGAATTTAAAGTAACGATGGTCGAAAAAACATCAGCAGCTATAGTTGAGGCCGAATCGGTAGCGTATGATGGCCCCTGCCATTCAAACATCATGTACGGTGTTTTGGCTATGGTTGATTCCTTTATAAAAATGTCGTTTTTCACCAGCGGCTTAAACGGCGGTATCGGGTATTTTAAAATAGGATCGGAACCGCTGCTAACCCAATCGCCGAAGATATTTTCGGCCATGGTAAATGCGCTTTCATGGTGCACATCGCCACAAATAATCAACAGGCTGTTATTAGGGAAATAGTATTTATTCTTGATCACCATCATCTTCTCGGGCGTGGCCGTGTTGATGATATCATGTATGCCGATAGGGTTTTTGCGGGTGAACAGATCGCCCCAAACCCTTTTCTCAACCTCAAAATTAAGCTGGAAACCCGGGTCGCTTTCCGCGCGCTGAAACTCGCCATCAACCACTTTTCGTTCCTTTTCCATATCCTCAATACGATAGATAGGGAAACGGATAGCCGCATTCAGGAATTTAAGGCCAGCGTTAAGGCTATCGGTATCAAATGTAAAAAAGTAATTTACACGCTCATAACCGGTAGTACCGTTCCATATAGCGCCCAGTTCCTGCGTACGTTTTAAGAACTGCGCCTGGGTAGGATAATCCTTATTCGCCTTAAAAAACATATGCTCAAACATATGCGACAGGCCATTGTACACTGAATCCTCAGTAAAGGAGCCATTTTTTACCGCTATCTGTACGGTGGCAAGCGGCACCTTGCTGTTTTCAATAACCACTACCTGTAAGCCATTGGGCAGTTGTTTCCAAAAATAACCATCGGGCAGGCGCAACTGTGCAAAAGTGCTTGTTGTAAATAATAGGCCTGCAACAATTAATACATAATGTTTAATACTTTTAAAGACCATGATAATGAGAGGTTTAATGTTAATTTATATAAATATATAAGTATTTATAATAGCAAACAGCATAAAAAACAAAAGCCCCGCAGAAACTATCTGCAGGGCTTTATACTTTTCAAGTTCAGGCAACTACTTGATACCTGATACTAACTACTTGATACTATTTTATTGATACTGAATATCTAAAGTAATAGGCACATTCAATGCTTTTGAAATAATGCAATTAGCTTTTGCGCCTTCAGCAATTGCTTTAAACTGGTCAGCCGTTACACCCTCAATTGCCGAACCAACCAATGCTAAGTGAATACCGGTGATGCTTAAAGCCTGCATATCCAGGTCTAACACCGCGTCAGTAGTCAGAGCGCCCGGAGTAAAGCCAGCCTGTGTTAAAGCAGCGCCAACAGCCATAGTAAAGCAGCCCGCATGCGCGGCAGCTATCAATTCCTCGGGGTTAGTGCCTATCCCATCGGCAAAGCGGGTTTTAAACGAATAATTGGTGTTGTTAAGTACGGTGCTTTGAGTGCTTATTTCGCCTTTACCTTCTTGTAAGGTACCGTTCCAATGTGCTTTTGCTGTACGTTTCATGGTTATGTTTTTTAGTTTTATAAAGTAAAATTAGCGTTTTGTTCAATAGGTATTTATCATTAATATCTATATCATATAGATGTTTTTTGGGACCTTCCTATTACCCTCTTTCCACCGCAATTATCTGAACCCGAATTTCATGAATTAAGGAATTTTTAGAATTCTGTTCATTCGGAAAATTCATAAAATTCGGGTTCACACAATCAGGGCGTTGCCTGCGGCCCGTGCTATCCGCTCATACTGCACAAGGCCTTAGGCGCGAGGCCGGTATCCGCTACTATCACTAACGCAGAACTTCGGCGCGCTCCGCCAACTCACCCGGTCTTTGCTTCGCTCGACCACCCTCTCTCCGGCAAGCCGCAAAGAGGGTATGGGAAAATTAACTTTGCCTTTTTACTCACCCTTTAGGGGGCCGGGGTGCTTGCCACTTCGCACGCTCATACTGCACTGGCCATTTCACTTCATGCCCAAGTTCATGCGCAGCACGCAGCGTAAAATTCGGATCGCGCAGCAATTCACGCGCCAGGAACACTATGTCGGCATGGCCGTTTTGGATGATACTGTCGGCTTGCAGGGGTTCTGTTATCATACCTACCGCACCTGTTAAAATACCTGTTTTACGTACCGCTTCAGAAAACTGCACCTGGTAACCTGGGCCAACCGGGATTTTTGCAGTAGCCACGTTACCGCCTGTTGAGCAATCAATAAGGTCGATACCTTTACCTTTTAATATTTCAGCTAAGGCTACGGAGTCATCGCTTGTCCAGCCGCCTTCGGTCCAATCGGTTGCTGATATCCTTACAAAAAGCAGATGATCTTCGGGCCAAACCTCCTTCACTGTTGCTATCACCTCCAATAAAAAACGGATCCTGTTTTCAAATGAACCGCCATACTCATCTGTACGTTTATTACTAATTGGCGATAAAAATTCGTGGATCAGGTAGCCATGCGCCCCATGCAGTTCTATCACCTTAAAACCTGACTTTAGGGCCCTTACTGCCGCAGCTTTAAAATCGGCTTTCACCTTTTCAATGCCTGCTTTATCCAGCGCAAGTGGAGCTTCTTCAATATCAATAAAAGATACCGCGCTTGGGGCTACTGTTTTCCAGCCACCGGGTGCTGCTGAATCAATCTGCGCATTCCCTTTCCATGGCACCTGGTGACTGGCTTTTCTGCCCGCATGGGCCAGTTGTACACCGGCAACAGCGCCATGCTCATGGAGAAAATCGGTGATCTGTTTTAGCTTTTCAATGTGTTCGTCTTTATAGATACCCAGGTCGCCGGGCGAGATTCTGCCTTCGGGTGATACAGCTGTGGCTTCGGTAATAATTAATCCGGCGCCGCCTACTGCCCTGCTGCCTAAATGCACCAGGTGCCAGTCGTTGGCAAAACCATCTTCGCTGGAATACTCGCACATGGGCGATACCGCAATACGGTTTCTTAATTCAATGTTCTTTATTTTTAATGGAGAGAATAGATGTGGCATAAACTTTTTTATAAATATGATAAGTAACAATTATAGCACCTTCATGATTATGTAAAACAAATATGGCATAATTGTTTGTTATTAAATTTTACCCTTAAACAGTACTGAGTAAAAATTCTATGGAAAACCAACAAAATTACGTTACGCTGCACGTATCCGATGGCAGCAATATGGCTGCTTATACCGCATTGCCGCAAAACAATACCGGTAAACTCCCTGCCATTATACTACTGCAGGAAGCATTCGGCGTAAACCACCACATTCGTAATGTGTCCGATCATTTTGCTAAGGATGGTTATGTTGTAATAGCACCCGAGCTTTTTCACCGAACAGCGCCTGTGGGTTATGAGGCCCCTTATAATGATTTTGCTTCGGTAATGCCGCATTATTCGGCTATAACTAATGAAGGGCTTGAGGCCGATCTTAAAGCCTGCTACCAATGGCTAACTGAACAGGACAATGTAGATAAGGACCAAATATTCAGCATAGGCTATTGCCTGGGTGGGCGTGTATCATTTTTAGCGAACACGGTTCTACCCCTTAAAGCTGCTGTATCCTATTACGGCGGCAGTACGGACCAGATTGCTGATAAAGCAGTAAACCTGCACGGCAAACACCTGTTCTTCTGGGGTGGACTGGACAAGCATATCAAACAGGAAAATATCGACACCGTTATAAACGCTGTTGAAGCCGCGGGTAAGGAGTATATCAACGTAAAAATATCGTATGCTGACCATGGCTTTAATTGCGATGAAAGGCCAAGCTACAACCCAACTGCATCAAAAGAAGCGTTGGCGTTAACACTGGCCTTCATGAGGTAAAGAGTCAAGATGTAAGAGTCAGGATATAAAGATAAGATTTAATGTTTTCCATTTTTTCTTGACTCTTGTATCTTGATTCTTGCATCTTGATTCTTGTATCTTGGCTCTTGATTCTTACTGTATCTTGGCTCTTTATTCGATGCAAACGTGTCTTGATTCCTGACTCTTGCATCCTGACTCTTAAAATAAAATATGACTTCATATACTACCCTGATTATATTAAGCGGACTGGTAATTTTTTCGTACCTGTTCGATCTGATCGGTGGTAAAACCAAAATACCTTCGGTAATACTGTTGATGTGCCTTGGCATAATTATTAAACAGGCGCTGAATTATTTTGGCTTCGCTGCATTAAATTTCAATAACCTGCTGCCTACGCTTGGCACATTAGGGCTGGTACTTATAGTATTTGAAGGCGCATTGGAACTGCGTTACAGCAGAGATAAGAATAGCATTATTAAAAAGTCCTTCTTTTCGGCACTCATCATCCTGCTGGTAACCGCGTTCCTTATCACCTATATCATTTATCAAATGAGCGGCGATACAGTTTATAAATGCTTTATTAATGCCGTTCCTTTTTGTGTTATCAGTTCGGCGGTGGCTATACCGGCGGCATCGGCCCTCAGCAAAGAGAAAAAGGAGTTTATTGTGTATGAGTCCTCCTTTTCGGATATCCTCACCGTGGTGCTGTTCAACTTCATGATTAATAACAAGCAGATCAATTTCACCTCATTCACCAAATTGGGTGCTGAGCTGGGTGTTATTTCCATCGTGGTGATCTGCTCCTGCCTGCTGCTGCTTTATCTTATCGGCAGGCTAACGCACCATGTAAAATCGTTCCTGGTTATTTCTATATTGATTATGGTGTATTCTATAGGGCAGCTGTTCCATTTATCATCGCTGATAATTGTACTGGCGCTGGGCCTGTTCCTGAACAATGCCAGTCAGATAAAACTACCCTGGTTTAAAAAGTATTTCATCTACCCCAATTTAAGGTATGATATTAAGCAACTGTTCCAGCTCTCTGCTGAAAGCGCCTTTCTGATGCGCACCTTCTTTTTTATTATGTTTGGCTATACCATGGATATTTACCAGCTGGAACATTGGACAGTTTTAGTGAATGGCTGTTTTATTTTATTGGGGATGTACGCGATAAGGTTCCTATACATTAAACTCGTATCAAAAACTGACCTGATGCCTGAGCTGGTACTGATCCCCCGCGGCTTAATAAGCGTACTGCTCTATTACAGTATCCCCGCTGACATGAAAATTAAGAGCGTAGAAACAGGTTTGCTGTTTGTGGTGATATTGGGTACCAGTATAATTTTAAGCCTCGGCTTGCTAGTTACCAAAAGGCAGGCGATAAGGCAGCAGGGTGATGGTGATTTTGTGAGTTAAATAAATCCACCCGTTACCCGCCATCCGCCAGTTCAAGCGTCCACGCTTGAACTCACCAAATTTTAAGCGTCCACGCTTAAAATAATTCTAAGTGCATTTTATCGTAAGCGTGGACGCTTGAACGGGCGGAACTCTTGACTCTTGACTCTTGACTCTTGACTCTTGACTCTTGACTCTTGACTCTTGACTCTTGACTCCCCCAGCTACTCCCCCTTCTCTTCCCTCTTCACCAACAATAAATCATCATTATCAAGTACCAAATATCCGTACTCATAGCAAAAGTGATATTTCTTACCTGTTTGGGTTTGGTATATACTGGTGAAATAATCAAAATCGAAACCTTTTACCAGCATCTTTTCGCGGGTAGTTTTTGTTTTCCCCGATGGATTGAGCTCTTCCATTATGCGCCTGTTGCGGCGAAGTATATTGTTTACGTTACGAATCAAGTTATAACTACTGCTATTAAGCTGGTTGTTATAATTATTGCGGCACATATCATTACAGAACTTTTTATCAGCCCGGCCATGTATCAGCTCGCCGCAATCAAGGCAGTGTCTTTCCTTATTCATACAGCTAATATAAATAATAAATTATCCGTTTGCAAACGCTTACAAATGGCAATTGTCGACTATAAGCAATTATCACCCGACTAATTTTCACTCGCCTCAGCACCTTTGTATCATCAAAAACGACAATAAAATTTAGCAACGATGAATACATTAAGAAACAGTGTGCGCCTGGTGGGTAACCTGGGCACCGATCCTGAAGTAAAAAATTTTGACAATAACCGCAAATTAACACGCCTGGCAATAGCTACTAATGAGAGCTACAAGAATGACAAAGGCGAAAAAGTAACTGAAACCCAGTGGCACAACCTGGTACTATGGGGCGCACAGGCAAAACTGGCCGAAGATTACCTTAAAAAAGGCGATGAAGTAGCCATTGAAGGAAAATTAGCAAATCGTAACTATACTGACAAAGATGGCGTAAAAAGATATGTAACAGAGATAGTTGTGAACGAATTTATGAAAATGCGATAACACAGGGGCACTGCCCTTATAAGATACCTTTACCTACCCTTATCCCAACCGGGGCGCAAAAACGTTGCGCCCCTTTTTGTTTACAAAAAAATAAGCCAGGCGTATCCGCTACCTGGCTCATCATTTAAAAACACACTAAATTTCTCGCTACGAATTTGTTATACGGTAAAGATTCCGATAAGGTTTAAAAAACAAAAACCCTTGCTGTTTTAAGACAAGAGTTCTCGTTAACCCTTTTTGGGTCCAGTAAAATACTTAAGATCAGTCAAGCAGTTTCCTGCCTCTTACTATAAAGGTTCTGACAATCATAAATATTGGCGTAGCAACAATTAATGCTTCAAGAAACAAGGTCTTGTCCATAGCGATTTAATTTAGCAGAAGTTAATAAATAAGAAAACTTTGGTCTATATGCGGATATGATATTTAACGCAAAAATTGTTCCTGTTTGCAAAAACCGCGTTTTAAATTAATGGAGGTATTTTTTTTTCGGCGATGAAAAAACAGGCGAAATTCAGTGGATTTTTTTACCGAAATAGTGGAAAATATTATACACTTTGAGTAATTTTTTACTCAATTATTTAACTCAAAATGAGCACTTTAAAATAGTAAGACTTACTGCACTCTATACACTAAGGAGTCGACAGCGCTACCGGCAAAACCTTACCGTTAAAAAACTGGTGACCCGTTAAAGCAAAATCAGCTATGTATTTGCCCATTTGGAACGCCATAACAGGCGACTCGTACCCCGGGAACGCTTTTTCAAGCATCTCAGTTTGCGCCGACCCTAACGCAAGACAATTTATTTTTATACCTTTTTCGCTAAATTCCTGTGCCAAACATTCGGTTAGCGTGTGCAAAGCGGCCTTACTTGCCGAATATGCCGACAATCCCGGGAACTTAGCGCTGCCCTGGTAACCGCCCATACTGCCAATATTTACAATGTGCGATCCGGCAGGCATCAGCCCCAACACACTCTGTATCATGCGCACATGGCCAATAAAATTACTTTGCAGCATTTCAACAAAATCAGCCTCTAAAAGCTCGGTAAAATTTTTGTTGACCAGCACTCCGGCATTGTTTATTAAAACATCAATCCGGTTATCAAAATTAGCTTCGATAAATTGCAGCAGGCTGTCATAATCATCGTGTACAATATCAAAGGCGATGGCATAAAGCGTACACTCCGGGTTTAAATTATTAGCTATCTCCAGCAAGCGTTCCAGCTTATCCTGTGATCGCGCGAGCGCTATAACCTTATGCTTGCCCGTTAATATCAGTTCAATTACCGCCTCAAAGCCAACACCGCTGCTGGCGCCTGTTATAATGATGTTCATAGGTTAAATGGATTGACAAGTTTTACCTTGCCGTCCAACGATTTAAAATCGTTAATATTATTAGTTAGTAATGGTAAATTAGTTACCAGCGCTGTTGAATAAATAATAGCATCCGGCAGTTTTATGCGATATTGCTTTCTGAGCCTGATGGTTTCATTAGCAACATCATCAGACAAAGGTATAATAGTTAAGGCATCACATATATCAGCCAACAGTTGATATTCTTCAACATTTTGAAATTATATCCTAAAGCCTCAATTTTAGTTATTACCGATATAGCAGTTTCATTATTGATCAGTAATTCGGGCTTTAAGGTGTATTTGGAAAGATAGATAAGGATATTCGTATCAAAAATCACGTTCCCACTCCTTTCGGATCTCTTTTTGCCATTCTACGGGATCTTTAATATCCTTAAATAGTTCTTTCCCTTTAGCTGAATCCAATATCTTTTTTATGCGGTTATAAGTAATGTTTGATTCATCTGTTTGTATTTGTTCTTCCACAACAGATTTAACAAATGAAATATCATGAAGTAATCGCTTTAATTCATCTGCCTGATCATCATCAACCATCACTTTTAAAATTGTCATATACCAAATTACAAAGAATTTCCTAAACCACCAATTTTTGCTCTACAGGGTGTGCTATCAAATAAAACCCATCGTTAATGAGTTTTTTATACTCCGGTTCATTGGCCGCTTTTTCCTCAAGAAAAGCCCTGATCTCCGTAGCAAGTGCAGGCTCAGCGTTTTCATGATCGAGCAGTTCCAGTATTTCAAGTGCGCAAAGCCAGTCATCGTGATGATCCCGCTGTAATATGCGCCATACATTGCCTAAAAAGCCAAAATCACCACCTGCATGCCTGCGGTTGCGCACCTGCTGGTATAACTGGTGTAGTTCAAGCGTGCGGTCGTCATACTTTACGTGGTGCGTATCTGTGTTTGATTTATAAACTATCTCCACAAATTGCTCCTTATCGGCAGCGCCGCAAAATACAGATGTGATCTTTTCGCCCACTGCCATATCATATACGCCCCAGTCAGGCTCAAATAATACTTTGCCGTTTTTATCTTTTACTGTACAATTATCAAAGGTAATGATCTGCGTTTTCCCTTCGGATGATGTGATACTTTTTACCGTGCCATTTACTGTAATGCCGCTTTCAAAATCCAGGGTAATTTCTTTACCTTCTTCAATACCCAACACTATAAGTTCCAACGCAGAGAAAGCTTCCAGCGGAATATCATACCCTTTCAACCTGCCTACCGGCGAGCTAAAGCCATCTTTATGATAATCCTTACCATGGCCTTTTAATTGCTTATTGTTTACGGCTAACGCAGTCGGCCCAAGGGTTTTAATGAAGATTGGGGCATCGTTTTTATCGGTTTTAAATTCAGTAAAAGTTCCTGACACCTGTAGCCCTGAGCTATAAACTGCCGTGCAAGTATTCCTGCTCTCAACTGCTTTTTTCAATCCATACGCGCCGCCAACCCTGAACGCCATGGAATTAGCGAACTGCTCCAGCACCTCGATTAAATTTTGGAAATTTGGCGTTACAAATAATTGCGGTTGCTGCTTGGTAATGTCATAGGTATAATTCACAGCATCAATAGTGTACCAAAGCTTTTTAATATGGGGCAGCATACAACTCACGCTTTCACCTATGGATGATAATAAACCTGCGCCATAGATCTTTGGTTCTTCCAGCGTGCCGATCAGGCCATACTCCACCGTCCACCAATGCAGTCGGCTCAATAGCGCCATTTCCGATGGTTCGCCCATGTTATCCTGGCGATGTGTTACCAGGTCTTCTGCCTTTTTAATTTCTTCTTCATCAGCATCAGGCATTTCTTTTAATATGGATAAGGCCCTTATCGCTTCGTATAATTCAAAATCCTGCGAGGAGAACATCGCCTTTGCCCCTATCGACCCAAAATAGCTCAGGTATTCGTGGTAATCCTTATCAGCAATGATCGGCGCGTGACCTGCCGACTCATGGATGATATCCGGTGCGGGGGTATATTCGATATGATTTAACTGACGGATATCAGCCGCGATAACCAATACCCGGTAGGCCTGGTATTCCATAAAAGCAGCGGGTGGTATAAAGCCATCAACAGTAACGGCACCCCAGCCAATTTTAGCCAGCGCGTCATTCATTTCCTGCAAATCGGGAATCTTTTCTATGGTCAACCCAGCCTTTTGCAAGCCGGGGATGTAAGGATAGTATGCTATGTTTTTGAGGTAGCTGTAATTCTGACGCATTACATAGCGCCATACGGCATGGTCAACAGGAGTATAATGTTCATAGTGCTGCTCAACTATAAATTGTTTTAAATGAGCAGGTAATGCCGCAACCTGCGGATTATTAAAATCATTAAAAGTAGCCATTGGTCGGTCAGTTTTTTTGGTCGAGAGTCAAGAATTAAGAGCCAGGAATCAAGACAAGAAGTGAACTATTCTTTTTTGTCTTGATTCCTGAATCTTAACTCTAGATTCTTACAAATAACGTAAAACTAACGAATAAGATTGCTATTCTTTTATTTCTTGTACTTCTTCTGACTTGGGCAAGCCCTCTGTAAGTCGATCAGGACGTAATAAATAGTAAATGCCTGATAATGCAACCAGTAAGGAGATAAGGTAAAACGAGATACTGATGTATATCCCTAACCCTACATCAATATGAAAATAATCGGCTGATTTCTGGAAAACAAGTTCGCGCGCACCTGCACCACCTATGGTTACCGGCACAACTGCCGCTATAGCTGATATAAGGAACGCCAGCAGGTACGGTGCAAATTTGCCACTGAAATCCTGACCTAACAATATCATAATAATGGTCATTACCTGTAACGATTGTACCAGAACCGCCTTGGCATGCCCGGTAAAAAAGTGACGGCCAAATTCTTTGAAGAATTTCATCACCACCAAATAATATATAACCGTACCTATAGCGAAAACACCCAATGGGATAGCTATGTGGATAGGTATTTGCGGAACAAATATCTTGAGGCAGACTATGATCAGCCCTATCGCCCACAGGCCGCTCAGCCTGTCGAACAATATTGCCCAGAAAACTTTTTTGGCAGGTAGTTTATAGGTTTTATTCAGCAAGTAAATTTTGTAACCATCGCCGCCAATACCGCCGGGCAACAGGAAGTTATAAAATATGCCTAATAAGTATAGCCTGAAGTTGAACTTAGGGTCGAGTTTTAAGTTGATGGATTTGAAGAAACTGAGCAACCGCCATGATGAGGCTACCATCGACAAGAAATAGAAAAACACGCCTGCCAGCATCCACCAGTAGTTGGCGTTTACCAGCTTTGTTTTTATCTCGCTGAAATGAACTTTGCTGAATACATAATAAAGCAATGCCGAGGTAATTGCTATCTTTAATATGAGTTTGGTAGCACTCCAAAGCCTGTCTTTCCAGGTTTTGGGTTTAACCTCTTCTTCCACCTCGTTTACAATGGAGTCTTCAATTTTTGTCATGCGGCAGCAAAGCTAATTATTTTTCGCAGGAAGATGATTCATAAAGTGTTGTTTTATAATACTCAATACTAAGAACGTTACATATAATCACACCAATTTAACATGAAGATAACAATCCCCATTTACTTTTTTAGCTGAAACTCAGGATGCCCGCATTGCCACAGCACAAAAGCAAACTGATCGGCAAAGTTGGCCCAGGTTACACTTTTATCTTCGGTAAAGTGCCCATCGTCATAATTCACCTTCATCAAAACCGGTTTGCCCGATGTAGATGCATTTTGCAAAGCCGCGGCAAATTTCCCGGGCTGCCATGCCACTACACGTGGGTCGTTCCAGCCGCCTATGCAAATAACCGCAGGGTATTTTGTGCCTGCAACTACATGTTGTACGCCGTCCATTTCGTAAAGTGCCTTGCATTCTACGCTATCTTTTACCGTTCCAAATTCGGGGGTATTCACCGGCCCATTGGAGGTAAACTCCAGCCGCATGGCGTTTGCGCAGCCCACATTGCATATCGCGGCAGCAAACAGATCGGGCCTTTCAGTAATAGACCGGCTTATTAAAATCCCACCCGCGCTGGTGCCCATACCAGCCAGTTTGGTTGATTTGGTGTAGCCGTTAGCAACCAAATATTCGCCGCAGCTGATAAAATCTTTCCAGGTATTAGGCTTAGTGGTTTTATACCCGCCCTTATACCATGCTTCGCCTTTCTCACTGCCTCCGCGTACGTGCGGAATAGCCACTACAACTCCCTTAACCACCAACGTAGCCTCCGCGTACCAAAACGACGATGGGATACTGATACCATAAGCACCATAGGCATCCATCAAACAAACATTATTACCATCCAGCTTCGTGCCTTTGCGGTACATGATAGAGAGCGGAATCATTGCCCCATCGTGGCCTTTTACTTCAACCTCTTTAACCTCCAAGTTATTATAAGCTACCGGATAAGCCGGTGGTTTATTAAATGAGCCTGGGGTGAATACACCAGTGGTGGCATCAAAATCAAATTCAGTATTTGGCTTCACCCATGAGGTAAGATCTACAGTGCAAATATTGGTTTTATTATCTAAACAGCTCACCAATGCCGCGCCTGTAAATGGCAATATAAGTTCTGTTACCTTACCGGTCGCCAGTTCATATTTATAAACCTGGCTGTTGATGCCATCGCTATAGGTCATAATCAGGTAATCCTTACAATGTGTTATGGCTTCCAGCGTTTGGTTGGGCCTTTCTGCGGATACTACTCTCGCCTTGCTCCAATCCGGATTTTTAATGTCGACGCCTATCAATTTATAATTTTTAGCGCCGTTATAAGTGATAGCAAATACGCTGTCGCCGATAAACTCCATGCCACGCACCAATTTATCATCGGCAGTACATAGTGGTTTCCATTGAATTTTGGGAGCGCTCACCTGGTCGATGGGCGCGTAAAACATCACCATTTCATTCTGCACACTGCCTTCACCGGCGAAAATATAGTTCTTATTATCGTCGGTTATTTGCGCGTAAGGATAAACTTTTGCAGGAATTTTCAGGCCGGGGTAACTGGTATTACTAAAGAAATCAACATCGGTACTATCCGCCGCGCCTATAGCATGCAGCTTGGTTTTGGGGTTTAGCCTTGCAGATGGGTCAGTATTATCAGCGCTCTTTAGCCAGATATAAAAAATGGATTTATTATCGAATGTCCAGCCTTCAAGGCCTGCCGTTTTAGTTATCTCATCTTTTAAAAACTGCTTGGTATCAACATTCATAATTTTAATGGTTGATACCTCGGCCCCGCCGGATGAATATGCTATTGCCAGCTGTTTGGCATCAAAACTCGGGATAAAACTCTCAATGGTCAGCGTTTTACCGGCGATGTAAGTAGTTGGATCGAACAGCAATTGCTCCGGCCCATTTACTCCCTGGCGGTAATACAACTTGCCTACCTTTTCGCCAGGTAATGTCTTTTTGTAGAAGACCCTGCCGTTTTTATAAACCGTACTCCTGATATGTGCTGGCTGCAATTGATCCAGCATTTTCCATTCGACAATCAGGCCGTCGCGGCCATTTAGTTTGTTTAATATGGAGTTGGTATAATTGGCCTGATTTTTAAACCAATTAACCACGCTTGTATCCTTAAAATTCTCCAGCCATTCGTAGGGATCCTTATAGGTTACCCCAAAATAAGTGTGGGTGCTATCAACTGTTTTTGTTGCCGGGTATTTAAACTGGGCAAACGCCGAACATGCAGAAAAGCATATTATAGCAATGATATATAGCTTTTTCATTTTACAAGAAATAATAAAGCGACCGATGGGTTAATTGACTGACTATGTGATAATTCAAATATATTTTTTTATTTATAATATGATGAAATATGTTATCAACAATTTCTAAACAATTAACATATACGGCGAATGTCAGCATAGCATAACCTTTTTGTTTTTTAACATGCGCCTAACTTTAAAATATTATTTTTGCAGAAATTTTAAAGCGGTATATGAGTAATGTAAAAGTAGGCCTGGTGCAAATGAGCTGCACTGCCGACAAACAACAGAATTTAGATAAGGCCATTGCTAAGGTGAGAGAAGCGGCCAAACAAGGCGCGCAGATCATTTGCCTGCAGGAGCTGTTTACCTCTCTTTACTTTTGCGATGAGGAGAATTACGACAACTTTAAGTTAGCCGAAGCTATTCCCGGCCCATCAACTGATGCTATATCAGCCGTTGCTGCCGAACTGGGCGTTGTAATTATTGCCTCGCTGTTTGAAAAACGCGCGATGGGCGTTTACCACAACACCACTGCTGTTTTAGATGCTGATGGCACCTACTTAGGCAAATACCGCAAAATGCACATCCCGGATGATCCGGGCTTTTACGAGAAATTCTACTTCACCCCTGGCGATTTGGGCTATAAAGTTTTCAAAACCAAATTTGCCACAATAGGTGTGCTCATCTGCTGGGACCAATGGTACCCCGAAGCTGCCCGCATTACCGCGTTAATGGGTGCCGAAATATTATTTTACCCAACCGCCATAGGCTGGGCAACCACCCAGGACGAAGCTACCAATACCGAGCAGTACAACGCATGGCAAACCATACAACGCTCGCATGCCATTGCAAATGGCGTACACGTAGTAAGTGTTAACCGTTCAGGCCATGAAGCTGGCGTTGATTTCTGGGGCGGATCGTTCGTTTCCAATCCGTTCGGCAAAATATTATACCAGGCATCACATACTGACGAAGAGATCATTGTACAGGATCTGGACCTGAATAAATCAGATTATTATCGCAGCCACTGGCCGTTTTTGAGAGACAGGAGAATTGATTCTTATCAGCCGATAACTAAACGATTGATAGACGGAGATTAGTTCTGTATAACCGTCATTGCGAGGAACGAAGCAATCTCTATAATCTACAGAGAGAAGAGAACAGTCTAAACAACCTGCCAGCGTAGAGATTGCTTCGTACCTCGCAATGACGCTCGGAGAATTGAGAATAAAACATATTGATACAATACTAACCATGATTACACCACCAAAAGGCTTTTCATTCCCCGCCGAATGGGCACCACATACTGCTACCTGGCTGAGCTGGCCTCATAAGGAAGAATCATGGCCAGGGAAGATCGGTATGATATACAGCAAATACGCTGAGTTTGTTAAGGTTTTAACAGAAGGCGAACTGGTGCGCATAAATGTGGTTGATGAGCAGATGACTGCTTTTGCAAAAGAGCAATTGCTGACTGCTGGTGTTGACCTGACTAAAGTTGAATTTTTCTTATTCCCTACCAATGATGCCTGGTGCCGCGATCACGGACCTGCGTTTTTAATCAATAGCGATACTAAGGAAAAGGTGATCGTCGACTGGGGGTATAACGCCTGGGGTGGTAAATATCCACCGTTCGACCTGGATGATGTTATCCCAACCAAAATAGCTGAACATTTCGGTTTGCCGGTTTACCATCCGGATATTGTGATGGAGGGCGGATCGGTTGATTTTAATGGCGCGGGTACTGTGTTAACTACTACAGCTTGCCTGCTGAACGAAAACCGCAACTCCGAGTTAACCAAAGAACAGATAGAAGAATGCCTGATAAATTACTACGGTGTTGAACAGGTGTTATGGCTGGGCGATGGTATTATCGGCGATGATACCGACGGCCATATTGATGACATCACCCGCTTTGTAAACGAAGATACCGTGGTAACCGTTGTGGAGGAAAACCCTGAAGACGAGAACTACCACATTTTACAGGAAAACCTGGAAACCCTTAAAACCATGCGCCTGCTGAATGGCAAACCGCTCAACATAATCGAGCTGCCCATGCCCGACCCTGTTATTTATGACGATCAGCGCCTGCCAGCCTCTTACGCTAACTTTTACATCGGCAACGCGGCTGTGGTAGTACCTACTTACCGCTGTGATAAAGATGCCTTAGCGCTTGAAATATTACAGCAATGCTTCCCCGACCGTAAAGTTGTAGGTATTGATTCTACCGATATTATCTGGGGATTAGGCAGTTTTCACTGTTTAAGTCAGCAGGAACCGGCGGTTTAGTTTTACCTTCTTAAATCATAAAATAACAAAAACTTTGCATTTTGCAAAGTTTTTGTTATTTTTGGTATTATGATCAATATCATTACCCGGCCAACTTTGTTGAAATATATGGCTGAATATCCCACTGCAAAAATAGCGTTGGAAGAATGGTATCATGAATTTAAACGATTCGATTTTAACAATTTTAATGAATTAAAGTCAACCTACGGCTCTGCAAGTTTGGTTGGTGACAATCGGGTAATTTTCAATATAAAGGGTAATGATTTCAGGCTGATAATAAAGATCAATTTTAAAGCAAAAGCGGCTTTTATTCTTTGGTTTGGCACTCATAAGGAATACGATAAAATAGACGCAAAAATTATTGCATTCAGGCGTAATTAAACAGAAAGGGAATCATAATGAAAGCATATAAAATATTAAAGACTGAAGCTGACTATAATACTGCTATTGAAAGAACTATAGAGATTTTTGATGCTGAACCGGGCCACTCGGATTTTGATGAACTGGAGATTCTCTTACTTTTAGTAAAAGACTATGAGGATAAGCATTACACCATCCCTGTTCCGGATCCTATCGAAGCTATAAAGTTTAAAATGAAAGAAGCCGGGTTAAAAAACAAAGACCTGATTCCCTATATAGGCTCTGAAGGCCATGTATCTGCCATATTGAGCGGGAAACGTAATTTAACTTTAGACATGGCAAAAGGTCTAAACACCCGCTTTGGAATCCCTCCTGAAGTATTTTTTAGTGGCAAGTAAAAATAAGTATCCTTAGGGATATTATTTTAATGTCATTTCGACGAGGAACGAGGAGAAATCTTCTGCTGCAAATCTAACACGCGCAAAAGATTTCTCACTATCGTTCGAAATAACAGCGGCTTTTGGGAAAGAATAATTCCCTATCGTCCATCATAATATTTCGCCGGGTAAATCCCATCGCTAATTTTTCACCGACTATTTTTCCTAACTCACCGACATCTTTATTCATACTACCAATATTACATAGGGTGGCCCTGTTATGCGCTGTACATTTGGTTAAGATTTAAAATTAGTAACGTCATGGAAAATCAAATAAACAATCCGCAACCCGCACATAACGCTAAGACCACTACAGGTATGATTTTCCTGGTAATAGGCCTTGCCTTGTTGTTTAAACATATCGATTTCTTTTTATTCCCTCATTGGCTGTTTAGCTGGCCGTTAATATTAATTATATTCGGCTTATATGTGGGCTCCAAACATAATTTCAAAAAAACCAACTGGATTATTTACGTAATGCTTGGTGTTATATTTTTATTGCCTAATATTATACCGGCTTTAGGTGCAGGCACCATTTGGCCACTGTTGCTGATAGCATTTGGTGTACACCAGATCATGAGGCACGACCAACGCTGGAACGGCGCCAATTGGGAAAAACGCAATGATGGCACTACCGGCAACATTAACAACATTTAATAAAGAAATATCATGAGTGACAACATAGAATATCCAAAAACCCCCGGCAAAGGCAAAGTATTTGCCGGGCTTATTTTGCTGGGGATAGGTATTATTTTCCTGTTTCAGCAACTCGACTTCTTCTTCTTCCCGCACTGGTTATTCAGGTGGCCCATGTGGCTTATTATATGGGGAATATTCATCGGTGCTAAAAGTAACTTCCGTAATTCAGCCTGGTTAATTATGCTGCTTATCGGGTGTGTTTTCTTACTGGATGATGCCCTCCCCGATTATAATGTCCACGCCGCTATATGGCCGCTTGCCATCATCGTATTCGGTATCTGGCTCATCGTAAGGCGCAACCATCCCGGGGATTATGGCAACTGGGGCAAAAAGAAATGGGAAGATAAATGGAACAAATACCAGTATCGCAATGATAATCCTTTTGAACCAATTACCCCGGCAACACCCCTTGATGCACCACAGGATCCATCAGTGACAGGAACAGAATCCGCTCCGAATACGGGTTCAACAAACATTCCACCCACAGGCGGCTATAAAAGCGCGTTTTTAAAGGGTGATGATTACCTGGATACTGTGTCAGTTTTTGGCGGGGTTAACAAAACCATCCTTTCAAAAAACTTTAAGGGCGGCGAAATAGTGAACATTTTTGGCGGTGCCGAACTTGATTTCACCCAAGCCGACATCCAGGGCCGTGTAGTGATTGATATCACCCAGATATTTGGCGGCACCAAGATCATTGTGCCCTCAAACTGGCAGGTAGTATCGGATATGGCAGCCGTGTTTGGCAGTGTCGACGATAAAAGGATAAAATCAACCGGAGCCGACGGCAGTAAGGTACTGGTAATAAAAGGCGTTTCGATTTTTGCAGGCGTTGATGTACGCAGCTATTAATTAAATAAAATTAGTTTGACCGATGAATTGGTACGTAGCAAAATTAGTTTTCAGGGTGATCAGCGGAGATGGCAGCCATCATGCGCAATTTGATGAACAATTAAGGCTGATAAATGCCGATAACGAGTATACAGCCTTTGAAAAAGCCAGTCGTATAGGGCAGGCAAACCAGGATAGCTTTTTAAACAACAATAAACAAACCGTACAATGGCAGTTTATTGATGTAGCCGAACTTAACCAGCTTGGCGAACTTAAAGACGGCACCGAACTGTATTACAACATACATGAAACGCAGGATGCCGATCTGTATATAGCATGGGCCCACCATAAATCGGCCCTTTTAGGAATGAAAATTAATTAACCCCAATACCATAAGTTTTGGCATTACTATCAATATCATCATCACGGTTATACGGCTTACTGGTAGCCTGCGGCCTGGCGTGGACAGCCCTGGTTGCCTACGTTGTGCATGATTTTGGTTTTATATGGTACATAGCCTTAACTGATGGTATTGTAAGTTCGATATTATTGGCCGCCGCCTGCTGGCTCATCAACAACAACCTGCGCTATTACCAACCGGGCAAAGGCAGCTATATAAATTTACTGATGTGGTGCCTGTCGCTGGCCGGCATTTGCACCGCGGGTTGCAGGTGGATCATCCCCTACCTGAGCATCAGCACGGTTTATATGCATTTTTTGTCGCAATCATTAACCATTCGTTTTTTTACCGATTTTTTGGCAATAGGCTGGATGGCGATGATCAGCATGCTGTGGTATTCGCAGCAGGACCATAAACAAACCGAAAAACGTAAATCGGAAGCAGAAAAACTGGCCCGCGATGCCGAGCTGTATAATCTTCGCCAGCAATTGCAGCCGCACTTTTTGTTCAATAGTCTTAATTCCATTAATGCGCTCATCGGTTTTAAGCCTGATGAAGCGCGTAAGATGATACACCAGTTATCCGATTTTTTACGTGGAACGTTAAAGAAAGACGACCAGTTGTTAGTCCCGCTGAATGATGAGCTGCAGCATTTAAATCTTTATTTAGATATTGAAAAGGTTCGTTTCGGTCACCGCTTGGATACGGAGATCAGTTGCGACAAACATTGCGGCGAGGGCCTGCTGCCATCCATGTTATTACAGCCCATTGTAGAGAACGCCATTAAATTCGGCTTGTATGATACTACCGAAAAGGTAACCGTCAGCATCCGCGGCGAAATTGAGGGCAATAACCTGGTGATAATGGTGCAAAACCCTTACGATCCGCAAACCTCACGACCAAAAGGCACCGGATTTGGCCTGCGCGGTGTACAACGCAGGCTTTATTTGCTATTTGCCCGTAACGACCTGATGGAAACCCACCAAAATGATAATATATTTACAACCATTATAAAAATTCCGCAGCTATGAAAAGCGCCTTAGTTATTGACGACGAGCCATTGGCAAGAATGGTTGTACTTGAATATTTACAAGCTTTTAAGGATCAGATAGAAGTTATGCAGGAATGCAATGACGGCTTTGAGGGGCTGAAAGCCATCCATCAGTATCAACCCGACCTGATCTTCCTCGATGTGCAGATGCCCAAGATAAACGGCTTTGAAATGCTGGAACTGGTAGAAAACCAACCATCAGTTATATTCACCACCGCGTTTGATGAATATGCTATAAAAGCATTTGAGGCCCATGCCGTTGATTACCTGTTAAAACCCTTCAGTAAGGACCGTTTTAATAAAGCCGTTGAAAAATACCTGGCACAGGTACCAGCCCCAAAACAAAACAAGCAAACCGAAGAACTGCTGGAAGCCGTTTCGCAATCGCCCGCCCAGCACGAACGTATCGTGGTAAAAACAGGCACCAAAGTAAAGATCATCCCGGTATCGGACGTAATATACCTGCAGGCCGATGATGACTATGTAAGCGTTTTCACCCAGGAAGGCTCGTACCTTAAAAACAAAACCATGAATTTCTTCGAGCAAACCCTCGACTCACGCTATTTTGTGCGTGTGCACCGCTCCTACATGGTTGCCATACAGCAAATAACCCGTATCGATCCTTATGAAAAGGACAGTCACCTCGCCATCCTAAAATCCGGTGCTAAAATACCGGTGAGTAAGACTGGATATGTGAAGTTGAAACAGGTGCTGGGGATATAGTTGATTGGGGATTTCGGAAATTCGATTTTGGATTTATGTTTCTATATTTCGGATCATAAAAACAAAAAAGCCGGGCATAACCCGGCTTCAAATAAATTCTCTTCAGGGAAGATAGGGGTTACAAGTTCCCTCTCAAGTCCTGCTCTCGCTCAATAGCTTCAAACAAAGCCTTAAAATTACCTGCACCGAATGATTTTGCACCCTTACGCTGAATGATCTCGAAAAATAAAGTAGGCCTGTCCTCAACCGGTTTGGTGAAGATCTGTAGTAAATAACCTTCGTCATCACGGTCGACCAATATGCCCAGTTGTTTTAATGGTTCCAGGTCCTCATCAATGTGGCCCACACGATCGGTAAGTTCATCATAATACGAGGTAGGCACAGTTAAAAACTCCACACCACGGCTCTGCAATTCAGTTACAGTTTTTACAATATCATGCGTAGCTAAAGCCATGTGCTGCACGCCTTCGCCCTCGTAAAATTCCAGGTATTCCTCTATCTGCGATTTCTTTTTACCCTCAGCGGGCTCATTTATCGGGAACTTTACATAGCCATTTCCGTTGCTCATCACCTTGCTCATCAGGGCCGAGTATTCGGTTGAGATCATTTTATCATCAAAGGTGAGGATATTCCTGAAACCCATGGTATCGGCATAAAAATCAACCCAATGGTTCATTTGGTGCCAGCCCACATTGCCTACGCAATGGTCAACATATAATAAGCCTGTATCTGTTGGGTTGTAAACAGATTTATGTTCTTTATAACCGGGTAAAAACAGGCCTTTATAATTTTTACGTTCAATGAACAAATGCACGGTTTCGCCATACAATTTAATGCCGCTGGTACGCACTTCGCCAAATTCATCGCTGAATGTTTGTGGCTGTTGATAAGCTTCGGCACCACGCTGGGTAGTTTGCTTAAACGCATCATAAGCATCATCAACCCAAAGCGCAAGTACCTTTACACCATCGCCATGTTTTTTAATATGCTCCGCAATGGGGTGATCAGAGTGCAGCGGGGTTGTTAACACCATACGTATTTTACCTTGTTGCAAAACATATGATGCCCTGTCGCGTACGCCTGTTTCCGGCCCGGCATAAGCCAGATCCTGGAAACCGAAAGCGGTTTTATAGTAATGGGCAGCCTGTTTGGCGTTACCCACATAAAATTCAACATAATCAGTACCGTTCAGGGGTAAAAAATCAGTTGTATTTGTTGGTTGTTCTATTGTTTGTGTTTGCATTTGTTTAATTAGTGAATGAGTGATTTAGTGAATGAGCGAGTTAAAGCTTTTAGCTTTTGCCTTTCCGCTTTACTCCGCCCAACTCTTATAATAATTCCCGTCCTCAATCCTTATGGCCTCATCCGTCAGCATCAGCGGGCGAAAAGGGTCAATCATTACAGCAAGTTCATCGGTTGATTCTTTTCCTATCGAGCGCTCTACGGCGCCGGGTGCGGGCCCGTGCGGTATACCACCGGGGTGCAGGGTGATCTGCCCTTTAACCACATGCTTGCGGCTCATAAAATCACCATCCACATAGTATAAAACCTCGTCGCTATCCACATTGCTGTGGTTATACGGCGCGGGGATGGCTAGTGGATGATAATCAAACTTGCGCGGCACAAATGAGCAGATCACAAAGTTGTTGCCTTCAAATGTTTGGTGTACCGGCGGTGGCTGATGTAGTCGGCCCGTTATTGGCTCGAAATCATGTATGGAAAGTGCCCATGGATAATGAAAACCATCCCAACCGATAAAATCAAAAGGGTGCGTGCCGTAGGTGTACGGATAAATGAGGCCCTGCTTTTTTATCAGGATCTTGAAATCGCCTTTTTCGTCATGCGTTTGCAGATCTGCAGGGCGTTTTATGTCGCGTTCACAATAAGGGGAATGTTCCATTAATTGTCCATAAGCGTTGCGGTAACGCTTTGGCGGGCGTATGGGACTGAAGCTCTCTATAATGAACAGCCTGTTATCAGCCGTATCAAATTCCATCTGGTAAATGGTACCACGCGGGATCACCAGGTAATCGCCATAAACAAATTTGATGTTGCCGAAGCCAGTTTTCAAAGTACCTGAGCCCTGGTGAATGAACACCACCTCATCGGCCTGACTATTCTTATAAAAATAATCAGTCATGGAAGTGCGCGGGGCCGCCAGCGAAATATGAAGGTCGTTGTTTACCAGCATCGGTTTGCGGCTTTTAAGGTAATCATCCTCGGGCTGCACGTTAAAACCGATGAGGCTGGTATGCTTCAAATGTTTTTCGCGGGCAATCTTTGGCTCAACGCTATACGGATCACCCAATTCTTTTACAATTGTTGGCGGGTAAGCATGGTATACGAGCGAATACAGGCTCGAAAAACCTTCGGTTGATACCAGTTCTTCGGCATATAAACTGCCGTCGGGCTTACGGAATTGCGTATGCCGCTTCGGCGGAATTTTTCCTAATGTATGATAAATGGGCATGGCCTATAATTGGTTTATATTGTTCAGAACATTTAAATGTTGTGGACCTGGCATTGAACTTGGGATTCAAGCCAAAAACCATCAGCATTTTAAATATAAAACGATTGCAGAGCGGGAATAGTTTTAAGATAATGTACTGGAGCTAAAGCGCTTTCCTTGTTATATCCTAAAAATAGCGGGGAATAATTAGTACTGCGCCAGTACTATTTTACTGAGCATAGCATCCCTGAAAGAAGAGGCATCACTCATTGAAGTGAGGCCCAGGGAGAAAAGAAAATGCCTTTGTATGCTCATGGTTAATTATACGAATTTAGTGAATTAATATTATAAGTTGGTATTTGTTGATTAAGTTAAATCCCTTTTGTCTTGCTGAGGTACGAAGCATCTATTCTACAGGCAGCAGGTTATCGCTGTGTAATGAATCCGGATAGGTTCTTCGCTACCGCTCGGAATGACAAATGGGTGAAAATAAACTATCCACCAAATAAACTTAATCAACCACTCACTGCTCATCAACCAAAAACATTAGCTTTGAGTTACCAACCAATTACAAACATGAAATTAGTATCCTACAAAACCGAAGACCGGGAGCACCTGGGCGTTTATATAAATGGGCATATCTATAATTTAAATTCGTGTGATAAGCTGTTGCCCGATAATATGAACGAATTTTTGTGGGGTGGCGACGAGTTGATGGATCGGGCTAAAAAAATTAATACCGATATTATAGCAGGCAAGTTAGAGGCTAAAGAGGAATTGTTTTATGAATTGATTGCCCCTGTTCCGCACCCAAGTTCATGCCGCGATGCTTACGCGTTCAGGCAGCATGTGGAGGCAGGCAGGCGTAACCGTGGTGCCGCTATGATACCTGAGTTTGATCAATACCCGGTGTTTTATTTTACCAACCATAACGCCATACAGGGTTCGGGCGAAATTGAATGTATGCCCGATCATTTTGATAAGCTTGATTTTGAGTTGGAAGTCGCAATAGTAATTAATAAAAAAGGGAGAAATATTAAAGCCGCTGAAGCGGATAACTACATAGCAGGCTACATGATCATGAATGATATGAGCGCACGTACCCTGCAAATGGAAGAAATGCTATTGAACCTCGGGCCTGCAAAGGGTAAGGATTTCTCGACGGTAATCGGTCCGTGGTTGGTTACGCCGGATGAGCTGGAAAGGTACAAAACTGCACCAAAACCCGGCCATACAGGCAATGCGTACGACTTAAAAATGGTATGCCATGTAAATGGCATACAGGTATCGGCAGGTACCGTGGCCGATATGGACTGGACCTTTGCCGAAATTATTGAACGCTGCGCCTATGGCTGCGATATTTTACCAGGCGATGTAATAGGATCGGGTACGGTTGGCACAGGCTGTTTTTTAGAGCTGAACGGTACAGGCTTGCGTAATGATCCCAACTATCAGGCTCAATGGCTACAGCCTAATGATTTGGTAGAGATGGATGTAACCGGGTTGGGAATGCTGGGGAATATTATAAAGAAAGCGGAGCGTGCGTTTTCAATTTTGGCGTTGAAAAAAATATAATTAAGCGCCTTATACACTAACTTTAGTTTGCAACTGTTATATTAAAATACCGCTTACCGAAAGTTATTGCTGTAAGGAATGGCCTGTACCAAACTTGCTTCGGGAAAACAATCCCTGACTATTCAGGACATATTGCAAATGGATAGCCGCCAACGCTTTAAAAGAACCTGAAACAAACAGTTAGCCTTAACTATTATTATTCATCGTTCACAATTGCAGACAAAGCGCTGTACAATTATCAGATTAATAACAACTTACAACTCTAAGTATTAACTATTGATTTATAATTTAATCAATAATAAATATTTTAATCCAATTTATTCCCATTAGTTGTAATAAGTAATGGAATTACTTTATTGGCACAACTTTTACTCACTGATGAGCATTACGAATTTGAGCGTTTCAATATGAATGTTTCTTCAGATCATAGCCTTTCAAGGCACAGTGTATATCGTTCTGCCAATTACGAGGTTGGAAAAATTGCAAAAATGGCTATTTGGGAGCTGGATATATGCTCTATGAGCTTGTCATTTTCAAAAAACAGTTACGATATTTTTGAATTAAACATTCATGCTTCACTTAGCATTAATGAATTGATCAGTTTTTTTGAGCCGGAACATTGTATGATAGCTGATGATGCCATTGAAGAAGCCATTAATAATGGCAATCCTTTCGATCTGGAGCTTTGCCTGCGTACAGCCCAAAATAATGTGATATGGGTAAGGTTTAAAGCCAGCGCTATTACCGACGGCTATGGCAAATGCATTAGCATACAGGGCATTTTACAGGATATTGATGAATGTAAAAAAAGGGAGATCGCGCTGCAAAGCGCTCTCGACCTGGCAAACGAAAGGAACAAGCGGTTGCAGAACTTCGCCTACATTGTATCACATAACCTGCGCACACATACGGGTAATCTGCAATCAATGGTTGATATGCATAACCATGCCCAAACACCGGCTGAGCGCAATGAAATTTTCGGCCATATACAATCTGTTAGCGATAGCCTTAACTTAACCGTTAAGGACCTGGAGGAGGTGGTAAAAATACAGGCTGAAATAAGCAGTGATAAGAAGATAATTAAGTTTGAAACCGTGTTTACGAACATGCTGCGCGCGCTGAGCAATAACATTGAGGATGCCCATGCAATAATTGAGTATGATTTTAGCAGGTGTACTGCCATAAACTACATTCCGGCATATTTGGAAAGTATCCTGCAAAATTTACTTACCAATGCCTTAAAATATCGCCATCCCGACAGGCAAGTTGTTATAAAATGCCATACTTATATCAAAAACAAACATATATGTTTAATATTTGAAGATAACGGGCTTGGTATTAATATGGCACGCCACGGCAATGATGTATTCGGTATGTATAAAACATTCCATAATAAGCCAGGCTCGCAAGGTATTGGCTTGTTTATCACCCGTAACCAGGTAGAATCACTCGGAGGCTCAATAAAACTGGAAAGTATGGTAAATGAGGGAACTAAGTTTACTATAATGCTTACTTAAGCATTTAGTGAATTAGTGAATTAGTGAATTAGTGAATTAGTGAATTAGTGAATTAGTGAATTAGTGAATTAGTGAATTAGTGAATTAGTGAATTAGTGAGGAACTAATCACTGAGATTGGGGTTTTTGAAATTTGAAATTAATTCGCTTTATCATTCACTATCACAAAAACATCCTCATTATCTTTTTTCATGAGATATTTTTCGCGTGCAAATTTTTCGAGTTTTGCCGGATCTGAGGTAAGTTCGTTCAGGTCCTTGCTTACAGAACTGGTTTGTTTAATATAAAAATCGCGCTCCTGTTTTAGCTTGCTAAGCTGCTGATGGTATTGGTATTGTGAGAAAAGGTCGTTCTTGTCAAAAAAAATCATCCACACTACAAAAGCCGCGGTAACCCAAAAAAACTTATTTTTAAAAAGGTATAAAAGGCGTTTCATATCACTGTATCTATTTCACAATAAAATTAAAGCAAAAGTTCGGTAGCTGCAAGAGATATTATTAACTTGTTAACAGTAGCCTTAAAGTTCCCCTCTTGAGAGCTACTATGTGGACACAATTTGTGCCTTAAACCCCGTAGGGGTTATATATTGGTAGAAAAACAGGTTGAATATTTATATGTGCCGTAGATACATAACATAGCCCGCTTTTAGTTTAGCCATGCCTGTTTTTAATACATGGTCCATTAATATCGCACCTAACGGAGCGAAAAATGTCCTTCGTATATAATTTCTACCAATATTTCACTCCTAACGGAGTGGATCTGCAAACCAATTTTATTCAAAAAAATGTGTCCACACAGTAGCTCTTGAGAGGGGCCGTGGTGCGATGTGCAATAGAAAGGGGTGTGTTCATCGACATAAAAATCGAATAACACACCCCTTGTCCCTCTCAAGAGGGGAACCAATAACACAACCCTTGCAGGTTATGCCCTTTAATCTCTTCTTCCACCACGGCTGTTACCGCCACGGCTTGCACCGCTCATGCTGCCGCTATTGCTGGTGCTTTTATTATTATTACCACTACGACCACGATCTTTATTGCCAAAGCCACGACCTCTTTTTTGTCCGCCACCGCCTGATTTGGCTGCTGCCTCGGCCTTAGCTACCATACTTTGCGGGCTCATCGGGTAAGGATGCGCTTCGTTAACAGGTATCTGTTTGGCTATCAGCTTATGTATGTCTTTCAGAAAATCAATCTCCTCGGCATCGCAAAATGACAAAGCTATACCACTTGCACCAGCACGGCCAGTACGGCCAATCCTGTGTACATAGGTTTCAGGTATGTTTGGCAACTCGTAGTTTATAACGTGGGTAAGCTCATCAATATCAATACCACGTGCGGCAATATCGGTAGCAATTAATACCCTTGTGGTACGGTTCTTAAAATTGGTTAATGCCCGCTGACGCGCGTTTTGTGATTTATTACCATGGATAGCCTCGGCAGTAATTCCTACCTTAACCAAATCTTTAACCACCTTATCAGCGCCGTGTTTGGTACGTGTAAACACCAGCGCGGTTTTAATGTCCTTGTCTTTTAATATGTGGTTAAGCAGGGCTTTTTTATCCCCCTTATCTACATAATAAAGCTCCTGCTGAATAGTTTCGGCAGTCGATGATACCGGTGTAACCTCCACCTTTTCGGGGCGGGTTAATATGGTATTAGCCAGGTTCTGGATCTCGTTTGGCATGGTAGCCGAAAAGAACAGCGTTTGCCTTTTTGCAGGCACTTTAGCAATAACCTTTTTAACATCGTTTACAAAACCCATATCCAGCATACGGTCGGCTTCATCCAGTACCAGCATTTTAATATGATCAAGGTGAACATATTTCTGGTTCATCAGATCAAGCAAACGGCCCGGTGTTGCTACCAAAATATCAACCCCTCTGCGCAATGCATCAACCTGTGGGTTTTGCGATACGCCGCCGAAGATCACCAAATGCTTTAAGCCGGTATGTTTGCCATAAGCAGCAAAGCTCTCAGCAATTTGTATAGCCAGCTCACGTGTTGGCGTTAAAATAAGGGCCTTAATCGTTTTTTGCTCTTTGTGCTGTAGCCTATCCTGATACAATAACTGTAAAATAGGAATAGCGAAAGCCGCGGTTTTACCGGTACCGGTTTGCGCGCAACCCAGCAAATCTTTGTGCTGTAATATAATAGGGATGGATTGCTCCTGTATTGGCGTAGGTGTAGTATAGCCCTCAGTTTTTAAAGCCCTGAGTATAGGCTCAATTAAATTTAAATTTTCGAATGACATGTAATGTTTTTATCTATGTGCTAACGCGATTGCATAGCGGATCTGAAGAGTTGTCGGTGATCAAAACCGTAAGCTAACGGGTATTGCCAGCAAAGATACGCTTTTATTTGGTAAGTAGGCGCAGCCGAAAGCTTAATGGCTAAAAATGAATAGTTTATGACTTTTTCGAGGTAAAAGCTAAAAGGTTTTAATTCCATACCCTCTTTGCGTGCAGCGGAGAAGGGCGTCGACAAGTGTAACGAAGTCGGGGTGAGTCAACGAAGCGCGTAAAGGTTTGCGTTTATTGTCCGCCAATTGTCTGAACCGGAATTTTATGAATTTTCGAATGAACAGAACTCTTTAATTCTGTTCAGATACTTTGGGCGTTGCCTTCGGCCCGTGCTTTCCGCTTATACTACACAGGCATTAGGCTCAAGGCCGGTATCCGCTACTATCACTAACGCGGAACTTCAACGCGCTTCGACCCACCTAATTTACTTCATAGCGATGGGTTTGAAACCCATCGCTATGTTGAATACATTTCAGTCACATTTTCCCAAAATCTCACCAAATCAACTTAATCAACCCAATCAACTACAAATTATCCTATATTTATTTCATCAACCACCTAACATAATCATGGAACCTGAATTTATCACTTATCAAAAATTCAATGATATTGTATTAGCTAACGCGCTTGCCGAATCACTTAAAAGTCATACTATCCCCTACCTGGTTGAAGAAGAAGCACCTGTTTTTGACCCTTCATTCGCATTTAGAGAAGCAATAACGGAGTACGCGGTGAAGATAAAAGGCAGCGATTTTGAACAGGTGAACCAGCTTTTGGCAAAAGACGAGGCCGCTAGCATAGATAATGTAGAGAAAGATTATTACCTGTTCGATTTTACCGACGACGAACTGATGGAGCTGATAACCAAGGCCGATGAATGGAGCGTTTTTGATAACCTGCTCGCCCGCAAAATACTGGCCGACCGCGGCAAAGTAATAACCGACAACGACATCAGCCATATAAAAGAGCAACGAATTGAGGAATTAAAAGAACCCGACGCTCCGCAAACTACCTGGGTAATTATAGGTTATATCACTGCTTTTTTGGGCGGGATACTGGGCCTGTTTATAGGCTGGCACCTGTCATCATTCAAAAAAACATTACCTAACGGCGAAAAGGTTTATGGCTATTCGGAGAACGACAGACGGCAGGGAAAGATCATACTTTATATAGCCATTGTGATGATATGTTTATTTACCATTGTGAAAGTAATAGTGGCATACCGGGGTTATTAACCATCTATAGCAAGCAAGTATTCAGGGGGATTTCCTCACTATACCTACTATAAATACTAAATTATTTGATCCTCCATATCGATCTGTCGCCATACATTGAAGTATTACCCTCAACCCGGAAGATATACTCACGTTTCAAACTATCACGCACAGTAATATCAAGTTTATAATCAAATTTATCACCCGTAGCCGCACCTCCTATCCGTTGTAAGCTTTTTCCCAAGTGTACAGGGAAATGCGTTGTCATTTCTATGCTTCCTTCAAGTACCTGTACTTTTGTTACATCTGCAACCCAGCCTTTGTTTATCAAAACAAGGGTAAAATAGTTGTTGCTATATGCAAAATCACTAATTTGTATATTAGGCATAAAGTAAGGGTCGATCGAACTGATTAGGTATTGCATGTTGCTTACTTTTATAGGTACAATGGTGTCGGGCAAATCAATATACGTCGCATCACCGGCTTGCAGTGCCTTTAATAATGACTCTTTACTTATTGTATCTACTGGCAACGTCCCCTTATAATTATTGTAAAAAGCTTCTACCTCGGCTTCAGTAGGTCCCCTGTAGTTTTTTGAATCGACTTTTACCAGCGAAAACACTATTGCTTTAGGTGTAACATGCTCCACTTTTAAAAAATCACTGGTATACTCACTTTCGTTTGACTGCCCCCAGGTATGTTTTAGCTGAAAGAAATCGTTGGTATCAACATTTTTGAACTTGTTTATCAATTCTCCCTGCATACGATCCTGAAGTGAACGGAAATATTGTTTTCGCTCATACGAGTTATATTCTGATTGAACCATATTACTGACAAAATGAAACACTATTATAGCGGGGAATATCCAGAAAAAGTAACTCCCATCTATTCCGGTCTTCTTTTCTTTAACAACAAGCGTGTGCGATAATTTATCGTGCAACCCATTATGCTGCAAAAATGTTAACGACTCAAAAGGAATAAAACGTACTATACTACGTACAGCCACATTTTTTAACGACGGTTTATTACCTTCATAATTGATCACCCGCGTTTCGGTAAGTAACTTACCCGGGGTAATACCTAAAACACTTTCAAATAATAAATAATAGATAAGCCTGCAGAGGGCAAGCATCAATAAAAGAGGTGTAGGGCTTGCGCTATAATCGAGCCTTATAAACATTGCCTGACCAAATTTTATATAGGCTATTAACTCAACAAAGCGCGAAAAGAGCATTATGGTAACAATAACGTCAATTACCGGATGCAAAAACCGGGTCCATTTCGATGCCTCAACAAAATAGGTATGAACCGTTTCCCCCTCCTCAATAACATCTTTTTGTAATTCATTTTGTGTATTGAAATATTGCAGAATATTGTATGACAAATATATCCAGCAGGCATGCGCTATGTAAAATGCGATGCTTAGTAATATAGAAGATAGCGGCCTGTGTATATCTGCGAAAAGTATTAACGCTAAACTATAAAGGAGCGATAACACATTAGATATGAAAATAACCGACATTACAAACCGGATCAGTCTCGTTTCTCTTGTTTTATTAAAAACATATAGTATAGCCCCGAGCAGAAGCAATAAATCAAAAATTGTATTTATGCTATTGAAGCCATCACTTGCATTCAAATCGCGGCTCAATATCCAACCCACGCTTAGCGGGTTAATGAATTGTTTAACCGCATTTACATAGTTATTAATTGTAAAAAAGAACTGGTTATTGATCAATTCTGTTATTGAAACAATAAAACAGAAGAGGGTTATAAATTTAGGAGTAATATATTTTTTCAGCATTGATAAGGAAGGCTTTTGAATAATACAAATTACAAGTTAAGGTAGGTATTATATATTGGCAAAACAATTATAGCCGCCTGTTAAAGCGGCCGCCCATTCAAGCGGCCACGCTTGAATGATGGAGAATACGAGCGTCCTCGCTCGTTAAAAAAAATATGTGAGCGAGGACGCTCACAAAGACTTAAGTTCAATCGTGGACGCTTAAACTGGCGGAGAACTGGCGGAGCAGACTAAAGGTATTTATTACCCCTCTACAACCGCATGCTCATCCTTATTCTCTTCCTTCTCCTTCTTACCCGTTAAATAAGCATCCAGCAATATCAACCCCATACCTGCCATTATCGACATATCGGCAACGTTGAATACTCCCGTTTGGAAGATCACAAAATCAATATGCATAAAATCGGTTACCGAGCCATGTACCACACGATCATACAAATTACCTACGCCGCCACCGATGATGAATATAATACCCACCAGTTTATAGTTGCTCATGTTGGGTTTGGTAAGGATGTACCACAGTCCCCATGCAACGGCTATTAGTGGCAGTATCATTAAAATAATATAGCGCAACGGGCCGCCCAGTGAATCACCCAGACTTAAAAATGCGCCTGTATTCTCCACCTTCTCAAGCGTTACGTGATTGGATATAAACCCGATAACCTGGTACTCGGTCATGTGTTTGCGGACGATGGATTTTGAAACCTGGTCGCAGCCAATGTTTAATGCAAGTATGAATAATATAATGGCCCCTCTCAGGATCTTGTTTGATTTCATGGGCGCAAATATAGACCGCTGATTTAAATGATTATACGATTTCGTTGATTTTTTTCTGAACCTTGATTTATAGGATTAATGAATTTCCTTGATTTTATCGCCCGGCATCATGTAATCCTCAAATCAGGCAAATCAAGGTTCAGACAAAAAAAGCCCCGGTAAACCGGGGCTTTCATATTTTCAGTTAACTCAATCAACTACTCACGTAATCAACCTAATCAACCATTCTAACTACTTTTTGTAAAACTTGAAGTTCTTACCGATAAATTTAGCGTTAGCGCCTAATTCTTCCTCGATACGTAATAACTGGTTGTATTTAGCGATCCTGTCTGAACGTGAAGCTGAACCAGTTTTAATCTGACCGCAATTTAATGCTACTGCCAGATCAGCAATGGTTGAATCTTCAGTTTCGCCCGAACGGTGGCTCATTACTGAGGTGTAACCGTGAGTTTGAGCTAATGTAACCGCGTTGATAGTTTCGGTTAATGAACCGATCTGGTTAACTTTTACAAGGATAGAGTTTGCAGTATCTTCGTCAATACCACGTTGTAAACGGGTTACATTGGTAACAAAAAGATCGTCACCTACTAACTGTACCTTATCACCTAATTTCTCGGTTAAAATTTTCCAGCCATCCCAATCATCCTCAGCCATACCGTCTTCAATAGAGATGATAGGGTATTTAGCTACTAATTCAGCAAGGTAATCAGCTTGTTCAGCGCTGGTACGGATAGCACCTTTTTCGCCTTCAAATTTAGTGTAATCGTATTTGCCATCTTTGTAAAACTCAGATGCAGCACAATCAAACGCGATGAAAATATCTTCACCTGCTTTGTAACCTGCTTTTGCAATAGCTTGCAAAATGGTTTCAACACCATCTTCAGTTCCCTCAAACGTTGGAGCAAAACCACCTTCGTCACCTACTGCGGTTGAAAGGCCGCGGTCATGTAATATTTTTTTCAGGTTATGGAACACTTCAGTACCCCACCTTAATGCTTCAGAAAATGAAGGAGCGCCAACCGGCATGATCATAAACTCCTGGAACGCGATAGGCGCATCAGAGTGTGAACCACCGTTAACAATGTTCATCATCGGGATTGGTAAGGTGTTAGCGTTAACACCGCCAATGTAGCGGTATAAAGGCTGACGGCTTTCTTCAGCAGCAGCTTTAGCAACAGCTAATGAAACACCTAATATAGCGTTAGCACCTAATTTACCTTTGTTTGGCGTGCCATCAAGGTCTATCATGATGCTGTCGACCAAATTTTGATTGAATACATCAATACCTTGTAATTCTTTTGCAATTATGTCATTTACATTTTCAACGGCCTTAAGTACGCCCTTGCCCATGTATACAGATTTATCGTTATCACGCAGTTCAACAGCCTCGTGAATACCCGTTGATGCTCCGGATGGAACAGCAGCGCGACCGAAGGCACCGTTTTCAGTTAATACATCTACTTCGATAGTAGGATTGCCGCGGGAATCTAATATCTGGCGGGCGTGGACATCAATTATTAAGCTCATTTTGTATAATTTAGATTAAAATTATACATAGTGTAAAAGGTACACTATGTTTTATTACTTTTCAAATATACAAATGAAATTAAAATATGCTGAAAATAAATAAAGTTTAACGTTAAATTAACGTGGCCTGTAATTGTTCGAATAATTCAGACCAACAGCGGGGCAAAGAAAAACTTTATGACTAATAAATTCTAGCGCTAAAATTTGTTTAAACTTATTAACTCCCAACTATACAACTTGCTAGACCTTCTTTCCAAGCATAATAACATCCTTGACTAAATAAATGTGACAAGTTATCTTGATTTACCCACTTATATTTATCAAGTATAAATGCATTAAAAGCTTCTTGTAATTTATCTTTTCCTATTTTATGTTGATCGTCATATAATTTTGAAAGACTATCATAAATGTATTTATGACCACTATTCATTACTTCTCGTGAAACCTGATCATATTTGTCAAGCTCGTCCTGTGTTATAACTCCATATTTAGATAGTAGCCTTTGTTGAACAGGTTTCAACCAGTTTTTTCCAAACTCCATTGCAAATTCCAATCCTGAATTTAGAATTTCGATTTCTGTTGACGTTTTATTAAACCGATTGAAAAGATATTTCATATTAAAATCATTTGCACATCTGCATACCTGCACATTCGCACATCAAAGAAACTACTCCCACTTAAACAACTTAACAGCTGCCGAATAAACAATAATACCCCAGATCAACAAGATCAATAACTGGTGGCCAACATCCAGCAAACTTGCACCTTCAAAGGCTATTTTGCGCATGGCATCGTTAAGGTAGGTTAATGGCAATGCCTTACAAACCGGTTGCAGCCATGTTGGGAAAACGGAGATACTAAAAAATGTGCCCGAAAGCAGAAACTGCGGCAAGGTAATAATATTAGCTATCGGCGGTACAGAGCTTTCGTTTTTGGCTATGCCCGATACCACAAAACCAAAGCCCATAAATATCACGACCCCGACGAATGAGAGCACCAGCATTTGCAGCACCGTACTCACGCCGTGTATCAGCGTAAAATCAAAAGCGAAGTGGCCTATCAGTATAATAAACAAAGCGCCTATTAAAGCGAATGTTATACGGGCCAAAGCCTCGCCCAATACTATGCTATACCTTTTTACCGGGGTAGCGAAGAAACGTTTTATAACCAGTGTAATCCGTAGGCTCAAAAACACGAAAGCCGTACCGAAAACACCGGTACTTAACAGCGAGAAGCCTAATTGACCGGGTAAAATAAAGTCGATGGTTTTGTATTCGCGGCCCGATACGGTTGTTTCCTTTAACTCAGCAATAGCGGGAGGAGCATTACTGGTCATTTGGTTCATCCGGAAAAAGATTGTACTTAATACCGATTTCAGGATGTTATCCTTTTCTGCCGAGGCTTTAGTGTACTGTACATCAACAGTAAACGGCGGGCGACTTTCATTTTTGGTAATATTTATAATAGCATCAATATGCCCCTTAACCAGGTCGCTGTTCATTTGGTCGAGCGGCTGGTCGTTTATCAGGTGTATCACGCTCGATTTTGCCAGCGCCGCGTAAACCGGGTTCTGTGTATCGCTGCCTTTCATCACGCCCACATCAACCCTAACGGGGTTACCGCCAATAAAGCCGAACACCAATATAAATATCAGCGGGAATAACAGCGTAAACACCACCGACGACGGGCTGCGCACAATTGATCGGAAACTGGCTTTGGCTATGGCCAGGGTTGCGTTAAAATTACTATATGGTTTGTTTGTCATTGGTCATTGAGTCATTGGTCATTATTCTCTGCATATTCACTCCCCCTTCAGGGGTTCGGGGGGCTAACCTTCCCTCCACTCCTTACCTGTCAGGTTAATAAATACATCTTCCAGGTTGGCCAGCTTTACTTCCTTTTTACGCTCGAAGCCCGAGGCTACCAGTTTATCGATAAAATTATCGGGGGTATCAATATCTATAATACGACCGCCGTCAACAAAAGCTACACGGTCGCATAAAATTTCGGCTTCATCCATGTAGTGTGTGGTAATTACCACGGTAGTACCGTTATCGCGGATCTTGCGGATCAAATCCCATAAATTACGACGTGCCTGCGGATCGAGCCCGGTTGTAGGCTCATCTAAAAATATAATGCGCGGGTCGTTAATTAAGGTAGTAGCTATGGAGAAACGCTGTTTTTGTCCGCCGGAAAGTTCTTTGTATTTGGCTTTGGCTTTGTCGGTCAATGCTACTTTTGCCAGCAATTCCATAGGCGTTTTGTTAATGCCGTAGAGGCCCGAGAACAGTTCTATCAGTTCAGAAAGGTTCAGGTTGGGGTAATACCCGGCTGCCTGTAATTGTACGCCGATGCGTTTTTTAATGCTATCGGCATCTTTATCTACATCAAAACCGTCAACTATTATCTGGCCTGATGTTTTATCGCGCAGGGTTTCAATGATCTCTAAAGTAGTGGTTTTACCCGCCCCGTTCGGGCCAAGCAACCCGAAGATTTCGCCTTCGTAAACCTCAAAGCTAATGTCTTTTACGGCGTTAAAATCGCCGTAATTTTTTACCAGGTTATTTACGGTAATAATGGGTTGTTTTGCCATGGCGCAAAAATGCGATACATTAACGATATAATTATATTTTTTTAATCTGAATGACAGAAAAATTACGGCGCGCTTGTGATTTTAAACGATAGCAATTTGTTATAAAGTACTTATGTAAGTAATAGGGCGTTGCCTTCGGCCCGGGCTGTACAGGGCTGCGCTGCGCTCCGGCCCTCCTCCGTCGGGCTAAACCCTTACCATCCCTAACGCACTTTACAGTCTCCTTCGTCTACCCCCCCAGTTTACGGAAAGGCAGGGTGGGGGTAAAACGCGCTCCGTCCAACTCACCCGGTCGTTGCTTCGCTCGCCCGCCCTCTCTTCGCCTGCGGCGTAAAGAGGGTTAAATAATTAAAATTACTATTGTTTTTTTAACTCGCTTTCGCTCTTTATCACTTTATTGCCCTTTTCCTGTTCAATTTCATAGGCGGGTTCATCTTTGCTGGCATTGCGTTTTACGTGGGCGCCTTTTATGGTTTTCTCAACCGGCTTGTCGTATTCCTTTATAATTTTGCCTTCTGCTTTTGATTTGCCCCAGTTCCATTCAACTTTATCTCCCTTTTTCATAGTGTCTATTTTTGTTAAACCTATCAATAAGGGAGCCAATAATATGTTTGGGATATTTACCCTTCTCCCGATAAAAGGAGAAGGGCCAACTTTATTATATATGGTACTCGTTCGCCGGGTGGCAAACCAGCGCTTATTTTATCAGGTGCCCTAAGGTTGCAATAACAGCATGCGCTTGTGCTATGGCATGTATTGCTAAATTTATAAGGTGTATTGTAAGTAACTTTTCCATTGTATGAGTGATTTGATATACCAAAGTTGCACACAGAATGCCTCTACAACCAGTGGTTTTTGGGGAATCCGGCCAAAACCCCGGTAAATGGCGGTAAAATGCCGACGAATGGGGTTGAATTGTTATTCACCGATAGCATGACGTTAGTTTATAATGAATGTGTAATGGGTAGTCACCATGAGCAATGTCATTAAGTTAAGGGGTAGCGGTTGCTCCGTAGGTGCAAAATGTCGGTAGAAAAGATAAATATAAATTTAAAGCATGCCGTCAGGTATGCAACTTCGCCAGTTTCGTACCTAACGGCACGAATTTTTGGTTTGTTTTCTGCTACCAACGTTTCACACCTACGGTGTTCTTTAATTTAATGACATCACACCCTGAAGCACTCGAAGGGTGTGCGTAAAGGCCTTTGCCCGCATGTTTCGAGTGCCTCAACACGCCCTCTCTCTATATCGATTACTTCCTTAATTTTATTTATCTTTATAATACTATCACCACAACCATGAAAAAACTGTTCTTATATGCTCTTTGCGCAATTGCCTTATCAGCATGCCATACCAAACCTACCCAGCCAAAGGTTGATTCAGCCGCAGTATATAAGGTGCCAGATGAGGAGGCCATTAATAAGGCAGTTGATAACGCTTATCATTCCATCTGTTTTAACACAGGTGAACTGCCCCGTTATGCCGAGATCAAAGAAGCTTTTATTCCACAGGCGCAACTGATCAATTTTCGTACAACGGATAGCGCCCAGGTAACCAACATCAACCAGTTTATTTACCTATATCGCACCTTTATTGAAACAGGCCATATTCATTATTTTTACGAAAAAGAGCTATTCGGCAAAACAGAACAATTTGGCAATGTAGCCAGTCGTACCAGCACTTATGCGACTTACCTTAATCACCCGGATAGTTTGGCCGAGCGCGGTGTAAATAGTTTTCAGCTGATTAAAACTAAAGCAGGCTGGAAAGTTTCAAGTATTATTTGGGATGTGGAGAAGCCGGGGTTGAAGATACCGGGGTATTATTTGGGGAAATAGGTAATTAAGCTCCCGCCACTGGCTTCAGTTTGCAACTGCACTCACGGTTACATATCTTATGGTATCGCTCATAGCCGTTAGGGCCTAGTCCTTTTGTCTTCGACACAAAAGTACCAAAAAGTCAAGTTAGTAGATTAGGCTTCTTTGCCGCACGAGGCCTTCCCTGCAAATCAGGCAAAACCTGGGCTGCTATATTTTTACCCTGCTGTCGCTACGCACCTGGCCTTTACGCTTCCGTAAAAATCTGCTATGCCCTGCCACGCTCAAGGCCACCATCGTTTTGCCTGCTTTCATCCGAAGCTGTTCTACTGACGGGGAAGAAGCCTCACCCAACCCTCTCCAAAGGAGAGGGCTTTATTGAACCTCGATTAAAAAAGAGCGCGAGGCTTTGACAACAAGGGCGGGCCAGTGTAGAGGCGGGAATGCCGGTTTAGCTTTTTGTGTGATGTGAAGGTACGAATGTACCGAACAGCGAAAAAAGCGTGAAGAACCGGCAGGGCGGGTGGAAGCATCCTTGTTGTCTTGATTTTTTTGGTTACTTTTTGTATCAAGACAAAAAGTGACTTCTTAGCGAAAAGCGATACCATGCGATAAGTATACAACCATACATATGCGCTCTGTATAGCTTAGAGATTGCTTCGTTCCTCGCAATGACGCCCGAAGAGCAAAAGCAGAAAGGGGCAGAATAAATCCCGCCCCTTTCTACCTTAATATTATATTGAAATTAATTCATCAATTTTATAAAATCATCAAACAAATACCTGCTATCATGCGGACCCGGAGATGATTCGGGGTGATATTGCACCGAGAATGCTTTTTTATCCTTTACACGGATACCTTCTATCGACTGGTCATTCAGGTTTACGTGGGTGATCTCTACCTTATCTGATGCTCTTACCGCCTCTGGCACTACACCAAAACCGTGGTTTTGTGAAGTAACTTCGCAATGGTTAATGATGATATTTTTAACCGGATGGTTCAGTCCGCGGTGACCGTTGAACATTTTCTTGGTTGGGATATCATTAGCCAAAGCCAACAACTGGTGGCCTAAACAGATCCCGAACATTGGCTTATCAGCCGCTAATATTTCCTTTACCGTTTTAACCGCGTAAGGCATAGCTGATGGATCGCCGGGGCCGTTGGAGATAAAGTAACCTGATGGCGCGAAATCTTTTTCCATTTCCTCGAATGATGTTTTTGCCGGATAAACCTTGGCATAAACGTCACGATCGTCAAAGTTGCGAAGGATATTTTTCTTAACACCCAGGTCAAGTACTGCTACACGGTACTTGGCGCTTTCGTCGCCAAAAGTATAAGTTTCGGTGGTTGACACCTGTGATGACAGCTCTAAACCATCCATTGAAGGTACTTCGGCCAGTTTGGCTTTCAGTTCTTCCAGATCCAATATTTCTGATGAGATGATAGCGTTCATCGCGCCTTTATCACGTATGTGGCGCACCAGCTGGCGGGTATCAATATCACTGATACCTACAATATTTTGCTCCTGGAAATAATCCTGTATACTTTCGTTAGCTTGCTTACGACTGTAAGTAATATTATAATTCTTACAAACCAGGCCGGCTATTTGTATCTGTCCCGATTCAACCTCGTCATCGGCAATACCATAGTTACCTATGTGCGCGTTGGTGGCTACCATTATCTGCCCAAAGTATGATGGGTCGGTAAATATCTCCTGGTAACCGGTCATGCCGGTATTAAAGCAGATCTCGCCGGTAGTAGTACCGATCTTTCCGGCAGCTTTGCCATAAAATACAGTTCCGTCAGCCAGTAATAATACTGCCGGTAATTTGGTGAAGTAAGTCATTTGCGAAAAAAATAGAATGATTATTGGGTTGGTTAGCCTGGTACCAAGCTCCCTTAAAACAGGTTGCAGAATTGAAGTAAGAAACCTCTTGATTCACGCCGCAAAGGTAAAAGATTATTTTGGATTCTGAAAGTGAGGTTTTGGATTTTTTTGTCGTGGAAGTGTAAAGGTGAAGTTGGCGGAGCGCGGCGAAGTTCCGTGTTAGGGATGGTAAGGGTTTAGCCCGACGAAGGAGGGCCGGAGCGAAGCGAAGCCCTGAACAGCCCGGGCCGCAGGCAACACCCAAATCACCCTTGTCATTCTGAACGATAGTGAAGAACCTACCGCATTCAATGTCCGCATGTAGAATAGATGCTTCGTACCTCAGCATGACAAATCAAAAATTAAATCGGGAATCGAAATTCCGAAATCCGAAATCAAAAATACTACCTTTGTGCTCCCATATAACAAACACCATGTCGGTACATAAAGAAGTTAAACGGATAACTACCCATACTTTGCAGGAGATGAAGAACAGCGGCGAGAAAATTGCTATGCTTACCGCTTATGATTACTCCATGGCAACCATTGTTGATGATGCGGGTATGGATATCATTTTGGTAGGCGATTCGGCCTCGAACGTAATGGCCGGGCATGAAACAACGTTGCCTATCACGCTCGATCAGATGATCTATCACGCATCATCAGTAGTTCGGGCGGTGAAGCGCGCTTTGGTGGTGGTTGATCTGCCTTTTGGCTCGTACCAGGGTAATTCCAAGGAGGCTTTGAGTTCAGCCATCCGTATTATGAAGGAAGCCGGTGCACATGCCGTAAAAATAGAGGGCGGTGTGGAGATTGCCGAATCGGTAAGTCGCATTTTAACAGCGGGTATCCCGGTTATGGGGCATTTGGGCTTAACACCACAATCTATATATAAATTCGGCACCTACACGGTACGTGCCAAACATGAGGCCGAAGCCAAGAAACTAAAGGAAGATGCACTAAAACTGCAGGAACTGGGTTGCTTTGGTATAGTATTAGAAAAGATCCCCGCCAAACTGGCACACGAAGTAAGTGAAAGCCTGAGCATACCTACTATAGGTATAGGCGCAGGGCGGCATTGCGATGGCCAGGTATTGGTGATACACGATATGCTGGGCATTAATAAAGGCTTTAAACCACGCTTTTTACGCCAGTATGCCTCATTATATGATGTTATGAACGGTGCTATAAAGAATTACGTGAGCGATGTAAAGGCAAAAGAATTCCCGAACGAGAAGGAACAGTATTAATCCCCAGCCCCCGTTAGCAGCGGGGAGCAATTTAACTTACGGACTTTCTGACTTTACAGACTTCCGGATTACACAACATGGCCAGAACCGAGTTTAAATATACCAGTTACGATATCACCGACAGCGATGTGCTGTATGAGGACAACCACCTTATTGCCATAAACAAGCGGGCGGGCGATATTGTACAGGTTGATGATACGGGAGATGAATCGTTAGAGGATAAGGTTAAAAAATATATCGCCAAAAAATACAGCAAGCCTAATGGCGCGTTTTTAGGTGTGGTACATAGGTTGGACAGGCCGGTAAGCGGTGTAATACTCTTCGCCAAAACCAGCAAGGCATTGGAGCGCATTAACCAAATGTTCAAGTCGCGCGAAATGCATAAAACCTATTATGCCGTAGTGCGCAACAAACCACAGCCAACAGCAGGTACGCTGGTACACTGGCTCATTAAGAATCCGCAGAAAAACGTTACCAAGGCCCATGATCGTGAAGTGGTTGGCAGTCTGCGGTCTGAACTAAATTACAAATTGGTTGCCGAACTCAACGGCTACTATTTAATAGAGGTTGACCCAATAACCGGTCGCCCGCACCAGATCAGGGTACAGCTATCAACTTTAGGTTGCCCAATTGTTGGCGATAACAAATACGGCTACCCACGCGGTAGCTTGCGCAAGAGCATTTGTTTACATGCACGCAGGTTGCAGTTCATCCATCCTATAAAAAAGGAACCTATATTGATTACAGCTCCCGTACCGAAAGATGGTTTTTGGGAGAAGTTTGAGGGGTTGATGGGGTAATTCTCCACCTCGTCATTGCTGTAAGGTACGAAGCAATCTCTATGCTCTACAGAGCAAAGGATAAGCATGGTTGACCTGCCTACGTAGGGATTGCTTCGTACCTCAATGACGCGTGGTGATTTGATACACATAAAAAAGGATCATCACAATCCCAACACCTGCTCCCAAATCTTCTCATCCACCAAAACACCATCTTTTAAACTCCGCTCTCTTGTTCGTAAAGTATTTTTTCCAGGATATGAAATCGAACCACCCTCCTTTTCAGGCCGACTGGTTTTGGTATAGCTGATTATTTCTTCGATAATATGTTCAGCATAAGCCTCATCCTGTGGTTTTATGCAGATGAACACCTGCGATACGCCGCTTTCCTTTTCGCCCTGAGTAATGCCCGCGGTTGATTTGCCGCCGCTTAGCACACTTGCCAGCAAATCAAGTAGTAATGATAAACCAGAGCCTTTCCAAAAGCCAATAGGTAATAACCGTTTCGATTCCAGTATAGTTGCGGCATCGATACTTAAATTACCTTCAGCATCATAGCCACCCGGCAAAGGCAATTGCTCATTATTTGATTTGTATTGCTGCAATTTACCCACTGAGTATTGTGAAATAGCCATATCCAGTACCACATGCCCGCCTTTGCGCGGTACAGCAATCACCAGCGGGTTATTCCCCAACCGCGGATCAATACCACCCCATGGTGGTAAATTAGCTATGGTATTTGTAAAACAGATGCCAATTAACCCGGCATCAGCGGCTTGCCAGCCATAGGTACCACCACGCATCCAGTGGTTGGTATTTTTAAGCGCAACACAGCCTATGCCATTTGTTGTTGCCAGTTCAATGGCGCGGTTCATACATGCTTGCGCGTTTAGCATGCCCGGCCCCAGGTTACCATTCCATTGTTCAAGCGCGCCGAGGACATTATCTTTGGTTGGTTCAGCATCAATTTTGATCAACCCATCCTTTACAAATTGTACAAAAACAGGGAAACGGTTTAGTCCGTGGGTGTACACCCCATCCCTGCTGTTCTCTGCAAAAATGGTGGCACATTGGGTGGCTTTGGCAGGGCTAAAATCAAGTGATAATAGTATCCGTTCAAATTCTGATCTTAGTTTTTCAAAAGGAACTCTCATTAGTTAAAAGTATAATGTTTAAAGTAGAAAGTTTTGTTTGTGTTTTAGCAATCAGCATAAAATTTAAATAAACTCGCTCTTTGTTGGTGTTGTCACCAACAAACCTATCATATAACACTCCAAAAACCACATGTAATAATTAACGTGTAAAACAGTTATAATTACCTGCCTGCAAATTTTTACTTTTGCTGATATTTTTTTTGAATGAAAAATAAGATCCTCTACATATTCTTACCGCTACTGATCATTACCAGTGTAGGTGTAAATTCCTGTAAAAAGGAATCGCAACTCTCAAGCATACAATCGCTTTTTCAGAACGGCACATGGCAACTGGCCTCGGAGGTAGCATTTAATTACCTTGGCAGTAACCAGTTAGCAACAGACACACTTAACACCACCTGCGATTCAACCCAGTTATTTACTTTCACCAGTAACAGTAACTGTAGCTATACTAACTACGGGTGTGTCGGCCAGTCGGTAACCGGAAGCTGGTCGTTATCAAGCGATGCGCTTTATTTAATAACCAATCTAACCTTTAAACAAGACGGCACTACAACCACGATTAAACCATTTACCTATTGCAAAATAGTTAACCTTGGCCAGTATTCCATGGTACTGCAGGCAGGCGATATTTCTGTTTTTCCTTCACCAACTACCAGGCGAAAAATTTACCAGTACGGTTTTGTACGCCAGAAAATAAAAGCAAGCAATTAAAAACAAACTTGCTTGTACTAACAATATTTAGGATGAAAATTTTATATTTGGATGAATATAAATATTGATCTGCCATTTTGAAAAAAAGAATAGCCATTTTTGCTTCAGGTTCCGGATCAAACGCCCAAAAGATTATGGAGCACTTTAAGCGCAGTTCCGAAGCGGAAGTTGTGCTTATACTTACCAATAACCCACAGGCCTACGTATTGCAGCGTGCCGATAATTTCGAAGTACCCTCGCATGTATTCACCCGCCATGAGTTTTACCAAACCGATGATGTAATTAAACTGCTGAAAAATCTGCAGGTTGATCTCATTGTCCTCGCAGGCTTCCTGTGGCTGGTACCTGCACCACTGTTAAAAGCATTCCCTAACCGCATTATTAACCTGCATCCTGCGCTGCTGCCCAAATATGGCGGTGCCGGTATGTATGGCGATCATGTGCATAAAGCCATTCTGGCAAACAAAGAAGAAGAATCAGGCATTACCATACATTTTGTTAACGCTGAATTTGATGAAGGCGAGATCATCCACCAATCCAAATTTCGCATCGATCCGGATGATACGCTGGAGATGATCAAATTCAAAGGCCAGCAATTAGAGCATCAGCATTTTCCGAGAGTGGTAGAGAATTTGCTGAAGAAAATGAGGAGTTAAGAGTTCGCTTATTCTGCGCGTCATTGGGTTACGAAATAACTACTGACCTTATGGGCGAATATGCATAGTTTGTTACCTATCGCATGGTATCGCTTTTCGCTAAGAAGTTACTATTTTGTCTTGATACAAAAAGTAACCAAAAAAATCAAGACAACAAGGATGCTTCCACGCTCCCTGCCGGTTCTTCACGCTTTTTTCGCTGTTCGTCACTTTCGTTCCTCACATCACCCAAAAAGCTAAACCGTCATTCCCGCCTTTACGCTGGCCCGCCCTTGTTGTCAGCGCCTACGCTCTTTCTTTAATTGCGGTTTGTTTAATGTCTTCTTTAAGAAAAAATTTTCTCTCTTTCTTTTCCCGTCAGCCGGGAAGCTTCGGGTGAAAACAGACAGAACGATGGTGGCCTTGTGCGGTTGCGGGGCATAAGGAAATTTTGCAGAAGCTCAGAGGCTAAGAGCGTGCAAAGCAGGGCAAAAGATTCCAGCCCAGGTTCTGTCCGTTTTGCAGGGTAAAGGCCATGAGCGCAAAAAAGCATTCCGGGTGACTAGCCTTTTTGGTCCTTTTGTGGCGAAGACAAAAGGACTAAACCTCCGCGGCTATGAGCGGCTACGAGCGATATGTAAACGATATGCATATTCGCTCTGCAAAGGCGGGGATTGCTTCGTACCTCGCAATGACGTGCGGAGAAGATGCATGTATAAACATGCATTCTGAGCCTCAATCGATAACATCAAAAAAATAATTATTAATAACAATTCTCTAATCACAAATTCCTACCTTTGCGGCTCAAAAAAATCATTGCTGATGAGCCATTCTGTTCAAATAAAAAACGCGCTAATTTCTGTTTACTATAAAGACAACCTTGAGCCTATAATTCATGAGTTAAACCGCCTTGGTGTAAAAATATATACAACCGGTGGTACCGAAACTTTTATTCGCTCACTTGGGGTTGATGTTATTGCTGTTGAGGACCTTACCTCTTACCCGTCCATATTAGGTGGCCGTGTAAAAACCCTGCATCCAAAGGTATTCGGTGGTATATTGGCACGCAGAAATTTCGAGAGCGATGAGCAGCAATTGGCTCAATACGAGATCCCGGAAATTGACCTGGTGATCGTTGATCTTTACCCGTTCGAGGAAACAGTAAAATCGGGCGCTGGTGCCGATGATGTGATCGAAAAGATCGACATTGGTGGCATCTCCCTTATCCGCGCGGCGGCCAAAAATTTTAAGGATGTGGTTATCGTGGCATCAAAAGATGATTACGGTCAGCTGGAGAATTTGCTTACTACACAAGGCGGCACAACTACTTTAGATCAGCGCCGCACCTTCGCTCAAAAAGCATTTAATATTTCATCAAACTATGATACCGCTATCTTCCAGTATTTTAACCAGGAAGAACCAATGCCGGTATTTAAACAAAGCATACAAACCAGCCAGATCTTGCGTTACGGCGAAAACCCGCATCAAAAAGGCGTTTTCTATGGTAACCTTGATGCCATGTTCACCAAACTGAATGGCAAGGAACTATCATACAACAACCTGGTTGACGTTGATGCAGCTGTTGCCCTGATAGATGAATTTACTGAGCCGACCATCGCCATATTAAAACATACCAATGCTTGCGGTATCGCTTCGCGCTCTTTTATTAAAGAAGCCTGGCTTGATGCTTTGGCCTGCGACCCTGTATCGGCCTTTGGTGGTGTTATTATCGCTAACGACGAGATCAATGCTGAAACAGCAACCGAGATCGACAAAATATTTTACGAAGTATTAATTGCACCTGCTTACACCGATGAGGCCGTTAAGATACTACAGGGCAAGAAAAACCGCATCATCCTGATCCGCCAACCGGTTGAGCTACCTGTTAAACAGTTTAAAACCTTATTAAATGGTGTTATAGAGCAGGATAAAGACGCGGTTATTGAAGGCCCGGCTCAAATGATCACGGCTACTACAAAACAGCCTACCGAGCAGGAGTTGAAAGATCTTTACTTCGCTAACAAAGTGGTTAAGCATACCAAATCAAATACTATCGTATTCGCCAAGAACAGCCAGCTGATGGCAAGCGGTGTGGGTCAAACTTCAAGGGTTGACTCATTAAAGCAAGCTATTGTAAAAGCAGAAGGCTTTGGTTTTGATTTGAAGGGAGCAGTTATGGCATCTGATGCCTTCTTCCCTTTCCCTGATTGTGCCGAAATTGCTGCAGATGCAGGTATTACCGCTATATTGCAACCCGGCGGTTCTATCAAGGATCAGGATTCCATCAACATGAGCAATGAAAAAGGCATAGCGATGGTTACTACCGGCGTGCGCCATTTTAAACATTAATTTGGGTTGATTAGTTAGGTGGCTGATTGTGTTATCGGGTTATTTTAATTAACTTATGCAACAAATCAGCTTAGGCCAACTTTAGCAACTAATCAATAACATAACAACAATAAATTTGATATTTTAACGCTTTATTACATTATTAATTAATTTTTTAAAGCGTATTTTTATCAACTTTGCAAATTATTTGAAGCAAACTACAAATGGGTTTATTTAATTTTTTTACGCAAGAAATTGCCATTGACTTAGGTACCGCAAATACCCTCATCATACATAACGATAAAGTAGTTGTCGATGAACCATCGATAGTCGCTTTTGATCGTACAACAAACAAAGTTATTGCCATAGGGCGCCAGGCCATGCAAATGGAAGGTAAAACGCACGATAATATCCGTACCGTGCGCCCGCTTAAAGATGGTGTAATTGCCGATTTTAACGCTGCCGAGCACATGATACGCGGTATGATAAAAATGATCAACCCGGGTAAGGGTTGGTTTTTCCCATCGCTGCGTATGGTGATCTGTATCCCTTCAGGTATTACCGAGGTGGAGAAACGTGCCGTACGTGATAGCGCCGAAATTGCAGGCGCTAAAGAGGTTTATCTGATACATGAGCCAATGGCTGCCGCGGTAGGTATTGGTATTGATGTGGAAGAGCCTATGGGTAACATGATCATTGATATTGGTGGTGGTACTACCGAGATCGCGGTTATCGCGTTATCGGGTATCGTGTGCGACCAGTCTATCCGTGTTGCGGGCGATAACTTCGACTCTGATATTGTACAATATATCCGTCGCCAGCACAACATCATGATCGGTGATCGTACTGCTGAAAAGATCAAAATTGAAGTTGGCGCGGCTTTGCCGGAGCTGGCAGATCCACCGGCTGATTTTGCCGTACAGGGTCGTGACTTAATGACCGGTGTACCAAAGCAGATCATGGTATCTTATACCGAAATTGCACATTGCCTGGATAAATCTATCTCTAAAATAGAAGAAGCGATATTAAAGGCGCTGGAAATTACCCCGCCGGAGTTATCTGCGGATATTTATCAAACAGGTATCTACCTAACAGGTGGTGGCGCGTTACTTCGCGGACTTGATAAACGCGTGGCATCAAAAACCAAACTACCGGTTCACGTTGCCGAAGATCCACTTCGCGCCGTAGTACGTGGTACAGGCACAGCGTTGAAAAATATTGGTAATTTTAAATTCTTAATGCAGTAAATTAGAGGCAAGAATTAAGATTCAAGAATCAGGATTAAAATTTCCTTCTTGATTCCTGAATCTTAATTCTTGATTCCTATCTTAAACTGATCAGTCCCGATGCGTAACCTTTTAATCTTCATTACTAAGTACAACGCATTTTTTTTATTCCTTATTTTCGAGATAAGCGCGCTTATTATATATGTTAAATACAATGCTTTTCAAAAAGCCTCTTTTATTAACAGCTCTAATGAGGTTACCGGCAAACTGTACACCCAGGTTAATGGTTTGTATGATTACATGTCGTTAAAAGATGTGAACGATAGCCTGGCCCGCGAAAACGCCCTGTTGCGCAATCAGCTTAAATCATCCTTTTATATTGATACCATTGCCAAACATAAAGTATCCGACACTGTATTCAAAGTACAGTACGAGTACATCCCGGCTAAGGTGATCAACAATTCATTTAACCATGCTTATAACTACATCACCATAAACCGTGGCAGCATGGATGGTATTGCGGTGGGTATGGGTGTTATCAGCAGCGCGGGTATTGTGGGCAAGGTGGTAAACGTAACGCCGCATATGGCCAACGTACAATCAATGCTGAACAAGTATAGCCGGTTCAGTGTTATGCTGGCAAATAATAAGGAAATTGGGTCGATACAATGGTCGGAAGAGCTTGACCCGCATAAAGGTATTTTGGTTGATGTAAATACCAACGCGCAGCCCAAAATTGGCGAAGCGGTTTTAACATCGGGCTACTCATTATTCCCCGAAGGGATAATGGTAGGCAGGGTGAGCAACCTGCGTGCTAAAGGCGGAGGCATCTCGCTGAATATGGGGGTAACGTTTGCTGTCGATTTCAGCAAATTACAATACGTAAACGTAGTGGATAACAAATTTCAAAAAGAGCAGGACGCGATAGAAGCGCTGCAAAAAAAGGATGATCAGGACAATACTCGTTAATTTTATCCGGTTTGTATTACTGGTGTTTATACAGGTGTTTTTGTTAAAAAATATCACCCTGTATAACCTTGCTACACCTTACCTGTACATTTTGTTTATCATGCTGCTGCCGTTTGATACGCCAAACCTGTTACTATTTGTTCTGGCGTTTGTAATGGGTTTAACTATTGATGCTTTTTATGATACGCCGGGCCTGCACGCTGCCGCCAGTGTAGTACTGGCATTGGTGCGTATATTATTTATCAGTATAACTGTACAAAAAGAAGGCTTTGATAATGAGCCCGAGCCTACCCTGAGCATTATGGGTTTCAGGTGGTTTTTTACATACGCGCTAACGCTTACCCTGTTTCATCACTTTTTCCTTTTCAATCTTGAAGTTTTTCGCATTGCTGACATACAATACACACTAAGCCGCTTTGTTTTAAGTTCTTTATTTACCGTATTTTTAATGTTGGTTATTGGCTTGTTATTTTTCAGGAAGAAAGAACGTAAATGAATACTTTTTTTGTACGGCGATATGTCATCGCAGGAATTTTTATTACTATCATACTCATATTACTTGCCAAGCTGTTTTACATACAGATAATTGACAAGCAGTACAGCATTTACGCCACCAAAAACGTACTCAGGCAAATTAAGATCTATCCCGCCCGCGGACCGATCCTCGATCGTAATAACAAAGTGCTGGTACAAAACCAGGCTTTTTATGATATTATGGTAACCCCTAAACAGGTAAAACCATTTGATACACTTGAATTTTGCAAACTGTTAGAGATCACCAAAGCTGATTTTGATATCGCATTTGCCAAAGCCATAAAATATTCGCCCTCGCTGCCATCACCCCTGGTAAAACAATTATCGGTAGAAAAATATGCATCTATACAGGAAAGGCTTTCGGAATTTCCCGGCTTTGATGCTGTTACCCGTTACCTGCGTTTTTACCCTGATTCTGTCGCCGCGCAGTTCCTGGGATATATTGGTGAGGTGAATGACGATCAGATCAAACGCTCACATGGCAATTATCATCAGGGCGATTATATTGGCATCACAGGTGTAGAAAAATCATACGAGGACGTATTGAGGGGGCAAGTGGGCATAAAAAATATGGTGTATGATTCGCACAATTCACCAAAGGGCAGCTACATGAACGGTATGCTCGATACCCCGGCAATTGCCGGTGAGCGCCTTACTTCATCGCTTGATATGAGGATACAAAAATTAGGTGAGGAGCTGATGCAAAATAAAGTAGGCAGTATTATAGCCATTGAACCCTCAACCGGCGAAATATTGTGCTTTGTAAGCAGCCCAACATATAATCCTAATTTAATGGTAGGCCGCGAGCGTGGCAACAACGCGGCTAAAATGTATAAAAACCCGTATACGCCGTTTTTGATACGTCCTATACAGGCCTATTATCCACCGGGTTCATCGTTTAAACCACTGAACGCGCTTATTGCATTACAAGCTGGCCTTATAAATCCGCAAACTTCTTATTACTGTACCGGCGCTTATAAAGGCGGTTTGCCGCGTTGCGATGAGCCTCATGGGCAGTCGGACCTGGCACGAGCTATTGCCGTATCATGTAATACTTATTTCTCCAGCGTTTTTGAACGATTGATGAATGTTAACGGCGCTAAAAATATTGATACCACATTTGTTGACTGGCGCGCAAAAGTTAGCAAATTCAGTTTCGGCGAAAGACTGGGCATAGATTTACCGAACGAAGGCAGGGGCTTTATGCCAACAGCCCAGCTTTACAATAAAAAGTTTGGTGTTAATCATTGGCGCTCAAACTCTATCCTGTCGCTGGCTATTGGCCAGGGTGAGCTGGAAGCAACCCCTTTGCAAATGGCTAACATTGAATGCACCATTGCAAACCACGGTTTCTACTACAGGCCGCACTTAATAAAACAAATTGGCGATAAAAAGATCACCAAAGATGAATATACCCAACGCAACTATGTAGGTATCGACGGGCAATACTTTGAACCCGTAATTAACGGTATGCAGCAGGTAGTTGAAAGTGGAACAGCCCGCAGCTCACAAATACCTGGTATTATTATGTGCGGTAAGACAGGTACGGCACAAAACCCGCATGGTAAAAACCACTCTATATTTGTGGCTTTCGCGCCGAGGGAAAACCCTAAGATAGCTATTGCAGTGGTGGTAGAGAATGCTGGTCAGGGTGCATGGTATGCCGCTCCTATCGCCAGCTATATTGTTGAGAAATATCTTACAGATACCATCAGGAGGCCGATGGATGAGTTTAACCGGATAAAGGATGCCAACCTGATGCCCGATCCTACTTTCTATTATTCTCAGATTAAAAAGGAAGCAGCAAGGGATAGTATCAAGAAAGCTAAAGCTGACAGTATCCGTAAACGAGGTACCATAAAAAGTGTTTCTGCCAAAAAACGTACTGATAACAGGATTGCAGTTTTAATGCCGGCTACAAAAAGAAAAGAACATGAATAACCCGCAGCGCAGTTTCTTTTTTAATGTCGACTGGATCACGGTGATCCTTTACCTGGCACTATGTACCGTTGGTTTGCTTAATATCCATTCGGCCGCATTTAACCCAAAATACCCGAGTTTATTTAGCTTTACTACTGACTACGGTAAGCAGTTCATCTTTATTAATGTAGGTATCCTGTTAGGGATCTTTATCTTACTGCTCGAAAGCCGGCTTATAACCGCGCTTGCACCTGCCTTTTATGGAGTAACCACTTTATTGCTGATATTGGTACTGGTAGTCGGCCGTAACGTTGGCGGTAACCAGGCATGGATCTCATTAGGCGGAGGCTTCAGGCTACAACCATCGGAGTTTGCCAAGTTTAGTACCTGCTTAATGCTGGCGCGATATTTAAGCGGCACCAATATAAAAGTAACCGATTTTAAATCGTTTTTGGTGGCGGCGGGCATCATCCTTTTTCCCATGGCGCTCATTATGCTGCAGCCCGACGCCGGTTCAACACTGGTATTCAGCTGCCTTATATTTGTGCTGTACCGCGAAGGTTTATCGCCTTATTTTTTGATATTGGAGGGCTTATTTATCACCCTGTTTGTACTCACTATAAAGCTCAATAATCTTACCTACATCGTTGGGGCATTAATTATTATAGCGGCAATCATTATCTTTTTTGTTAAGCGAAACCGCAAGCTGGCATCAACCATACTCATCGGCCTTTGTATAACTGTCGCCTTTGTGTTCAGCGTTAAATTTCTTTATAACGATGTATTAAAACCGCACCAAAAGGTACGTATTGATATTGTACTGGGTATTACAACCGATTTAAAAGGCAAGGGTTACAACGTAAATCAATCCAAAATAGCCATAGGCTCTGGTAAGCTTTGGGGCAAGGGCTATATGCAGGGTACGCAAACCAAATACTCATTTGTACCCGAGCAAAGCACCGACTTTATTTTCTGCACCATTGGCGAGGAATGGGGTTTTGCAGGCTCAGTAGTGGTTTTAGGTTTATACCTGTTTTTGGTACTCCGTATTATCCGCATCGCCGAAAGGCAACGATCACCATTTTCACGTGTATATGCTTATGGTGCAGCTTCGGTAATATTCTTCCACGTGGTGATTAATATTGGCATGACCATCGGCATAGTGCCGTCAATAGGCATACCATTACCGTTTATCAGTTACGGAGGTTCATCATTGATCAGCTTTACACTGCTGCTTTTCGTACTGATCAAACTCGATTCAAACCGGATGGGTATTGTTTATACGTAACGGCGTTTTAACAAGGCATATAGTTTCGCTGTAGTTTCGGGTTTGCTGTCCCAACCATTTTTGGCTACGTAATTTTTGTTTAAAAAAGTTTCAGCTTCTTCAAATGAAGTAAGGCGATTCAATATTTCTATGGCCTCGCTGTAAGCCAGACTATAGCCGTTAAACAGGTCCTTTATATACAGCAGCTTATCATTAAGGTTGATGGCTTGTTTAAGATCATCAATTTTCTGCACGCCTGCCTGTTCGGTATAATTGCTGCCTTTACTGGCAAGTTGTGCCATTATCCGTTCATTAATGGTAAGCACTTCGTCCTTTTCGTGTTCGAGTGCAATTTGCGGGGCCGGCTTTTCAAATACGGGCCTTAGCTCTTCAATGTGTTCTATCTCTAAAGGTTTAGCGGCAGCAGGTGGCGCTTCAATTATAGATTCTTCAACTATCGGCGCTGCAATTACCGGTTCTTCAACAGCATGGTGTGTAAGGGCGGTTTCATAAGTCTCATCTTCATCTTCCCAATCAGCCTCATCCAGTATCAGTTCGTGCCTGATGGTCTGCGGCTCTTCCTGTCGTATGTAGGAGTAACTGTCCTCTTCACTACCTTTTTCCAGGTCTATCTGTGGTACAGGTGCATCTTCTATATGATTTGTAAGGGATTGGTTAACGGCCTGCACAAGCGGTTCAAAATATCTTGGTTCCGGGGCTGGCTCGGGTTCCGGCGCTTCAACCTGTTGCTCTTCAACAGGTACATTAGCTATGACTGGTTCGGGCGTTTCAATCAATGGCTCCCATTTTTCGGTAGTATCAACTATCTCAATAACAGGTTCCGGTGCTTCTATTAATGGCGGCAATTCTTCAGCAACAGGTTTTACCGGCTCAACAATCGGTGCCTTTTCTTCAATAATGGGTTCTGGCGCTGGAACCAACTTAGCATTTAACTTATTAAGGATCACCACATGATCCGTTAAAAAATGCGAATTGGCTATAAATAGTTCCAATTCAAGTTCATTCAACTGTCCGTCTATGGTTTTCAGGTATTCATATTGATCGCTTAGCTCTTTTATAATTACGCCTATCTTTTTAAATACTTCCTGTTGCTTCATGGCTTTCAATATTGAAAAATGCTACCCAAAAATAAGATTAAATTCTGATATTTGGCGCCTGTTAAAAGTTCAACATGCAACATACCGAAGATGTTTTTAGAAGAAGAGGAGAAAGTGGCGGCAGCATCGAAGTTATCTGCGGTTCAATGTTCTCGGGCAAAACCGAGGAGCTGATGCGCAGGCTTAAACGTGCCCGCATAGCCCGTTTAAGTGTTGAAATTTTTAGTCCGAAAGCCGATACCCGTTACAGCGAAAATTCACTGGTATCGCACAACTCAAACTCAATTCCATCTATGCCGGTGAGCAAGGCATCATCCATACTATTGCCCGGCAGCCAGGTGCAGGTAGTGGGAATTGATGAAGCCCAGTTTTTTGATGATGAACTTCCTGAGGTTTGCAATACTTTAGCTAACAAAGGCGTACGCGTTATTATAGCCGGGCTTGATATGGATTTCAAGGGCAAACCTTTCGGCCCCATGCCTGCCCTAATGGCCATTGCCGAATCGGTAACCAAACTGCACGCGGTATGTGTAAAGTGCGGCAACCCTGCCCTTTATTCTTACCGGATTATACCCGGCGACGGGCAGATACTGCTGGGCGAAAAAGAAAGCTACGAGCCACGCTGCCGTATCTGTTACAACATCGAGCAATAACACAGCTGATTTATTATCGGCCTAAACGGTATTAACTTCAGCGCTTTTACGAATATTCGGGCTAATATTTATTATATTAGCTCCTGTTTCCCTTATCTGTTAATTTAATTCACTTAAAAAGCCAAATCTTAAAACAAAAGGTACGGTTTTGTATGTTAATAGGTAAAAATTAGTTGCGATGTAAACCCACGGGCTTTTTTTAATAACAATACAGCTTACACATTTTTATTGCAAGGCATTTATGGAAGGCACAGTTAAAAAAATTCTGGTAATTGAGGATGATAAAGATATAAGGGACACCATTGTTTATATTTTAGAAGAAGAACAATACGAAGTTATATCATCTGAAGACTCCAAAATTTTAAAATCAATTGACAGCATTAAGCCCGACTTGGTGCTGCTTGATAACTGGCTAACCGACTGGAAAAGCGATGCCAACGGGCAACAACTGAGCAAAGAGCTAAAAACAAATCCCGAAACAAGCCATATCCCGGTTATCATCATTTCGGCAGTAAGCAATATAAAGGAAATAGCCGAAGCTGGTCTTGCTGATGGCTATCTGCGCAAGCCCTTTGACCTTACAGAACTGGTAAGCATAGTAAAAAAACACCTGGATAAGTGAGTCCTTCAGTCTTAAAATATTAGTAAGGCCTTTGTATTTTTTTTGATTATTTATAAAATTTTTAAATACAAGGTTAAATTAATACTTTTACCTCCACAGTTATATACCATTGCATTTACAATTCTATAAAAATTGCCTGATTAACAGGCTGCTCAATATAGAATCCATAAATGTGGCGTTACACATAAAACCAATTAACAAACAAGAATAGATTTTACGAGTATGAAGAATGTTTACTTATTGCTGGCGGGGCTTTTGCTCGTTAGCGTTAGTTCCTGCAAAAAAAGCTCCGTTTCCGGGAACGATACCGGAAGCACAACCACCACTACCACAAACACTAACGGGGTTGATGTACCCGCTGGTGATGGCGATGGCGTTACATTTATTAACTCCGGCAAATCGGTAGTTTTTAACCTGTATGCGCCCGGGAAAACTTCAGTATCAGTAATAGGTGATTTTAACAACTGGACCCCTACTGCCATGAAAAACTCAAAAGATGGCACCCGCTGGTGGGTTGAGGTTGATAATATCGACCCAAACACCGAGTACTCCTATCAATACTATATTAATGGATCACTTAAAGTTGCCGACCCTTATAGCCATGAGGTGCTCGACCCCGATAATGATAAAGCTATATCAGCCAGCGTATACCCTAATTTAAAGGCCTACCCTACCGGTAAAACAACTGGTGAGGTTACCGATTTTGAGGTTAACGCGCCCACATACACCTGGAAAAACGCCACGTTTACCCGCCCTGCACAAAAAAACCTGGTGATATATGAATTACTGGTACGTGATTTTGTTGCCACCCACACTTACACAGAGCTTACCGACTCGCTTAACTATATAGCCAGCCTGGGCGTAAATGCTATTGAGCTGATGCCAATAAATGAGTTTGAAGGTAACGACTCATGGGGTTATAATTCCAACTTTATGTTCGCACTCGATAAATATTATGGTACGCCAAATGCTTACAAAGCTTTTATTGATGCCTGCCACTCACGTGGGATAGCAGTAATACAGGATATTGTTCTGGAAGATCAATTTGGTTCATCGCCAATGGTACGCATGTATGCCACTTCAACCGATCCTTCTGCTGGCCCATCTTCAAGTAACCCCTGGTTCGATCAAACAAATATGCACCCTGATGCAGTTGGCTGGCAATTAAACCACCAGCAGGCAGCTACCCAGTATTTTACAGAAAATGTAATGAAATACTGGATGCAGGAGTACCACATTGATGGTTACCGTTTTGATGAAGCTAAAGGCTATACCCAGGTAAATTCGGGCTCAACATCAACTGATGCAACCGAAGCCGCCTGGGCTGCTTATGACCAGAGCCGTGTTACCCTTTGGACCAAATACAACACCTACATGAAAGGCCTCGATGCAAGTTTTTATGTGATACTTGAAATGTTTTCGGCAAATACCGAAGAAAATGCTTACGCCAATCAGGGTATGATGATGTGGACCAACCTGAGCACTCCGGGCGAACAGGCAACCATGGGTTATCCAAGCAACCCAAGCTGGGATCTTTCGGGCCTGTTTTATGATGGCTACGGATTTACACAACCTTACGCATTGGTATCGTATTTTGAAAGCCACGACCAGGAACGCCTGCAATATAAAAATGGGCAATACGGCAATGATAAGGGTGCCCCTTACAATGTTACCGACCTGGCAACGGGCTTAAAGCGCGACGAAATGGGCGCGGCGTTCATGTTCTCATCCCCAGGCCCTAAACTGGTATGGGAATATGGCGAATTGGGTTATGATGCATCTATCGATTATCCAACCGGCACCGATGCCAGCAGAACGGCCGACAAGCCACTTTACCCGGCTTATAAAACCGACCCTAACAGGAAAGAATTATTTGGGGTTTATAAGAAAATGATAAACATGAAGATTAAAAACGCGGTTTTTGCTACCACCAACTTCACTTATAGTTTGGCCGGTTATGTTAAAACTATACAACTGCTTGATCCGAGCGCCAATGTTGAAGTTGTTGGTAATTTCGATGTACTACCCCAAACGGCTGTAGTAACCTTCCCTTCAGCAGGTACATGGTATGATAACCTGTCGGGAACGAGCATCACTATTACTAACGCAGCAAACACCATGACACTTGCCCCCGGCGAATATCATGTGTATAGTAGCGCTGTTTTAAACCAATAATTCAATCATTTTTTCCCAATACTTAAGAACAGACCATTATGAGGTAATTATTAATTTATAACGGTTTGTTCTTATTAATTTTACGTAGATTTTGCATTAAAATAACGGGCAGGTAAAATCTATTAGATTGATTGGTTAATTAATTTAATGGATTGTATCTTAGCCGCACCTAATATCTAATCGTAATAAATAAGTAATGAGAATACATTTTTTCAGCAGAACTGACTCTTCGGGACGATCTGCTTTTTATTCTTATTACATTCTTCAAAACTTAAAGGCGTTAAAACTCACCTGCGTAGTCTATTTTCTTTTTTGCATTTTAATAAGGATAATATTTACTGTATATAGTACACAGGGGCAAAGTATTGTTCATTTTAATGACTTTAGTAACGCCAATTGGCTAACCTTATTAATAACCCCATTATTTTACTTTTCCAGCCTGTACTTTATCAGGCGCTATAATACAAAAAGCAAATTCCTGGTGCTATCACAAATATTTGTATTGCTGTTTGCTTTATATATTATTACCAGTGGCATGCGTATTAGCTTCTATTGCATGAATAATCCCCGTAATACTTTATTAATTTATATGGTGGGCTTAATACTGGTAAGTATATTTTTTACTATTGAGTATTACGAAACCTTTCTTATAACCTTAATAACCGGCCTTATTTTTAGTACAATGTTGCCTTTTTATCTGCATAGCTTTAATGAGTTAGCGCTTAATAATATAGCATCGATATTACTGTTAACTGTATTTTATTTTATATCCCGTTATTCATTCTCATACCGGGCCGATAACTTTCTGAAATTAAAGGCCATTAACGAAAAGAACATCGAAATTGAAAATACCATACAGGCAAAAAATGAAATATTAAGCATAGTTGCACATGATTTGCGCAACCCGCTTACCATCATAAAATCTGTTACCTCCCTACTGGCACTGGATGGTGGCTCGGGCGAAGACTATTATGAAAACCTTCAGCTGATCAGAACATCATGCGATAAAGCAAGCTCCATTATAAACGACCTGCTCGAAACTGCCCAAAACGAAATAGTTAATGAATTTGAACTGGAAAAGATTGAGCTTAGCGAATTTCTTAGCGTAATAATTGATGAATGGAAACGCAATAAAATGAGCCAGGTTAGCATTTCCTTCCATCATTCAGGGCATCCGGTTTATGCCTATGTGCACAAGGAAAAAATGCAGCGGGTTATGGATAACCTGATCAGCAATGCCCTAAAATTCTCCGGCAAAAATGATCGTATAGAAATTACGCTGCGCGATGTAACTGAGCATATCCGTATTGAAGTAAAAGATTTTGGAATAGGCATCCCATCAGACCTGCTGCCTTATATTTTCGATCGTTTTTCAAAAGCCCGCCGTGATGGTATCCGTGGCGAAGTATCAATTGGTTTGGGCTTAAGCATAGTACAACAGATCATTAAAAAACATAATGGCGATATAACTGCAACAAGTACTATTGAAAACGGAACTACCTTTAGCATAAAACTACCCAAGGTAAAATCTTAAAATTCATTGCTGCGCTTTATAGCTTACCCCTTTAGCAGTTTTTAAACTATCAATTTTTACCGGCGATGCCTGCCTTATACCCTGCAGGGCCAAATAGGTCTTTTTCCATTCATCCGGATCAGCTTTTGCTAATTTAGAAGTATCCGCACTATTGTAAAAGTCCATTATATTTGTTTTGAGCGATTGAGTCAGATCATCAAATTTATTATCCTTCAACTTGCCTACCATCTCATCATAAGTTTTATCGGTAAGGTTATATTCGCCATATTTAATGGGCTTTCCAGTATCAAAATCAACATTGGCAAGCTTTATGTTTTCATATTGCAGCTGAGCAACAGCGCGTGCATAATGCAGGGTTACGGTATCAAAACTTGCTATAAATAATTTCTCTGCCGTTGAATCCGGTTCTTTGATCTTTAATGCCTTGAGTGGGCCAACCTTGGGTAATATCTTTATAAAAAAGGCAATAACATTATCCCCAAAAGTTGCCTTTTGCCTTGTTTTCCCAAATTCAAGTTGATAATCTTTCCTTTTCATCTTGTAATGAAAGCTTTTACTGGTTGCGCTTGGGTTCAGCTTTTTAATATCGTTCTTTTTCATTACCCAGGCCGACCGTGTAAGTGTTGGTAAAAGGCTTTTAACCGCCCACCTAAAGGTTGAAATAGCCAGGTCAAGATCGCCGAACACAACATTAATATCCTGTCCGTAAGTTTTTAAAAAAGCCCGTTCCAATACCGGCTTGGCTACATTAAAACCTATAAAATCATGATAAGCCTGCGTGGCATAATTACCCCTGGCTATTTGCAGCACATCAAAAGATATCTCAACCCGACTGTGGTCTACCGGGTTTTCTTCATAAGTAGCTACTTTGCCGTATTGCTTTTCAACCTTAGTATACATGATAGGCACGGCATAATTTGTACCTAAGGAGTGCCCGTATTTATCAGCCATGTAATGGCTTAATGCACCAATTGAAAACGCATATTCATTCAGATTTTGTGATTCCGATAACAGCGCCATTACAAAATCACCGGTGCGAACGTAATGTGCCAGGTCGGTAAAATACTTACTACCAAACGGGAAGTACCCCATATCGGCAATCATACAACCGCCATAAGAATATGAATGAGCAACACGCAGTTCACTATCTGTTGCTGCCGGATATTTTTTTTTCAATAAAGGCCGGATATACTTTTGCCAACTCGCATCTACCACTGCTTCATGTGTTAGCACGGAATAAGCTTTTGAGGGTAAAGGCCTAAAAAAGAGAAGAATAACAAGTATAAGTAAACACCTGCCTACAGTAAGTAGCTTCATGTTATAATTGGGGTATTTAGATTATGATATAAGCGCTGAACCCGCTAAATGTTTTAACAAAAAGAATCAGGAATTAAGAGTTAAGAATCAGGACCATCCTAAAAAAATTCTCTGTCTTTTCCCATTTTTTCATCTTAATTCTTGATTCCTGGGTCTTGACTCTAAATCGAACATCCGGTGTATCGAAACCGAACGGTTTGAGTCGACTAATCTTTCATAAACAACTTAATACTAACAACTTAAATACATGGCATATTCTTGGCGATTGTTACAGCAATTTGTTGCATAAAAACCTTCGTTATGTTTAAAAGCTATTTTAAAACCGCCTTTCGTTTTTTGTTAAAAAACAAGACGTTCAGTTTTATTAATATTATTGGCCTGGCCACAGGTACGCTGTGCTGTTTATACATATTGTTATATGTGCAGGACCAATATAGTTATGATAAGCAGCATAAAAATGCAAATGATGTTTACCGCGTAACTACCAATCTGCAATTACCGGGCGATAATCATAAAAATTCAACCTGCTCACCGCCTATAGCGCCTGCCATGAAGCACGATTTCCCCGAAATTGAGCAATATGCCCGTGCCGTGCCCGCCGAAAACTTTGGCGCTCCGAAAACCTTGCTTACCTACAAGGAAAAATCTTTTTATGAAAAGGATCTGGTGTATGTTGATTCTACCTTCTTCAATATTTTTAACTACCACTTTGCAAACGGCACGGCTTTAAAATGTTTAAACGAGCCCTACACAGTAGTCCTCGTAAAACCTGTTGCCGTTAAACTTTTTGGCGATGAGGACCCGGTTGGTAAAGTGATAACGCTAAACAACGGTTTCGGCAAGCATGATTTTAAAGTGAACGGTGTTATTGACGAAAGTGCAGGCAAAACAAACATAAAAGGCAGCATATTTGTTGCCATGGACAGCGGTGGTTTGGGTGATTACACCATGAAAGACCAGGACTGGGGCGGCAACAACTTCACCTATTCCTTTATACGTTTACGGCCGGGCGCCAGCGCTGCTTTGCTCGAGAGCAAACTACCATCATTCCTAAATAAATATGGCGCCCAACAAATGAAGGCCGTCGGCATGACCAAGCAATTGCACCTGCAACCTGTTAAAAGTATCCACACCACAACAGGCTATGAGGTAGACATGTCGAAAACAGTCAGCCCATCGTTCCTGAATATATTACTGCTTATAGCCATACTTATACAGGTAATAGCCTGCATCAATTTCATGAACCTTTCAACTGCACGGGCATCAAAACGGGCTAAGGAAGTTGGTGTGCGCAAGGTAATAGGTGCCGGTAAATTCGACCTGATAAAACAATTCTTAGGCGAATCATTCCTATTGGCGTTTATTGGGGTGATGATAGCTTTGCCGCTTTTATGGCTGTTGCTCCCCTATCTTAACCAACTTACACAAAGTAATATCCAGCTATCCATTTTTACCGACTACCGTTTATGGCTGATGCTGGTAATACTCATACTCGTTACCGGCTTTGTCGCGGGCAGCTACCCTGCATTTTATTTGTCGGCATTTAAAGCGGTAAAGGTTATAAAAGGTAATTTCAGCAATCAGGTTTCTGCCGCTGGCATCCGCCGGTCATTAGTAGTATTTCAGTTTGTATTGTCTATCGTATTGATCACGGGTATCATTATTATTTACACTCAGCTAAACTATATTAAAAACAAAGACCTCGGTTTTGATAAGAATCAAAAGCTGGTTTTTAGCTTTTATACCGGCGATACACAAAAGCAGCTGGATGCCTATGCCAATGACCTTCGCCAACTGGCCGAGGTAAAGGCTGTGAGCAAATCAGATAACTATCTGAGCCAATTTGTACCGCACGACCACGGTGTTTACCCCGCCGGCGGTAACATGACCACCGCCATCGACGCGCAAAATATTGTGACCGATGAAAACGTACTTAAAGCAAATGGTATAAAACTAATAAGCGGCCGCAATTTCAGGCTCAACGATACCGGCAAGGTTTTGATAAATGAAACCCTCGCAAAAAGGCTTGGCCTCACTTTGGATAAAGCTCCCGGAACAAGATTGTACACGCAATATGGCAACAACCCTTTAACCTTTGTTGAGGTAGCCGGTGTGATGAAGGATTTTAACTACAATTCGCTGCATGGCGATATAAAGGCCTTTATGTTTGTTTATGATAACCATCCCGGCAGTTTTGATGATCTGGTGGTATCGGTCAACAGCAAAAACTATAAAGAATTACTGGGCAAAATTGAAACCATATGGCATAAGGACATGCCATCAACGCCGTTTGAATATTTGTTTTTAGATCAGGAGGTACAAAAACAATATGAGGCGGAGATCACCATGGCGCAGATCATCAATTCATTTACCTTAATGGCAATCCTCATTTCGTGCCTGGGCCTGTTTGGTTTAGCCGCCTTCAGCGCCGAGCAGCGTAATAAGGAGATTGGTATCCGTAAAGTGCTGGGTGCAAGTGTCACCGGCATTGTTCAGCTATTATCAAAAGATTTTTTACAATTGGTGATACTGGCCTTTGCCATAGCAACCCCAATAGCATGGTACGCCATGGATAAATGGCTGCAGGCTTTTGCGTACCGTATATCGCTCAGCTGGTGGATGTTTGCTTTAGCCGGGCTGATAGCAGTATTTATTGCATTGTTCACCGTAAGTTTTCAGGCGATAAAAGCCGCATTGAGCAATCCTATAAAAAGCTTAAAAACAGAATAGCAACACAACTAACTTCTTCATTATTAATGATTTTACATACATTAGTGTAAACATTATTAATAATGAAGAAGTTAGTTATTTCAGGCATTAAATGTTTAATGCCTTTTTTATTGGCGGTTTATTTATTCGCATCCTGCAAAAGTGGGCATCAGGATTTTAACGCGGTTGATACTGATAGCGCGGTTGTAAAAGACAGTGTAACCGCCCTCACCATTAATATAGCTCATGATCTCGCAGCCAAAGGCCCGGTTGCATGGCTCAATTATTTCCAGGATAGTCCCGACTTCTTTATGGCGAATGAAGGGCAGCTTGCATTGCATAATTACCAATCGGCAAAAACATTTGTGCAGGATACACTGGTTAAAAGCATCAGCAAAATAAACCTGCAGTGGAGCCATACGCGCATTGATGTATTGGCATCAAACATTGCCGCTATCGGCAGCGATTTTCATGAGGATATTACCTTTGCCTGGGGCGAAATCACACCATTTGATGGTTACTTTACAGGCGTCGCAATTAAAACTCCAAAGGGCTGGAAGCTGAGAAACGCCCATTGGTCAATAAAGCCTCCCCCTAAATAAGCACTACAAACCGGGGTTTTTTACCCAGATCGACATTGTAACAAATTTGTTTGATTCGGAGATATTATAAATGTGCCCACATATTTTAACTTTGGCTCACAGTACCAATTACCTGAATTATAACCTATGAGAAAATTATTGCTGGCCGTAGTACTACAGGCCGCATTTATACCGGCATCTATGGCGCAAAAATCTATCTACCATAAAGGATGGGTCGATTTTAATAAAAATGGCAAGATGGATGTTTTTGAAGACCCATCGCAACCCATTAATAAGCGCATTGCCGACCTGCTGAGCCAGATGACCGTTGAGGAAAAAACCTGTCAGCTGGCTACATTATATGGTTATAAACGCGTATTAAAAGAAGAAATGCCTGCCGACTCCTGGAAAAACGAAGTTTGGAAAGATGGCATTGCCAACATTGATGAAGAACTGAACAACCTTACTTCGCACACCGATGATGCGCCCACCCAATATAGTTTTCCGTTCAGCAAACATGCCAATGCTATCAACACCATACAAAAGTGGTTTGTTGAGCAAACCCGCATGGGTATCCCGGTTGATTTTACCAACGAGGGCATTCACGGCCTCAATCATGATCGCGCTACTCCCCTGCCAGCGCCAATAGGCATCGGCAGTACCTTTGATAAGGAATTGGTAAGACAGGCGGGCCAAACCGTGGGCCGCGAAGCAAAGGCATTAGGCTATACCAATGTGTACACTCCTATACTCGACCCTGCCCGCGACCAGCGCTGGGGCCGTGTAGTTGAATGTTATGGTGAGGACCCATACCACATTGCCGAAATGGGCAAGCAGATGTGTTTAGGTGTGCAGGAAGAAGGCGTGGCATCAACCTTAAAACATTTTGCCGTATATAGTGTACCTAAAGGCGGCCGCGATGGTGCCGACCGTACCGACCCGCATGTAGCGCCAAGAGAAATGTACCAGATCTACCTGTATCCGTTCAGAAGAGTGATACAGGAAGCACATGCCATGGGTGTAATGAGCAGTTATAACGACTGGAACGGCGAACCCATCACCGGCAGCTATTATTTCCTGACTGAACTGTTAAGGCAGAAATTCGGTTTCGATGGTTATGTTGTATCTGATAGTGAAGCCGTTGAATATTTATACACCAAGCACCACGTGGCAAATGATGCCAAGGAAGCAGTTCGCCAGGCTATTGAGGCGGGATTAAATGTGCGCACCAACTTTACCATGCCGCAAACCTATATCTTCCCGCTGCGCGAGCTGGTGAAAGAAGGCAAGGTATCCATGAAAACCCTCGACTCCCGCGTTGCGGATGTATTAAGGGTAAAATTCAGGTTAGGTTTATTTGATGATCCGTATGTAAAGGACCCGAAAGCTGCTGATAAGATCGTTCATACCGCTGCATCCGAAGAAATGGCTACCCAAATGAACCGCGAGAGTATGGTGCTGCTAAAAAATGCCAACAACTTATTACCGCTTGATAAAAGCAAAATAAAAAACATACTGGTAACCGGTCCGCTGGCTGCCGAAACTAATTATGCCATCAGCCGCTACGGACCATCGCACAATCACGTAACCAGCGTGCTGGATGGTATTAAAGACTATGTCGGCACAAGCGCTACTGTAACTTATGCCAAAGGTTGTGATATAGTTGATGCCACCTGGCCCGAAAGCGAGATCATTGAAACACCGCTAACCGACAAGGAACAGGCCGATATAAACGCCGCTGTTGAGCAAGCCAAAAATGCCGATGTAATTATAGCCGCCGTAGGCGAGGATGTTGACCGCGTGGGCGAAAGCCTTTCACGCACCGGCCTAAACCTTCCCGGCAGGCAATTAAAACTGATCCAGGCCCTGCAAGCAACAGGCAAACCGGTGGTTATGGTGATGATAAACGGGCAGCCGCTAACCGTAAACTGGGAAAATAAATACGTGCCTGCTATATTGGAGGCATGGTTCCCCGGCCCTGAAAGCGGTAAGGTTATAGCTGAGACTTTATTTGGCGATAATAACCCGGGTGGTAAATTATCTATCACCTTCCCAAAAACTGTTGGGCAGATAGAGTTTAACTTCCCTTTTAAACCAAGCTCACAAGCGCCACAGGGTGGCAAAAATAGCTGGGGCAATACCAGTGTTAACGGCGCGCTATATCCGTTTGGTTATGGGTTGAGCTATACTTCGTTTGAGTACAGCAACCTCCAGGTAAGCCCTGAAAGCGGCCATCAGCAAAACGATATTGAGGTAACCGTTGATGTAACCAATACTGGCCAGCGCAAAGGCGATGACGTGGTAGAGCTCTACCTTAAACAGGAGTACAGCAGTGTAACCACCTATGAGTATGACCTACGCGGCTTTGAGCGTGTGCCCCTAAATCCCGGCGAAAAGAAAACCGTACACTTCACCCTGCACCCCGATGACCTTGCTATCCTCGACAAAAACATGAACTGGACAGTAGAGCCCGGCAAGTTCCAGGTAATGATAGGTGAA
>Ga0302315_10000068_pt1 | contig 126272 bp, 91 predicted proteins | sample III_Palsa_N3_1_FD_200532 | JGI IMG/M metagenome (GOLD analysis project Ga0302315, IMG submission 200532) | Peat permafrost microbial communities from Stordalen Mire near Abisko, Sweden - III_Palsa_N3_1 | ecosystem: Environmental > Terrestrial > Soil > Palsa > Peat permafrost | place: Sweden...
AAGGCATCGCAAAAATGGACGATGTCAGTGCATGATTGGCGAGCTGCTATGGGTCGTTTTGCAATTGAATTCGACGGCAGATTCCCCGATTGATTGGCGGCAGTTACACAAAATTATTTACAAGCTCTGGTATCAACCTTTGCTTTTATCAGATCCATGAAACCTAAACTTCCGCCCGTGGGCTTTTCGAGGCTGTCATAAGCGAAACGCACACCATCGAAGGGAACTTTTACGCCGCCTTTGCCTTTTTGCGCGTTCCGCTTGAAATATACCCCTTCTTGAATTGTCGCTAAGATTTGCTCACTTGAAAAAGATTGTTTTCCACATTTTCCTGTTGGATATATATCCTTATGATCATAAGAGTCCTGGGCGCCTCTCAATCTTAAAATATGGAATACGGTACTTTCTTCTTTATGAAAACTATCATAGGCCATCTGCAGGATGGCCTTGATATGCACATTCATTTTCCGCGTCAGTCCTATTTGGATATTCACCAAAGTTTGTTGTGGAACGGAGTGCCATGGATTAATCCCTAACAATAATTCTGCGCCATTTTGTCGCATTGTTCGCCAGTGGTAACCACTGTAATCATCTGGAAATAACGATGCCCCTTTAAAATAAGATATCTCGTTTATCTGCTTTCTAAATAGCAATTCGTCTGGATTATTTTTATCTAAAATAGGCTTTGCAGGATCAAAGGCCAAATTGGCCAAGGAGTAACCATCTCCACCTGGATGTAGGTTACCTTGTTCTTTTTCAAGCATGCCTGGTGCATAAGCATTTTCACGTAAGGCAAGTGAGGCGCTGTACATATATTGCAGATCGTGCCAATTAAAACTTAACTGCGTTTTAAACAGATGCCGGCGCCATGTTTTTTGAATTAACAAAGCGGCTTTTTCTTCAGCTGATTTTTCTTTAGATGCGCTTTCTTCAGGTGTTTTTTCTTCATCATGTGTTTTTACCAAAGCAGTGGGTGTTAATTTTTTGAGAAGATAGCTGAACCCAGCAATACACAACTCGCTCAAGCCAAGCGTTGCGATAAAGGCAACGAAGCGCATTGCAAAGAAAACGGGGGATTGTTTGGCATATGCGCCAATGCGCTGCCAGAACATAAGAAACCCATTACGATCTTGTGTGCTCATAACTGATGCCTTGAGTCAGTGAATTTTTCCGCAGCGTACCAGAATCTGAGTGGCGTTGTTGGGTAAATACGCCGTTCCAGACAGATGATCCGCAGCCAATGCCGAAAGGGTTCATTGGGCGATCTTCGGCTGAGTTCCTGGAAAATATTCAGTGTGTGTCTCACCGGTGCGGCCAAAATAGACTGCCCGCTTGCCAAGGAACGAGACCCAATACCCTGCACAGCCTGCTTTGGCTGCCTTGGCGCAAAAGCTTTTGTAGGTGTAGCCTGGCACCCTCTGCTGGGCTTCGTGGATGGCTTCCTTCACTGCTGAAGCGTCAAAATGTGCTGCCACCGGCACCGGTGCAAATGCAGATTCTAATTCTTCTGATTGTCCGTCAGGCAGATAATAGGTGCGCGTGTTGCGGCGGTAATCGACAGCGTAGCCATCGAAGCCTGCTTCCATCAACACCTTCACACTCTGAGGAAAAGTCAGCATGTCGTTTTCGGCACCTTCCAAGGTGGTGCGGGCTATATCTTTCCAATTCGTGTTCATGCCAGTGTCCTTTTGTGGTTAACGAATGGGGAGCGTCTTGAGGCCACGTCTTTCAACGATGTGCTTCAAAATACGGAGCAAATGTTCGCGATCGGACTGCTTAAGATCGTCAAAAAATTCGGTATCATTCTGGTTTGCCAATTCAGCAAGTTCTGGAACGAGTCTGCGTGCTTTGGCCGTCAGCGCAAGTGTCTGCGCTCTTCCATCCGTTAGACTGGTTTTGCGGCTGATAAGAGATTTTGCAATTAGCCTGTCAGCCAATTTTGTGATTCCGCCACGCGTCATGCCCAATCTTTCTGCCAAGTGGCTAGGAGCCGCCGCTTCAACATCATGGAGTTCGCGCATGAGAACCCATTCAGCGACAGTCACGTCTTGGCCTTCGAGTTTTCGGGCAAAGGCATAAGAGACGTGGTTTGAAACGTACCGAAGCCAGAAGCCAATATGGGATTTTAGATCTGCAGCAGATGAAGCCATCATGTCCTCACTTATTGATTAGGAAATTATCACCGCATGGTTTACTAGTCAACTATAATTGCGGCGCTGGAAAAATAGAAAAAACATCAAATGATTTGAGAAAATATTTTGGCGTCCCGGACAGGATTCGAACCTGTGACCTGCCCCTTAGGAGGGGGCTGCGCTATCCATTCTGTGCCACCGGGACAGAAGAAGGACAATCTTTATCGAAAGAAGGGGCAAAGATCCGTGCTTTTCGACCATATTGAGAGCAAAGCAACTTTGATTTTCAACCATGTAGGATGATTTTTTATATGGAAAGAGATTTAAGACAATACCTTTCAGGCGAAATGCTTGTATTTATTGATGAAGCGCAAGTGGCGCCGCGCTCGCTTATCGCTTTGCGTTATTTTTAAAGACACACCCCAGCCCCTATGGGGTTCGGCTTTCTACACACCATTTTTCTTCGCATGAAAAAATGCATTCTTACCCGCTATGTGCCATTGCAAAATTGAAATCTGATTTTATAAATAAATAGTGGAGTGCATGGAGCCTACATTCCTGGATAGAGATCACAGGAATGTAGGCTTCTGAACATAATAAAATAGCTATTTTGAGCTTGGGCTTAAAATGAATTGTTCTTCGTATTACGCAATTGTATGGCGTCTTAACTTTAAGCCTTCTTTACTATCAGGAGGCTCTGGAAAATTTCCGGTACTGTAACGGCGGAACGATGGATTCATCGCTTGCGTACTAAAAACTGTTGTTTTATATAAGAGTAGACTTTTGTGGTTAACTGTTTGTGGTAAATTAATTTCTGAGTCAAATAAATTAATAATATCTTTAAACTCATCGGAAAAATTAGCGCCGTATATGGCTATTTTAGTAAGTGATTTTTCGACATGTTCTTTTCGCACTTGGAAGTGTTCATGAAATTGAGGGGCTTTGTTTTTTATTACATATAAAGAGTTAATAATTTTATCATTAGTTTCATCATCATCACCATCACTATACGGAAATAATAGAAATAAATTTACCCACAGGATGGATAGCATGGATGTTCCCAAGGTGTCTTTTTGATCATACATATCTAACAACGTGTTGATAAGATCTTGGATTTCAATAGCTCCTAGTTCTTTTATAATTCGCTCTAATGAGACCTGAATAACCTCGTTGATTTTAAGAAACACCAACTCTAGCATAGGGTTTAATTTATCTTCATTAGTCATGAAAAGGGATTTATAGTCAGGATCCTGCAATATATAAAGAATGAATTTTACTTGAGACAAATAAATCGTTATTTGTTCTCTGGTTGTTAATAATTCTGTAAATAAGGATAAAAAATTTAAATATGGTTGCTCTGGGTCTAATTGTTTTCTGAAATAGCGAGTGATTACAGAATAAAATATTTTCAAATTCCTTAATTTAATATCTTTAGATTCGTTGGTATCAGATTTTGAATTAAATTGAATAAACCTAATGAGCTCTCCGAATATAGCCAATTGGGTGTGCTCTGTAATAAAGTCGTGTAATTGATCTGGGCTCGTTTCATAATGGAACGGAATAACTTTCTTGGCGGGTAATACATATTCCATTAAAAACTTCTTAACTTCCTGTAAGGACGGCTCTGCTTGAAGCACTTCATTACCAAGCTTTCTATTAAGAATGTGGAACGGAAGGTAATTATAAGCATCAAATACCAGAATAATATTTTTTAATTTTTCTGCTGCATGAATGTGGCGCATTAACCATTTGACTTCATCATAGGTAACACCACCACGGTTTTCATCATCGCCAATATTTGTAGGCACAAAGAAAACAATGGGCTTATTATCACTAATGATGGCATCGAAAAATTTAGCGGTATGCTTTTCGGTATCCCATATTTTGTGCTTACCGTAAGCTGCTTCCCAACGATATAATTTAAATAAAAATGGAAATACTGTATAGGTAGCAGCCATGTCATCCGAAATGCCAAGAGCGTATCCACGATCAAGTTTATTTGTGCCGGCATAAGTCTCTATGAAATCAGAAATTGTCATCACAGAGCATTTTTCCTGAAGTTTCTTTAGCAATTCTTCATCTGTTATTGAGACCTTATGGACATGAGAATATACTTGCGAAAATTTACTTTCATGAATTTGTTCTAATAAATTAGCATTGCGCGCTTTGGTTTTTTGGGTTAATGCGTAAGCTGCTTGTGTTTCATGAGAAGCCGTTTTTTCTAAAATAGCTCTCAATAAGTCTCGTAAAAAACGCCGTTTTTCATTGGGATATTCCGACGTTCTGATGAGTGGTGAGTCATACCAAAGCAGTGTTGCTTTAAGCGTATCTTCAGGTGTGACTTTTTCTAAGCGAGCCAAGATCTCTACAAAGAAAGCATCATCCAGCGCTTCGTCATCTGCAGTCAGTAGAATACTACTGATGGCATCAAATTCAGCTTGGTGAACAGAATCAACATGAGTGGCTGGAATATTGGCGTTTAGCTCTTCGGTAACTTTGCGACTCATTCCATAGTAATAAGGGAATTTGTTAACCACATTATTGTATGCTTCGCGAGCATTCTCAAGATCATGAACTTTATAATGCAATTTTACTGATAGCTCCATCGCTAAAAGATAATTGTGTCGTGCCGATAGAGCAATTTCAATATTATTGATGGCTAGACCAAGCTGGCCTTCATTGTCGTGAAGCCTTGCTAAATGAAAGTACGTAGGAGCGTAATTGTCTTTAATTTTTCTAGATAAATGAAAACAATTGATAGCTTCTCGAGTATTTTTAAGATGGTCAGCAAAAAACAAGGCTTTTTCATAATAAGCGCGTGCAGAATTAGAGTTGAGATATATAGCCTTTTTATAAGCGCGCCGGGCGCTTTTTGGCTTAGCCACCCTGGCATAGCAGTATGCCAGATCAAGGCAGTATGCGCTACGGCGGATTGAATCACTGGTCGTATTTTTATTTATTAAATGGTGATATTTATTTATGGCGTTTTCTAACGCTTCTTGAATAACGTATGCAATGGCATTTTTATTGTGTGATTCATCCTGAAGAAGGGCAACAATAGCGCTTGTTTTGAAATGAGTTAATTCTTCTCTCTTCAAGAATCCATAGTCACAACAAAACGCTAAACTATTGAGAATATATAACACTACGGGCAAGTCATTGTTTAATAAGATACGGTGAATGGCATTTAAAATGGTGGTTTTTCTATCTTGATTCCCGCACAACACTCGCAATAAAAAAATATCAATAATTTCCTCAATATACTCCAGATAATCACGATGGCCTTTTATATTGCTTAGGATGTTAATCAAATTATCAGGTATTTTTGTGATATCTTTTTGAAAAATAAGAAAGTATGAGATTTCTATCGCCGCAAAACGCCTTACTGTATCATGATGACAATTATTATATATTGTTATTAAGCACGCTATATCCCTGTGGGTAAATTTTTCGCAATCAGGAAAAATAGCTCTCAATGCATCATAAGCAAATTCTGGATTTTGTCTATTAATTTTCTTGTTTAGCCAAGAAGTTATAGAAGTTATATCAATATGGCTATTTCTATTTTTTTTATTAAATTTTCTCAAAATGCTATTTTTGGCGACAGCATCATGCTCTACAGTACCATGCCTTATTTGGGGGGGATCATAGTTGAGCGGTTCTTGAGGTATATCGTCAATTTGAGGAGGGGTATTAGGGAAAAAGCAGTGGGATATTACAGAGGCGCTGTATCGTGATAGAGCATCATATTTTTTTAAGCGAGAAAACACTTCTTGTAATATTGATGGCTTTACATATTTACTGGTTTTTCTCAGATAGCTTATATAACCATTGTTTAAGAAAGGCTTAATATATAAGTCTAATAGGTTGGTATTTTTGTTTTTTCTAAAGCCAGCAATGAAGTGTTGCACAACCGTTTTAATAATTTCCGGGTCATTTTTTACATTCCGTGAAAAAGCTAATAATAATTGCGATTCTAATAAATAGTGATGATAATTTCTTATATCTTCTTCGTCTCCGCTGGTTTTTATTTTTAAAGCATGCTGTATATGCTGAATAATGCAATTGATCTGGCCAGCTGTTAGGGTGTTAGTCTGAAAGCCAAAATCTTCGTATTCACTTAATAAGTGAGCAGCTGACTGCTGTACTCTATGATCGGAGTGAATAGTAAAATTAATAAAATATAACCAAAACTTGAACAATTCGAGGGGGTGGGGCAGATGGCTAATAATCCCCTCAATCAACTCTAAGAAGTCTTCCTTGTGAAATAAAAAAACCCTTTTTTTTAGCGATTCTATAAAAACATGATGAAAGTATTTTCGAATAGACTCCAACGTTAATTTACCCTCTTTATTAATAATTAGTATTAATAAATTTTCAGCATAAAAGGAAAGCTCTGAGGATTTTTCATGCAACGATTTTTCCAACCCCCCTTGAATAATCTGTGTGATTTCTTTCTGTTGCTGGTCATAAAAAAAGCGGAAGGGAATAGACGTTAAAATTTCAATTGATATTTTTTTTGATTCAAAAGGACAAACGCCACTTTTAATTATTTTGATAAGTTGTGTATATAATTGATGGACGCTATCTGGCGTTGTTAGAAACCAGCTTTGTGATAAATATTCCGCTATGAGCGTTAGTGCTTTACCAATCATAGGCCACATATCGTTTTGATCGGTAAATGCAAAAACGCGATGTATAAAATGTTGCTGCGGGTTAAGTCTTTGTTGTTCTAATAAAATCCATTCTTTTTGGCATACCTCTAAAAGTCTGATCAGAGCTGGTATAAGCTTTATGCGTTGGGATGAATTTAATTTTTTAGGGATACCATCTAGCATTTTATTAATATCAACAACCAAGATATTTGAGGCACCTTGTATCTTATTATTATTTTGCAGTTCTTGAGCGTCAGCAATTCGTTTTTCTAACCAATATATGGGATCTGGCTTGCTAAATACTTTCATGAGAAAATAACTCTCTTTTGTTGTTAATATTCAAAAGTCCAATGGCTTAAACTTCAACAGTATCCTTTATAACGCGAATTCTAGATAAGCGGTAAGAGTTGAAAGCCAGATCAGCATGGCTTTGTAAGATTTCACGATGCGCATCAGATGCATACTGACTGCCTCTGTCTGTGTGCCACAGTAAGCCATGTATTGGTTTACTTAGCGCATCATTTGCTGCAGGTTTAGCCGATTTCGTTGGATAATGCTTTCTGACCCAGCCATGTAAAGTAGTCATGTGAACGCCAAGCGCTTTGGCTGTTTGCGCTATAGGCTGGTTTGATTCAATTACAAGGGTTTTTAGACGTTTTTTGACTTTTCTAAATGATAAAATGGCGTCCCGGACAGGATTCGAACCTGTGACCTGCCCCTTAGGAGGGGGCTGCGCTATCCATTCTGTGCCACCGGGACGTGGGGGAGGGGGAGCCTTGCGAAAGAAACGCCACCCTACAAGAACAAGCAGGCTGATTTATCAAAAAACCAAGTATAAAACGATGATAATCGCCCCGACTGTGGCTATCAACGCCATGGCTTGCAAGATGCTCATGCCAAAATAGCGGAACCGCTTGAGTGATTCAGTGAGTTTTCGATCGTCTTCTGGGGTGATTTTCATTGCGTTTTTTACCATCGTGTGCGTGCGCGAAGGGTAGCATTCGGGGCTTGATGCAAGCAAGAGAAGAACAAAGGCTGGTGAGAAAATCCCCCTGTCCTCGGCCACTTATGGCTCAGTGATGGAGAAATTTTGCGTGCGGAGAAAATTTTCTGTGCAATATCACGGTTTTTGGGCTTAGGGTGATTGACAGATCAGAGTAAGTCGACATACAGTGAACCTCTTTTATTTTTAGCCCATAAATGAGGTAGTGAACATGGCAGGTGGACGTCCTAGTATAGATCAATTAAGTGTGCCAGAAGCAGACAACATACCTGGCCGCCAAGGGTGGTGGTTTGCCTATACAAGACTTCACAACCATTTATGGGTTCAGCCTTTTAAAAATAAAGAATATGTTTCTGGCTTTTTTAAAAGAATCGCTTTTATCTTGGTTATGTCATTTACCTTTCCGATCTCTATTCCATTCGGCATTCATGCTTTAAGACGTCATTACCAAACCAACCCTAAAGTGACAGCGCAGAAATTAAATACAGTGGCGCAGCATATTGCAGGCTTGGCAGAAAAGGCAGCGAAAAAAGGCAGTTCCCTGACCCAGGCGCAGGTGGCGGTATTTTTGGCGCCACCTTTTGTGACGCAGCAAAATCTATCTGCATTGATGGCCAAGTCGGTACGCGTATTAGGGGTGGATTATTCACTTGCTGTGCTACTGTGCATGCATAAAGCCGATAATCCAGCAAAGTTGGCGGTGATTGCAGCGCGTAGCGGTGCTTTGTTGCTAAATGAGGCTGCTAAGTCTGATAAAGGCATAGTAGTGGAGGCTGATGCACAACGTGAGTTGTATGATGCGTTTGAAGCGAATTTTGAGGCACTGAATACAAGCATTCAGAGCACGAAGAAGACGGCAGCGGGGCTTAAGCGTTTGAAAGAGATCACGCTGCGGCTGGCAGCCATGCCAGATCCCGTTCTCGTTTCAACTGAGCCACGTACTGCACCCACGGCCAATCGTCAATTATTAAGCAATGCCTTGCTGAAACTCATCGCACTGCTTTTGAATGGGCACCTCAATGTGTGCATGGAATCCTTATTTGAGAAAAAATACTTAACTGAGTTAAGTGACAAGCCAGAATGGTTGGAAGTTGCTAATGCAGTAACGTCAGCAATGTCAGCGCAACAACCAGAAGCTGTTTCTATTGAATTAAAAACTGAAGCACAAGAGCCTGTTGCGGCAGCGACGAATGAGAGTAAGCCTGAAGCAGTGGTAGTAGTAGCGCCTGCTGCTGTAAGTGATGTGCAGCAGGAAGCCGTGCCTTTTGAGAGAGAATCGGAAGGCTCTGGTATTTCTGTCAGTGAATTGTCTAAAGGCGCTGTACCTGAAGGCACTGAATCATCTGCTGCTTCTATTAATGATAATGAGAACGCTGATAAAGAAAATGCTGTAGGAACGGTAGCGGTTGTTGAGTCTGCGCCGATAGCAGTGAACGAAGTGGGCGTTGCAGCTGCAGGTCCTGATAGTCCAGGTATCGAGCTTAGCGGCGATGCAGCTCAGACTGCCTTCCAGCAAGCAGCAGAATTTGAGCAAGCATTTTTAACTGGGTCGAGTGACAACCGAGAAGGGCTGGCAGTTGTTCATCCAGTAATGTCAGCGCAACAACCAGAAGCTGTTTCTGCTGAATTAGAAATTGAAGAACAAGAGCCTGTTGCGGCAGCGACGAATGAGAGTGTGCAACAGGAAGAAGACCTCGGTATTTCTGGCAGTGAATTCTCTGAAGACACTTTATCTGAATCTGACGACACGGGATCGTCTGCTGCTTCTGATGAGGAAGCTGATAAAAGAAAGCCTGTTGCAAAAGTGGTTGAGGCTGCGCTGATACTGGAAAAAGCACTTGATCGTTCAGGTATCGATCTTAGCGGCGGCGATGCAGCTCAGACTGTCCAAGCAGCAAAGCTTGATCTTTCAAGGGACGACCTGAATGTTTCAGTTGATCTTGCTGATGGCTTTGCTGACAGCACTTCAGTGCCAGCCGTATTGCATGTTGATTTTGAAGAGGACGCTGATCAAGAAAAAGCACCAGTGACAGAAGTGGTGAGCGCTGCAGCTAATCGCTTTCAGGAACAGGACCCTCTTGATCGTTCAGGTATCGGTTTTCATGACACGCCACCATTATCTACGACGCCGTCCCTTCCAGCGAGTATTGTGACCGCGCCAGTTGAGAAAGCGGTTGTGGCTTTTGATCAACAGCCTTTAATTGTTGCTAAAGCAGCATTTGATGCGGCTGTTAGAGGATTTGCTAAGGTGCATCCTGATTCAAGCACCTGGTACGGAGCGGTCATACATGATCTTCAGAAAAACCAGCACTATCTGAAGATGCAGCGCATACAAGAAGACTTAGCCAATATCATTCAGAACAACGGTGAAGCAGGATTACCCGAGTTCTGTCAGCTGCTTGAGAACTTCATCGCTGGGGCAAAGAAAGTGCATGACAGCAAGATTGTCGTGATAGGCCACTTGCATTATCTGCCAGCGTTAGAGAATTTGAAGAAGGCGTTGGATCCGATTGTGGAACAGCTGAAGGCTATGGACCAGTCAGCTTTATCAAGCCCTATCAAGCTGCAGCACTTTTCTGGAGGATTGACAGCTGGCACGCCAGTGGTTGCTGCACCGCCTGTGCCGGAGAAGGATGATTTGACGCTGGCGGCAGCAGGCAGTAAGCCACCAGTATTGAGAGCTGTTTAGTAAGCTTGCATATTTAGGCCTGGACCCCGGATAAATATCTGTTTCACGCGCGACTTTCTTTTCACCTGCAGCGTGCAGATATTTTCCGGGGAGACGGGTTTTTTAAGTTTCATTCCATTTTCCACATTAAAATTTGGTCGTACAAATCATTCCAATGGGGATTTATTTTTTCGATTAATTGCAATTTCCATTTTCGATGCCATTTTTTAATTGTTTTTTCTCGGGCGATGGCAGAATCCATTGTTTCGTGAACTTCATACCAAACGAGCAACGTGAGATTATGTTGCGCCGTAAAGCCCTCGATAAATTTGTTTTTATGCTGCCAAATGCGTTGAGGTAGGTTAGAGGTGACGCCAGTATAAAGCGTTCCATTTCGTTGGCTTGCCATAATATAGACGCATGGCATTTTTTCCATGATTCCTCTGACGTATTTTTAATACCGTTCGAATGATTTTAAACCATAATTTAAAAAAGCACGGGACCGTCTCCCCGGAAAATGTCTGCATGCTGTAGATAAAAAGAAAACAGAATGTGAGCAGACATTTATCCGGGGTCCAGGTTAAAAAACCTAATTAGTGGAGAAAGCGCCGTCCGTGAAAGCATTAAACCTGGACCCCGTATAAATCGCTGCCTAATGATAGAGTATCCTTTCACGATGTCATTGCAGCTATTTTACGGGGCGACGGTTCTTCGCTTGACGAGAGTAGAGAGCCTGAATAGTCAATGCTGTCAGCTTTTCTTAAGTTGACGCCATTGGGCGAATGGTTACTATGTTGTTGCGTCACGAAACATATAATCCCGCGTGAGCGGTGCCATATTCGGATTTTTTAAGATCTGTATTTGAAAGACCATCATGCCAACGTATAAAAAGCCGACTTCTGAAGCCAGTAAATAATATTCCCACATTTTGCAAAAACGTTCGTCGTATAAGTTTTTAATTTCAACTCTGTTTTTTTGGAAGCGTTCGTGCCAGGCATCCAATGTTTTTGCATAGTGGTGGCGCAGGATTTCGATATCGCCAACATGCATGCCAGTGCCCTCAATCGCTTTGACGGCTTGCGAGAGTGCAGGAATATCCCCACCAGGGAAAATGTATTTCTGGAACCAGGCATCTTTTTTACCTAACTTTTGCGGATGCCCAATAGAGTGAATCAGGGCAAGGCCGTTTTCTGTCAGCAAGCGGTTTATTTGATTAAAAAAGACAGCGTGTTGCGGCGCCCCAACATGTTCGAACATGCCCACAGACACAACCCGATCGTATTGATTTTCTTCTAAACGATAATCTTTTAAATAAAAACGCACACGATCGGATAATCCCATTTCTTGCGCACGTTGATTTGACACTTTTAATTGTTCTTCTGACAAGGTCAGGCCCGTGACGGTGACATCATAATGTTGCGCCAGATGGAGTGCGAGACCACCCCAACCTGATCCGATATCCAATACTTTTTGGCCAGGTTGTAGTTGTAATTTTGCCGCAATATGACGTTTTTTATTTTCTTGTGCTGTTTCTAATGTGTCATGTTCGTGTGCAAAATAAGCACAAGAATATTGCATGTCTGAATCTAAAAATAAACGATACAATTTTTCGTTCAAATCATAATGCTGATGGATTTGTTTTTTGGCCTTTAAGGGCGAATTGATTTTTAATAAATAAGATAAAGCAGAAGAGAGGTAATGCCGCTTTTTAGGCTGTAACGCTCTATTTTGCGCGCCCATAGAAAGCAACTCAAAAAGCGTGCCTTTTTGGAAGGTGAGCTCGCCATTCATGTAGCTTTCGCCGAGGGTAAGGGTCGGATTCAATAGAAACCGATAGGCAAAATGGGGGTCGTGTAGTGTGACTTTAATGTGCGGCGCAGGTGTGCCTGTAAACAGATGGATTTTTCCAGACGCATCGGTGATTTCGAGCGTGCCGAATTGAATGAAATTTTTGAAGAGGTAATATAGGTTCATAAGCTAAACTCACGATGTTCGATAGATTTCTTGAGAGGTTTTTTTCCCCTTCGCATTATAGACTATTACTTCTTGCTCATGGCCCAAAAATAAATGCAACAGATGGTGCACGAAGGGTAAGGTGCGTGATACCTGTGCCGAATTTTGTTGGTTATAGGCAAGACAATCTGTTAAATACTTTTGATACGTTTGCCAGGTAGCGTTTAACTCTGGATTCTTTTGTAATTCATTTTCTAAATTGGCGATGGCGTGGCTTAAATCTTGACCATTTGAAAATTGTGCCATTAAGCAGGCTTTTAAATTATTTGTTTTTTGTTCCGCATCACCAAACAAGTATTCCTGCTGTTTAACCCATTCCATGATCTTTTCTGCAGAAGGGGCTTTGTTTTTTTGCCATTCCATTAAATGATGTAACAATTGCTGGAGCGATTGATTGGCTTCTGATACACATTGTTTAATGTTTTGCATTTCAGCTCTCTTTTATCGTTCTGCTTTCGAATTGAACCATTTTTTCTGCAATACTTTGGGCGCTTTTTTGTATTTCGCGCGTGCTAGAAGAGAGTAAGCCTATTTCGCCATTGGCTAATTTTGTTTTTGCAGCCGCGACTTTATTTTCGTCTACTTCTGCTGCCATTGAGATTTTAGAAAATAAAGATTGCAGGGCACGTGCTGTGTCAGAAATCAGATCAGTACCCTCAGACTCTACGTCTTTGACTTTATTTTCGATATTTTGAATGACTTCAGTTGCGCTCGCACTTTGCGTTTTATATTGTTCTTGTAGATCACGTGCCGTTTTGAGAGCCTGGGTATTGAGTTCGATTGACATATTTTGTCTCCATCTTCTTTACAAGCGTACCATCACTTCACTTGGGCCCGCGACAATCGCTTTAATCACACGTTGAGAATCTTGATTTTTAACGGCAATTTCGTCGCCTTTGATACCATCTGAAAGGGCAATGCCTTGCGCGGTGATTTTAATCGCACCTGCTTTGGCAATGATGTTCACACGATCACCCCGTTTAATTGCGCGGGGCATCATGACCTTATCTTGGCTAATAATCTGCCCGGCAGAAAGAGTCATTTTGGCAATGAGATTCTCGACCGCTTCCACATCGTCATAATAGCCAAAGCTTGTTTTGGCGATATTTTGTTCAGTGATTTCTAAATTATTCACATCCAAATTGTCGCCTTTATTAATATGCTGGCGCGCGGTCACAACCGGTACAAAAAGTGCGATTTCCGTCGGTATATAGATTTTCCATGACTGTTTTCCGACGCATCTGACTGACAAACTGGTGGTTTTAAAAGTTAGTGAGTTGTCGCTGCTGCCGATTTGAAGAGGGGTATCGCATTTGGGCAATTTAAGCCTTTCGTCTATTTGCCCAATGTTGATGGATAATCGGCCATTCATGGGATTATGTAGATTATTTTCAACAAATGCTTTGGCTTGCATCTCGATTTCGCTGATAGATTCGTTTGTTTGTATGGCAGCGTGGCTCGGTTGGTTCATGAATACAACCAGAGGGGCGATGGCAATGTAGAAGATTTCTTTTTGCATGATGGCCCCTCTCATTTAGGTGTGGTTGATGTCAGGGATGCAAAGTGTGTGCCGAGGTTATTTGTTAGAAAGGTGACCTATAATATCGGGAGGGATTGATTGAGGGAGTTTCAGGATGAATCGCTTTTTATTAGGCATCACCTTTATTTTGCTGTTACAGGGATGTGGGCAAATCAATGATGAAGTCTTGATTCCCAGCGAAACCGAATATTTCTTTAAAAATGATGCGGTACGCGTGATGCCCCCTTTGATTCCCCTTCGCGAAACCATTGAAAGACAAAACAGTGTGGAGTTTGTCCAAGCCCATGATCGTTGGGATACCTACGGTTTATGGAGCGTAAAGTACATTAAAAATCATCTTGAAAATACCTTTAGCACCCTGCATTGGATGGAGAAAGGGGCGATGACGCATTACATTGAAAACGAATACGCGCCTTTTGGGTTTAGGTTTAATCAGGTGCTGTCTGATACCCATTCTCGGGTACAGGATAGATCGATACACGAAATCATTTTGGCGGCGGATGGGGCAGATGAAAGTGCGATGATGGTGATGACAGCCATGCGCGCAGACAATGGTGACATTGTTTATGTGAATTTATTGTATCCATTGCGAGATCGGATTGTGGGTGTAGACTCAAAAGCAAAAACCTTACGGATGATGCATGGCATTCTGGGGCAATACCGTGCGTTTCGGGATGCCGTGGTGATCATGAATAAAGAGGAAAAGGGGTATCGGGGGATGGTGGTGGGGGAGTGAGCCAGCCGTCATTGCTCGTGTCTTCAGCGTGGCAATCCATGCGGAATATGATGGATTGCCGCGGTCGCAGGGCCTCCCTCGCAATGACGGAGGTTGGAAGCGTTAGTATAAAGCACAGCTTAAAGTGCGTATTAAGTCGTGGTTCTTTCAATATGAGATATCAGTTAACATGCGGCATTCAGCAGCGATAATCTAAGGTGATCCCGTGAATTTTGGATTTGACTTTAATTTTGAGGCATTACAAACCCAAATCGGGTTACACAGGCTAGATAGGCTGTTTGTGGATTATTTGGGGGATCGCAATACGGCCTTACAGGATACCTTATTACGCTTTCGCAGCGGGGAACGGTTAAATTCAGGTGAATACAGTGAATGGATGATCCATACCGCGCCCATTTTAGAAACCTTTATTTCAGAATTATTTTTAGTGAATGAAGCAGTCAATCAACACCGAAAAACCTTATTGAATGACGATCCCATTTTTGAATTTAAAAAAGACTTCGTGCTGAAGCGTGCCAAACGTGCCTTGAATACAGCCGCACAATTACCCAGCTTTGAAGATTTAAATGCCCGCTTACAACAGGCTTTAATTGAAAAATTCAAAACGATTTTTGATGAAGAGTGGCAAATTGCTGTCTTGGCAAAAGAAAGCGATGAAACGCTGCAAAATGAATTGATTCAACCCTGGTGTGTGCAAGCCCTGGCCTCAGAAGCGGGCCGCGCGTATACCCGAAAATTTGTCAGTTTTAAATTACCTGAAAAACGTGATTATGAAAACTTGGTGCCAGTGGTCACGACGTTTCGCCATCGCGAAGGCTTTGGCTTAACCGACGAGCGCATGTCGTTACGTCAAGTGGCGAACGAAGTACATTATTGTATTTATTGTCATGATCATGACGGCGATTTTTGTTCAAAAGGATTCCCCACAAAAAAAGGCGATCCCAGTCAAGGGTTAAAATCCGATCCTTTGGGGAATGTGTTAACGGGCTGCCCGCTCGAAGAAAAAATTTCTGAAATGCATTATTTGCGTCGACATGGTTTTGTGATTGCCCCTTTAGCCGTGGTCATGATTGACAATCCCATGTGTCCAGCAACCGGGCATCGCATTTGTAATGATTGTATGAAAGGTTGTATTTATCAAAAACAAGATCCCGTCAATATCCCTGAAATTGAAACCCGCGTACTGACAGATGTCTTGCATCTGCCATATGGTGTGGAAATGTATCATTTGTTAACGCAATGGAACCCACTCAGGCAAACACAATGGTTGGTGAAACCTTTTAATCAAAAGAAAGCGCTCATTATCGGCATGGGGCCAGCCGGTTACACCTTGTCGCACCATTTATTAATGGAAGGGTGTTTGGTGATTGGGATTGATGGCTTAAAAATTGAGCCTTTACCTCGGCATTTGATTGATGCGCCCGTAGTTGATTTTAAAGCCATGTATGAGCCCTTAGACAAGCGTGTGGTCAGTGGCTTAGGCGGCGTGGCAGAATACGGGATCACCGTTCGTTGGGATAAGAATTTTTTAAAGCTGATCTATTTAACCTTGGCACGGCGTACCCATTTTGCGGCATTCGGTGGGGTGCGATTTGGGGGCACGCTCACGTTAGAAGATGCTTTTTATGACTTGAAATTCGATCATGTTGCCATTTGTGTGGGCGCAGGCTTACCCAAAGCCTTGCCTATCCCAAACAGTTTGGCCAATGGCATGCGGCAAGCGAATGATTTTCTGATGGCTTTACAATTATCCGGTGCTGCCAAAAAAGAAAGTATTGCCAGTTTACAAGTGGAATTGCCAGCAGTGGTGATTGGCGGCGGTTTAACCGGGGTGGATACGGCCACTGAATTACAAGCGTATTATTTAATTCAAATTGAAAAAGTGGCCACACGTTATCAAGCTTTATGTGCGCGTCATGGTGCGGACACAGTGCGATCGTTTTTTGGTGACAACCATTTAAAAACATTGGATACGTTTTTATCCCATTATCAGGCATTGCAAAGTGTGCGCGAACAAGCGCGTGCTGAAAATAAAATGCCCGACTATGTTGCCTTATTGCGAAACTGGGGTGGGGTGAGCATTGTGTATCGTAAAAAAATGCAAGCTTCTCCTGCCTATCGTTCGAATCATGAAGAGTTACAAAAAGCTTTAGAAGAAGGCATTTATTATTTAGAAGATTTAACGCCGGTGGCGGTAGAGGTGGACGAAGTGCACCATACCAGTGCCTTGCTGTGTGCATCGGGTGAAGCGGCGACACCCCTTCGCATTCCAGCGCGCAATATTTACGTGGCCACGGGGGCCAATCCCAATGTTGCCTATGGGTTTGAGCATGCAGATGATTTGGCGCGAAAGGGGTTTCACTATTTGGCGTATACCGAAACAGAAGCAGGCTATGAACAGGTGTCACCGCCTTCGCATGTTAAAGCCAAACCCTATGCACCGTTTACTTCATTTTCTGAAAACGCCCATCGGGTGAGTTTTTTAGGGGACACGCATCCTCAATTTCATGGCAACGTGGTTAAGGCAATTGCTTCAGCCAAATTGTTTTATCCGCAAATTATCAATGCGATGCAGCACACACATACGCATCATGTTGATCCGGATAGCTTTATCCAAAGCTTACAGGATTCACTCAGTGCGACGGTATTAGAAAGTGTTGCCGTGACTGAAGGGATACAAAAATTGCGTGTGCGTGCGCCACAGGCCGCCAAAGCGTGGAAGCCAGGTCAATTTTTCCGCGTGCAAAATTATGAAACAGCATCAGAAAGAAAAGCGGGCACGTTATTACAAACCGAAACGATCCCCATGGTGCCTTGTGGTGTGGACGAGAAACGCGGCGAAATTTCATTTTTAGTTTGGAAAGTGGGCGCCAGCCGTAAAATTTTGGCGGCAGTCAAAGTGGGCGATCCCTTAATGGTCATGGGGCCGACGGGCGTGCGCACAAAGGTACCAGAAGAAAAACAAAGCCTTTTAATTTTGGCAGAAGATTTTCAGATTTCGTATGTGTTATCGGTCGGGGCTGCGTTAAAAGCAGCCGGGCATCATGTGATGGCCGTGATTTCTTTACCCAAACAAAGTGATGTGTGTTTACAAAAAGAATTGGAAGCGGTGACGGATTGTTTAATCTGGGTAGGGAAAGAAGGCGAACAGACCCTAAAGCTTCGTGAAAAAGATTTTTCGTACGTGGGCAGCGTGACATCGGCTTTGTTGGCGTACAGCAAAACAAGCGCACAGTTGTCGGATGTCAAACGTATTTCAGTCATGGGGGATGCCTGTTTTATTCATGCGTTTAAAGATGCTTTAGCGAATGAATTAAAAGAAGTGATTCAAACAGAAAAAATTTATGCGAGCGTATCGGCCAGCATGCAGTGCATGTTAAAGGGTGTGTGCGCGCAATGCTTGCAATGGCAAATCGATCCGGTGACAGGCAAGCGAACCAAAGCGGTGTTTGCTTGTTCGTGGCAGGATCAACCCTTGAACATCATTGATATTGATAATTTAGAAGAGCGACAGGGGCAGAATAAAGTAGTAGAGAAGATTCATGCGCTCTGGGTAGGGGCGATTTACAATGAGTCTGTCGTGTGATTCCCCCCATTCTGAAATTTACATTAGTTGAGCAACTTGTATACTTTGCAAAATTCTTAAAAATTATTAGGAATGATCATGCCTGCTGCACTTTCTTCACTTTCTTTAATAGACACATTTGATTGGGATGCTTTTGATAAATCAATGAAACGCCGAGCCTTGCTTTCAAAGGCTTTGGGTATTATCGAATGGGTGGGGGCAATCGGCGCGGTAGCCAGTTTAATGTCTATTCTACCGATTACAGTGCCAAGCTTCTTTTGCATAATAGGGAGTGCGGCTTGTTTAGTATTTTCTAGTAATCTACTCACCTTTGATTCGCTGTTTGAGCATAAAAGTGCGTATGAACGGCGTCATGGCATAAAACAACGTAGCAGCAACCTTTCGAAAGCTTTATTAGATGCTTCTCATGGCACGATTGATAAGCTCAGTCTCACCACCCCTTATGAAAAACGAGGAACGGGTCGAGATGCTTTATTTTTCACTGGCTTGATGATCGCTGTGATTGTGGTGCTCACCACCGCCACAGCTGCTGTCCTGGCCAGTAATCCAGTGACGGCGAGCCTGCTTGTCTTTTTTGCGGTTTGTGCTGGCGTCGCCATACTTGCCCGCAGTCTGCGTATGTGGAATGAACGCACCACGATGAACCAACAAAAACAAGCGGCCATCGCCTTAATTCAAGAGCGATCCCCTGAAGTGTCGAAAGAAAAGCTGATGGCATTAGATTTTGAGCGGGTGCTTGAGGGGTTAGATCAGGCGATCAGTCAGCCAAAAGCACAAGTTGTGCCAGCGCCTGGGGCGGACGTGGCGGGAGTGACTGTAAAAGGGGGCTATACGGCACAATATGATGGCCAGCAAACTGATTACCAAAACCAAATTCAAGCCGTGGATACGCATTCACAATACGGAGATGGCTTGGATGTTCACATTGCGCAACCGAGTGGTTTTTTAAATCGTGTCGTCGCAAGGCTTTTTGCTAAGCACTAGATGATTGGTTGTTCGACCAATCCAAAGCGTACTTTGAATTGGTCTTGACCAATTCAAATTATAGTATAGAATTGGTCATATAGCCTTCTGCGATTGGGTACCACAATTGGTTGATCATGACATCACACGCTTTTATGAAGTATTAATAAAAAAGCACCTTAATCAATATCGCCAGATGGCCTTTATCAGTGGACCAAGGCAAGTGGGTAAAACCACCATTGCACAACATGTCATCAGCCAGCATTCACGCACCGCGTATTTGAATTGGGATTATTTGCCTGATCGGCAAGAAATTTTAGCCAATTGTGTCGATACGATCGCAAAATTAAATTCATCTTTGGGTGATGGCAAACCCATATTGGTTTTTGATGAATTACATAAATATAAAGATTGGAAAAATTATCTAAAAGGCCTTTACGATAAATATGCAAAAGATTTGCAGATTATTGTGACAGGTAGCGCTAAATTTAATACCTTTCGTAAAAGTGGTGATAGCTTATTAGGGCGATATTTACATTACACCATTTTCCCTTTGTCAGTGGGGGAGTTTAGTCATCAGCCTTTAAATGAAAAAATGATGCGCCAAGCTTGTCACATTGATGAATCTATTTGGCGAAATTTATATCAATACGGGGGCTTCCCAGATAACTTTTTACAGGCTGATGATGCTTTTTCTTTACGCTGGCACCAGCTTAGAAAACAACAATTATTTCGTGAAGATATTCGCGAGATTCAAAATATTCAAAATTTATCGCAATTTGAAATGTTGGCGCAGTTGATTGAGCATCAAGCTGGTGGCTTATTAAACTATTCTGCATTGGCTGTTAAAACCAGAGTGACGGATGTCACCATTCGTTCGTGGTTATCCTTGTTAGAGGTTTGTTATTTTTGTTTTCGTCTACAACCTTGGTCTGAAAATATCGCACGTGCTTTGATAAAAGAGCCCAAAATCTACCTATGGGATGGATCCGTTTTGTCTGATGAGGGGCAGCGTGCAGAACATTTTGTTGCGATACATTTACAAAAATCTGTTTCACTTTGGAATGAATCAGGGATTGGGATATTTGGTCTGTATTTCATACGAGATAAAGAAAAACGAGAAGTAGATTTCTTAATAACAAAAAATGAGAAACCCTGGATGCTGATTGAAGTGAAAAAATCAGATACGGTCATTTCAAAAAATTTACAAGTGTTTCACGAAAAATTAGGAACCACTTATGCTTTTCAAGTGGTGATAGATTTGCCTTATCAGGAAGGGGATGTTTTTGCAAAGCCTGGTTTATGGCTTGTCCCTGCACGGACGTTTTTATCGCAATTGGCGTAAAATAACGATCTGATCAAAAACTCATACCCCCCCTCAATAACGTCTGCCATAAAAAAACAATCCCTTCTTTACCATTCAGCGCTGTGGCTGGATGGCCCTCATCATTTCAAAATAAGTGCATCCACGCAGATTTGTATTTATGAAATCATTTTAAAGGTCGATAAGGGGAGGTGAGAGTCCCACACCGTACCTCAGTACGATAGGCGCTGGGTATGGAGGGTGGTGAGATGGAAATACGCGTTTATGTGTGAAGCCTTTAATAATATAGAGGAATTGAGCATGAGTTCGAATGGATTGACCATAAGCTCGCATCGCTTTGGCAGAGGTTTTCTGCTCACTTTGCTATTGTTTGTGTTTGCCTGCCTTTTTTTCCCCATAAAAGATGTTTATGCCGCGAATGGCTACGGGATGTATGCGGCCACTTTGCCACAGCCCTACTACCAGTGGACGTTTGATGATTGCACTGCAAACGGTAACATGCAGTCTACGGGGTCTGCTGGGGCTGCACTGCTACTTGGCGGGTTTGGAAACACTTGTACACCTGGCTATGTTTCTGCGTCACAATCAGGCATGACGACCAGCACCGATTTGGCAGCGACGCTGCCAGGTGGCGGAGGCACCACACAATATATCGGTACTACACAAGCTGCTTACACGGGCAGCACTTTTACGCTTTCTATGTGGGTCAATTTTGCTTGTTTAGATACCTACTATTCGACATGTGCGGGTGATGGTCAGGGGCTGACTTATCTGACAACCAGTAGCAACAATGGCACGCTCTCATATAGTACTTCATATGTGGGGTACACGCTGTTCAGTGCACGGAGCAATGCAACTACCACATACACCCAGTTTAGTGTGGCGCTCATTGCAAATAATGCCAACACTTCACCGATGACTTATCACTTTGCTGTGTATTTCAGTGATGGGACACAGATTATTTCGCAGAACTATCCTCTTACCAGCAGCGGTTCTGGTGTAGGGCAATGGTATCACGTCGTTGTGCAACAGAATGGTTCGACCGGCGCTTTGTATGTCAATAATAATTTAGAAGCGTCTACAACTTCGGTTAGTGCGGCAGCAAATTTAGGTACGCTGTGGCTGTTTGGTAGCTTCTGGAAAGGTTCCCTCGATCAGGTTCAATTTTGGAACAGTACGCTCACCGAAGCGCAAATTCAGCAAGTCTGGAATCAACGTCCCAGTTTTAACACCACTTATCCGCAATATGCTTTTAGCAGCCAACGTGAGTTGGGGTATTGGCCGCTGATTTCCAATGCAACTGAATCAGGCGGATTAGGTACCGCCACAGGGGTTTCGCTTAGTGGAACGGTAGGGGGCACTTCTAACTTTGTTTGTTGTGGCGTTGCTGATGTGTCGAGCATGGGCACAACAGGGGCCACTTTTTCCTCATCAACGATGACATCGATTACTATGCCTACTACGCCTCTGCTTGATCCGGGAGCAGGGCCCTTCAGCGTTTCTGCGTGGTTGTCTCTTACTTCAGCACCCACCAGTTATACCTATCCCATTCTTTATAATGGCTCCACTACGAATGGCCGTTTTGGCTTGGAAGTAGGTGCGTCCTCAGTGAGCGGTCAGGCCTATGTCACGGGATGGGTTTACACGGGGGGAAAGCCATTTTGTACTTATACCGCGAGTGTGCCGACTGGTGCTGGCTTTCATGTTGTTGTAGAGCGTGATTATTACGGCAACATGAAGTTGTTTATCAATGGAGAGTATGTCAGTAGCAATCAATCTACCGCTACAGCTTATAGCGGTAGCTGTCAGACGGGCACCAGTTTTGGATCAACAACAGTAAACAATACTACTAATGGCACGGTTGTGGGCGCCACTACTGGTAGCAGTAATGGGGGCGATTTAGGGGGGAGTTACTGGACTTTTGGGTCGGGGGGCGGACAGACATACCCTGGCGTGCTGCAACAAGTTCATATTTACAACTATGCCCTGAATGATGACGAAATTTATAGTTTAAGAAATCAATATAATTTAACCCCTAAAGCAGTGAATCAAAATTTAACGGGTTATTGGAAATTTGCTGAGCGGTATTGTTATCTGTGGGCTGCAGGCTCGTATTGTCCACTGACCACTGCCGCGCAAACACCCAACTTGGTGGTGGATAGTTCTGGTTTAGGCGCACCAGGTCGAATCTATGCGGGGGGAAGCTACAGCATAGGCGTCCCTTCTTTGCCTGCCAGTTACACTTTTGATAACACAAGTGGCGGGGTAGGTAGGATTGTGATTCCCCTCACTGGACTCAATGCGCCAGGGTCGAGCGCGTTCACCTATGCCTTTTGGTTGCGTAGGCCGGCGAATATTAGTGCCACACAAAATCTTCTTTCGTTAGGGGGGACGCAGGCCACACCGTCCTTCATGATTAAGATGAATGCTTCACGACAAATTGTGGTGAGCTGCCCCAGTGGTACGACTACTTCTGCTGCTTTATCGGCTTATTCAAATTACACAGGATCAGAAACAAGTGATTCTGTTCCCTGGGCTCATATTGCTGTTATCAGAAGTGGTACGGGTAGTACGGGCATGCAGATTTATGTGAATGGGGTGGCGTCTGGTTCGGCAGGGACTTGCTCGGATACTTTTTCTGTATCCAGCAGCACCGTAAACGAAATGCATTTAGGGCGTTGGATGAATGGCAGTGGCTCTACTGCGGCAATGGATGATTTGCGCATTTATAGCGCGGCTATTACGACTGGAGCAGGCAGTGTATTGAATACACTGGCCAGTTTAATGGGGCGCCGTATTGCTGCTCGTTATACCTTTGATGATGCGGCAGCGGGGGCGGCTTATTCCTCTATTGCAGATGTGTCAGGAAATGGGGCGGGTCTTTTATCAGCAGCCATTGCACCAGTAGCCGTGTCTAGCCTGACGCCTTATACCTCTTACAGTAGTAGCGCAGCCTCCTATGCAAACAGTGCGGTAGAGTTTGCGCCTGGGGTTCAGGGTTCGCGTGTACAAACTTCACTGACTGCCAGCGCCGCTGAGCCTGCGGCTTTGGATTTTGATCGCGGGAATTTTGCGATTTCGTTTTGGACGCAATTTTCCGCAACAGGCACCGGCACTGGGGCCTGTGCGAATGGTTGCATCATGTCAATGGGCGATCCGAATGTCAGCAATGCTGCTGCAGCGACCACCACCAGCTCTGGATTTTATGTGGGGATTAATAGTAGCTCTCATCCTTTTTTAACCGTTTTTGATTGCTCATTACCCAGTGGTTTCACAGCACCACAGTCTTGCTCCAAAACGGTGACCTCAAGCGTGACAGTGTCAGCGGGTACTTGGTATCAGGTTACGGTAATGAGAAAGCCTGCAACTTGGACCGATCCTGCAGGTAATCTGTGGGAGGTTTTAGGGGGGCAGTTACAGATATGGGTCACTGCCGCCTCTTCCGGGTTGCCTTCTGTGGATACTACGGCTGATATAGTCACGTTGGTAGATGCGGCTGGTAACAATTATTTGTCAGCTAATCCGTACACAAATGGTGCCTGTATTGGTAATGCTTTTGCGCTGGGCGTTGTCAGCTGTATAGGCCAGTACGGGTCGAGTGCTAGTCCTGCTTATGTTGATGATTTACGGTTTTATCGAGATGCATTGGGTAGCGATGAAGTGAATTCTTTGGCCATTAAGCCGGGTTTATTGGGATGGTGGAAGTTTGATGATTGTACCGTGGGGTCTGCTTGCAGCACTTCAGTGAATAGCGGTGCGCTAGGGGGATCCGCTTCAACATCAGGCACGGTAAATGGGGTCACTGGTTTGCGGGGTGCGGCAGTTAGTTTTAGTGACACGACAGGGCTGGTGAATCTCGATAGCAGTTTGTCAGATGGTAAAGGCGTTGGCAGCGGCTCAGATTCGAATTTTTATGGGAACTACAACTACGGTATTGGCGTGGGCGCAGGCGATTTTACCTTGGCGTATTGGGTTTATTTTCCAAACGCGCCGACCAGTACCTATAGCATGATGTCGGCAAGGGGGCCTTTTAATTCCGGTGAAGCCAGGATGGATATGGGGCAGATCAATGGTGGTTTGTTCATGGAGATTGGGGATGGGAGTACGACCTTAACGGGTGCAAACATTACTACGCCCTCGCAGTATTCTTATGCGTTTGCTGCTGGACAGTGGCACCACATTACTATCATGAGAGATGCCAGTTCTTTTATGCACTTTTATGTTGATGGCGTCGATCAATATGCCGCTGGGGTCATGCAAAACGATTTCGACTTAGAGGCGAATATTGGCAATATTTCAGGGGAAAATGGGGCGTGGCGATTGGGTTCAGGGAGTAATACCGCTTCTGCCATTTACGACGATGTCCGTTTATATAACTACGCCGTGCCGCCTGCCCGTATTGTGCAATTGTCTACGCCAGTGGGTTTGGTGGGTTATTGGAAGTTTAATGAAACATCAGGTTCGGCCACAGCTGATGCGGTGGGGTTGAGTTCTCCGTGGGGGGGGTCATATGGTTTGCAAGGCACGATTTCGGGCACCAGTTCGTTTGTATCTGGCATTAGGCAAAATGCCTTTTCGTTTAACGGGTCGACTACAGTCACCCCAGTCTCTTCCTCTTCTTTATCACCAGGTGATTTGCCGTTTAGTTATTCTTTTTGGGTGAATCCAGCCGCTTTTAGTAGTAATTTGCCCATTATGATTTCTCAGGGGAGTCAGACGGATTGGAATGGGGCCCTGAATACTCTTGTTCAAATCGGAATAAGCAGTACTAATTTTCCCTACATAAGCATCGGGGGATCCCCAATCTCTTTGAGTAGCGCGCCAACGGGGTGGGCCGCATCAGCATGGTCACATATTGTGATTGAGCGTAATAATAGCAACACCGTGAGCATGTGGGTGAATGGTGTACAACAATCTACCACTGTTACAAATGCTACATTTGATCTGTTGAGTACATCCTTCCCACTACAATTTGGGGGAAATTGTAGCGAAACCTCTGTTTTGGGAACAAACGCAGCGGGGGTGGCCCAAAGTTGTGGGACAGTCGTCAATTATGATGGCTTAATGGATGATACCCGTTATTACAATAAAACCTTAAGTGCCACAGAAATTGCGAATCTGTACTCGCAAGGCCTGATGAATGATGGGCGTGTGGGTTTTTATCAATTTGAAGATGGCTCGGGTAGCACCCCTGCCGATTCGAGCAATTGGGGCAATAACTTAGCGCTGTCAAATGGTTCTGCGCCTACTTGGACAACTGGGGTGAGAAGCGGTGGGGTGCAACTGGGCAGCACCACGGGTTTTTCGCCTGTTAACGCCAACTATGCTACCAATGCCAACATGAATTTCGATGAATTCCATTTTGGGGCCAGTGATTTTACGATTGGCGCTTGGGTGAATGTCACTTCAAGTGGCTCTGGCATCATCATGAGAGACGGCGCGGTGGGTAATGCCATTACCATGCTGTTGAATAGTGCGATGGTGCCGGCTTGTATTTTGGGTGGGACCACGGTGACGTATACCCTCTCCACCACGGGTTGGCATCATGTTGCCTGCCAGAGAACCACGGCGAGTACATCGAGCCAAACATTGTTGTTGTATGTGGATGGGGTGCAACAGGGCAGTGCGTCGGTGATCAATGTGATTCGTTCGCCCATGGCGGCGCATTACGATTTTTCTTTTGGCTGGGATCCTTCTGGTAATGCTTATCCAGGGGTGATCGATGAAGTGCGCGTATACGACTACGCCCTGTCGCCTTATCAACTAAGCATTATTGCGAACAAGCCTAAGCTTCAAGCCTATTACCGATTTAACAGCGCCAGCGCCTCACCCATTATACAAGGCACCACCACGGCTGATTCTGGGCCTTATGGTGCGACGGCTACTTTTAATGAAAATGGGACGACGTATACGACCATCGTGTCGGGTGTGCGTGGTAACGGGATACAATTTAACGCAACCAGTAAATGGGTGACTGTGCCTTCTGATACCACACCGCAATTGCTCCCGGGTGATACCGCTTTTACTTGGGCTGGGTGGTTTAATATTACGACTGTGACGTCTGGCAACATGAGCGACACCACGATCACAGGTTTGCTCCCACTCTTGATAGGCCTGCCAGACGGATCGACCACACCGTCATCGCTCACACATAAACAAACCTATCCCAGGTATGCGACGGATGGCATGTGTTTTCGTGTGGGCGATATTGCTACGGCTGGGGTGCTGGGCTCAAGCCAGGTTTGTACGACCACAACGCCCCCTTCCACCGGCAGCGGTTGGCATCATTTTGCCTGGCAGCGCGATAATCTTGGGAAGTTATATATCTACATTGATGGAACGCAGTATGGCGCGAGCACAAGTGGTGGCAACAATGTGGATTTGAGTGATGCGGATGAATTCTATTTGTCTTTACCGACAGGCTGGGGTTCGAATGAGTGGCAAGGGGGGGTAGATGAGCTGCGCCTGTATAATTACCTGCTGTCTCCCGCTGAAATTCAGGCCTTGGCTTTAAAACCTGAGGCCATTTCGGATTATCGCGTTGCCACAGCGACAGATACCAATGCGCCCGATTCTATGGGGGGTTCAGCGGCTACATTCAGTGGTATTTCGGGGGTTGCCTATGGGGTGCGTAGCGCAGCGGCCAATGTAACGTCAAGTAGTGCTGCTGTGACGACCCCAGCGAATTACATTAAGAATCAAGTGGGGGATCAAGCTTTTGCCACTTCGTTCTGGGTTTTCCCCACTTCTTGTACTAGCAGTTGTACGAGTGGCTGGCCAAATTCCGCTGTCACTTTGCTTTCTACCGGTACCACCTCCGGTGGCAATATGACTTTGACGACTCAGGGGGGATCGGGCAGTTTAACGCTGACGATTAATGGGATTGCATCGGATAATCCACAGGATTCAGTGACATCGAGTGCCCTTTCGTTAAATAGTAGTACGGCGATGACGGTAGGCCAGTGGAATAACATCATCATCATGCGTGATGAAACGGGTGCCTTTTCACTCTGGGTAAATGGGCAGACGCCCAGTGTTTCAGTGGCCAACCAATTGTGGAGTTTTGATGCCCCTTACAATTTCAGTGGGAACACGGCGCCGTGGATTTTGGCGAATAATCTTTCGTTGAACAATGCCCCCAATATGGGATCGTTTACTGAAACAGATGGGACTGTAGTCAGTGGTTACCTATTTGATGAATGGCGTATTTATAATCGTGTGTTGAGTCCCAGTGAAATTTATTCTTTGTCTTTATTGCCGCAATTGGTGGCGTATTGGCAGATGGATTCAAATAGTACTTGTATATCGGTTGTGGATTCGACGATTTTTGCCAACACAGGCACGTGTACCACCGGCGTGGGTTTATCGAATAGTAATTTCCAAAATACGTATGCTGTTCGGGGCGATGCGTTTAGTTTGGGAGCCGCCACTGCGGATACCGCGGCGATTAATACCACCGTCAATGCCACAAGCGGGGTTTTTATTACGCCCACTTCGGTGAATGCCACCGCCGCCAATACAGCTGCAAATGATCCGCTGAAGTTTATGGATAACACAGGCTTTACTTATGCGGCTTGGGTTTGGGTGCCAGCCACAATTAGTAGCTCTATTTATATTATTTCAAGTGGGACGTCGACGGCTTCAACAGGCGCGACGAATTTTTATATCGATACCAGTGGTTACCTGCATTTCAATATAACGGGTGTACAGAATAACGATAGTAGCCTGTACAGTTATACGACGGTGAGTGCGAGTACGAATAATTCTGGCAGTAATGAAACTGTCACAAAAGGGGCGTGGAATCACGTCATTTTTCAACGTGCGGAAAATACTGATTCGCCTTGTTATACCTTCTACTTGAATGGCGTTGCATCAGGCGCAGCGAATTGTGGTATCAATTTTACGTTGAGCCCCATTTCTTATGCTGGTGGATTTAACATCGGCAATTCTAATGCGGGGACCAATGCTTGGACGGGTGGCACAGTGACCTCTAACGCTGTGCCGATTCTGGATGATGTGCGCGTTTATAATTACACGATTTCAGCGAATGAAATTGCGATTATTTCGGCGCAACCTCAGGAAATTTTACATTGGAAATTAGATGAAACGGGTGGCGCGACCACGATTGTGGATTCATCTGGGAATGCTTTGAATGGGACAGCTGCTGGTTTTTCGAGTTTATCAAGCGATGAAATTACAGGGGTGCGGGGTAACGCCCTGACCATCGAAAACAATGGTAGCAATGTGAGTCTTTCTTTATCGAATGCCGTTTTGGCGCATCCAGGTAATTTGGCATTTACTTGGGCGGCTTGGATCAATCCCGCTTCTTTGGCTTCCAGCCCGATTGTTTTTTACACTGGTGGAGAAATCGCTTACTCCGCTACGCCGAACAGCCCACTTAAAGTGATGTTGTCACTGACCACAACAGGAAGCGTGCGAATGCGAGTGGGATCGTACACTTTTAATTCTACTGCGACGATTCCGACCAATGTGTGGTCGCATATTGCAGTGGGCCGTTTAGATAATGGGCAACTGTTTGTTTACATCAATGGTACGCAAGACACAGGATCGCCATCGGGCAGCACTTATAGCGCAGGCGCACAGAGTGTGAATGTCAATGATGGCGGCAATGGTAATCACTTTTATATGGGGCTGCCGTCTTCGATTACGACGACTAATTATTTTTCGGGCGCGATGGATGATGTGCGCATTTACAATTACCCCTTATCGCAAGCACAAATTTATACCCTCTCTTTACAGCCGCAATTGATAGGGATGTGGAAATTTGATGATGCCGCAAGTGGCACGTGTACCAGTATTGCCGACTCGGTGGGCTTATATACGATTAACGGCACGTGTGCGGCGACCACCACGAAGCCCAGTTTCGCAGCGACGGGTGTGCGAGGTTCAGATTTAAGTTGGGCCAGTGATACCACAGCAGCGGTGAATTTACCGACCCAAACATCGTGGGCAACCAATGACGCGTTAAAACTGGGTGATAATGGTTTTACTTATACGTCTTGGGTTTATGTGCCGACTTCGAATACCTCAAAGTTTTATGTTTTATCAAGCGGGACGACTGGCAATTACATGAATGTGTTCGTTGATACGACGAACCATGTGAATTTACAAATCAATGGGGTGCCTTCGAATAATCTGATTGCGGCAGCAGCGACTTTTACAGCCACGACTTCTGCTGCACTGACGACAGGCGCATGGAGTCATATTGCGGTTCAGCGTAGTGATGCCACGCCCGTGACTTATACGATCTACGTCAATGGCACGTTGGCCAGTACCACGACGACGCCGGCTACGCTGCCGACGACGGATGCTAACTTAAGCTTTGATACGGTGGGCATAGCCGGAACGGGTCTGCGTTTTGGTAACTCAAATGCACAAACTAACGCTACATCCGGTTGGTATATAGATGAAACACGTGTTTACAACTATGCGCTTTCAGCGAATGAATTAACCCGTTTGGGGACAATGCCGTCTTTAGTGGGATTTTGGAAGTTTGAAGAACAAACCAGAACCACGACTTGTGATATGAGCCAATCAGCCTGTGATGACACGACCGCCACAGGCACGAGTCCAAGAGATTTATATTTTGCTGGGACGACGACACCGGCATGGTTATCGGCCAGCAGTGCCGCATTGCGCGGTGGGGCGATGACTATTGGGGCATCGACGAACTCTGTTGCAGCCAGCCAGTTTGTGGCCGCCCAACAGTTGGGGGACAGCGCCTTTACCTTAGCAGCGTGGGTGCAGGTGCCGAGTTTGGCCACCACACAATATATTTTGTCTTCTGGTAATACGACGAACGGTTACAGCTTATGGTTTGATACCAGCAATAAATTAAATTTCAAAGCGATTGGGGATGCGTTTAGCAATCCTGCTCTCACCAGCGGTGTGACGGTGGGGGCCAGCCAAACTGCATCAGTGCAAAGCTCAAGCGCTGTGCTGACGGCAGCGAATACCTGGATGTATGTGACGGTGGTGCGCAGTGAAGTATCAGCCGGCACCCCACCAACCTATACGCTTTATGTGAATGGAACAGCGGTGGGTTCAAGCACGGTCAATGGATTTACAAGCCCGAACAACGCGAGTTACGGTGTACAGGTGGGGAATAACCCCGGATTAACCACGGCTTGTCAGGGTTGTAGCATGGACGAAGTACGTGTTTACAACCGCGCTTTATCGACGGCTGAAATCACCCGTTTGGCCTTGGCGCCGCAGAATGTGGCTTACTACAACATGAACGCCACGAGTGGGACGACGGTGGCCGATAGTTCACCCAATGGGGGGAGCTCACAAAATGGGGTGTTGGTTTCACCATTGACGGCTTCGAATTGGACCACAGCAGGGTTTTTGGGAGGCGCTTTATCTTTCCCCAGCACAGCGGCGACAGCAGCTGCAGCGACGGTAGGTTATGTGCAACACATGACCTTAGGGGATCAATCGCTTACCTATACGATGGATTTCAACTTCTCATCCTTACCCAGTACACGCGCTGATTTATTTAATTTGGGTCAGAGCGATTCAAATATGCAATTGTGGATTGATAGTAATAACAAGTTGAATTTCTCGGTTACTGGTGTGCCATACAACAATCCAGTGGGCACGGCGGTGACGGCATCGGGTACAGCCTCCAGCGCGATTTCGGCGAATCAGTGGTATCAAGTGACAGTGATACGTACGGAAACCGGTGTGTATAACGTTTATTTGAATGCTGCTAATGCTTCGTATAGTTGCACGGGTACGGTGACGCCTGTTATCACTTTAGGGGCTACGGCAACGCCTGATTTTATCTCGTCTGATTCAGCCAAAGCCTTGGCTAATAGCTTGCCGGAGTATACGTTTGGTAACAACAGTATCACGCCAAGCACCCCTGCGAAGAACGCCATCTTGGATGAAGTCCGCGTTTACAATTACGCGATTTCAGCTTGTCAAAATCAGGCATATACTGCAGCGCCTGCCTTAATAGCTTGGTGGCGTTTGAATGAAAGTGGCGGCACCAGCACCGCTGTCGATTCATCTGGTAATGGTTACAATGGAACAGAGACCGGCTTCAGCACTTTATCAAGCAATCAAGTGAGCGCCGTGCGAGGCAATGGCTTGTTGTTTAATGCTGCCAACCAATATATGCAAGTGTCTTCAGCAGCCGCAGAGTCTGCCTTAATGTCTTATGATTTGCCATTTACGTGGGGCGCTTGGGTGAATATCACTTCTTTACCCGCTTCCGGCAATGTGGCACCCATTATGTGGACAGGCAGTGATGGCACCAATACTGCCACCAACGCGACTTATCTCGCGCTGAATTCGAGTGGTAATTTGGTCTTTCAAGTGGGGAGCAATAGCCCGCAATTAATTTCTTCGAACAATGCGAATAACAGTTTGGCTTCGACGCCTTACACCATGGCAACCGGTGGATGGCATTACGTGATCGCGATGCGTAGCAATAATTTATTGTATCTGTATGTCGACAATACTTTGGTGGCACAGAGCGCGACCACCGCTGTGAACATTTCTAACATCAATTCAAGTAATACCTTTGATCTAAATTTACCAAATGCGACGTCAACTGGGTTTACGGGTTTCTTGGGTACGGTAGATGAAGCCAGAGTATACAATTACGCTTTAGCCTCGCGTGATATGCAAATACTCAGTGCCCCGCCACGATTAAATGGCTATTGGAAGCTCGATGAAAATGGCAGCACAAATCTGTGTTCATCGAGTACCACTTTAACCTGTGATTCAACCGGTAATGGGATTAACGCCACTTTAACGAATTTTTCAACGCCTACGTCGGATTGGAAGGCAGGGGTACACAACAATAGCCTGTATTTTGATGCCACGGCAGCGTATCTGAATATGACTTCGAATGCGCTGTTATATTCAGCGCAACAATCCTTTACTTGGGCAGCGTGGGTTTATACACCAGGTTCACAAGGCAGCACGACATCCAATATTTTAACGATGGGGCATGCTGCTTCGAGTGGGTATTTGAATTGCAGTATCAACACATCGAATCAAATCAGCTGTGCGTTGGGGGCAACACCGACCACACTCTTTACTTATCAATTGGCGACGCCACAGTGGAATCATGTTGCGATTCAACGTGATGAAAATGGGCATTACGATTTGTATGTAAACGGTACGTTAGTCGCCAATACCAGCAGCATGGATATTAGTAACTTAAACGGAACCAACGGATCTGGGGCAGACAATGTGCAATGGGGTGCGCCGGTTTCTGGTAATTTGGATGATGTGCGTTTTTACAATTATGCACTGACCGCCACACAAATTTTTGGTATCGGTGCACCACCGCAATTGGTAGGGTATTGGAAATTTGATGGCAATGCCAACGATCAAACGGGTTATGCAGCATCGCCTTCTGTACAAAGCGTGACCTTTACCGCTACGGGTGTGCGTGGCAATGCGGCGTCTTTCACCAGTTCGAGTGCGCAAGTTGGTGTCCCACAAACTGCGTTGATGCTCTTGGATCGACCCTTTACATTCATGATGTGGATCTATCCGACTTCCTTTAGTGCGACACAATATTTGTATAGCTCGCAACGTGCTAGTGCTACGACCGCTCTGAACCTTGGTATGAATGTGTATCTGGATACCAATGGTAAAGTGAATTTCAATATGACGGGGACTAACTATAGCAATTTAGCTGATGTGACAACGGCTACCACTTCACTCATCAGTACCTCTGCTTTATCGCTGAACACGTGGCATCACATCGTGATTCAGCGTACGGAAACATCCCCCTATGGTACTGGGCAATATCAGATGTATGTTGATTGTTCGAATGCATCTTGTAGCGGGCAAGCCGCCACAGCCTCGAGTGTGGGGATCAGTGCTTCAGTCGATGATCCGCAAGGTAGTGCAAACAACGTTATTGGTAATTCGGTAGCGTTGAGTTCACCCGCACTGAATACACAAATTGATGAAATGCGTATTTATAACCGCGTCCTCACCGTCGATGAAATTAAGATACAAGCCACGCCTTTACAACAAGTGGCCTGGTGGTCGTTCAACGAAAGCAATGATTCTGGCACGCCGCCTGTGGCCGATAGCAGCCCGAATGGAAAAGGTGGCGGTTGCGTCAATAATTTTGCGAGCGAGCCGGTCGATCGTGTCACAGGGGTGGTGGGCAATGCCATGTACTGGTCAGTGGCCAATGCCTACATCGATGCCAATAACGGTAATTGCAGTCAATCGATTTCAGATTGGACGCGTTTGGCTGATTTACCGATGACGGTGGCCACTTGGGTGAAGCTGAATGACATCGCGTCGAATCACACGATTATTTACTCAGGGGCTGGTTCGGCCACGATTCCAGCAGGGGCGTCGACTTGGTCCTTTAAAGTATTAACAGGCGGTTATTTAAGTTTTGAAGTGGATAATCGCATGTTGAACTTCCCCACCAATAGCATGGTGGTGACGTCCACTTCGCCAGTCGTGACACCAGGCGTCTTCGCTTATGTGGCTGCCACACGTGATGAGGCTGCGACGATCACTTTATGGGTGAATGGGGCAGCCGTTGCTTCCACTGCGACATTGAATGGCTCGACGGTAGGCAGTAGCGCCAATGTTTTAGATAGCACCGATCTCAATCATGGCGTGTATATCGGGAATTTACCGGGAGACACAGAAACATTCACCGGCACCATGGATGAACTGGTGCTTTACAATTACCCCTTAACCGCAGCGCAAATGCAAACCAATACCAATGCACGCCCACAATTACTCGGATGGTGGCGCTTTGATGAAGGCACAGGCACCCTGGCTTATGATTCCAGTGGCTATGGCCAAACGGCGACGCTTTCAGGCACCAGTACCGGAACGTGGATTGAAGGGGAATTTGATGGGGCTTATCAATTTGATGTCCCAACCTATTTTGATACAGGGACGCAGTCTGCCCTCACTTTAGGGACTGCTTTCACTGTGGCCACCTGGTTCCGTTATGATGGCAATTCTACATCTGGCAGCATCTTGGCTTCGTGGGGCACCATGAATTCAGGCAGCTCCACGAATAATGGGTGGTACATTTCTTGTCGCCCTAATGGCAGCCTTTCATTCGTGATAGCAAAGGGTTCTTCGTATAATTACGTAGAGGTCACGAGTGCAGCCCAAACCACCTTGCTAAATGCAGAAGGGAAAGGGCTATGGCAACACATTGCCTTTGCGCGTGACGCATCGAATAACTTCCACGCTTATTTAAATGGTGTGGATGTGACTGGCGCAACCTCTAGCTCGGGTATGACATTGACCGGCACCTCTGATTTGCGCATCGGCGGTGATGCCAATGCGGGTACAGCCTCAGTTTATATTCCCTACCTCAACGTTACAGGCGGATATGCTTCTTTCTATGGCGCCTTAGATGATTTCAAAATATTCAATTACGCCATCACGTCTACCCAGGCTTTACAATTGGCGCAGCCACCTATTATGGATCTGCATTATGAAATGGATAACACCTCTGGCACATCTGTGACAGATAGCACGACCAATGCATTGAGCGGTACATTAACGAATCTCACCAGCAGTAATTGGGCCCCGACGGCAGGGGTATTTAATGGCGCATTAAATATGAATGTCACCAATGGCTATGTGAGTGTGAATGATCCTGCACAAGTACAAATGTCGCAAAATGCCTTCACAGTGATGGCTTGGGTGAAACCGTCTTCTGCAACACAAAATCAAATTCTGTTCGCGTATGGTAATCCTGCGATTAACAATGTGTATTGGGAAGCTTCATTAGTCAGCAATGGCACCTCATTGACGCCTAAGTTCTATATGCAAGGTTACTTAGATGGGGGCCCCACCGTTTACAACCCAAGCACGGTCACGATTCCTGCCAATCAATGGACGCATTTGGCGTATAAACGCGCAGGGGATGGGACCTTTACTATCTATGTGAATGGGGTACGTGTGTACTCGAGTCCGTATGTGGCCGTGCAATCTTTAATGGATCTGTCGGCGACATTGGGCAATTTAACCATCGGGAATTATCCAGGCAGTGCCAATTTTTTTAGCGGCTATATGGATGAAGTGCGCGTGTATCATCGAGACATGACAGCCAAAGAAATCTTGGCGCAAGCAAATTTAAATTTAGTGGGATCATGGTCGTTTGATAATGCGAGCAACTTGGGTGCGGATGATGGGGGTGTGGGCTTATCTGATACAGTAACGGGTGTTTCAGCTGTGACCTCAGGGGAATATAACGGCGCTGCTGCCTTTAATGCCCCCATCGGTTACAAAGCCATGCAAGAAGGGGGGCAGGCGTCTGCCGGTATGGGGACATCAAGCAGTATTGTGGTGGGTTTGGGGACGCAACCGAATTTAATCGATCGCGCTTTAACTTTAGACAACATTGCCTTTAGTGTTTCCACTTGGGTGTACGCAAGTGATATTGCAGCGAACTCAACCAATACGATCCTGGCCTTTGGATCACCCACGGCCAATAATTCATGGACACTCGCGACAAGTAACAGTGGCGCGATTATTGTCACGTTATTCGATGCGATGAGTTCGCCTACACAGGCGCAATTGAATACCAGCACTTTGACGACGCCTTATTTTTTACCGCAGTGGAGCTGGCATAATATTGTGGTCACACGCAGTGATGCCAATGTCGTCAGCTTGTATGTGGATGGCACCGCGATTGGGACACTGACTTTAAGCTCGACTTACAATTTAACGAATTTGCAAGCAAACGGTTTGTATATCGGGAATCAAGAAGGAACGACCACGGCTTGGGGTGGCTTTATCGATCAAACCAAACTCTATAATCGTGCGCTTTCGCAGGCAGAAGTGACCGCGCTTTATACAGGCATGGTTGGTTATTGGACTTTTAATGATGGCAGTGGGACGTCTGTGGCCGACAGTTCTGGTTTAGGTAATACGGGGACCATCTATGGCGGCGCCGCTTTTCAAACAGATGGTAAATTTGCTGGGGACTTGCAATTAAGTGGCAGTAACCAATACATCAATATGGGCAGTAATGCGCCGCTTCGAATGGGCGCCGGCGCCTTTACCGCCAGTGCTTGGGTGCGCTTCTTAGATAACAATTGGAAAACAAAAAATGAAGTATTGGCCAATTTAGGCACGCTGGGTACAAACGGCAACAATTGGGCCTTTTCAGTGAACTCAGGGAATTTGGTGTTTTCTACCGCAGGTCAGGGTGTGAGCAGCAGCGTTTCGGCATCGTTGACCACAAATGGCTTAACGCAAGTGAACACTGGGCAATGGCATATGTTGACTGCGCGTCGAGATACTTTTGGAAATTTATCAGTCTTTTTAGACGGACTCTTGCTGCAATCACAAGCCAGCACGATTGCCAATTTGGTCGATTTAAATGTTGGCTTGGTGGTGGGGGCAGACAGCACGCAAGCAGCCAACTTCTTTGATGGCGAATTAGATGACATGCGTTTGTATAATTACGCGCTATCAAATTCACAAGTTTCAAGCTTGTATACCACGATGATGGGATGGTGGAAGTTTAATCAAAACTCGAACGACAGTTCGGGCAGTGGGAACAATGGCACTATCAACACAGCAGAATATCAAGCTGGAACCATATTGAATGCCGCGCGCTTTAATGTGGACACCACCAATTACATGACAGTACCGATGTCCAGCTCGTTAAATTTAAACAACACCGCGTATACGATTTCGATGTGGGTTTATCCGGAAGATACCTCAAGCGCTTGGCAGACGGTTTTGACCAGTAACAATACGGGGCAAGGCGCGACAGGGAATGTGCCTTACTTCGCATTGGGCTTAAAAACATTGGGATCGACAAAGTCGAACAAGAGTTTATTTTTTGAAGGAACCGATGGCCTGACGGCTCATAGAGTTAGCTTCAATACCACAGGTGACACGATCACAGGTTCAACTTGGCACCATATTGCTTTGGTGGCCAATACCACTGGTGCGCTGAGCCTTTATATTGATGGCGCACAAGCTGCCAGCAGCGCAGGCACGGGCGGGCTGTGGCCGATGAGCACACCGATGCAACCGCTTTCTGTGGCAGGCGCCCTGACGAATAGTTTTGTCAACAGTGGGACGCTGGCGGGTTTTGATGGCTTGGTTGACGATTTACGCGTTTACAACCGTGCTTATTCGGCGACGGATATCAGCCAACTCTTCCAAGGGTTGGTCGGGTATTGGAGCATGAATGGCGTGATTGGCGTGAGCACAGAAGCCATCGACAGCACGACAAGCAACAACCATGGCACGCTAGAGGGCGGCTTAACAGCAAGCAATGCCTGGATAGGCGGCCACACCGGCAATGCTTTAAACCAAACCACGAGTGCAGAGTATGTCTATGTGGGGAACAGCCATGAAGTGGAAATTGGAACGGATCCCTTTGCAGCCAGTATGTTGGTGAACTTATCCAGTAACACCGTTGGACAAACCTTACTGTATTACGGTGGCACGAACCCTGCCCCTGGTTGGTCTGTGTCCGCCATGGCAGGGGGCGCGGTGCAGTTTGCGGTCAGCGATGGCACCACAACAGACACAGTGACCACCGCCACAGGGGTGTTGACGCCAGGTAAGTGGCATACCATTGTCGTAGAACGTGACGATCAGGCCGTCTTACATATCTGGGTGGACAGTGCTGCCACGACACAAACCACTGCCACCATGCGTAACGTGACACAAACCCCAGGGGCCGGTTTATATATTGCGAATGCCCCAAGCGCCAATACGGGGTTCAAGGGATATATTCAACAAGTGCAATTGTACGATCGTAGCTTAACGACAGCAGAGCAGGGTGACTTGGCGATTCGGCCGCTGGATCATTTTGGTATCACCGGCCCCACTTCTGCCATTCGTTGTCTGGGCGCGCCTTTGGTTATTTCTGCCTTATCCAGCACGGGCACGGTGGTCACGAGTTATCAAGGTGTGGTGACGCTTACCACACAAACGGGGTATGGGACCTGGTCGTTAACGCAATCAGGGGGCGCACCAATCAGTCAGGGCACCTTGACCCAAAGTGGCAATGATACGGGTGTGGCGTCTTATACTTTTTCACCCGCTGACAATGGGGTGCTGTATGCCACAGTGACCTATTCTGATGGGCCCTCACCCATGACCCCCAACGTGTACGAAACCTCTACCAATACAGGCGCAATAGGTGTGAATGCGATTACCTTCTACGCTTCCGGTTACACCCTCACCAGTCAAGCCTTGACGCCTTGTACTTTGACGCCCAGCACGGGCTGCCCCGTGATGAACACCAACTATCCGATTGGGACGCAAGTAGCCGGCACGCCTTTTACAGTCAATGTGGCCGCCTATGGCACCACACCGACCGATCCCGTTTGCGGTGTGATCCAAGATTATACCGGCACCCATAGCGTGAATTTGGTGACCTTGCATGACAATCCTACCAGCAGCACGACGAATTTGACCGCCAATGGCAGTGCGACGAATCCGATTTCATTGAACTTCACGGCAGGACAAGCCACGTTTACAGCCAAATATGAAGACGTAGGCAGCATCGCCTTCAGCGTCACGGATACGGTGGTACCGCCTACCTCTACGCCCATCAGTGGTACCAGCAATTTATTTGTGGTGAAACCTTACGCCTTTATCACAAAAGGGCTCACAAACAGCAGCGGCACGAGTATTTCTTTGACAAACATCTCTGATCAAACCGCACCGGTTTTGGCAAAAGCCGGTCAAAACTTTGGGGTGACAGTCTGGGCCATGTCTGCAGATGGGCAATTGACGCCCAGTTACGGTAATGAATCGCCCGCACAAGGCATCAAGATCATCAAATCGTATCAATTGGTGGCACCGGCTGGGGGCCGAAATGGTACCACCAGTCTGGGCACGATTGGGGGCACGCTTACCTTGACGGGCGCCAATGGGGTCTTTACCGCATCAGGTCTCAGCTTTGATGAAGTGGGGATTATTAACCTGCAATATGACGTGGCCAGCGGCAGCTATTTAAATACGGGTGATGTGCTGACGAACGACACGCAAGGAATAGGGCGTTTTACGCCTGATCATTTTGATCTGACAGAAACGCAATCGGGCGTGTTCACGACCTTCTGCCAAAATTTTACGTACTTAGGGCAAGCCTTTGGTTTGACGACAGTGCCGCAAATTTCTGTGGTAGCACGAAACAGCAATGGGGTACAAACCCAAAACTATACGGCGGCCTTTAATAAGTTGCCGGCGGCTTTGTCTTCCACCACCAATGCCTATGCCTTTGCTGCAGCGAGCTCGCCCACTGGCACCACATTGAATAGCAGCAATGCGACTTCGACCTTGCAGAACTTTATAAATGGGCAAGGCACCTATCAGTTGGGTGTGGGCGCTGGCTTAGCCTTTACCAGACCAACCGGCGACGTGGGCGTGTTGCCGTTTAATGCTTCGATCGGTTACAGCTTTACCTTAGCGGATTCAGATGGGGTGTCGTATTCAGGTGGCAGTCCTTTCTCTGTGACAGGCATGGCGTTTACAGGGGCGAATGCATTCTGGGATGGCCGTTATTATTTAAGCAATGGATATGGCTCCGATAGGGCGCCGTTGTACATGAATTTGACCACGCAATATTATACGGCGACGGGTTTTATCACGAATACAGCGGATTCTTGCACCACCTTGCCCAGTACGGCCACAACGAGCGGCGCCTTTACACCGACAGTGACCTTTGCACCCGGAACGGGCGCACCCAATGGCAGCACCACCTTCTATCAAGGGACAGGGTTCTTGGTGTTGTCTCCCCCGGCAGGTGGTTTGGGCGCCACAGAACAACCCTATGTTGATGTGACATTAGGCTTGAACAACAGCTTCTTGGGATATGTCTGGCCTTACAATGGCATCATGACAGGCCAAGCCCAGACACAACCCCCGACAGCGCGCGCCTTCTTTAACGGTGCCTATTCATCCAACAGGGTGTTGCAGCAGACGGAGCTATATAACAATAGCGGGATGTAGCGCTAGGGGTTTCATCTCGATATAGCGAATTGTCAATCGCCCCTAGGGGCTGCTGACAATTCTACTATCTCGGATGAAACGACTTGATTTTCTGCGATACGTTGCTCACATACGTTTATGTATGCTGTGCTACGTTTCTCGAAAATCAAGTCGATAGCGAATTGTCAGCAGCCCCTAAAGCGTCATAAGTCGTTTTTCTTCGATTTTGAATGCAACCTTGTCTCAAATTTACCTACGCGGCCCGTTCTTTTTCCCAGCCAGCGACTTTCCACGATCCCAGCCGTGTGCTTTGCCAGCGGCGGCATCCGTTTCCATGTGGTCTGGATCAGTGTTAGCCATGCGCATGCTGACTGTGACCGCAGTGTTGCTGAAATGCATCAGCACCTGCGCTGACAACAATGCTTCTATATCTGGAATCTCTGTTGTAGGCGGTTGCATCGGGTAGAATTCAGGTGTGGTTTGCGGGGCAGGCGCGCGTGCCAATAAGGCAGTGGTATCCGGTTCTTCAAAAAAGTCTAATGGCGCCGGACGGGGGCTGCGCACCGTGGATACTGGCAAAGTGACAAGTGGCAAAGCAGCGAGCAGCTCTGCCATGCTCAATGTCGTTGTGAGCCCATCACTTGGCGGGCGGGGCGTTGTTGGCCTACGCAAAAATGCCGTGTGGCCGTTAGAGATGGCCGTAGAACCACGTGTAGACGGAGCGTCTTGTTTGTGCAACACAGCATTTGCCTCTATATAAAATAAAGAAGAATGTATTCTAACTCATTTTCTTCTTCCCGCAACTTCTTTGCTGGTTGCCTGAAAGGGGGATATTCACTTAGTCTTGTCAGACGAGTGGCAATCCATGCTTCAAGACTTGGTAGCTGTTCACTCAATGGCGTCAACTGAAGGCGCTGTTGACAAGCGGAGAGGCGTCACCCCGGATAAATGTCTTCTCTCATTCTGTTTTCTTTTTATTTATAGCTTGCAGACATTTTCCGGGGCGACGGTTCTTCGCTTGTCTCAAAAATGAACGTTCTTATTTGCCTCAACATAGGGTTGAACGTTTACAAGGCTTTTAAGCGACTACGCTTAACTATCCTGCAAAAGAAGCGAGCGACCCCAGGGGCTGTTGACATTTCATCAGGCTTCGTCCATCACAAGGAGTGTGCGTTTATGGGCCTATCTATTCTGCTTTTTACCCTGATTACCTTAGCTTTTCTGGGGTATTACCAAGCCAATCGTACCATGTACGTACTGAGCCTTTTTCTTTTGCTTATTTTTTCAAATCGCATCGGTGTGCTGGGTCATGTGACCAGCCTTGTTTGCGCTGGCGTGTTATGGGTGGTGGCGATGTTCTGGTTCTTGCCCAGCTTGCGCCAAAAACTCATTACCCGTTACGTGTACCGTTGGTTTCAACATCAAATCCCTCCCATGAGCACCACCGAAAAAGAAGCCATCGAAGCAGGGGACACGTGGTGGGAAGCCAATTTATTTCGTGGTGATACGAATTGGCATGAATTTTTAAGCTTACCAGAAGCAACATTGAGCCAGGCCGAACAAGCGTTTTTAGACAACGAAGTGAACACACTGTGCGCCAAAATTGATGATTGGCAAACGACGTTTCAAGATGCGAATTTATCCCAAGATGTGTGGGATTACCTTAAAAATAAGGGCTTTTTTGGCATGATTGTGCCGCGCTCTTACGGTGGTTTGGAATTTTCGGCTTACGCACATTCTTGCGTGGTGTCTAAAATTGCCAGCCGATCACTTTCGGCTGCTGTCACGAGCATGGTACCGAATTCACTCGGGCCTGCTGAACTGTTGATCCATTACGGCACCGATGCCCAAAAAGATCGCTACTTAAGAAAATTGGCCAAAGGCGAAGAAATTCCTTGTTTTGCTTTAACCGCGCCAGAAGCAGGCAGCGATGCCGGTGCCATTCCAGATACCGGGATTGTGTGCAAAGGCCAATATGAAGGCAAAGAAGTCATTGGTTTATCGCTCACATGGAAAAAGCGTTATATCACCTTGGCGCCGATTGCGACGGTGTTGGGTTTGGCTGTGAAAGTCTACGATCCGGATCAATTATTGGGTGGCTACAAAGACATTGGTATCACCGTGTGTTTGTTACCCACGAATTATCCTGGCGTGAAAATTGGGCGACGTCATTTCCCCATCGATCTGGCTTTTTTAAATGGCCCAACCGAAGGCGAAAATGTCTTTGTGCCTTTGGATTTTGTGATCGGCGGCGCGCCCATGTTGGGTCGCGGTTGGCAAATGCTCATGAGTTGTTTGAGTGCTGGGCGTGGTATTTCTTTACCCGCTTTGGCCACCGCCACGGGCGCCATGAGTTATTTTACCTGCGGCGCGTATGCGCGTTTGCGTGAACAATTCAATGTTTCTATCGGTGAATTCGAAGGGATTAAATTGCCTTTGGCGCGCATTGGGGGCTTAAGCTATCTGCTTGAAAGCATGCGCCGATTGATGTGTTCTGCCATCGATATGGGTAAAAAGCCTGCCATCATGAGTGCCATTGCCAAATATCACATGACCGAAATTGGCCGCGTGGTGATAAATGATGCCATGGATATTCAAGGCGGAAAGGGCATTATTTTAGGGCCCAATAATTATTTAGCACGCGCTTATGAAGGTATTCCTGTTTCAATTACGGTGGAAGGCGCCAATATTTTAACGCGTAATTTAATTATTTTTGGGCAAGGGGCCATGCGGTGTCATCCTTTCTTACAACAAGAATTGGCATCGGTACAGGATGGCGAAACCAATGGTTTGCACGAGTTTGATGCTTTATTGTTGCAACATGGCGCGTATTTTTGGAATCGCTTAATACGCCTTATCACGCTTTCGCTCACACGTGCTCGGTTTGCTTCTAAACCTGTCAATGATTGGACCGGTCGGTATTTTCAAAAATTAGAATGGATGAGTGTGGCGCTTTCTGTTTCGGCCGAAGTGGCGTTAATGCTGTTGGGTGGCAAGTTGAAACGTAAAGAAAGTATTTCCGCACGTTTGGGCGATATTTTAAGTCAATTGGTTTTGGCCAGCAGTGTGTTAAAACGTTATCACGCCGGTCATAAAGACGACATTGAAATGGCCCATGCCAAATGGGCGCTGCATGATTGCTTTAACGAAATGCAAATCGCGTTCAGTGATTTCTTTAAAAACTTTCAGCCACGTTTGATATCAAAGCTCTTAAAATTCATCACGTTCCCCTTATGCATGCCCACCTGCAAATTAAAAGACAAAGTGAGTTTTAAAATTGCAGACAGCATGATGTACACAAACGAGACCCGTGCGCAGCAAACGGATTTGATTTATGTACCGAACGAAAATGAGGCCATCGGTGTGTTGCAAGCTGCTTTTGTGACCGCACTGCAAGCCGAACCCATTCGTTATAAAATCAAAGCGGCCATTAAAGCGGGCACACTCGAAAAACGTGAAAACAGAATAAAACAAGCCACCGCAGCAGCAGAAGCGGAGGTGATCTCCGAGATTGAGTTGGCCTTGTTGCAACGTTTAGAGCAACTGCGCGCACGTGTGATCGCAGTGGATGATTTTGATGCTTCGCAATTACCAAGGAAATAATCATGGTGAGAAAATTAAAGAAAAGCGATGCGGTGTATTTGGTCGCAGGCAAAAGAACGCCTTTTATTAAAGCCAAAGTCGGTGCGAATGATTGGAGTGCGTCTGACTTGGCAGTGGCAGCGGGTAAGGGGGTGTTGAATTCACTCGACTTCAATCCAAATGTCATTGACGAACTGATTTTAGGCTGTGCCGGACCCAGCCAAGACGAAGCCAATATTGCCCGTGTGGTGGCACTGCGTTTGGGGTTATCAGAAAAAACATCTGCCTTCACGGTACAGCGCAATTGTGCTTCGGGATTACAAGCCATTGAATCCGCTTTTTTAAGCATCAAAGCCCATAAAAATAAAGTCGTGTTATGCGGTGGCACAGAAGCGATGAGCCGTGCGCCGTTAATTTGGCAACAACCTTTAACGGATATTTTTGCGCGCGTAAACAGCGCCAAAGATTTTGCTTCAAAGTTAAAAGCCTTGGTGGCGTTTCGCCCCAAATATTTGGCGCCGATTGTGGCCATTTTACGTGGCTTAACCGATAGCACCTGCGGGTTAAACATGGGGCAAACGGCAGAACGTTTGGCCTTTATGTTTAATATTACGCGTGAAATGTCAGATCACTTTTCTGTGCAAAGCCATGTGCGATCTAAAGCGGCTGAAATGTTATTGCAACAAGAATGCGTGCCTTTATTTGACCGTAAAGGGCGCGCGATTGAAAAAGACGATGGCGTACGAGAAGACGCGAATATCGAAAAATTGGCCAAATTAAAACCGGTATTCGAAAAACCTTATGGGCAAGTGACTGCCGCGAACAGCTCACAAATCAGTGATGGGGCTGCCTTTTGTTTATTGGCCAGTGGCGAAGCTGTGACGCATTATCATTTGCCTGTGATTGCCGAAATAAAAGACATCACTTTTACCGGCGTGGATCCGCGCATCATGGGCATTGGTCCCACGCATGCGATTTATCAATTGCTCCATAAACATCAGCTCAATTTGGCGGACATTGATCGTTTCGAAATCAACGAAGCGTTTGCCGCCCAAGTATTGGCCTGTGCCGCTGCCTTTGAAGATGAAACATATCTGCGTGAACATTTTAATGGCGTGTCGATGGGTCACCTTCCCATGGAATTATTGAATCAAGAAGGTGGCGCGATTTCATTAGGACATCCTGTTGGCGCCAGTGGCGCACGTTTAACCTTACATGCTGCCCAGATGATGCATTTGAGAGATGAGCACCGTGCTGTGGCCAGCTTGTGTATTGGTGGGGGACAGGGTGGGGCCATATTATTAGAACGCGCTTAAGGCCCTCTTGTAGGATGGGTTAGCACGTACTCGTGCGTAACCCATGCTGTACTGAGTTACGAAATTAACCCGGCCTTTCGCAAGCTCATGGTAGAGGGATCAGATCTGGAACCCTCTCTCGTGTACTCACGGTAGAGGAGACAGCTCATGCGAGGCTTTGCGAGCATAGAGATCTCGGTGAGGGCGCGCCGCAGGCATATTGATGCAACAATCTACTACAACGGTTAGAACATTTTTCTGGAGGAACCGTGACTTACCAACATTACGAAATTGAATCACTTTCAAATACAGTCGACATCGTGTGGATCAACAAAGCCAACACGGGCACCAATTCTATGTCCAACGAATTGTTACAAGAATTGGAACACATTATTGATACCTGGCCTGACGGCAAAGCCATGATCATTCGTTCTAAAAAAGCGTCTGGCTTTATTGCTGGCGCCGATATCGAACAATTTACGCATGTTAAATCAGCGCTCGAGGCCACACAGCTTATCAGCTATGGGCAAACGGTCTATCAAAAATTAGAAAATTTACGCAGCCCCACGGTTGCTGTGATTGAAGGTTTTTGTTTAGGCGGCGGTTTAGAGCTGGCTTTAGCGTGTCGTTACCGCATTGCTTTAGATGATCCCAAAACCAAATTGGGTTTTCCCGAAGTGAATTTGGGCATTCATCCGGGGTGGGGAGGCACCGTGCGTGCGCCACGCTTATTGGGCAGCCGTAAAGCCTTGCAAATGATGGCCACCGGCCGTGCCATGAGCGCACGTGAATCCAAAAAAATCGGTTTGGTGAACGATGTGCAGCCGCTACAACATTTAATGAAAGCAGCGCTCGCTTATATTGAAAAAAAACCGGCTCCTTTTCAACCCAAAGCCATTGAGCGTGTGATTGATTTTCCCATGCTGCGCCCTTTGTTCGCGCGATTCTTTTATCGTGAACTTGAAAAGAAAATCCACCGTGCGCATTATCCGGCGCCCTTTACGGTGATTGACGAATGGTTAGAATCGAATCCTTCACAAGATGGTTATAAACGCGAAGCCGAATCCATTGGCCGTTTGATGATGACACCCACGGCGCGTAACTTGGTGCGCGTGTTTTTTTTACAAGATAAATTAAAAGCGCAAAGCAAAGGCGTGGACTTCACACCCAAACACCTGCATGTGGTGGGCGCTGGTGTGATGGGGGGCGATATCGCTTGTGTGGCGGCCATGGCAGGCATGCGCGTGACCTTGCAAGACGACAGCATGACCCAAATTGGTGCCACATTAAAACGTGCCCAAGCCTTGTTTAAAAAACGCTTAAAACAAGCCCATTTGGTTCAAAAAGCCTTGGACAATATTGTTCCTGATAAAGCGGGAAAGGGCATTCGATTGGCCGATGTGATTATCGAAGCGATTCCTGAACGTTTAGAATTAAAACAAGCGTTGTTTGAAAGACTGGAACGCGAAGCCAAAAGCGATGCCGTGTTGGCCACCAACACGTCGACCTTGCCTTTAAATGAAATTGCCAAAACCATGCAACAGCCTGCGCGTTTGGTGGGCGTTCACTTTTTTAATCCGGTTCCTTTAATGCCGTTGATTGAAATTATTAAAGAAGAAAACACGGATGCCACGATGTTGGCGCACGCCGTAAAGTTTGCACGAATCATCGATAAATTGCCTTTGATTATAAAAAGTTCACCAGGCTTTTTGGTGAACCGCATCTTGATGCCTTATTTGATGGAAGCGTTGCAACTGATTGAAGAAGGGGTGTCACCCGAAGCTTTGGATCGTTTGGTCAAAAAAGATGGCGCGATGATGGGCCCCATCGAGCTTGCTGATAAAGTGGGTTTAGATGTGTGCTTGAATGCAGCAGAAAGCTTAATTAAACATTTTGGTGGCAGCATTTCGCCGCTCTTAAAAGCAAAAGTTGAGAAAAAAGAATTGGGCGCCAAAACCGGTAAAGGTTTTTTTGAATACAAAAATGGCAAACGCCTTCCGGGTTCTGAAATGGGCATAGACATGCCACATGATGCTTTAATCAGAATGCAATACCGCATGTTAAACGAAGCCGTAGCGTGCATGCGTGAAGGCTTGGTATCAGAAACAGATTATATTGATGCGGGCATGATTTTTGGGGCTGGTTTCCCTGCCTTTCGCGGCGGCCCGATTCAATATGCAAAAGAATTGGGTGTGCCAAAAATTGTAGAAGTGCTCACGCATTTACAAGCCAAATCAGATCGATTCAAAGTGGATCCAGGTTGGCAGCAGTTATAATTTTTTCTTTCACTTCGCCCCCTTGGGGGAGAAGCCGCCACGTCACGTGAGGCTTTGCAAACGTAGACGTGGGCGGATGAGGGGGACTCAATAAAATCCGCCATGACCAATCGGTTGCCAAGCTGAACGATTGCCACAATTTTTATTCCTTGAATGTCACATATACATTGATTACCCTTCGGTCCAGCCTTGCTCATTGACGAGTTCGGTGGTTTATTTGAAAAAGGATTTTCTATGACCTTACCCAATTTCCCCTTAATTAAAACGGTTGCTGTACTGGGATCGGGCGTCATGGGCGCTCAAATTGCAGCAGTCTTCGCGAATTTTAATATACCTGTGCGATTGTACGATCTGCCTGCGAACATGCCGAACAAAAACGCCATGATCGATGATGCGCTCAAGCATCTTTTAAAATTACAACCGTCACCGGTGTTTTCACCGGATGTGATCACCCAAATTCAGGCTTGTAATTACGATGAACACCTGCCGCTTTTATCCGAATGTGATCTTATCATCGAAGCGATTTCAGAAAGAGAAGATTGGAAATTAGCCCTATACAAAAAAATCACGCCTTTCATTAAAAAAAATACGTTGTTGGCGACCAATACCTCAGGCATTCCTTTAGAAAGATTAAAAGAAGGCTTTCCGAAAGATTTACAAAGCCAATTTTTGGGCATGCATTTTTTCAATCCCCCCCGTTACATGCATTTGGTGGAATTGGTGCCCCACAGTACCACCTTGCCAGAAGCGTTAGATTCAGCTGAAACCTTTTTAACGCGGGCCTTGGGTAAGGGTGTGATTCGCGCCAAAGATACCCCGAATTTTATCGCCAATCGCATCGGTGTGTTTGCCATGTTGGCCGCCCTGAAGCATGCCGAAACGTATCAATTGCAATTGGATTGTGTGGATGCCTTAACAGGAACGCTTATTGGCCGCCCAAAAAGTGCAACGTTTCGTACCATGGATGTGGTGGGCTTAGATACTTTGGCACATGTGGTGAATACGTTTAAAGAAGCATTAAAAGACGATCCTTGGTATGCCTATTTCGAACTGCCAGATTATATTAAAAACTTGATTGCAAAAGGATCATTGGGCCAAAAAACGGGTGCCGGTATTTATAAAAAAGAAGGCAAAGAAATTTTGGTGCTCGATCCTGTGCGTGAAGAATACCATTTGAGTCATCCTAAGGTGGATTCAGAAGTGTTGGCACTGATGCAAGCTAAAACACCGTTCGATCTGTTGGCTTTACAAAAAAGCAGCAAAAAAGAAGCGCAGTTTTTATGGGCGTGTTTCCGCGATCTGTTTCACTATGCGGCGTTTCATGCCGAAAATATTGCGCACACTGTGCGTGATATCGATTTAAGTTTGCGCTTTGGTTTTGGTTGGGGCATGGGACCTTTCGAACAATGGCAACAAACCGGTTGGGCCGCCATCGCTAAAGCCATCGCCCACGATATTGAAGCGGGCAAAGCGTTATCTAAAGTCCCATTACCGGCATGGGTTCAAAATGAAGCGGTGTACACCACGCAAGGTGCGTATTCGCCGCAATCAAAAACCTACGTAGCCAGACGGGTTTCTCATCGGCAACTTTTTCCTGCAGCCACAGCAGGGGAAGTGTTTGACGAAGGCAAAACCATTTTTGAAAATGAATTCGCGCGCTTATTCACCCACAACGATGGGGTGGCCGTGTTGTCATTCAAATCAAAAATGAACACGGTGAGTGGTGGGGTGCTCGCAAGCATTGTGGAATCCGTCGCCATTGCCGAAAAAGAGTATAAGGCTTTGGTTTTATGGCAAAGACAAGGCGACAATTTTAGCGTGGGCGCCAATTTAAAAGAATTCGTCGACATTTTAGCTAAAAAAGATGATGCCTTGGTGATGGAAGCAGCGCGCCGTTTTCAAGAAGGGGCTTTGGCATTGCGTCGCTCGCACGTGCCCACGGTGGCTGCTGTAAAAGGCTTTGTGTTTGGTGGCGCAGTCGAGATCATGATGCACTGTACCCGTGCTGTCGCGCATAGCGAAAGTTATATCGGATTGGTAGAAGGCGGCGTGGGCATTTTGCCTGCAGGGGCCGGATCAAAAGAAATGGCTTTGCGTGCGCAACAAATGGCATTGGGAACAGATAAATGGCCCTTGATGCAACAGTTCTTTAAACAAATTGCGATGGCGGATGTATCCAAATCAGCAGCAGAAGCCAAGCAAAAAGGGTATTTGCGAGACGCCGATATTATCGTGCCGAATGTGCACGAACTTTTGTATGTGGCCAAAACCCAAGCTTTGGCTTTGGCAGAAAGTGGTTACCGGCCGCCGTTACCCACAATGATCGAGGCATTGGGTCGTCCTGCGATGGCCACCATCAATACGCTGTTGATCAATATGCGAGAAGGGAATTTTATTTCTGATCATGATTATTTGATAGCAAGCCATATGGCCACTGTCTTGTGTGGTGGCGATGTGGATGCCGGCACGCTGTGCACAGAAGAATGGTATTTGGCTTTAGAGCGTGAACATTTTGCGGCTTTGGCCAAAACAGAAAAAACCCAATTGCGCATTAAGCAAATGCTCGTAACCGGTAAGCCATTACGGAATTAGCCCATATAATAAAGGCATTGTTGCATCGATAAGCCCTTCGCAACGCTTCATGGGAGAGGATTTCGGATCTGGGAACCTCTCCCGTGTACTCACGGGAGAGGAGACAGCTCATGTGAGGCTTTGCGAACATAGAGATGTCGGTGAGGGCGCGCCGCAGGCAAGCTTGATAGGGGCTGTTGACAATTCGCCATATCGAGATGAAACGACTTGATTTTCGAGAAACGTAGCGCAGCATACATAAACGTATGTGAGCAACGTATCGCAGAAAATCGAGGCGTTTCATCCGCGATAGTAGAATTGTCAACAGCCCCAAGCAATAACGAAATGAATAAAAGGAATGAAACCATGTCACGACACGATGTCTATTTCGTCAGTGCGCAACGTACCCCAGTCGGAAAAGGAAAAGGCGTTTTTAAAAACACACGCCCTGACGATCTCCTGGCTCATTGTATTCAATCCGTGATCCACAGCGTGCCGAATTTCGATCCCGCCTTGATTGGCGATTGCGTGATAGGTTGCGCGATGCCAGAAGGCAGTCAAGGCATGAATATCGCACGCATAGCTGTATTGTTGGCAGGCTTGCCACAGGGTGTGCCAGGTGTGACGGTGAATCGCTTTTGTGCTTCTGGCCTTCAAGCGATTGCGGATGCGGCCAACCGTATTGCTTTGGGCGAAATCGAAGCTGCGATTGCGGGCGGGGCAGAAAGCATGTCTCAAGTGCCACTGGGTGGCAGCAGTTATTCTGCCAATCCTATTTATTCAGACTTGCACGCACCGTTGGTGGGCATGGCTTATAACATGGGGATTACTGCCGAAAAGGTCGCAGAAAAATGGCAAATCACGCGTGATGAGCAAGATGCGTTTGCTTTGCAAAGTCATACGCGTGCTCTGGCTGCACAAGCACACGATTTTTTCAAAAATGAAATTACGCCCACACCCGCCATTTCACGCAATCTCCTGAAAGATAAATTGGCAATGACTGAACAACTGATCTTGCAAGATCAGGGCCCACGATCCGATACCAATTTAAGCAGCTTGGGTAAATTAAAAACGGTTTTTAAAGCAAACGGCACGGTAACAGCAGGGAACAGTTCACAAATCAGTGATGGTGCGGCAGCTTTATTGTTGGTAAACGAAGCGACCTTAAAACGGTTTAATTTGACGCCCATTGCAAAATGGCACGGCATGGCTGTGCGTGGCGTGGCCCCTGAAGTGATGGGGATAGGGCCGATTGAAGCGATTCCCGCTGCGTTAAATCGCATGAACTTAAAACAAGACGATCTAAGCTGGATAGAATTAAACGAGGCCTTTGCAGCACAGAGTTTGGCCGTGATAAAAACACTGGGTTTAGACGCGACAAAAGTGAATCCTTTGGGCGGCGCCATTGCATTGGGCCATCCTTTGGGCGCCACAGGTGCGATTCGTGCCTGCACAGTCATTCATGGCTTAAGACGCACCAAGCAACAATTTGGTATGGTCACGATGTGTATCGGAACGGGCATGGGAGCGGCAGGGATTATCGAAGCTTTATAGTCGTGTCTCTTTCTCCCATTTGCAAAGCCTCATGAGAGAGATTCGGATCTTGGTTCCTCGCCCGTGTACTCACGGGAGAGGAGCGATGACACCTTTGTACTCAAACGTAGTCAGCGCGGGTGAGACGGAAATAGAAAAAGCGTTAGCTTTGTCCCGTCGAACGCCCTCTTCTTGCGAAGGGCCGGGGCGAAGCCGGGCGCGCCGCAGGCATTTTGAAGTAACTTGGATATGTACTCGGGAACGTTCTTGTTTGCGACGATATTGGCGTGAATATTTACTCTAATTTATCCAGCTTGCACTTTTAAAAGAATGGTGTAATGTAACGGGCTGAAATCGCAAGAGTAGTCTATGCTTTGCGATGAGGGAATTTTTTTAACAGCGAGGGAACGCAATGAAATTCAATAAGCATCAATTGATCCTTGGGTTGGTTGCTTTGTCATCCAGTAGTGCATTTGCTGCTGGGTTCCAATTACAAGAACAAAATATTACCAACATGGGCAGTGCCTTTTCAGGTACAGCTGCTTCTTCTGACAATGCCAGTCAGAACTTCTATAACGTTGCCAGCATGACGCACACGCCTTGCACCAACGTTTCTTTGGCTGCTGTCAGCATTTTGACATCCGGCAAAGTAACCACCACCAGTGCCACCTCGAATAGCGGTGCTGCGGTGACAGACAATAACATCGATCATCCTGGTACCTTTACTGAATTGCCTTCTTTTGGTGTCGCGCACCGCTTAAGCAACCATTGGTTTTTAGGCTTTAACGTGGCCACCCCATTTGGCTTACAAACCCAATACGGCGAAACCAAAAACGTACGTTATGTGGCCACACGCAGCGAATTGCAAACCTTCGATTTTAGCCCTGCTTTGGCTTACCGCTTTAACAAGCATTGGGGTGCAGGCGTCGGTTATAATGCCACATTCGTTCGTGCACACTTGGATGCAAGCTTAGCCGGTGCAAGCCCAAATGGTAATACCGATGGTTATGTTAAAAATGAAGGCTCTGATTGGGCTTCTAGCTGGAAAATCGGCTTATTGTATGATTTAAATGATGCGACCCGCTTTGGTTTGCAATACCGTTCCAAGATGGATGTGGGTATTCGCAACGGAAAAAGCAACCAAGTCAATCCTGTTAGCTTAGGTGGCGACGGCACAACGATCACGCAATCGCTGTTTAATGCCGATATCGTGTTGCCAGAAACCGCTACATTAAGCGTGCGTCATAAAGCTTCGCACCGTTGGACAATCTTGGGCGATGTCAGCTGGACCAATTGGAATCGTTTCAAGAATTTGGCCTTGGTGTTTCAACCTAATGGCAACACCATTGCCAATGTCAATGAACATTGGAAAGACAGCTGGCGTGTTGCGGCAGGTTTAGAACACAACTACAGCGAACGTTGGACGCTCCGTTTCGGCGGCGCTTACGATGCCAGCCCAGTAGATGACAAACACCGTACAGCACGTATTCCTGATAATGATCGTATTTGGGCCGGTGTGGGCGCCACGTATCATGTCAACAACCATGTTTCCATTGACGGTGGCTACGATCACATCTTCATCAAGAAAGCGATGTTCAACGATCTTGGGCCAGTGGGGGCAACAGGCGCACGCGTGAGCGACGCTTCAGCTGCCGGTGAATCAAAAGGCAATGGTGATGTGTTTGGTTTGCAGTTGAACGTTAGCTACTAGTTCTTCTGCTGTGATGGGTTACATGCGAAGCGCATTAACCCATCCTACAAGGATGATATGCCTTCGTAGGATGGGTTAGCGCTCTTGCGCGTAACCCATGCTGTGATAGCTAACATGCGAAGCGCATTAAGTATTCAAAAAGGTGTTCGTTTTGTGAGTACCCTGGCGATGCCAGGATATTACTTCAACAGGTCATGAAGTTTGTAGCAAAATGAAGTAGGAAGCAGTAAGGGTGTGACCGCCCTATAGGAATGGATTGTAAAGTGATGCCACGGAAAACAGATAAGCGTAATCGTTTAGTCGAAGCTGCAAAGGCTCTCATTCATCAACAAGGATTTAACCTCACCACGTTAGCGGATATCGCGCAAGAAGCCGATGTGCCGTTGGGCAACGTGTATTATTACTTCAAAACCAAAGAAGCGATTGGGATTGCTGTCATCGAGAAGCGGGCGCAAGAATTGGCGCAGTGGATTGCTTCTTGGAACGAATCCGAAGGTCCCTTTGCGCGTTTAAGCACGTTTATTTTGCATGCTTTATCCGATATTGATTCTATCGCGCGATTTGGTTGCCCCATTGGTGCTTTGTGCCAAGAATTGGGCAAACAAGGCGGATCGTTAGCGGATTTGGCTGCCAAATTATTGCACGATGAACTCACTTGGGTGGAATCGCAATTTGGGGCTTTGGGTGCAGGCGATCGTTCGCAAGAATTTGCTTTAAGCTTGTTATCCAGCGTACAAGGCACCTACTTGTTAACGCATACGTTTAAAGATCCCAAATTGGCTGATCGTCAAGTCAAATCCTTGATGAATTGGCTGAAAGCTTTACCGTTAAAGGCCACGGCAAAAGAAAAAGAATTGGCATTGGCGTAAAGACAAAATCCCCCCGATTGCAGGGCAGCGCGACCCACTTTGTAAAGTGGGTGTAGCGTTTTTGCAGCGGGGGGATTTTTTTAACTGTTCACCCAATGGCGTCAACTTAAGGCGCTGTTGATAAGCAAAGAGGCGTCACCCCGGAAAATAGCTGCAATAAAATGGTGAGAAAATCGTTGATTGTTGGGCAGCTATTTATCCGGGGCCTAGGTTAGGCGGTTTGACTGGCGAAACGGCCCATTAGCCAAATTTTTAACCTGGACCCCGGATAAATGTCAGCTTTCCTTAAGTTGACGCCATTGGTTGAACGCTTACGGATTTTTTTAAGCGATTCTGGTAAAAACAAAATCATGCAAACCATTCCCCTCCATCTTGAAATCTCTATTCCCAACCAGACCTTATACATGAAACAAGCTGACGAGATTCTTAAAACCTATCTGATCTCATCGGGCAAGAATGGTGTGGGCGAAATCTATGGGAGCGAACAAACGCCACGGGGTTGGCATGTGATTCGTGCCAAAATTGGGGCTGATTTACCCGAAAATGCGGTGTTGATTAAACGCAGATGGACACACGAAATTTATACCCCTGAACTGGGGGCAGCCTTCCCCAATCGTGATTGGATTTTAACGCGTATCTTTTGGTTGTCGGGTTTAGAAACACATAAAAATCGTCTCGGTAAAGTGGATACCATGCGACGTTATATTTATATTCATGGTACGCCTGATTCTGTTGTATTGGGCGAGCCGGGCTCGCGCGGTTGTATTCGCATGCACAATGTGGATTTATTGGATTTGTTTGAAACAGTGCCGGTGTATACAAAGGTTTTGATTATAAGCTAAGAAAGCGAAGAAAATTTCCCTGAGAGAAATTGCTTGCCTTTACTTCCCCCTGGCAAAGGGGGGTGCCTGTCAGGCTCGGCGCTTTGGCCGGCCTAGACAGGCTGGGGGTTGTTTGTGACGATTATAAAAGGAGCAACCATGCTTGGCCCTATCATGTGCGATCTAAAAGGTTTCACCTTAACGCAGGACGAAACAAACCTATTACAGCATCCCCACATTGGCGGCGTGATTCTCTTTGCCAGAAATTATCAAGATCTCTCTCAACTCAAAGCCTTAACCGATTCCATTCGTGCACTGCGCCCTGATATTTTACTGGCGGTGGATCATGAAGGGGGAAGGGTTCAACGTTTTTTAAAGGGTTTCACGCGTTTACCCAATATGCAAAGCTTGGGTGAATTTTACGAACGTGAAGCAGCGGGCGCCTTACATTTAACTGAACAATTGGGCTTTGTGATGGCCACTGAATTGGCGGTGTTTGATTTTGATATCAGTTTCGCGCCCGTCTTGGATTTAAATTATCGCCACAGTCGTGTGATCGGCAACCGCAGTTTTCATCGCGATCCCAAACAAGTGATCCCTTTGGCGCGTTCTTTAATGACGGGTATGAAAATAGGGGGCTTGGCTTGTGTGGGGAAACATTTCCCGGGGCATGGTTATGTGGTGCCAGATTCCCATTTGACTTTACCGGTTGATGAACGTGAATTCAGTGAGATTGAAGCGGATGATCTGATGCCGTTTAAAATGTTGGCAAATGATTTAGATGCCATCATGCCAGCGCATGTGTTTTATCCGAATGTGGATGATCGTGCGGCCACCTTTAGCCGGCATTGGTTACAAACTGTATTGCGTGAAAAATTGGGCTTTAAAGGCGCCATTATCAGTGATTGTTTAAACATGAAAGGCGCGCATGTGATGGGGGATGATTTGTTCACACGCGTTCAGGCGGCAACACAAGCAGGCTGCGATATGGTGTTGGCGTGCAATGATCAAGCATCCGTTTTTAAATTGCTTGAACAATTAGAAGCGATGCCGATTCGCGCAGAAAGTGCAGAGCGTTTGGCACCATTACGTCGTCCGCATCATTTAGCAGAACGTACTTTAAAAGCGAGTGCTTTATGGCGTGAGGCGAGTCAAGCCGTACACGCTTGGAGTACGGCTTTGGATGAGCCTTCACATATTGATGTCAACGATCCTGTCGCGGTAAGTGGCGTGGTTTGACGTTTGCAACACCATCCATCTGATTCAATAATGCCCTCGGTGCGTGTGCGCTGAGAGGCTTGGACTTAAGACCCAAAACGAGTGCTGCGGTGTAGCAGCGTTGCGCCTGAGGCCCAAGGATTGGCGGTGGAAGAGAGGCTGCTGGGCCTTCTTCCGCTTGCGATGCATGAGGGTTTGCTCTGACCGTAAAACCATCCCTATCTCTACCTTGTTGAGCTTTATGTCTGGCTTGATTGACCAGCTTTTGCTCCTTTCTTACCTCATCAATGATCTTCGTTTGGCCGGATTTAGAAAAATGTGTGTTGTGTTTTAAGAGAGCGTTATCCGCTTGCGGAGCATATATAAGTGTTTGAATCATTGAAAACACGTGCAGAGCGGAAGCGGTTTTATCATCTTGTGTGCCCAAGTGCGTGACTTGAATGGGGGCCTCATCGCCCACAATACCGCGCAAAAATGGCTCTAAATAATATTCTCTGAGCGTTTTCCACGGTTGATTAGCGGTTAAAGCGTGTGGGAAAACGCCATAGGCAGAGAGAAACTTTGATATGGAATAGTAGGCTGTTGAGACGCTTGCCAGCATTGCATTTTTAGATTGGGCGTCTAAACATTTTACGGTAATCACTTCGCCGGTTTTGCTATAAATGGGTTCGATTAAGATCCAATGTTCGTTTAAAGAGGCAGTACCCATTAAGGCCGTTAAGCGCATGCAAAGGGGAATCAGAATTCTTTTGCCTGATTGAGGCAAGTTGGTATTTTGAATTGCCGTCATGATGATGTTGAGGGGGAGGGGATCGGTTTGTGATGATTGGGTGGCTGTATTATCGCCCACAAAGGCAGGGGTGATGACGACAACGTCTTTTGTTTCGAGTAACACCAGTGCTTGATGATCCCTTTCTAATGCGGCGTAGTCTTCGGTAAAGAGAGAGTGATATAGATCTGTGGGGGCAATAGGTTCAGCTGTTGCCGTTTCTATTGTGGCTAATCTTTCCCGCGTGAGCTGCAGGCGCCCAGGATCGTAGGTAAGATCTAAAGTACGCAGCATGAACTCAATGCTGGCAGCGCTCACTTGTGTGTCGAGAATTGTGACCATGGTATGTCCTTATGCAATGGTTCATCTTTCTTAGCATTAAATTAAAAGTGGCGTCCACTCATTTTCTGTTCAATTGTCAGTAGGCTCACAACTTGTTAAGATTCCCCGCTTTTGGACAGGTGTTGCGATCATGATTGAAGCCGAAATTGAATCTGTTCTGAAATCAGCCACGCGATTGTTTTCTCCCTCTGAAGTTGAGGTGGCGGCTGAGCACATGGCTCAGGCGATTACTGACGTTTTGGGCGAAAAAAACCCAGTTTTGCTCACGGTGATGATTGGGGGCTTGGTGGCCACTGGGCTTTTATTGAAGCATCTGCAATTCCCTTTGGTGATGGATTACGTGCATGCCACCCGTTATCGCGGTCAAACAGAAGGCAAAGAGATTCACTTTATCAACAAGCCTGAGACCTGCTTAAAGGGCCGTGAAGTGCTCATCATTGATGACATCTTGGATGGGGGCATCACGCTGAAGGAAGTGGTGGCTTTTTGTAAGGAAGTGGGGGCATCACGTGTCTACACTGCGGTTTTGGCCGATAAGCCGGATGCACGTTTGGAAGGCGGCTTAGCGCATGCAGATTTTGTGGGCTTGACCGTGCCGAATTTATACTTGTTTGGGTATGGCTTGGATTATAAAAATTACTTGCGCAATGCACCGGGAATTTTTGCGGTTCAGTCGTAAGCTTTGTCATCGTTCACGTTGCGATAAGCTTGACCACAGCGATCCGCCGCCTGAGTAAAATAGCTGCGATGTCATTGTTAACCTCCCTAATTATTAGGGCGTGTCTTCTTATACGGGTCCAGGTTTGATGGTCTAACTGACGAAGTTTTCTCCGTTAGTCCGTTTTTTCAGCCTGGACACCGGATAAATATCTGTCGCACATTGTATGGGGCGTTAGACCGTTTTTGTGAAACAATCCATCTGAAAGATCGTGAAACGAAGTGAAATGGATTTTTATGATGGATTGCCACGTCGGGGACGCAAGCAATGACGACCGTGTTATTGGTTTTTGTAGGATGGGGAATAGAAAAAGGGTCAGCTTTTTCCCGTCGAACGCCCTGAGCTTGCGAAGGGCCCGGTTCCTTCGTGCCTCATCTTCGCGTGGCCCATGTTCATCGCTTGTTGGATTACGGAATATTCCAGGCATTTTTGGGATTGGTTTTTTTTGACGATGGCCGCGGCGCAGCACCATTTTGGGCTGCGCCCATTTCATTTCCAGCCGCATTGTGTACTGTCTGACCAGGTGTATAGCTTGGGGGTACTTTTTGCAGGTTCGGCGCAGTGCCAAAGCGCTGCGACGGATGATTCCATTGCGCTGTTTTGCGCGGCTGGATCATCCCGTGGGTCACAATCAGCGTTATCACCACGGCCAATAAGACAACCCCTGCCAATATCCCCCCGGTGAGGGCTGCGGCGCCAATGACGCCAAGGCTGGTGGTACCCAAAAGGGTCAGACCCAGCGTTGTGCCCAATACAGGCGTAAACCCCAAGCCCATCCCGATACCGAATGCACTCAAGATGCTGAGGGCTGTTAGCATTGGATTAACACGACTTTTAGCGCTTGAAGGCTGTGCTATTAGCGTCATCGCCGTCGACGCTAGCTTACTCAGAAAGCCTGCTTTTTCCGTTTTAGGATTGCGCAAGGCAGTGCCATGCAAAGCTTTATTTGTCAGAATCTTGCGTAACAGCTTAGGATCTAGCCCCATCAGAAAGAGCGCCCGTTCCGTTTCAGGAATATTGGACAAGGCAATGTTAAGTAACGCTTCGTTTGTCAGAATCTCGCGTAACAGCTTAGGATCTAGCCCCATCAGAAAGGGCGCCCGTTCCGTTTCAGTAATCTTGGACAAGGCAATGTTAAGTAACGTTTCGTTTGTCAGAGTCTCGCGTAACAGCTTAGCGTCTAGCGCCATCAGAAAGGCCACCCGTTTTACTTCAGGAATGTGACCCAAAGTCCACTGCATGATCTTTTGGGTCTTTTCGTCATTAAAGATGATTCGAGAAGTCTGGGGCATTTTTATGTCCACAAATTTAAATCGCTCTCAAGCGTACAAGGTGAGCAGCTTGTAATCAATCGAAATGCGTGAGCCCGTGGTTTTTCTGTGCATCCCCACAAACGTAACCCATTTAAAAAGTCTTGTTGGATAGGTGAGCGTCTTCTCGCGTGCCCCATGATAGCCTGGCACATGTTCATCGCTCGTTGGGTTACGAAATGAACTCAACCCTTGGTAAGCGCAAGGCGTCTGACAGGAAAAAGCGGACGCTTTGCGATGAACGTGAGGACAGGGATCCGTCGCCCGGATAAATATCTGTCCCACACTCGGATCTTCTATCACGATCAGCGTGCAGCTATTTTTCGAGGAGACGGTCTCCGCGTGTCAAGAATAGAGCGCCTGAACGATTACCCCCTACAAAGATGGGGTAGGACTTGGCGATCTCATATTTGCATACTCATCTGCCGACGGGTCTGTTGCATTTGAGACTGTACTGTCTGCTCTTTTTTTAGGTGTATAACTTTGGGTGACGACTGATGCTGCTGGGTTCGGCTCAGCGCCAGAAACCTGCGGTGGATGATTCAATTGCACTGTTTTATGTGCCTGGCCTCCCTTGATGACAAGCAGGGTTATCAGCACTGCCAATAAGACAACGGCTGCAAGAATCCCTCCGGTGAGGGCTGAAGCGCCAATCACGCCAAGGCTGCTGGCGGCACCAAAAAGGGTCAGGCCCAGTGTTGTGCCCAATACAGGCGTAAACCCTAAACCCATTCCTATGCCGAATGCACTCAAGACGCCAAGGGTGGACCAAATGGCGGTGAGCATTGGATTGGCACGATTTTTAACGCTGGAAGCAGGGCTAATAGCCACCTGTTCTACTTTAGGCTCAGGAAGACGGAGCGCGTCGAAGTAGCCTTTAACTTGGAAGAGCTCTACATGTTAGCGGATCTCTAAGTGACGCAGACAGTCCGTCCGTTCTGTTTTGGGGATCCGGGAGAAGACAGCGGGAAGCAAGTCTTCATCCGTCACAATCGTGTGAAGCAGGTCGGCGTTTAGTTCCGTTAGAAAGGCCGCCCGTTCCATTAGCGGAATCTGGTCCAAAATTGCACCCATTTTCGCTTTTTTTACGTCAGGAGACCTTCCGTCATTAAGAATATTGCGAAAATCCTGAGCAGTAACAGAATGAGGCATTTTTGTTTCCACAAAAAATTTAAATTGTTCCCAAGCGTACAAGGTGAACATCTTGTAATCAAGCCAAGCTTGGAGCTTTTCTGTGTGCCCACACGCAAACCAAACGTGACACATTCAAAAAGGCACGTTTATACTCAGATCATAAGTTATGTGAATTAATAACTGGTGATTATGACGAACGAGCCTGATCTCCCAGATGACCTGTCTCCCCCTGATGATTACTCTCGTCCTGCTTCGCCAAGTTCTTCGCGAAGCGAGAGTGCGGTGGAAGAAGATCCCTTTTCACTTCTCGCGCCTTCGCCACAATCCAGCTTCAGCAGCCGAAGCAGTCCATTTCGTTCTGATGATCATCATTCAATCGATGAACACAGCGATAGCGGTTTTAGTTCGCCTAAGTCAGAAGCCGAAAAACTGGCTGTGACGGAAATTGATTTGTCTCAAGCTGATCCAGATTATATAAAAGGCATGGATCGTGAATATAAAACAGAGCAGGGGGAATCAGCGGCGCGAAATGACACAGTTGCGGCGAGCAAACTGTTTTTAGATTTGCAAAGGGCGCCTGTAGAGGCAGTGGACTTTAGGATTGAATCCGTTCATTCCATGGGGAATCGTTTTCCTAAAGGTATCGATGAAGCGGATATGGAGCGGGGATTAGAGAATTTTATTAGCCTGTTGGCGAAGCATGCTCATGCTGATTCGAGCCAAAGCAAAGCCGTCTGGAAGCGGGGCTTGTTGGCCTTATCACAGACGGTGTTCAATGCACCTGCTGCTTTGATCACGAAAGCAATCAACTCTCCGAATGATCCTGCTTATGTGCCGCCAAAGCTTGAAACCCGAAGCTGGCAAATTACAGCGCATGTTGTAGACGGGCATGTGTCTCATCTTTCTTCTGAATCAGAGTTTGCGATACAGCGCTTACGCAAGGCAGATCCTGAATTGCCGTCCATAGAGGGTGATTTGGGTGAAGGACGCATTCATTTAAGCGTTGAAATGCCTGAAACCGTGGATGACACCACGCGTTTGAATCTGGGTGTGAAAGAAATTGTATTGGCTCCTACACTGAAGCTTTACGAAGGAACCAGCCTGGGCAATAAACCTTATGCTCAAGAGGTGAAAAGGAGTTTGGATATGAAGCAAGCCCCAATGGACCCGTTACACAAGCGCAGCCATGTGCTGACGCATTTATTCATGTCTTTGTCTGAGCCCACTCCCTTGCATGCGGGTCGCTTGGCCAGGCAAAACAGTGTTCCAAATTTAGGGGAATCATTGAAAAATAAATTTTCCCGTCGTACTCCGACGGGGTAAAAATGTGAATAGGTGGAGGGACCCAAGTAATGAGAACATGCCCTAGATTCTTTTATAGATGAAGTGCACAAAATGGGTCCAGATGAATTAGAAAAGATACAAAAAGCAGCACGAGTCGTGGCGATGCTCATCGCAACAGAGCTTCAATCGCCTTACGCCATGACCAAAGACACAACTTTAGAAGCTTCCCCACCCTCAGGCGATAACTTGCGTTTTCAAACCCACCATCATCAAGCTGCGCCTAAGGATTCTATTATTGCCGAAATGGGAGATCAGCACGTAGGCGATCGTATATTTTGCACGGTTGATGGCATTTATGTTTCAACGGCCAATATGGATGTTGAGCATGCCACGCCCTATGCAACCATTGTTCAAAGACAAAAAGCATTTTTAGATTTTCTCAATAAAAATCCCGAATTCAGCGATATGTTTTTAAAAATAAAAATTGGCGAAACAGACATGCGTGATTTTTTTAAAAACGATCCAAATGATTCGTATGAAATAAAAGGAACCAAATATTTTTACAAGTGCGCGTATAACGCCATTGATAACCTTTGGCTTCTTTCTCATGGGGAAAATACAAGCAAAGGTAAAAAGGATTTTATGGTGTGGGCTGACGGAAAAGAATTAGATATTGTAGAGGCTGTGAAGCGAAAGGGTGGCGAAAAAAGAGGCATTTTTATCGATGTCATGCCTAAAGTTGGGCGGAAGCCGATTGCCAAGATAAATGGTCAAGAAATATACGCTGGCATGGGTTTGGGGAAATTTATCCGTCAATGGATTGCGGAAAAATATCGGCAATCTTTTGCACTTCATAAGGAATTTTATGAAGCTGGTTTCGTTGTGTTGCAAAATAGGCTAGATGAATCGAGAGCATTGGATTCAGCCGGAAAACCCCAAGCTGCGCATGATATGTTAAGGGATTTGACAAAAAATGTTCATATGGGTGTCACGGCTTTGTCGGCACCGCTTCAGCGCCACTCTGATAGTGAAACAGATTCGGATGATGCTGAGAAGGTGCGTGATACGCTGACAGATCATTATATTGAAGCAGCGGATGAGGAAACGCATCTTTCAAAAGAAATAAAGAGACTTATAGGAGGGAAATACCCTGATGAGGCAGCTGAAGTATGCCAAAATCTCAGTAGAATTATCATAAACCATATAGAAGTAGTGAAAGATTTTTCTCTGCATGGACTTTATGAAAGTATTAATTTTCCAAGTATATCTTTAGAAGATATTAAGGCGGAAATTTCATTCTTTGATAAAACATACAAAGCAATCGCAGAAGCAGAAAATAAAATCAACGGATTGGAATTAGAAAAGAAAACTGATCGTAAAAAAAGTAACGATGAACATTCTGGTTCTTCATCAACGGCATGGCCCGTTAATAAATCAGTAGAAAAACTAAAGAAAGCTGACAGAGAAATTGAGCGACTTTATGCCGAAATTGAGAGGTTGAAAGCAAGCCAACGCCAGCGTGCCGCCAAGCGACGGGCTGCCATTTTACAGGCACAATCGGGTTCGCCGCTGCCAATCCCAACGCCAGAAACGCATTTTTCAGGCAGAGGAGGGCTGGCGGCAGCTTCTCAAAAACGACCGCTACCAGATGATGACAAAAAAAGCAGCGATACCGCGACGCTTGGATCAAATTCAAAGCGGCGAAAGTAAAAAACCCAAGGCAGGCTAGCTGTATTTAAAATCATGGCGTATGCTGGGGGCTGTTGATATTTTTAGCGAAACGTCAACAACGCCTAATAAGCACGATGCCATGGGAGGCTGCCATGCCACTTACTGACGAGGAAAAAAAAGCCAAAGATCTGGCTGCACGAGATAGATTGTGGTCTGAAGCTTTTGAAAAATCTTTAGCTAAACAGAAGCTTAGATGGGGCGAGCTAGGATTATCTTCTGCTGAAATAGAAGCGGAAGCCCTTGCTTACAAAGATGACCATAAACGTAGATACGCAGAAGGTTGGGAAAAAACGGGCATTTTACGCGATATTGAAAAGATGTTTATTCATTACGGGAGGGATAAAGCGTATGCGCGGTCCTACCAACAGATGGTTGATATCAGAAAAATAACGATTCCTAAGTTAGAGGAACTCAAGTCAGACTTAGAAGAGCTGCTTCAAGAGCCCAAAACGACAGAAGAAGAGCTAGAAGCAGAAATAGAATGTGTTCGCCATGTACCCAAGATGAACTACAAACGCGATGCGGCCGCTTACATTGAAAGATTAAAGGCGCGCGCAGCAGCGCTAAAAGCTGAGGTCAAAACATCACGGCAAGTGGTCGCTGATGTAAAGTCTGGCAAACTTTTCTACGATCCAGTCGAGTCAACTTTCAGGCATTTCGTTTACACACAGACAAAACGGCGTTTAGAAGAGACCCAAAATAGCCCCCCGGACGACGACAGCAGTGTAGGATCTTCCGCAGCTGAGTTGCCGCCGCCGCCCAAAAGAAGAATGCTCACCCAATTACATCGGTAACACGCTGGATTAGAGGCCAACGTGTGAGCAGTCTACCCGGTTTGTGTCTGGCTCTTGATTTGAGGGAGCGTGCCATGCCACTTACTGACGAGGAAAAAAAAGCCAAAGATTTGGCTAAACGGGAAGAATTCTGGCCTAAGTTTTTAGAGGAGATTCTCGCTCATCAAAAGGGTCTGTGGGCTGATGAGGGGTTGTCCCCTGCTGAAATGGAGGCAGAAATTCCCATCTATCTGAAAGAGCTTAGAGACAGATTTGAGGTGGATTGGGAAAAAACAGGCATTTTACAAGCCATTAAACGCATGCTTATTCGTTATGGATATGACAGAGAGTATGCTACATCCTTTCAGGCGATGGTTAATATCGGAAAAATAACGATTCATGGGTTAGAGAAACTCAAGTCAGACTTAAAAACACTGCTTGAAGAAGAGCCTGACATCACAAAAGAAGAGCTAGAAGAAGAAATAGAATCTATTCGCTATGTACCCAAGATGAGCCACGAACAATACATTAAAGCATTAGAAACGCGCGCAGCAGGGCTAAAAGCTGAGGTAGAAGCATTACGGCAAGTGCTCGCTGATGTAGAGTCTGGCAAACTTCCCTACGATCGAACCCAGGTGTCAAGCCCCAGGCGTTTCTTTCGCGAACATGCAAAACGGATTTTAGAAGAGACTCAAAATAGGCCGCCACCGGACGGCGATTTAGCATCTTCTGATGCTGTGTTGCCGCCGCCCGCCCAAAGAAGAAGGCCTAATCCTTGATTTGAGGGAGGCTGCCATGCCACTTACTGACGAGGAAAAAAAAGCCAAAGATTTGGCTAAACGGGAAGAATTCTGGCCTAAGTTTTTAGAGGAGGTTCTCGCTCATCAAAAGGGTCTGTGGGCTGATGAGGGGTTGTCCCCTGCTGAAATGGAGGCAGAAATTCCCATCTATGTGGAAGAGCTTAGAGGCAGATTTGAGGTGGATTGGGAAAAAACAGGCATTTTACGCGATATTGAAAAAATGTTTATTCATTACGGGAGGGATAAAGCATATGCGCGATCCTACCAACAGATGGTTGATATCAGAAAAATAAGCATTCCTGAGTTAGAGACACTCAAGTCAGACTTAGAAGAGCTGCTTCAAGAGCCCAAAACGACAGAAGAAGAGCTAGAAGCAGAAATAGAATGTGTTCGCCATGTACCCAAGATGAACTACAAACGCGATGCGGCCGCTTACATTGAAAGATTAAAGGCGCGCGCAGCAGCGCTAAAAGCTGAGGTCAAAACATCACGGCAAGTGGTCGCTGATGTAAAGTCTGGCAAACTTTTCTACGATCCAGTCGAGTCAACTTTCAGGCATTTCGTTTACACACAGACAAAACGGCGTTTAGAAGAGACCCAAAATAGCCCCCCGGACGACGACAGCAGTGTAGGATCTTCCGCAGCTGAGTTGCCGCCGCCGCCCAAAAGAAGAATGCTCACCCAATTACATCGGTAACACGCTGGATTAGAGGCTAACGTGTGAGCAGTCTACCCGGTTTGTACTCTAATGGCCGCTAACCTTTTGAATTTGCTCTGAAGCCAGCGTGGGCAAGCAGCACTTCAAAGTTTATTGTCCAGTATCGTGCATAAGTATTGAACTGGGAAGCTGGTCGATCATTGACTGGCTCATTTTAACACCTGCACCAATCTTCGGATAAATTGTGAGCGATCATTCACCGTTGCAAACTCACTGGTGATGCGCAATTTATCCGCGCCATCTAATTTATACGTCCAGGGTTCTTTTTGTATCAGGCCAATAATGCGAACCGGATCGATATTCGGTTTTTCATGAAATAAAATACGCCCGCCCTTTAAGCCCAATTCTATTTTTTTAATCCCCAAGGGTGAAATGAGCAAGCGCAAAGCCGTGCATTCAAATAGGGTTTGCGTTTGATGGGGTAATTCACCAAAGCGATCGATGAGTTCAGATTTTAAGTCTGCCAAGGCATCGGCATCTTCACAGCCTGCAATACGTTTATAGAGTACCAAGCGGGTATGGATATCACCCACATATTTTTCGGGGATTAAAGCGGGATTTTGCAGATCAATTTCGGATGCAAAATGCAGCGGTTGATGCGCTTGTTTCATTTTGCCCGATTTAATCGTACGCACGGCATCTTGCAGCAATTCTAAAAATAATGAAAAGCCCACTTCATGAATATGGCCGCTTTGTCCTTCGCCCAACAATTCACCCGCGCCACGAATTTCAAGATCGTTCGACGCCAACATAAAACCCGCGCCTAAATCTTCGTGGGTACTGATGGCTTCTAAGCGTTTTTCAGCATCTTTGGTCATGCCTTTATGATGCGGTATTAATAAGTAAGCATAAGCTTGGTGGTGAGAACGCCCCACGCGGCCACGCAATTGATGCAGTTGTGCCAAGCCAAATTTATCTGCACGCTCGATAATAATCGTGTTGGCAGAAGGAATGTCAATCCCCGTTTCGATAATGGTGGTACACACCAATACGTGAAAACGTTGGTGATAAAAATCACTCATGACCCGTTCTAATTGGTGCTCTCGTAATTGCCCGTGGCCCACGCCAATGCTCGCTTCGGGTAATAAATCTTTTAAATATTCAGCAGTCCGTTCAATGGTTTCAATATCGTTGTGCAGATAAAAGACTTGCCCGCCACGGTGAATTTCGCGCGAAATCGCTTCTTTAATGATGCCGTCGTTCATTCCATGGACAAAGGTTTTAATCGCCAAACGCCGCGCAGGGGGGGTGGCGATAATCGATAAGTCACGCACTTCGGACAAGGCCATATTTAACGTACGCGGAATCGGGGTGGCGGTGAGCGTGAGAATGTCTACTTCGCTGCGAATGGATTTTAATTTTTCTTTTTGCTTCACACCAAAGCGGTGTTCTTCGTCAATGATCAATAATCCCAAGTCTGGGAACGCAATTTTATCTTGCAAGAGTTTATGGGTACCAATCAGGATATCCACTTTTCCGGCTTGTAAATCGGCCAAAATGGCTGCTTGGGCCTTGGCTGTTTTAAAGCGCGAAATGACTTCTATTTTTAAAGGCCAATCGGCGAAACGATCACAAAAGGATTCGTAGTGTTGTTCGGCCAATAGGGTGGTGGGCACCAATACGGCGACTTGTTTACCCGATAGGGCGACCACAAAGGCTGCGCGCATGGCCACTTCTGTTTTACCAAAACCAACATCGCCACATACCAAGCGATCCATGGGTTTTTTGGCTTTAAGATCGGTGATGACTTCTGCAATCGCGCGGGCTTGATCAGGGGTTTCTTCAAAAGGGAAACTGGCAGAAAAAGCATGATAAGCCGATTCATCAATAGTAAAGGCCACCCCTTGTCGTGCAGCACGTCGCGCGTAAATATCCAATAGCTCTGCTGCCGCATCGTTGGCTGCTTCTTGGGCTTTGCGTTTTTGCTTTTCCCATTCCCCGGTACCCAGTGTATGTAAGGGGGCATTGCTGGCTTCTACGGCGCTATAGCGACTAATCAAGTGCAAGGCGGTGACCGGCACATACAATTTTGCGTCGTTGGCATATTGAAGTGCTAAAAATTCCGTTTCGATTCCCGCTGCCACCAAGGTTTGCAAACCCAGATACCGACCCACACCATGATCGATGTGCACCACGGGATCATTGATTTTTAATTCTGCCAAATGGCGAATGGCATTTTCGAACGGCATGGCATTGTCTTTTTTACGACGGCGCCTTTGCATCACGCGTTGCGTTAAAACATCCGACTCTGTGATAAGGCACAGATTCAGATCCGTTAGGATAATGCCTTGATTCAGATCACCTGTTGTGATGCCAAGCTTTGAACCACTTTCCAAAAAAGCGTGAAAAGTATCAAATTGACTGGGGAAAATCTGAATGTCTTTTAACAGCGTTAATAAGGCTTCTCGCCGACCGGCACTTTCCACACAAAACAATATTTTGCGTGTCTGATCTTTTAAAAAGGCCTGGAGTTTATGAAGGGGGATTTCTTTTTTGCCTTCAATATCGATTTCTGGCAGGGGCGAAAAGGCCAATAAAGGGGCGTCGGCATTTTGCTTTTGCACAATTTGTGCGAATTGATTGCAGTGTTGAAATAAATGTTCAGTTTTGACAAAAATCGCATCAGGGGGCAGGGCAGGCCGAATGGTATCACTTTTTTGAATCATATAGCGGCTGTTCACATCTTGCCAAAAGCGGTTGCCGGCTTCGTCGAGATCGGTGCTTCGAATGATTAAGGTATTGGCAGCCAAGTAATCAGTAAAGAGCGTGGTATCGTTAAAAAATAAGGGTAAATAATACTCCACACCTGGGGAAGGCAAGCCTTCTGAAATGGCATTATAAATGGGACATTGGCTGGGATTGCCTTCAAAGGCTTCACGCCAATGGCTGCGAAAGGTTTTAATGGCTTCGGGGGTTAAGGGATATTCTCGTGCGGGCAGCAGCGAAAAGGCGTTCAACTTTTCAAGTGTTTTTTGGGTATCGGGATCAAAGCTGCGAATACTTTCGATTTCGTCATCAAATAATTCGATGCGATAGGGCTCATGATGTCCCATGGGGAAAATATCAATGATGCTGCCACGCACCGCGAATTCACCATGCCGAATCACTTCCCCCACGGATTCATAACCCGCACTGCTGAGGCGCGTTTTAATTTGAATCAAATCAAATTTTTGCCCTGTTTGGATCGAAAAAACATGGGCATCTAAATAAGCCAGCGGGGGCAAGCGATGCAAAATGCTGTCTAAACTGGCGATGACGATGACAGGTTCCGCTTGGCGTAAACGTTGTAAGGTTTTAAGCCTGTCGCTGATAATGTCTTCGTGTGGCGAAAATTGATCATAGGGTAACGTTTCCCAATCTGGGAAAAGCAAAACGTGTTGGGCGTTTTTGAGAAAAAAAGTCAAGTCGAGGTGCAAGCGTTGGGCCGCCTGTTGAGAGGCGGTCAGTACCAAAATAGGGCGCTGTTGTTGACTGAATTCCGAAATAGCGTACGCCAATGCGGCTTCTGATGTTATTTGAATGGCGGTTTTATGTCCGATGGCAGGAAGTGTCAACATGGCCGTTTGTGCTGCTAAATACTAAATAAGGACTCAGAATTGTATGCGTTTTTAGGGACGGGACGCAATCTATTGGCCGGGTCTTATTCTTGGATTCTTTCGCTTCGCCCCCTTGGGGGAGAAGTCGCCACGTCACGTGAGGCTTTGCGAACGTAGATGTGGGCGGATGAGGGGGATGCAATTTTGAAGAACCGCTCTCCAAAGCCTTTTTTTTGACACTTGCTTGAATATACCTTTCGTATTTCAAGATACGAATCCTAACATCCCACCCTTCTTAGTTTAAAACACGAAGGGTATATAAATATTTCTGCCAAAAATTTGACGTTTTGGGATTTACAGACTAAACCAAGTAATAAGCGTTCTACAGCAAGGATTGCCAGAATGAACACTGCCATTGAAGGCTTGGTGGGCGAAAGTGATGCCATCAGAGCCGTGCGTTATTTAATTGCTCAAGTTGCCCCAACCGACGCCAATGTTTTAATTTTGGGTGAATCGGGTGCCGGTAAAGAGCGTATTGCGCAAAACATTCACCGTTTTTCTAAACGCAAAGACAAGCCTTTTGTCCCGCTAAATTGTGGGGCGATTCCCGCTGAATTATTAGAAAGTGAATTATTTGGACATGAAAAAGGGGCCTTTACTGGCGCCATTGCTGCCAGGCCCGGTCGTTTTGAATTGGCAGAAGGCGGCACGCTGTTTTTAGACGAAATTGGTGACATGCCTTTGCCCATGCAAATCAAATTATTACGTGTCTTACAAGAACGCACATTTGAACGTGTGGGGAGCAATAAAACCCAAATCGCCAATGTGCGCATTATTGCGGCCACACATCAACATTTAGAAGATCGCATTAAAGAAGGCAAATTTCGCGAAGATTTGTATTACCGTTTGAATGTGTTCCCCATTTCGATGCCTGCTTTACGCGATCGGGCTGAAGATTTACCGTTGATTATTGAAGAGTGGTTGGCTGAACTGCGTGCGGTGGGGGAGCCCATCATTCATTTAACCGATGTGGCGATGGCACGTTTAAAAGCCTATGGCTGGCCAGGTAATGTGCGTGAACTGCATAATATCATTCAGCGTTTATCCGTTTTATATCCAAATCAACGGGTGGACGTCGCTGATTTGGGTAGCCCCATTTTAGATAAAAATGAATCAACCCTTGCCGAATTTTCTGAAAGCATCATGACGTGCCGTCAAGATTTTGCCTTACCAGAAAGCGGCGTCAATTTGCGTGAAATCGTGAGCGATTTAGAGACCCGTTATATTGAAGCGGCCTTGATTCGCGCAGAAGGCGTGGTGGCGCGTGCGGCAGATTTATTGGGCTTGCGTCGCACCACTTTGGTCGAAAAGATGAAAAAACTGAATTTGGCAAGAGATGTGGCGTAAAGCGGTGCATTGAACTATTGGTTGGTACTTTTCAACTTGCCTGCGGCGCGCCCGGCTTCGCCCCGGCCCTTCGCTGTCGCTACGGGCGCTCGACGGGAAAAAGCTAACGCTTTTTCTATTTCCGTCTCGCCCGCGCTGTCTACCTTCGCAAGGCCTCAGCTGACATCGCGCCTCTCCCGTGAGTACACGGGAGAGGCACTCAGATCCAAATCCCTCTCCCATGAGGCTTTGCGAATGGGAGAGGAGACAGGTCAATCGAGGCTTTGCGAGATTAGACGTGTCGGTGAGGGCGCGCCGCAGGCATTTTATTCCCACCACAATCGAAGCGAGCAAAAGACAGCGCCTTTTATCCTACCAACGCATTCAATACAAAAGCGGCAAAAACATTCCGGCATGGCAATTGCAGTAACTAAGCAAGAAAACTAAAAACATCTGATTGCCATGCAACCCATTTTTGTTGATTCCAAAAGCATTGCCTTAATGAAACTGGCCGAAAAAGTCGCCGCCAGCGAAGCCAGCGTCTTGATTTTGGGCGAAAGCGGCACCGGTAAAGAAGTTTTGGCCCGTTATTTACACGATCATTCTGCCCGTAAAAATGGCCCATTCATTGCCATTAATTGTGCGGCTATCCCTGAAAATATGCTCGAAGCCATGTTGTTTGGTTATGAAAAAGGCGCGTTTACCGGCGCACACCAACGCACCCCCGGCAAATTTGAATTGGCGCAAGGCGGCACACTCTTATTAGATGAAGTGTCAGAAATGCCTTTGTTTTTGCAAGCCAAATTGTTACGCGTATTACAAGAAAAAGAAGTGGAGCGTTTAGGTGCGCAGACAACCGTTAAGTTAGATGTGCGCGTGGTGTCTACCAGTAATCGCGATTTGGTTCAAGCAGTCAAAACCAACCAATTCAGAGAAGATTTATATTTTCGCTTAAATGTCTTCACTCTATTGTGGCCTGCCTTAAAAGATCGCGTGAACGATATTTTACCGTTGGCTTGGCATTTTATTCATCAATATGAAAAAGAAAATACGCTTCAATTGACCCCAGCTGCCGAAGCCAAACTCAAAGGTTATGCATGGCCAGGTAATGTGCGTGAATTACACAATGTGATTCAACGTGCGCTGATTTTTAAAGAAAAAAATATCGTGGATGCCCAAGCCATTACTTTAGAAGAGTGTCATGCCTTCGCCAAAACAGAAAATACAGAACTCAATACCAAGTTAAAGCACGAAGCTTTTTCGGCCATTTTATTAACGTTGAAAGAAACGCAAGGCAGCAAAAAAGAAGCCGCACGTATTTTGGGAATCAGTGACAGAACGTTACGCTATAAATTGGCAGAAATGAAAGCAAAAGGAATTTTAAAGGGGTAAATCATGGTGTCGGTAAATGCATCAGAATTATTAAATGTCATGCGCCAAATGGCGATGGAAGCCCAAGGTGCGCCGAAGGCGGTGGATACATCGGATCAGTTTTCACAGCATTTAAACCAAGCCATTGATTCTGTATCGAATGCACAATTAGAAAGCAATAATTTGGCAGCCCGTTTCGAACAAAATGATCCTGAAGTGAATTTATCTGATGTCATGGTATCCATGCAAAAAGCCAATTTGAGTTTTCAGGCTTTAACACAAGTACGTAATAAATTTGTATCAGCGTACCAAGACATTATGAATATGCCTATTTAAGAGGTGAATTGTGGCAGAAAATCCATCTGGATTACTACAACTCGCAAGCAATTTTAGCGAAATGCCCATGGCCAAGCAGGCTGGGGCTTTGCTGGGTATTGCAGGCAGCGTGGCCATTGGGATGTATGTGGTGTTATGGGCACAAGATCCGATTTATACGCCCGTGTTACCACACATTGATATTAAAAATGTCAACGAAGTGATGTCTGCCTTAGAACAAGAACAAATTGCTTATAAACTAGATTCTAAAACCGGCATGATCATGGTGGGGCAAGACCAGTTACAAAGTGCTCGCATCGCTTTAGCCAACAAAGGCTTTCCAGAAAATTCAGATGGCAATGGTTTTGAATTATTAGACAAAAGCCAACCTTTCGGTAGCAGCCAATTTTTAGAATCTGTGCGTTACCGTCGTGCGTTAGAAGGCGAGTTAGGCCGTACGATTGCCAGCATGCAATCTGTCAAATCGGCGCGTGTGCATTTGGCCATTCCTAAAGAGGCCATCTTTTTAAAAGACAAAGCGAAGCCCACTGCTTCAGTGATGGTAGAAGTGCAACAAGGCCGTGAGTTTCAAAAAAATCAAGTCAATGCCATTGTGCATTTGGTGGCATCGAGCATTCCCAATATGGAATATGAAGAAGTGACGGTGGTTGATCAAAATGGTCGCTTGCTTTCTGCCGGGGGGGATGAAGGCTTTGAAGTGATTTCAAAGCAGTTGGATTATACGCGCCAGTTAGAAAAAACGTTAAACAAAAGAATTTTAGATTTGCTCACGCCGATTATTGGTAACAATCGCATTCGTGCAGAAGTCAATGCTGATGTGGATTTTACCTCAACAGAAGAAACGCAAGAAAATTTCGATCCAAAATCACAAGTGTTACGCAGCGAAAAAGTCTTAGAAGAAAAACGCCTGGGATCAGGCGGGGTCATGGGTATTCCTGGCGCGCTCAGCAATCAACCGGCTGTGACAGGGCAAGCGCCAGAAAAAGTGGATCCTTCTCAGCCCACCGATCCTGCAACGGAATCTGTGACAGGACCGGTTCCAACCAGTAATAAGTCGCAAGCCACACGCAATTATGAATTGGATAAATCGATTCGTTTGGTACGGGCGCAACCCGGAAAAATCCAAAGATTGTCGGTAGCGGTATTGGTGGATGATAAAGTGGTGACGGATAAAAAAGGCAAAGAAACCAAACAGCCTTTTACCGATGATGAATTAAAGAAAATAGAAAATGTGGTGAAAGATGCCATTGGTTTTGAGGAAAAACGGGGTGACAAAGTCAGTGTGGTGAACTCTGCCTTTATTCCTGAACCCAAACCCGAGCTCGATCCACCCGACAGCATTTTTAATCAAGCTTGGGTTTTACCTTTTGCCAAACAAATTTTGGCAGGCTTATTTATTTTAATTTTGGTGCTGCGTGTGTTCAGGCCTTTCTTTAATAAAATGTCAGAAAAACCCACGAAGAGTGCGCTATTGGAATATGGCGTGCTACCAGCCGGGGGCGATCAGAAGCTTGTGGGCGGACCACCCGAGATGCCTTTAAGGCTGCCCAATTTAACCAAACCGGGCGAAGCTTCTTTGGCGCACGTTGCAGAGATGGTCAAAGAAGATCCTAAGCGTGTGGCCAAAGTCATCATGAATTGGGTGGGCAACGAAGATGAGTGATACCGTTCCACCGCTAGAAAGGGCGGCCATTTTATTAATGAGCTTAGGCAGCAAAGAAGCGGCTGAAGTCATGAAGCATTTGGGTCCAAAACAAGTGCAGCGTTTGGGCGTGGCCATGGCTTCGTTAGAAAATGTAGACAGAACAAAATTACAATCGACCTTAGAAAACTTTTTTTATGAAGTAGAAAATCAAACCAGTTTGGGGATCGATTCGCAAGAACATATTCGTAAAATGTTGGTGGAAGCGCTGGGCGATGAAAAAGCAGGCAGCGTGATCGATCGTATTTTGTTGGGGGCGAACACCAAAGGCTTGGATACGTTAAAGTGGATGGATCCAAAAGGGGTGGCCGATATCATCAGCCATGAACACCCACAAATTCAAGCCATCGTATTGAGTTATTTAGATGGCGATCAGGCGGCCAATGTTTTGCAATTGTTTGATGAAAAAGACCGTTTGGATTTGCTGATGCGTATTGCGACATTAGAATCCATTCAACCCAGCGCCTTAAAAGAATTAAACGATATCATGGAACGCCAATTTGCGGGTACCAGTAAAGGCCAATCTAAATTGGTGGGTGGCTTAAAAACAGCCGCTGAAATTTTAAACTACTTAGATACCAGTGCCGAATCGCGCATCATGGAAGATTTAAAAGAACGTGATGCAGATTTGGGTCAAAAAATTCAAGATCTCATGTTCACTTTTGATAATTTGAAAGGCGTGGACGATCGCGGCATTCAAACATTACTGCGCGAAATTCAATCCGATACCTTGGTCTTGGCATTGAAGGGTGCAGATGAAGAGTTGAAAGAAAAGATTTTTCACAATATGTCTAAACGTGCCGCTGAAATGTTACGTGAAGATTTAGAAAATAAAGGCCCAGTGCGCTTAAGTGAAGTCGAATCTGCGCAGCGCGAAATCTTGGCCACGGCACAACGTATGGCTGATGCGGGTGACCTTGTGTTATCCACCAAGAGTGGCGAGAAAATGATATGAGCGAACCCGAAATCAATGGATCGAAATGGGTGCCCCCTTTGGTGGGCCGCATGACAAAAGAAATCATCGAATCGCAAGCTGCGCATGCGCGAGAATTAAAACGAAAATACATTGAGTCAGAACAACGTGGATTTGCCTCCGGTCTTGAAAAAGCAAAACGACAGGCTGAAACACTTCACCAGACAGAAAAGAAAAGCTTGCTACAATTGCTTGAAAAATTGGCACAACCCTTACATGAACTAGAGCTTTCTGTTTTAGAAGAGCTAAAAGGCATGATTCAAACGGTGGTGACGCAGCTTACCTATCATGCGTACCAAAACGATCCTTCGTTAATTTTTAAAGTGGTCGAAGAAGGCATTGCGGCCCTGCCAGCACAATCCAAAGAAATTATTGTGCGTTTGCATCACGATGATGCCAAACGGGTGCGCAACTTATTGCAAGTGACAGAAAACCAATCGTTTAAACAATTGTATGTGATAGAAGACAGCCAATTAAAATCCGGCGATGTGGTGTTTAAAACCCAAAACAGTGAACTGGATGCCACGCTGGATGACCGTATTCATAAAGTGATCGCTTGTTTGTGGAGCGAAACAAAGCATGATGAATAATCTGGCAAATCAAATTTCGCACTTTAAACACGAAATCGAAAAGACGGCTTTTTTTGAAGTGGTCGGCAATGTATCGCGCATCAATGGCGTGTTGATAGAAGTCAAAGGTTTGAATGCGCCCATTGGGGCAGTGTGCGAAATTGACAATGACGGGCGCCGCATTATGGCGCAAGTGGTGGGGTTTGAAGAAGACATTCTTTTTTTAATGCCAGAACACGCCACGCATGGTATCCAGCCACACGATCCTGTCACCTTAAAATCAAAAGAATTGTTTGTGCCGGTGGGGCATGCTTTGTTGGGGCGCGTGGTGGATGGTTCAGGCGTGCCATTAGATGATGAAGGCGACTTAGCTGGGGCAGAATGGGTGAGTTTAAGTACCACCGCTATCAATCCGCTTCACCGTAAACCCATTTCTGAACCTTTAGATGTCGGTGTGCGCGCTTTAAACAGTTTGCTCACGATTGGGGTGGGCCAACGGATTGGCTTATTTGCCGGCAGTGGGGTGGGTAAAAGTGTGTTGCTGGGCATGCTCACGCAATTTGCTGAGGCCGATATGATTGTGTTGGGTTTGATTGGGGAGCGGGGGCGCGAAGTTCAAGAGTTTATTCGTGATCATATTGGGGCGGCCAAACACAAAAGTGTGGTGGTGGCCGCGCCAGCAGATGAATCCCCTTATCACCGTTTACAAGGCGCGTTTTATGCCACCCGGATTGCCGAATATTTTAGAGCACAAGGCAAAACAGTTTTATTGTTAATGGATTCATTGACACGTGTGGCGCAGGCCAAACGCGAATTGGCGTTGGCTTTGGGCGAAATGCCTGCTTCGCGTGGCTTTCCCCCCAGTGTGTTTCAAACTTTACCCCAATTGGTAGAACGTGCCGGAAATGACAGACAGGGCGGATCCATCACCGCTTTGTATACGGTGTTGGCAGAAGGGGATGATTTACAAGATCCGGTCGTGGATTGCGCGCGCGCGATTTTAGATGGGCATATTGTCTTGTCTCGGCAATTGGCAGAACGGGCACATTATCCGGCGATTGATATTGAGGCTTCTATTTCACGTGTGATGAATAAGGTGCTGCCCAAATCAGCCTTAGAGAAAGCCAAAAAACTACGTATTTTACTGAGCCATTATGCCGCGAATGAGGACTTTATAAAGTTGGGCGTTTACCAAGAGGGCAAGGATCAGTTGTTAGACGAAGCCATCAAAAAGATGCCCAAAATTAAGGCATTTTTGCAACAGGCGGATGATGAAAAAGTCACTTTAGAAGCGTGTTCTGCCAAATTAGATGAGATCTTAAAATGAAAGCCTTCGAGATTTATTACAAACAGATCCAGGTGAAAAAACAGCTGGCGCTGCAGTCTGTGGCAGAAAATCAAAAACAAGTGAAAGTGGCCGAAGAACGTTTGGCAGTATTATACCGTTATCAAAAAGAGTATGCGCATGATTTAGAAAAGGTGATGCAAGGCGGCAGCACGGTGAATGATTTTCAATATTTTTTAAAATTCATGGCGCATTTGAATAAAGTGGTAGACGATGCCAAAGCGTATTTGGCAGAGTGTATCCATCAACAACATGAACTGCAACAACGTTACGTTCATTTAAAGCACGAAAGCGACGAGCTCTTGCTCAAAATTCAAAAAGAAGCAAACAGAGAAAGACAGGTGGTGCAAAAGAAGCAGGAAGCGCAGTTGCAAGATCTCTATTTTATGCGAGGGAGACGGTGAGCCGGTGGCAACAGTTTTGAAGCGTTTCGGCGTCGTGTAACGGTTCACCCAGTGGAAGTTGTTCTGCATAGCGGAAGAGGCATTCGGATCTGAATCCCTCTCCCGTGTATTCACGGGAGAGGGGCGATGTCCGCTGAGGCTTTGTGAAGCAAGACAACGCGGGCGAGACGGAAATAGAAAAAGCGTTAGCTTTTTCCCGTCGAGCGCCCGTAGCGACAGCGAAGGGCCGGGGCGAAGCCGGGCGCGCCGCAGGCAATGATGGGCGTGGCTCAATGCTTATTCAATTTGTCCATAACCATCCGGCTCTCATCCATTGCCTTCTTAACCTAGCGCTTAATTCGCATTTAAGTTGACGCCATTGCCTGAATGCTTACAATGTTTTTTCACGTTGACACACCAGACTATCTTCACGCAGTAATCACACCACTTGGCTGCAACCTGCTATAATCAAGCTCATCGAACTTACCCTGACATCATACCCCTGACAAGGGAGCAAATATGGCCATTACCACTACTTCATCTCCAGATGGAAACGAACTCACCATTCATGTTCAAGGACGTTTTGATTTTAGTACCTTGCAACATTTTCGTAATTCTTACGAAAAACACAGTAAAAAACCAGCTGCTTATATCGTTGATTTAAAAGAATCCGATTATTTAGACAGTTCTGCTTTGGGTATGTTATTGGCACTGCGTGATTATGCAGGTGGCGATACAGCAAAAGTAAAAATTGCGAATTGTAATCCCGATGTCAAAAAAATTCTGGTCATTACAAAATTGGATGAATTATTCACGGTTGAATAGGGGCCACCTTGTCAAAAAAACAGGTGGTAGACAACAACCGTGAATCAACCGACTGTGACGTCATTGATTTTACATTGAGCCTCTCTTTAGGGGCTCATAGCTTACGTTTTTTCGATCCCATTCCCATTTTAATGCAAGTGATTGACAGCGTGCCTGCGTTGCAGATCCATTGCAGCCGTATTTATACGATTTTATCTGAGCTTTTTTCCAACGCCTTAGAACATGGCTTATTACATTTACATTCCACAGATAAAAGCTCCGCACAGGGGTTTCATGATTATTATAAAAAACGGCAACAGGCGTTATTGAATCTAAAAGAAGGGTGTATCGAAGTGCATCTTTCATTTTATGAGGACACAGACGGGCGTTTTTTAAAAATTTGCATGAAAGATTCGGGATCAGGTTTTGATGTGGCTTCGGCTTTCAATCAAGAAAGTCCCGTTTATTCAGGCCGTGGTCTTTCACTTCTGCGTTATCTTTGTCATACACTTTCGTTTTCTGAAAATGGCACGCTATGCGAAGCGGTGTATTGTTGGCACTCAAATTGCGATAGATGAACACTTGCTTCCATTTTCGAGTCAGCCATGGATCCACTTTTGAATACAGGCCTTCTTGTTTTAAACACAAATGAAGGCAAAACCAATCCATTAGATCTTGAAAATACAACAGAAAATGAAAATTTTTCAGAAACCTTAACCCAAAGCATGGACGAGGCTAAGCCTGCTACGGCAACGCAACTCCCATCCAAAGCGGAAAAAGCGGCAAGCCAAACAGGGCAAGAGTCGGCCGAAACAGAGGGTGAACCCACCGTGGTGGAGGCGACCCCCTCTGATCTCAGCATTTTTTCGATGGATGAGCTCACCCAATTTATGAGTGATACCCGTCAACCCATTTTGTATCAAGCCGTCGATGTGGATGATGTGAATAAACCAGAAGTGGATTTAACCCTGATTCCGCAGGAAATGGCAGCAGTCGAACCCATTTATTTTACGCCCAAACAGGACTCTGAATTGAATGCTGCATCGCTCATCAATGAAGATAATGAAGATAATGAAGATGAGGATCTCTTTGAACCTGTTTTGGAAGAAACGGATGTAGCGGAAGAGATTGAATCTGATGGTTTGGATGTGGCTTTCGAACTGCCCGAGCGGGTATTACAACGCATGCAGGAGTGGGATGAAGAAGACGAATCTGATAAAAATGTGGATCCGCTTTTTGATGTGGCCGTGCAACCGCGAGTGGATTACTTCGACACTTCAAAACCATCCAGCTTGGCTATCCCAGTACAAACGGATGCGGTGAGCATGCAGACAGCGGTGTCCGATTTCAATGCCAATACCGATAGACTGGCTGGGTTGGGTACCAATGAGATGAACCTATTCACGCAGGATTTAAACTCGGAACCGACACAAGACGACATTCATTTTGCGCCGGTATTTTCAATCGCGGATCAAACTGTGTCCATGCAGGATAATCAGATCAATGTCTCCGATCTCGAAAATTTACCGCCTGTACCCGTTCAACAGAATTTTGAAGAAGTGATGACTGAGCGTGTGCTGTGGTTAGTGAAAGCGGATATTCAAAGCGCCGAAATTTCGCTCGATCCCCCAGAGCTGGGGCCCATTCAAATTAAAATCAATATTCAAAACCAAGAAGCCAATATTGGATTTCAATCCAATGTGGCAGAGGTCAGAGATCTCTTAAGTGAATCTGTCTATCGGTTAAAAGAAATGCTAGAAAGTGAAGGGCTCAATTTAGGGAATGTGGATATTTCCCATCGAGACACAGCGCAAGAGCAGCATAAAGCCATGATGCATCAACAACGTCAGGATAATCGCATTGAGGCAGAGCTTGAAATACCCCAGGTGGCGACCCTTCAAGTGAAAAAACCAGGATTGGATTTATTCGCTTGAGAGTCAAGCGTGCGTCGCAAGACAGTCAAAAAACTGGCAAATTTTGCTTTTCTTTGCTTTTTTAGAGGGTGTGGAAAATTCGCTATATCGAGGCGTTCCATCCGAGAGAGTAGCATTGTCCACACCCCCTAGAATGGATAAGCGCCTTCGTTTAACCCATCTGCCTTTAAGAAAAATCTGGCATACCCTTTGCATTTTCAAATGAATTGTAAAGGAGCCCTATCGTGGCGAAAACCCCACCCAATAAAAATGAAGACGATATCGCTGCAAAACCGGCGATCGTGAAAAAAAAGGGCCTATCAAACCAAACCAAGCTTGTCATTGGGGCCAGCGCCTTTGTGCTTTTATTGATCACGAGCACCGTGATTATTGTGATGCTGATCATGAGCCCTGTTTCGGATCCAGCCCCGGCGACAGATGCAACGAATCCTGATGCTGCCGCAGGGGCGGCGCCTGCCAATGAAGCAGCAAAAACAGACAAAACAGACGCCCCATCCAATGCAGAGAAAACAGCTGAACCCGCCAAAAGTGAGCCCCCTAAAGCGGCAGAACCCAAAAAAGAAGAAGCAGAATCCTCTGGCGCAGAAAGCGATGAAAAAGACGACAAAGAGGCATCAACCAGGGCGCAGTACTACACCATCAAACCGCCTTTTATTATTACTTTTCAATATAAGGGCCGTATGCATTTTTTACAGATTTCTGTTGATGTGATGGCGCACAGTGAAAAGCTTTTAACAGCGGTCGACAAAAACCTGCCGCTTATTAAAAACAATTTAATTTCGCTATTTAGTGAAGAAGATTTCGAAAAACTACAAATGCCAGCTGAGCGTGAAGCTTTACGTATACGCTCTTTAAGTGTTGTACAAAAAGTATTAGATGAACAGGGTGGCGATGGCACCATCGATCAGGTTTTATTTACCAGTTTCGTGATGCAATAGAGGCGGCTGAAAATGCTACTGTTTCGGATATGCGCTACGTTTTTCAAAAATCAAGGCGTTTTATCTCGATATAGCGAATGATGACAGCCTCTAAAAAACCATAGGGTATGTTATGGGATTAATGGATGTTTTAAACCAAGCTGAAATTGATGCCCTCTTAAGTGCAGGCGAAGAAGATGCTTTTGCGGGCACAGAAGCGGATAGCAATGGGATAGAGCTATATGATTTCGTCGCACAAGACCGCATTGTGCGCGGTAGAATGCCGGCATTAGAATTGGTCAACGAACGCTTTGCACGAAATTTTCGCGTCAGCTTATTTGGTTTATTGCGCCGATCTCCTGATGTGGATGTCGAAAATATTAAAGTCATGAAATATGGCGAATACATTCATACTTTATATCTTCCCACCAGTTTAAATACCATCAAAATGCATCCTTTTAAAGGGAATGCTTTATTGGTTTTAGACGCAAAATTGGTTTTTATTTTAGTAGAGAACTTTTTCGGCGGAGAAGGGCGCTTCTATACAAAAATTGAAGGCAGAGAATTTACCCCCACCGAAACACGTGTGATTGAATTAACACGCGAACTGATTTTTAAAGATTTGGTAGAAAGTTGGAAGTTAATCAGCGAAATAAAATTTGAACGCGTCGGGACAGAAATTAACCCCGCAATGGCGAATTTTATTAATCCCAATGAAGTGGTGGTGGTCAGTTCGTTTCGTATTGAATTAGAAGGTGGCGATGGCGAAATTCACCTGACCATTCCTTACTCCATGCTCGAACCTGTTCGAGATATGTTACACAGCGGCATGCGCGGTGATTTTGAAGACAGAGATGAACGCTGGATCAACGCCTTGCAACGCGAGCTTTTGACCGCACCGGTTCGCTTATCTTGTACGCTGATGAAAAAAATCATGTCATTGCGTGAAATCAACGATTTAAAAACAGGGGATATTATTCCTTTTGATATGCCAGAAGAAGTGCCGCTTTATGCCGCTGGCATTCCTTCATTTAAAGGTAAAGTGGGCACATCGAATGGGCAGTATGCCATTAAAGTGAATCATAAAATTAGCAAAGAGTAAGCGAGGCGATCATGGTAGATGATGACGAAAAGACGCCAGAAATACCCGGTGATCCAAAATCAGGAAAAGCAGAAGATATTAACCTATCGTCTCAAGATGATGTCGATGCCATTTGGAAAGAAGCTTTAGAAGAACAAGCTTCGGCAAAAGAACACGCCGAAAAAGCAAAATTCGATCCCTTAACGGCTGATAAAAAAAATGAAACCACACACAGTTTGGATGTGATTTTAGATATTCCGGTTTCGCTTTCAATGGAAGTGGGTAAAACAACCATCAGTATTCGCAATTTATTACAACTCAATCAAGGTTCTGTGGTGGAATTAGACAGATTGGCCGGGGAGCCTTTGGATGTCATGGTCAATGGTACTTTGATTGCGCATGGCGAAGTGGTGGTGGTGAATGACAAATTTGGTATCCGTTTAACCAGCGTGATGAGCGCAGAAGAACGTATCAAGAAATTAAGCGCTGAACCCCATTTTTAAGTAAGGATCAATCATGTCCCATACATTTGTTTCTCAAGGGGTTGAAGTCATGAGTGTGACCCTTGCCTTGGGCGCGATCATTGTTTTACTGGCTTTTTTTGCCAAGCGTTTTAATTTAAATAAATTTTCAACACAGCGTGGCTTTCAGGTTTTATCACAACAATCCATCGGGCCAAGAGAAAAGATACTGCTCTTGAATTTTTCAGGTAAAAATTTATTGGTTGGCATCGTGCCTGGTGCCATTACATTGCTTTCAGAAACAGAATTAAGCCATAGCGATAAAAAAGAAGCTTTTTCGTATGTGCTTAAAAAAGAACAGGTGGGGTGAGCGATGGTTTCTGATGCAGCCCTTTCCTTATCACAAAATGGTGGCAATATTTCGCTTTCTATTGGCGTCTTAATTTTAATGACGGCGTTAACAATGTTGCCGGCTGTGATCTTGTGCATGACATCCTTTACGCGTGTGATTATCGTGTTGGCCATTTTACGACAAGCCATGGGGCTGCCTTCTACGCCCAGCAACCAAATTTTAATTGGAATTTCTTTATTCTTAACCTTTTTTATCATGACCCCAGTGATACAAGAAATAAATGAAAAAGCCGTCACCCCGTATGTGAATGAAAAGATAGATGCCAAAGCGGCACTGATGGCAGCAGGGCAGCCAATTAAACATTTTATGGCGCAAGAAACACGCAGAAAAGACTTAACTTTGTTTGCTGATATCAGCCATACGCCCTTATCAGACGATGAGGCCACCCTTTCTTTTTCAACGTTGATTCCTGCTTTTGTGACCAGTGAGCTCAAAACAGCATTTCAAATTGGCTTTTTATTGTTCATCCCTTTTTTAATTATCGATTTGGTGGTGGCCAGTGTCTTGATGGCCATGGGGATGATGATGTTGTCGCCTTTGGTGATTTCGTTGCCTTTTAAAATCATGCTGTTTGTCTTGGTCGATGGGTGGACATTAATTTTGGCCACGTTGGCAAGCAGTTTTAATACTTTTTAGGGGTCTTAAGATGGATCACGCGGTGATCATTGATCTGTTTAATCGTGCACTCATGCTCGGCTTGATTATTGTGGCTGTGTTGGTGGTGCCCGCTTTGATCACCGGTGTCATTATCAGCGTGTTGCAGGCGGCTACCCAAATTAATGAACAAACCTTAAGTTTAGTGCCCAGATTGTTGGTTATGTTTTTGACCTTTTTCATCACAGCACCTTGGATTTTTGCGCGCTTGACAGATTTCAGCGAGGGCTTGATTCGCGATATCCCAAGATTCATTTCTTAATTCTGAATCCCTCTCCCGTGTACTCACGGGAGAGGCGTCATGTCAATCGAGGCTTTGCGAGATTAGACAGGATGGGTGAGACGGAAATAGAAAAAGCGACAGCTTTTTCCCGTCGAACGCCCTCTTCTTGCGAAGGGCCGGGGCAAAGCCGGGCGCGCCGCAGGCATTTTGAAATTTTATCCTTTTTTACTCATTATTTGATGGAGGGCTTATGCAAGACATCTTAAGCATGGCCACTCCCAGTCCCACAGTGGTCTATAACAGCGCCTTGGTTTTTTTTCGCATGACAGGTTTCTTTCTGCCGCTTCCTATTTTTGGCAGCCAACAATTGCCTGCACGCATCAAAATTATTTTAATCAGCGCACTGTCTATTTTAATCGTCACACATACCAAGCCTATTCCAGCCCCAGAACATATCCTGACCATGGCCATTTTTTCTGTCAAAGAATTCGGATTGGGATTGGTCTTGGGTTACGTTTTTATGTGCATCATGCAAGTGATTTTTATTGCAGGGGAAATGGTTTCGATGCAAATGGGATTAAGCTTCGCAACCTTAGTGGATCCTGAAACAGATATTAATACGCCGCTGATTGGGCAATTTTATCACTTGATGATGCTGTTATTGCTGTTAGGCATGAATGCGCATTTGGCTTTAATACAAGTGTTTACAGAAAGCATGACGCTCATGCCATTGGGTACGTTTTCTGTGTCTGAACATTTTTTTCAAGACGTCATGGGTTTATTAAGCTGGATGCTTGGCGCCGGTTTATTGATTGCTTTGCCAGTGATGCTCATGCTGCTGATGTTGAATTTGGCAACGGGCATGATGAGCAAGGCGGCTTCGCAATTGAATATTTTTTCCATTGGGTTACCGGTGTCCTTATTGGTTGGACTATTTACATTGGGGTTGACGACGCCTGCTTGGGCCGATCATATGCTGTCCCTTATTAACACGGGCATGCAAAAAACGACTGAGCTGATGGAGTAACGGTATAAGTGTCAGAACAAGATCACAGTCAAGAACGTACCGAACAAGCGACCCCCAAACGTAAAGCGGAGCTGCAACGTCGCGGCCACGTTTTACGTTCTAAGGAATGGAGTACCTTGTTGGTGGTGATGTCGGCTGTGTTTTCTACCATTGCATTTGAAGATGAGATTTTTGATTATTTCAAAGCGATGATTGTGCAAACTTTCACTTTAAACAGACGCGCTTTATTTGACGACAGTATTTTGTCACTGGCGCTGTTACACAGCTTAAAATTTGCCTTGCTCAGTATTTTGCCCATTTTTTGTATCGTGGTGATTTGCGTGATAGCTGGCAATTTGGTTTTCGGCAGCAATCCTTTTTCCAGCGGGGTATTGGCACCAAAATGGAGCCGTATCAATCCTGTATCGGGATTAAAACGTATTTTTTCAATGAACTCTTTAATGGAGTTATTCAAAGCCATCATCAAAGTCACCGTGATTTTATTGATTGCCTATTGGGTGATTTCATATCACTGGGAAAGCTTGATGTTGCTTTCTGGCAAATCGCTTCCCATGGCGATGGCAGAAGGCATTTCGTTATTACACAGCGCTTTAATTCTATTTGTGATGGCGTTGGTGTTGGTCAGTTTGATCGATATTCCGTATCAATTATACCGTTTTGTACAAGACGGTTTGATGACAAAACAAGAAGTACGTGATGAATATAAAGAAACGGAAGGAAAGCCAGAAGTCAAAAGCCGCATTCGCCGTATGCAGCGTGAAATTGCCAAGCGCCGCATGATGTCGCGCTTGGCAGAAGCCGATGTCGTGATAGCCAACCCAGAACACTATGCGGTGGCCATTATTTATGATCGCGCCACCATGCGTGCCCCCATTGTGGTGGCAAAAGGTTTGGATTTAATTGCTTTAAAAATCAAAGCAAAAGCAAAAGAGCATCGGGTGGCCTTGATCGAAGCGCCCCCCTTGGCACGCGCTTTGTATTATTCCACAGAGTTAGAAGAGCCTATCCCCAATGGTTTGTATGTTGCGGTTGCACAGGTATTGGCTTACGTCTATCAATTAAAACGGTTTGAGAAAGGCGAAGTGTACGACAAGCCCACACTCAAAAACTTGCCGATTCCGGATGAGTTAAAACGGTGATGCACTAAATGGCAACAGCAACGATTAAGCTCAATAAACGCATCTTAAGCACCGGATTCGGCGTGCCGATCTTGGTCGTGCTATTGCTGTCTATGATGGTGTTGCCACTGCCTCCGCAATTATTGGATTTATTGTTCACTTTTAATATTTCATTATCCTTGGTCGTGTTATTGGCTGGGATTTACAGCGAACGCCCTCTGGATTTTTCTATTTTCCCCACTGTGCTTTTGTTAACCACTTTATTGCGCTTGGCATTGAACGTGGCTTCTACGCGCGTGGTGTTATTAAATGGCCACACAGGCATTGATGCCGCGGGTCACGTGATTGAATCTTTTGGTGAAGTGGTGATCGGCGGCAACTTTGCCGTGGGCTTTGTTGTATTCATTATTTTGATGGTGATTAACTTCGTTGTGGTGACAAAAGGGGCGGGGCGTATTTCTGAAGTGAGCGCCCGTTTTACCTTGGATGCCATGCCTGGTAAACAAATGGCCATCGATGCTGATTTAAATGCAGGCGTGATCACGCAAGAAGAAGCCAAAGTCCGCCGAGAAGACGTGGCGCGAGAAGCTGACTTTTATGGGGCCATGGATGGTGCCAGTAAATTTGTACGCGGTGATGCCATCGCGGGGATAGTGATTTTATTTGTGAACCTGATTGGCGGACTCATCATTGGTGTGGCTGAACATGACATGGCGTTGAGCGAAGCGTTCAAGCGTTACAGTTTGTTAACCATCGGTGATGGTTTGGCCGCACAAGTCCCTTCTTTAATCTTGTCTATCGTGGCCGCCATTATGGTGACCCGTACATCAACCAAGCAAAATGTGGGTGAAGAAGTTCTGAGGCAAATGTTTAAGCGACCCAAAGCGATTTTAATTGCCGGTGTCATTTTGGCTTTTTTAGGTTTAATCCCGGGCATGCCCCATTTTCCATTTTTGCTCATTTCAAGTTTATTAATCGGTGTGCCCATTTATTCAGAACAAGCACAAGTCAAAGCCAAAAAAACGGCACTCATCGCTGCTTCTACCAAAGCCGTCGCTACACCCAAACGTGAAGAAACAAAAGAAAAAGAATTGATGTGGGAAGATGTGCCCCCAATTGATGCGATCGAATTACAAGTGGGCTTTCGCTTGGTGCCATTGGTGGATAAAAAAGATGGTGGTGACTTGGTGGCGCGCATCAAAGGTGTGCGTAAAAAAGTGTCGCAACAATTGGGGTTTTTACTGCCCTCTGTTCATATTCGCGATAATTTAGATTTGTCGCCCAATACGTATCGCATTATGGTAAGTGGCGTGAAAGTGGGCGAAGCCTTGGTTTTTCCTGAACGTGATATGGCCATTAACCCAGGCAATGCCACCACAACACTGCAGGGTGTCGAAACACGCGATCCCGCTTTTGGTTTGCGCGCGGTGTGGATTGATAAAACACAAAAAGATCATGCGCAAGCCATGGGTTATACCGTGGTGGATGCCAGCACCGTGATGGCCACGCATTTAAGCAATATTATGGCCGACAATGCCTACCAATTATTTGGCCATGAAGAAGCGCAAAATGCTTTGACCCAATTGGGCAAACGGGTGCCTAAATTGGTGGAAGATCTCACTCCTAAAACCGTTCCGTTGAATACCATCGTCAAAGTGTGTCAGGGGTTATTATACGAGCGTATCCCCGTGACCGATTTGCGTACGATTGCCGAAAGTATTTTAGATTGCGGCGGAAAAATGACCGATGCACAGCAATTGTTGCCGCTCGTTCGGGTCGCCCTTGGCAAACTCATTGTGCAACACATCTTAGATGAGCACGAAGAATTGCCGCTTGTCACACTGTCGCAACAGTTGGAACAGGTTTTGCAACAGTCCGTACAAAGTTTGGCCCATTTGGGGGGGATTGAACCCACCATGGTGGAAAAATTGCAAAACACATTAAAAGGCTATGTGGAAAAACAAGATATCTTGGGGCAACCCACGGTGTTGTTGGTTTCGCCCACATTACGGGCAATTTTGGCGCGTACTTTCCGCAATACTTTGCCCAATGTTGCCGTGCTTTCTTATAACGAAATTCCCGATACCCGGCGCATTCGGATTATTGGTCAGATAGGGAATGAGCCATCATGAAAATGAAAAAAATCATCGCAAAAGACATGAAAGAAGCCTTAAGAGTGGTGAGAGAAACCTTAGGGCCAGATGCAATGATTTTAACCACGCAAAAAACAAATGAGGGTGTTGAAGTCACAGCTGCCTTAGAAGATGCCCCTAAAGTTGAACAGTTTAATGAAAAAATCATGAAAACGCCGGCAGAGGGCCGTCCCTCCAAGTCCATCACAATCACCGATCCGGCTTTTGATTTATTGCGTGAAGAATTGCATACCCTCAAACACATTGTGCAAGAAGAATTGGGCCATTTTGCCTATCAAGATGTACTGAATAGACATCCTGTTCAGGCCATGGTGTATGAAAAATTATTGCAGATGAATCTCGATCATGAATTGGCAAAAAATGTTTCATTTCAAATAAATGAAAAAGCTTCTTTGCCTAAAGCGATTCTTGAAGCCTCTGATTTAATTTTAAGCCGTTTGCAACAATCGATTAAAGCCATTCATCCCAAAGTGGGCTGTTTTGTTTTTTCAGGTTTAGCAGGATCGGGTAAATCATCCAGCTTGGCCGCTTTTGCACTCAACCATAGGCTGCAAGATTCAAAACAACGGATTCGATTGGTCAATTATGATTATGACAAAGTGGCGGGGCATGAACCTTTAAAAACCTACGCTAAAATTTTAAATGCAGAATACATGGTGTGCGAAGATGACAAGGCACTCAAGAAATTCTTACAAGCCACAGATTCGTTAACATTAATCGATGCCAGTTTAGAAAATTGTATCCAATCAGCGGGTTCACTTTCGCATAGCAATGTGATGCCTGCTTTTGTGATCTCGGCTTTGCATTCATTTATGAAAGCAGAAAAATTAAACAAATTGACGGCGCTTAACTTGTTTAAGCTGGCAGTGATCACACATTTTGATGATGCCAGCAGCCTAGGAGCGGCCACCAGCATGATGATAAATGCAAAGCTCATCCCCTGGTTTAGTTTAAAAAATGCAAAGTCATCTCCCACAAAAAAGATTGTATTTTTTGACGAAAAAAACTGGATCGATGCTTTGTTCCAAGACAGTTTTGAAAAATTGATACAAAAACAAACTTTGAAAAAAGGTGTTGCATGAGCGAAAACGTGGTGCCCTTTACTTCGCCTAAAAACAGACGTCAGGCTTCGCCGCCACGGGTGTTGGCTGTCACGAGTGGAAAAGGCGGTGTGGGAAAAACCCATACCACTTTGAATTTGGCTTGTGCGCTTTCTAAAAATAATCACAAAGTCATGGTGATGGATGCCGATTTGGGATTGGGTAACATTGATGTGATGTTAGGGCTTTCACCCAAAATGAATTTATCACACGTGATAAATGGAGAGGCCACGTTAAACGATATCGTGATGCGCGGACCACATCAAATTTTGGTGGTGCCCGCTTCTTCTGGGTTAGCCGAACTCACTACGTTATCGATACAGGCGTATGCCGATGTGATTCATAGTTTTTCAGATTTGATCTGGCCTTTAGATTATTTATTAATTGATACGGCTGCGGGCATTTCACCGATGGCCACCGTTTACGCCAAAGCCGCCCACGAAGTCATTGTGGTGATCACAGAAGACCCCAGTTCTTTGGCAGATGCGTATGCTTTGATTAAATTGATTCATCAGGATTCCGGTATTCATAAATTTTTAGTGGTGTGCAGTATGGTGAGCGATGTGAAAGCAGGGGAGCGCTTATTTTCAAAATTGACAAAAGTCACCTCTCAGTTTTTGAATCTTGAATTGACCTTGTTGGCTTCTGTTCCTTTTGATCCACGTATTAAAAAAGCAGCACTGAATCATCAATTAATCAGCGATTCAGAAGAAGACGGCCCTGCAAAACAAAGCTTTAAATTGATGGCAGAAAAATTAAACAACCTACCCAAGCTGGCCTTGCCGAATGGGGGATTGGAATTTTTCCTAGAGCGCTTTTATAGCGCAAAAGGGGAATCATGAGCATCAAGAAACAAATCGCTTACGATTATTCAAACTTTATTGAAGAAAGTAATATCTGCGATACCCATGCTACCTTGGTCAAACGCATTGCACATCATTTGATGGGGCGATTGCCTTCTTCTGTGTTGGTGGATGATTTGATTCAGGCAGGGATGATTGGCTTATTAGAAGCGTACCGAAATTTTGATGATACAAAAGGGGCGAGCTTCGAAACCTATGCTGGCATTCGCATACGTGGCGCGATGTTAGACGAAATACGAAAAGGCGATTGGGTGCCACGCTCTGTGCATCGCAATAGCCGTAAAGTGGCACAAGCCATTCGTGAAGTAGAACACGAAAAAGGCCGTGATGCCAAAGACAACGAAGTCGCTGAAAAAATGGGCGTGTCGTTGGATGACTATTATCACGTGTTATTAGACAGCAATAATTGTCGTATTTTTGGTTTTGAAGATGTGGGATTGACAGAAGAAAGCATTCACGAAACCGTTGCGGACACGATTCCAACGCCGCTTGAACGCATGATGTCAGAAAATTTTAAAGAAAATTTAGCCAAGGGCATTTCGATGTTACCCGAGCGTGAACGATTGGTTTTGGCCCTCTATTATGAAGAAGACCTTAACCTACGCGAAGTGGGCGAGGTGATGGGGGTCAGTGAATCCAGAATCAGCCAAATTCACTCTCAAGCCATGCTTAGGCTGCAAAGCCGTATGCAAGATTGGATTTAGGGGGAATCTTGCTAAACGAAGATTTACGCATTCTGGTGGTCGATGATTTTGCGACAATGCGCCGCATTATTCGTAATTTGCTTAGAGACAGTGATTTGAAAAATGTGACAGAAGCAGAGGATGGAGAAGCGGCCTTAAAAATATTACAAGAAAGCACCATTGATCTCGTGATTACCGATTGGAGCATGCCCAATATGACGGGCATCGATTTACTCAGAAGTATTCGCGCGGATGAATATTTAAAAACCATTCCGGTTTTGTTGGTGACAGCCGAAGCAAAACGAGAACAAATATTAGAAGCTGTGACATTGGGTGTAAATGGTTACATTATTAAACCCTTTACAGCAGAGACCTTAAAAGAAAAACTTGAAAAAATACTACTGAAGACGGGGTAGAAATGGATGGCAATCACGATTCTTTAATGCATGATTACGCTAAAGAAGCACAGTTGATGCTCATTCAAGCCAATGAAGATGTGCATGCACTCAGAGTGAACAATGCAGACAAGCTGATTAAAGAAAGAATTTTAAGAAGCATGCATGCCTTAAAAGGGGGGGCTGCTTTTTTTGAGCGTGAAGACATTGTGCATTTGTGTCACAGTGCAGAAGGGCGGCTAGATGGGATTGAAGTTCTAAATAAACGCAATGCCATTTTGTTGCTAGACGATCTCTTGATGACAATTTCTATTTTGTTGCAAAAAATAGATCAGGTTTCGTCCTTAATTGAAGACGAAGAAATTCGACACTGTGAAAATTCGGAATTTGTCGAAGTATTGTCGATGTTACCCAGCATGGCAAAAAGCGTGGGGCATCGTCTGGGTAAAGATGTGGATGTGGTGATTTTGCATCACGATATTCAATTACCCAAGAGTATTGTCGAAGCGTTGCTGGATCCTTTGGTACATTTGGTACGCAATGCTGTGGATCATGGCATTGAACCCAGCAGTCAACGCAGCGCGTTAAAAAAACCGCATGTGGGAAAAATCACTTTAGATTGTACCTATACGAATCATATCCTTAAAATTGTGATGGAAGATGACGGCAGTGGTTTAGACGAAGCCAAAATAAAAGAAAAAATCATTCAGAAAAAACTCATGGATGCGGCTGCCGTGTCGCTTTTAGACACACAAGCCATTTGGCAGCTGATTTTTTTGCCCGGGTTTTCAACCAAAGATGAAGTCACGGAAATATCAGGGCGTGGCATTGGTATGGATGTGGTTAAAACAGTGGTTGAAAATTTGTCAGGTCGCTTAACGATTCATTCAGTGCCTTATCAAGGCACACGAATTGAAATTTCAATACCTGTCAAGGAAGGGTGAAATGGATAAACTCAGCTTTTTAGGCCTTATCTTGGCAGGCACTGCCATCTTAACAAGCCAAAAAATAGAAGGCGTGCATTTAGACACGTTATTTAATTTGCCTGCACTCTTAATTGTATTGGGTGGCAGCGTGGGCGCCGTGGTTTTAGAAACGTCTAAATCCAATTTGGTGCGTGCCTTTAAAATGATGTTTTGGGTTTTTTTCCCGCCAAAATTTAATATTGATAAACTCCAAGATGATGTGCTCCGTTGGAACGGTATTTTAAAAAAAGAAGGGATCTTGGGTTTAGAAAGAGAAATGGAAACGACGCCCGATCCTTTTAATAACCGTGCATTACAATTATGTGTGGATGGTCACGATGCTATCGAAATTCAACACTTGTTGGAGTTGGAAGCAGATAACGAGCATGATCGCTGCATGAGTTCGAGCCATGTTTTTGAAAGTCTGGGTGGCTATTCACCCACCATGGGTATTTTGGGCGCCGTGTTGGGCTTAACGCATGTGTTGCGTCAATTAAATGAGCCTTCTCAATTGGGCGCCGGCATCGCTGTGGCTTTCGTTGCCACAATATATGGTGTTGCCTTTGCCAATCTCGTATTTTTGCCGATTGCGAACAAATTAAAACAACGTGTTGAAGAAAGATTGTATTTGCGAAGAATTGTATTAATGGGTGTGGTGGCCATGGCAGAAGGCAAAGGCACTAGAGCGCTGCAAAACAAACTGCAATCGTTTGGCGGCAAAAAACGAATATAAGGTACTCATCATCCTGTAGCCAGGAACGTCCCTTTTTGGCCGACATTGCGTCTAAAATCGTCCTCAAAATGCTCACATACAAGGAGTATGCTGCGCCTTTTCGTCGATTTTATACGCAATCTTGTCGCAAAAATGAACGTTCTTGAATTTGAAGATTTGGAACGGAATCATTATGAGCAAACACAAAAGAATAAACCACCGCGGCGGTCCCAGCCACGAACGCTGGCTGGTTTCTTACGCTGACTTTATTACTTTATTGTTTGCTTTCTTCGTGATGCTCTACTCGGTTTCGAGTTTAAACGTAGGCAAGTACGACAAATTTTCTGAATCAATTGAAAAAGCTTTCAGCAAAAAAGACTTGAAGCCCACTGCCATGCAATCAGGCGAAGCCACCAATGATGTGGTGCGTCAAAATGACTTTTTCCTTGGTCAAAAAGGGGACGCCCGATCTCAAGATCACCAGTTGGACAATACCTTAAGCCAATTGGCTGATTCGATTACAAAACAATTTCAACCGCTTGTTACCGCTGGGCAAATCGATATTAAACGTGAAAAAGATTTTATCGCCATCGAATTAAAATCAAATTTATTATTTGATACAGGAGAGGGTTTCCCTAAAAAAGAGGCGCTGCCTGTTTTAAATAGCCTGGCCGGTTTATTAAAGTCAACGGTCAATCCCTTACGGGTAGAAGGGTACACAGACAATGTGCCTATCGAAAATGATTTGTACCCGAGCAACTGGGATTTATCTGCCGCACGTGCGGCCAGCATCGTGCGTAAATTACAAGAATTTGGGGTGGAGCCATCCCGCATGATGGCCGTCGGCTATGGGGAACAAAATGCCACTTACCCAAATGATGTAGAAGAAAATCGGTCAAAAAACAGACGTGTCGTCATCGTGATTACAGCCAATCCAAAATGGCAAAAAGGTAACGAAAGTGGCACAAATCTTGCTCCTTTAAATTAAAAACATCACCCAAGCAGGCCTAAGATGATCCTGACGCTCAGCATCCTATTTATCTTAAACCTCAGCAGCTTGGCGACTTTTTGTTATCTTTTGTTAAAGAAAAAGCATGAGTTTGACAAAATAAAAAAACAATTACAGCGTGCTATCCAGGAATTACATGCGCTATGCCATGGCGCAGTGGGCATTGGCGATCGTATCGCCTCTATCGAAAAACAAGCGCAAAAAATAATCAATCAACCCAAAGAAACGGTGCCACCTGTGTTAGATGGCAACCACTACAATCAAGCCCGAAAATTATTCGAATTGGGCGCAAGCATGGATGATGTGATACGCAGTTGCCACTTATCAAAAGAAGAAGCGGAATTGGTCGCCATGTTATCCAATACCACCCGATCCCTTACGGTATCTTAAGCTTCTCTTCTATTGAATTTTTCACACCGTATTAAGCGAAGAAGCGTCGCCCCGGAAAATGTCTGCAAGCCATAGATAAAAAGAAAACAGAATGAGCGCAGACATTTATCCGGGGTCCAGGTTGAAGCATTGGCGAATAGAAAATTTTGCTTACTCGCTCAGAGACAGCTCCGTTATTTTAACTTTTCCACCAGCTCTTTCGCCAAGCCCACATAATCCTTCACGCGTAATGCTTTTAACCTTTCTTTCTCTACTTCTGGCAAGGCCAAGGTGGCCACAAAAGCCTGATAGCCTTCACGCGTTAAGGCTTCACCTTGTGTTAAGGCTTTTAATTGCTCATAAGGTGCTTCAAGCCGATAGCGGCGCATCACTGTCTGCACTGCTTCGGCCAACACTTCATAATGCGATTCTAATTCTTCATCTAATACCGCATCATTGACAGATAACCGGCTTAAACCTTCTAACATAGATTCATACGCCAAAAAGCCATAACCCAAAGCACTGCCAATGCTTCTTAAGACCACTGAATCACTTAAATCACGTTGATACCGACTGATCGGTAGCTTGCTTGAAAAATGATGTAATAAAGCATTGGCCAATCCTAAATTGCCTTCTGCATTTTCAAAATGAATGGGGTTCACTTTATGCGGCATGGTTGAAGAGCCGACTTCACCTTCAACTTTTTTTAACTTGAAAATACCGCGCGAAATGTAACCCCATAAATCACGTGCTGCATCAATCATAATGGTGTGGAAACGTGCCAAGGCATCACAAAATTCAGCCACATCATCATGCGGATCGATTTGCGTGGTAAAAACATTTTGCGCTAAGTCTAAACGCGCCAATACTGATTTTGTGTGTGTCAGCCAATCAAAATCAGGGAAGGCAATATGGTGCGCATTAAAATTCCCGACCGCGCCATTTAGTTTTGCACGAAAAACAACTTTTGCAATCGCTTGATAAGCTTGTTCTAAACGCGCTGCCACATTGGCCAATTCTTTACCGAGGGTAGTGGGGCTCGCACTTTGCCCATGCGTTAAAGCCAATAAACTTTTATTTTTATTTTCTTGCGCCAGTTTTTTAAAAGTAGAAACCAATGTGTGTAATTTTGGCAATAAGATGGCTTTGCGACATTCTGTCAACATCAAAGCATAAGCCGTATTGTTAATATCTTCTGATGTGCAGGCAAAATGAATCCATTCTTGCGCTTCAGCTAACGCGGCGTTTTCTTGAAAACGTTCTTTAATAAAATACTCAACGGCCTTCACATCATGTTGGGTGATTTTTTCAATGGCTTTAATACGTTCGGCATGGTCTTGATTGAAGTCTTGATAAATGTGTTCACAAAAACGTTTGCTCTTTTCATCAAAAGCAATCATTAAATTTAAGGCTTTGCTTTCTGCCAAAGCGATAAACCAGGCCATTTCAACTTTCACACGATATTTAAATAAAGCGGCTTCGCTAAAATAAGGCTTTAATGGCGCTGTTTTTTTCGTATAACGCCCATCCAAGGGACTCAACGCCATTAACGCGTTACATTCATTCATATATTCCGTCCTCAGAAGTTTTAAAAATCATCGGTTTCTTTTATTTTTTTTCTGCACTCTGGCAAAGGCATAGGCCTCACGCTAAGGACACAGTCGTCATTGCGAGGGAGGCTTTGCGACATCTCACCCCTGTCCCCTCTCCACTCACTGTCGTTCGTAGAGAGGAGAATGGTTGATGATGAGCCTTGATAGTCTGACAATCCATCTTATTCTGCCGGGGAGGCAAGCAATGACGACACGCCCTAGACAGACGGGAGGGTATTAATCACACCGCCCCCTAAACACACATCCCCTTGATAAAACACAATCGATTGCCCTGGTGTCACCGCCCGTTGGGGTTCATCAAACACCACCTCGGCCCAGTCACCCATCAGTGTCACCGTGCAAGCGACCTCTTGCTGACGATAACGTATCTTCGCCTGTGCTTTAAATTGGGAGCCTGGGGCTTCACCGCTGATAAAGTTTAAAGAATCTGCCATTAAACGTGGCGTGAACAAAGCAGGGTGATCCTGACCTTGCGCCACCCATAAAATATTATTTTTGATATCTTTGTTGGCCACAAACCAGGGTTCACCACTTTTGGCGCGTTGCCCGCCAATTTGTAAACCTTGTCTCTGGCCTAAAGTGTAGTGAATCAAACCATCGTGTTGTCCTAACTTTTGATTTGTCCCCACTTCATAAATGTCACCGATTTTGGCGCTTAAAAATCGATTTAAAAAGGGTTTAAAACGGCGCTCACCAATAAAGCACACTCCGGTGCTGTCTTTTTTAGCAAAATTGGGTAAGCCTATTTTTTCAGCCAGGGCACGCACTTCATTTTTTACCAAATGCCCGACGGGAAATAAGGCCTTTGCGACCTGATCTTGGCTCAGTGCCCATAAAAAATACGTCTGATCTTTATTGGCATCGGCTGCTTTGATTAATAAAGTTTTGCCATTTTCCACACGTGTTTGGACATAATGCCCGGTGGCAATTTTATGTGCGCCACGGGCCAAGGCATAATCTAAAAAAGCGCGAAATTTAATTTCACGATTACACAGAATATCGGGATTGGGGGTGCGGCCCGCTTCATATTCACTTAAAAAATGCTGAAACACTTTTTCATAATATTGGTCGGCAAAATTGACTGTCTGAAAGGGGAGAGACAAATGGGTGCATACGGCTTGCGCATCTTGAATTTCTTCTGCCGCAGCACAAAAGCCTTCTGTGTCATCTTCTTCCCAATTTTTCATGAACACAGCGGTGACATCAAAGCCCTGTGCTTTTAACAGATGGGCTGCGACTGATGAATCCACGCCACCTGATAAGCCAAGCATGATGGGAATAGGGGGAGTTGCAGTCATTTTTCTCACGAGCCCTGAAAATCGCCAGTTTTTAGAAGCTGACTATTCTACATGCAAGCACGCCACCTGCCTATCGCATGAGGACATGACCTAAGCCGCGCTTGTGAGAGTCGGCTCTATTGGCTATAATCTATCTAGATAATCTAGATTTTGAGGTGTGTATGGAATGGCAATTGGCTGAGGCCAAAAATAAATTCAGTGAGGTTTTTGGTAAAGTTTTTTCAGAAGGGCCACAACGTATTAAACGTAAGGGAGAAGTGGTCGTGCTGGTCACGGAAAAAGAATTTAACCGCCTATACGGAAACGAATTAGATTTTAAAGATTTTTTAATGAATACAGGCCCAGATTTTGATGTTTTGAATTTAAAGCGTGATCCCTCCGCCATGCGAGAGGTGGACTTATGAGGGTATTGCTCGATACCTGTGTTTTCTCTGAATTAAGATCTAAACTTTGCCCGCCTCAACTCTCTCAAGCTGTCGCTGCCATTGATTCAAAAGATATTTTCTTGTCAGTGATTAGCATGGGCGAAATTATCAAAGGCATTTCATTATTAAAAGCTGGGAAAAAGAAAACTGAGTTGGGCTATTGGGTTCAGACGCTTGAAAAATCTTATACAGATCGTGTCCTAGGTATTGATTTAGAGGTGTGTCGTATTTGGGGTGAAATCACAGCGGCGGCACAGCAGAAAGGCCGTGCCCTTCATGTCAGCGATGGATTGATTGCTTCGACTGCGTTAAGACATGGGTTACACGTGATGACACGGAATACCAGCGATTTTGAGCCAACAGGGGTACTGCTTATCAATCCATGGCAAGCGTAATGAGGACACGCCCTAAAAATATTTTCCTAATGATGCAGACGAGGCTTAAAACAATCCCGCATTCCACACCAAATGTACGGCAATACTGGCAACATATCCCAATAAAATGGCCCAACTCCATTTTAAATGACTGAAAAACGTATAATGCTTGCCAGATTGCCCCATCAAGGCCACCCCAGCTGCCGAGCCGACAGACAGCAAGCTGCCCCCGACACCGGCTGTCAGTGTCACCAATAACCACTGGCCCAATGACATATCAGGCTGCATCGAAAGCACGCCATACATGACCGGAATGTTATCCACCACAGCTGATAACAAGCCCACCATCACATTGGCGGGGACAGCCGCCCACATGTCGGGTAAACCAAAGGTCCAACTTTGATACATCGTGGTGTTTAAAGCACCTAAAAATCCCAAAGTGGTAAGGCCACCCACACTCAAAATCACCCCATAGAAAAACAATAAGGTGTCCCATTCAACACTGGCTATTTTGCTAAAAACATCAAAAACATATTCATCTGATTGAGCCGGAGAGATTTTCTTTTTATAAGCGGTGCGTCGCAGTTGTATCGAATACAACTGCAAATAAGCCAAGCCAAACATCATCCCAGCGGTGGGTGAAAAGTGAAAAATTTGATGGAACAACACCGCGGTGACAATCGTGAGTAAAAATAAAGCCGTGATGGTGCGCGCGCCGGGTTTTAACTGGATTTTTTCATGGTTGGGTAACGCGCGAAACTTAGGCAAAGCAAAACTCATGAATATCGCCGGTACCAAATAATTGGCGAGAGCAGGAACAAATAAGTGAAAAAATTGATTGAAGGTCACGTAGCCTTTTTGCCATACCATTAACGTGGTAATGTCGCCAAAAGGACAAAAAGCGCCCCCTGCATTCACAGCAATCACCACATTGATGCATCCTAAGGCCGTAAATTTGGGATTTCCCTTTCCGACAGCCATCACCACCGCACCCATGATTAAAGCCGTGGTTAAATTGTCTGCGACAGCAGAAATAAAGAAACCTAAACTCCCCGTGATCCAAAACAAGGCTCTGGCCGAAAAATGTTTTTCAATTAACCAGATTTTAAGCGCCTCGAATACCCGGCGCTCTTCTAAAGCATTCACAAAAGTCATGGCCACAATTAAAAATAAAAGTAATTGACCATAATCCCCTAAATAATGATTTAAATTCGCTGTGGCAACATTCTGACTCTCAAAGTGATTCGCCACGATACCCACCACCAACCAAATCAACCCTGCTGCAAACATCATGGGTTTTGATTTGCGGATATGAATGCTTTCTTCTGCAATGACAAAAACGTAAGCCAGCACAAACAAAAACAAGGCAAGCCATGAAAGGGAAAAGTAGGGTAGGGTGTTCACTGTAATCATGCACTCCGTAGGAAGGAACGTCCCTAAAATGAACGTTCTTGAACATTGAACGGATCTTTCGCTTCGCCCCCTTGGGGGAGAAGCCGCCACGTCATGTGAGGCTTTGCGAAGATAGACGTGGGCGGATGAGGGGAGTCAATAATACTCTACCAACTCTTAATTGCTTCATCCTCAAAAAGCTGCTGTGCCTTTTCTAATACTTCTGGCGATTGAATGGCTGATAATAATGCTTTAAATTTTGCCTTGTCTTTGTCAGCGCTGCGAATCACCACAATATTGGCATAAGGGCTATCACTTGATTCTTTAAATAAAGCGGTTTTACTCGGATATAACCCAAATGGAATCGCATAATTGGTGTTAATGGCAGCCAAATCCACATCGTCTAATGTGCGGGGCAACTGCGCTGCATCCAATTCTACAAATACAAAATGATGCGGGTTCGCTTCAATATGTGATAAAGCAATCGCTTGATTGTCTTGCGTGTCTAATTTTATTAAACCTGCGGATTGCAACAATAATAAAGCCCGTGCGCCATTACTGGGATCATTGGGAATGGCCACTTTTAAACCTTCTGGCAGATCATGCAGGCTTTTTATTTTTTTAGAATATAACCCCATGGGGAACACAAAGGTTCGTCCAATAGACTGGATGGGATAATGACGTGAACGTAATGTCGCTTCTAAATAAGGCAGGTGTTGAAACATATTGGCATCAATGCTGCCATCTGCCAGCGCGGTATTGGGTAACACATAATCTTCAAATTCAACGATGGTTAATTTTAAACCATACTGTGCTTGGGCCACATTTTTGGCCACTTCTAATAGTGCGCTTTCTGGCCCTGCAATGGCGCCAATTTTAATTTCGTGATCACCACGGGGAGCGGGCCGACATCCCGCTAAAATACTGCCTAAAACGATAATGGATAAGATTTTTTGTATCGGTTTCATTTTGATAATTTTTCCCCAATAAACTGAATCCCTTGCACCATGCCAATTAAAATCATCACCGTTATCAACATAATCTGCATATCAAAGCGTTGATAACCATAATGAATGGCAAGACTGCCCAAACCGCCGCCACCCACTGCTCCGGCCATGGCTGAATAACCCACTAAATTAACCAACGTGTTGGTGACATTCAGTACCAACATTTTAAAAGCTTCTGGCAACATCATCTTGAATACAATTTGCGAAGGCGTGGCACCCATCACTTTGGCCACATCCCATAGTCCGCGTGGTAAGGTGATAAAACTATCGTGCGCCAAGCGTGCAAAAAACGGAACGGCGGCAATCGTAAGGGGCACCATGGCCGCCAAGGTCCCAATGCTGCTGCCCATAATGAAGCGTGTGATGGGGATGAGTGCAATCATCAATATCACAAAGGGAATGGAGCGAAAGATATTCACGGCGGTATTTAACAGGCGATATAACACGGGGCGAGGCTTAAATCCCTGAGGGGAGCTGCTAAATAAATAGACACCTAAAGGCAAGCCTAACAAAACCGCAAAGAATCCCGATCCCAATACCATCAAGCAAGTTTCAAGCGTCGCAAATTTAAGATCGTGCCACATACGCTAAGGTCTCCACACGCATGACATATTTTTGAAGAAAGCCTTGTGCCGCCTGAATATCCGCTTCGCTTCCCCACAGTTCAATCACCAGATGCCCAATAAAAGTATGTGCCACTGCTTCGATGTTGCCTTCAATGATGTTGATGGTCACATTAAATTGCCTGATCAGTTCAGTGATGACAGGCTGCTCGGCATGTTCCCCTTTAAACCAAAGTCGCATGACGGGGGCATGGTCAGGTTTGGGGGTATCACTCAAACGTGCTTTGTATTGGGCGGGTAAATGCGTCATGCCATCCGTTGTAATCAAATTGCGGGTGGCATCGGTTTTAGGATAGGTGAATAAATCGACCACATTCTGAGATTCGACAATTTTACCCTGATCAATGACCACCACATGATGACAAATGCGTTTTACCACCTGCATTTCATGCGTCACCATCACCACACTGATTTTTAAATTTTCTTGAATCGTTTTGAGCAGTTGCAAAATGGATTGGGTATTTTGGGGATCCAATGCCGAGGTGGCTTCGTCACAGAGCAATAAAGTAGGGTGCGTCGAAAGGGCACGTGCAATGGCCACCCGTTGTTTTTGTCCACCAGAAAGTTGTTCAGGGTAATGCTGTGCCTTGTCTGACAAACCCACCAACTGCAGTAATTCATGCACGCGTGTTTTAATTTCGTCAGTGGGGCGGCCTTGAATGTGCAAAGGCAACGCCACGTTTTGAAAAACCGTCTTGGTGTTTAATAAAAAGAAATGCTGAAAAACGGTGCCAATTTGGCGTCTGGCTGCTTGTAAGGCGTGGTGATCGCGATACGATACCGCCACACCATTAATGTGCAATGATCCGGCGCTGGGTGTATCCAGCAAATTTAAAATACGAACCAAAGAGCTTTTGCCTGCACCGCTTTGGCCAATGATGCCTAAGATTTGATTATTGGGGATATCAAGATTGATATTGGATAAAACAGAAGTGGTCTGTGTGGCGGTAGAAAATGTCTTAGAAATATCTTGCAGCTGGATCATGGATGTCTCGCTTTAGCTGTTTTCAGCGCTACTGAGATTTCTACTCTCTCGGATGGAACGCCTTGATTTTCTGCGATACGTTGCTCACATACGTTGATGTATGCTGCGCTACGTTTCCCGAAAATCAAGGCGTTCCATCTCGATATAGCGAAATCTCAATGGCACTGGGGAAAATCTGCGCCCAGCAAGCTGATTTCAAATCGGCGCAAAGAGGGGTAAGTGTACTTAAAATACAAGGCATTCACAATCGGGAATTTTCTCTTATTTCGCTTCGCCCCCTTGGGGGAGAAGCCGCCACATCACGTGAGGCTTTGCGAGCATAGAGGTGGGCGGATGAGGGGGGCTGAAACCTTCCAGCTGCTTTTCTTATTCACATTTTATGTGAACACACATGTGGATAACTTAAGGATAAAATGTGAGAACGGCACTGTGATAAGCTTTCTTTCAGATTGATTCATTTTTGAACATCTCGCTCTAAATCATTCAACACACACCAAGGCCCATCATGCTTGATGCAAAACTCAAACACGCTTTAAACGACCTCAAACAATCTCATCGCATCCGCACGCGTACCGCCCATAACGGTGCCCACGGCCAAAAAATCAGCCTAAATGGCAAAAACCACATTAACTTTTGTAGCAACGACTATTTGGGCCTGTCTCAACATCCTGCAGTGCAAGCCGCCTTTATTGAGGGATGCAAACAGTATGGCGTGGGTGCCACCGCCTCACCTTTGATTGTGGGGTACACAGCAGCACATGAAGCGCTTGAAAATGAATTGGCGCACTTCTTTAATCGACCCCGTGCCCTGTTGTTCAACTCCGGATACACCGCCAATTTAAGCGTATTGTCTGCCTTGCCACAAAAAGACGACACCTTGTTTTTGGATAAACTCAGCCATGCCTCTTTGGTAGAAGGGGCCAAACACTCAGGCAATTCTTTTCGCCGTTACCCGCATGCGAATATGCCGATCCTTTCCAATTGGTTAGAGGCCACCCCAAAAGGGGCCGGCGTTATCATCACAGATGGGATATTCAGCATGGATGGGGATGTCGCACCGTATGCAGCACTCGCAGCACTGCGGGCACAGCATCACGCTGCATTGGTGGTGGATGATGCACATGGCATGGGGGTGATGGGTAACGGGCAAGGATCGGTTTACGAAGCTGGAATCAACGATAGCGTCGATGTGCTGGTTGGCACGTGCGGAAAAGCACTGGGCACCATGGGGGCATATGTATTGGGCAGCGAGGCAGTCATCGAAACACTGATTAACCTATCAAAGCCCTATATTTACAGCACCATGCAAGCGCCCGCTTTGGCAGTGGCCACACGCGCGAGTCTAAAAGTGTTGCAAGAGGAATCATGGCGCAGAACGCACTTACATGAATTGATTCAATACTATCGTACTGTGGCATCGCAAACACAGGTGGCCGTTTTACCTTCTCACACACCCATTCAAGGCATATTGGTTCATGACAATGCAAAAGCCTTGGCCTTATCAGAAGCGCTTAAAAACGAGGGCATTTTGGCTTTGGCCATTCGCCCGCCCACAGTCCCAGAAAATACCGCACGTCTTCGCATTACGCTGACTGCTTTGCACCAAAAACAAGATATTGATGCGTTATTTGATTGTCTTTTAAAGCATCAGTAACGGTTCATCTAAAGGCGTCAACTTAAAAAAAACTGAGCGCATAGACCGTGTCGATTTTCTGCTTTCGTTATGCGAAGCACCGTCGCCCCGGAAAATGTCTGCAAGCGATAGGTAAAAAGAAAACAGATCTGAACAGACATTTATCCGGGGTCCAGATTCAAAAATGGGCTAATGGAAAGCTTCGTCAGTTAAACCGAAAAATCTGGACCCCGTATAAATAGCTGCCTCACCACGGGTGATCTCTAATGATTATATTGCAGCTATTTTACGGGGCGACGCCTCTCCGACTGTCGATAGGGCCTTCAGTTAACGCCGTTGAGGGTTCATCCAATGGATAAGCTTAAATGCGAATTAAGTGCGAGATGAGCGTTTTTTCAAAATAGATTGCTTGCCTTTTGCTTCCCCCCTGGCAAAGGCGGAAGGTTGTGAGCAGGCGATTAAACCAACGGCTCTTCTGAAACCCCAGCTTCTTCTAATAACAATATTTCATCTTCCTGATGCGCCACAGCCAAATTCACTTGTTCAATCTTGGTGAATTTATGGCTAATCTTTTTCGCCGTGGTATGGACTTGCTCTACATCGGTATGCGCCGCATCAATATGTCGCGCCAAATTGTCCATACGTTTTTCAAAACGCGAAAATTCCTGCGCCAGTTGACGTAAATGCGCTTGAATCACATGCACCTGCTGACGTGTCGCCGCATCTTTTAAAACTGCTTGTGTGGTGGTCAGAATCGCCATCATGGTGGTGGGGGAGGCCATCCACACATGTAAACGCTGTGCTTCTTCTACCACATCAGGGAAGTGCGCATGAATTTCGGCAAACACCGCTTCAGCCGGGATAAACATGATGGCCCCATCACCGGTTTCACCTGCAATAATATATTTGCTGGCAATATCTTGAATGTGTTTGCGAATATCTTGCCTGAATTGCGCGCGTGCCACTTTGCGTTCTGGATCGGCCACAGACAAATCGGTAAAGGTTAAAAAACGCTCCAGGGGGAATTTGGCATCAATCACAATGTTGCCTGTGGGCTCAGGCAGCAATAAAACACAATCTGCCCGTGTGCCATTGCTCAAGGTTTTCTGGAATTCATAATGTTGCTCTGGCATCACATTCTTGATGAGTGAATTGAGTTGAATTTCGCCAAATGCGCCGCGTGAACGCTTGTCAGACAAAATTTCTTGCAAACTCACCACGTTAGAAGAAAGCTCCGTGATCCGTTTTTGGGCTTCGTCAATAATGGCCAGCCGACTTAGGATGCTCACAAAGGTTTCAGATGTTTTTTCAAAACCCTTATCTAAACGCTGTTCAACCTGGCCACTGATGGTCAGCAAACGTTCGTCTAAGGTATGCCCCAAGCGATCCATGCGTTGCCCCAACTCCGTGCCATGACGCAATAAGGCTTCGCCCACCAATTGGCGCAGATCATTCATGCCTTGACGGATGAGATCTTGCAGCTGTGTCAACGCCAACACTTGTTTTGTATTGAGATTTTCTTGCATGACAGAAAAACGAGATTGAGAATCTTCTCGTAATTTTGTAAAGGATTGCAGAATGGATTCTTTTAATTGAGCCATGGCATCATTTTGCAGATGCTGGTTTTGAATCTGCGCATGATAAAGCCGTTCACGTTGTTGATTGAGTTCTTGTCGTAACGTATCTTCGGTTTTGTCTAAACCATCGCGCGCCAAAAGACTCAGTTTTTCAATTCTGGCAACCCACTGTTCGTTGGTATTGTGTAATGCGGCCAAGAACAGCGCTTCGCTTTTTTTCAGGCGGTATTTTAAATAAGCGGTTAAAAAAATCGTGCCGAAAAGGGTGCCTACCACAAGCCAAAATAATAATGTGTCCGGCACAACCGACTCCTGTGTTTATTGGTAACCGTTCAGGCTCTCTAGTCTCGACAAGCGAAGAACCGTTGCCCTGGATAAATAGCTGCCCAACAATCACCGATCTCTCACCATTTTATTGCAGCTATTTTCTGGGGTGACGCCTCTTTGCTTGTCAACAGCGCCTTCAGTTGATGCCATTGGTTGAACGCTTACGTTTATTGCCTTGTAGGATGGGCGAATATGCTTCGCACGTCACCCCATCACAAGGGCAGCAATTCTATCAACTCCCCACGGCTTCCACACCTACTTCTTTCAAAGCATGCTTCAAATGCTTCATTGCTTCAGATTGAATCTGCCGAACCCGTTCGCGTGTCAAACCAATGTCTTCACCTGTTTGATCCAAGGTGGCAGGCTCATGCCCCAACAAACCAAAACGACGAATAATCACATCCCGTTGCTTTTCGGATAATTTTTTCAAAACATCCGAAACCAATTTTTTGACTTCAATCGCTTCGCAATTTTCAGCCGGATCCGGATCTTCGTTATCAGAAAGCGTATCTAACAAAGGCTTATCAATTTCGCTTGAAACCGGACAATCCACCGAAATGGTTTTTTCATTTAAAGATAAAATGCGTTCAATATCAGATTGAGGTTTATTGAGATGTTCTGCCAACTCTTTCAAAGTGGGTTCGTGATCGAGTTTTTTGGCCAATTCACGTTTGGCACGTAAAAAACTGTTTAATTCTTTGGCCACATGAACGGGTAAACGAATCGTGTTGGCTTGATTCATGATTGCGCGTTCAATGGTTTGTTGAATCCACCACGCGCCATATGTTGAAAAACGAAACCCACGTTCAGGATCAAATTTTTCAACCGCGCGCATCAAACCAATATTGCCTTCTTCAATTAAATCCAAAATGGGCATGCCACTTCGGATATAACGTCGTGCAATTTTAACGACCAATCTTAAATTGCTTTCGATCATGCGACGCCGAGAAGCTTCGCAGCCTTTCTTAGACAAGCGTGAATAATGAATTTCTTCTTCACGCGAGAGCAAAGGCGAAGCGCCAATTTGGCCTAAATAAATATCAGTGGGGTCAATCGAGGGGCGTGCCACACGAAGGGTAGGGGTGGGGGCAAGAGGTTCAGCTGAGGTAAGGAGTGGGATCACTACCCCGGCAGCCCAATCCTCTTCATTCGAGGCGGGCAAACTGTCCGCCAGTACGGGCTCTTCAGCAAGAGATTCTTCCTCTTCTTCATCTTCTGCCTGTACTTCTTCTATCTCTTCATCACGATAAGCTAAATCGTTTAAAGCATCCGCATCATTCCATTCATCGAACATAAAATCGCCTCCGGCCATCCATGGTAGAGCAAGGCGTATTCTGATCACAACACGACTTTTAAAGCATCAGCCAGTTTGTGAGACATTCGCCCGATGAGGCTTGCGATTTTGCTGAAACTACTTTTTGATTGATCCTTTTTCCAGATCCCAAACCCCCAACAAGGTGTGTTTGATATCTGTGATCACTATTTGGGATTGAACATGATGAAAAAACAAACCCCCTTCGGCATCTTTTTCTAAGCTGCGCACAAAGGCATTGTATTCACGACCATTTTTCATTTTGATAGACCTCTTACTCGGGGCTGTTGCCAATTCTACTCTCTCGGCTGAAACGCCTCGATTTTCTGCGATACGTTGCTCAGATACGTTGATGTATGCTGCGCTACGTTTCTCGAAAATCAAGTCGTTTCATCTCGATATAGCGAATTGTCAACAGCCCCTACTTATTGTTGACTGCACTGATCCTTTTCTTTCGCTTCGCCCCCTTGGGGGAGAAGCCGCCACGTCACACGGGCTTTGCGTGTAGACGTGGGCGGATGAGGGGGACGCAACGGCCATCGACCTCTTATTTCTAGTATACAAACCCCAAAACGCTTCAAAGCTTTATTTTGTGCGTTATGTTGGGTTTTGCTTCCGGAGGGGCAGAAAATAGGGCTTTTTTCTTTTGCTTGTGATGTAACAAGCTCATGGCGGCGTGCAATTTAGGGAGGGTAAGCGGTTTTGAGACAAAATTCACAGCACCTGATTGATAAGACAGGCGAATATGCTCGGGATTTTGGGTATGGGTCAAGGCCATCATGGGCACGGGCATGGCTTTGTTTTCTAATACTTTGGCAATCGATTTACAGACTTCAAATCCATCTTGTTCGGGATAAAAAAGTTCACAAAAAAGAACATCAAACGGTTTGGTTTCTAATTGCATTAAGGCGGCAGCAGCGGTTTGTACAATGACGACCTCATGACCTTCGGCTTCAATACGTTGCGCATTATCGCGTGCTGCGTCTGAATTGGGATCGAGGATCATAACGCGAAATTTTGCATCGTGATTCATAGATGAAAAATGTGACAACATTTTGTCTCCTAACGCGACCTCGTCAATCCAAAGTATCTTTCGCTTCGCCCCCTTGTGGGGGGAGAAGCCGCCACGTCACGCGGGCTTTGCGCGTAGACGTGGACGGATGAGGGGGACTTCATAAAAATGCCTTACTTTTCCACCACCGCCTTCAAACGCTGCAACTGATCGGGCGACAACCTATTTGCATATTTTTCTGTCTCAATCACAAATTTACCAATCGGTTTATAACGCGTGGCAATTTTGGTGATCCCAACCGGATCCAGTTTATCGGTAAATTTTTCTTCAGCAAAAATAAGCTTGGCACATTCAGGAGAGGATTCCCCAATCCAAGCCAAACACCAGGGTTCTAATTTTTCATATAAGGCGGCATGACTTAAAATAATTTTAGCGGCTTCTAGCGAAGCGGCCCCTAAACGTGCCAAATCAAAGGCATCCAGCATGGGGCATAAAGTAGGGTGCCCCAATACATATAAGGTTAAGGCTTCATTGGATTCGGCAATACGCGCCAAATATTCTGGGCAAATACGATTGCAAAAAAGGGGGTTATTCAAAATATATTTGGCTGCTTCGGGATTGGCTTCAGACAGGCGGGCTAAATCTTCGGCATGTAAAAGAAAAGGTTGATTCGCATCATTGTAGTTTTGATTTAATTGCCTGAGCCACTCACCGGCTTTTAGATAATCGGCTTTGGGAATACCGGCGGATTTTGCATCTAAGCAGGCCAATAAATAACGTTCATTGTCATGCTTATGTTGGCCATCATTTTGTAGCGTGCTGCCGACTGCTTCGCGTACTTGCTTAAATTTTTCGTCTTTTATACGCGCTTCACGTGCTTCTAAGGCGTCTTTTAAAATTGGTAACATACGTATCATCCATCCCGCAAAGACTCGACATTTTATACAATTTCTTCGTATGTCTGCGTAGGATGGGTAAGCACGTACTCGTGCGTAACCCATGCTGCATGATGATGGGTTACGCGAAGACGCTTACCCATCCTACGAAGCGTTTACTCACATTCAGTCTTGTAGGGTGGGTTAGCGCTTCTTAGCGCGTCACCCACCATAGCGAATCACATCTGACATTGCTTGTTGGGTGACGCAAAGCTTTACCCACCTTACAAGAGATCCGATCTTAAAAAAAAAGGGCGCCAAAGCGCCCTTCTTCCGAAACGATTAGAATTACTTCGTTTCAACAGCGGGCGCAGCAGGAGCACCTGCTGTTTCAGCTGCTTTCTTTTCTAAAGCTTCTTTGTGATCCAAATGCTTCATCATTTTTTTGTGAGCCGCTTTGAACTTTAAGCGTTCTTCACGTGTCATTTCTTTCCATTTTTGATGACGCTCTTCCCACTTTGCTTTTTCTTCTGCGGAGAGTTTTTCCCACTTTTCTTCCCACTTTTTGTGTTCTTCAGCGGTGATGTGGTGATGTTTAACGTGATGATGTTTCACATGGTGACGTGTGGCAGGGGTCACTGTACCCGTTTGGCCAGCAGCCGTTTCTTTGGCTTCTTCTGCTTTAATAGCAGCAGGGCTGGTGTCTTGTGGGGTGGGCATATGATCATCTTCCATTGCCATACCGATACCTGACCAGCACATCATGGCAAGACCTGCCACGGCTAATTTTTGAAATTTCATGAGTTGCTCCTTTGCGCAAAGGTTAAAAAATGCAAAAACATTAATGTTGTTAGCTCGAACTATGTCGGTTGCAAAGCTTAGAACTTGAGAAGCGTTCTGTGCTCGCCAATACAGTGTAGATCAATCGTAAGAGAGCTGGGTAGGTAAAGCAAAAGATTTTAGTGAGGGATCAGGCGTTGATTTTCTTTCGCTCCTCTCAAGAGGTCGAAGTGAAAGAGGTGGCCACGTTGGCGCACTTCTCCCGCTTGCGGGAGAAGTCGCCACGTCACACGGGCTTTGCGTGTAGACGTGGGCGGATGAGGGTGAGTGAAATGAGAATTAAGTGCATCGCTTAGCCGACATAGATTTACTTGCTGAGTACCGCTTGCCTTTCACTTCCCCCTGGTAACGGGGGCGCCTGTCAGGTTCGGCGCCTTGGCCGACCTAGACAGGCGGGGGGTTGTTTACAAAAGTGACAATGAACAAAAGTATTTGGTTATGTACGCTTTGGGTCAATTGGCCTGAATAAAGGGTGTATCGTTCTCTTTCCTTTGCTCTTAATTCGGATTCAAGGGGTTTAAGGTGTAGGAGACGTCGACCTAGAGCCGCAATCAAAGCGTTCGGCTGTCTTGTATGGGTCTTCTTCCCCATTTGTTAGCTGATTGGAATGTACAGAAATGGGGCCAGCAAGCCCAGGATCAATGTAACCTTCCGGTATAGGGGGGGCTGTTCCTGCTTGTGTTGTGTTTCTTTTTACGTTCATCCCATTTCCTAAAAAGAACGCGGCCACAGAAATAAACGGTGAAAAACTTTTCCACCCAGCATCACTGCGTTTTTGCTCATCCGTTTTGCCCACGTCTTTTTCGGCTTCAATATGCTTTAATTTATCTTCTTGTAAGGCACGAATAATGGTTTCTTTACGCCAAGTCACCAGATCGGGATCCCTATGAATCCTTCTGTAGATCAGCTCTCTTGCACTGGGTGTCTTACTGTTCGCTTCATATTGATTTTGCCACCCTTCACGCCATGCCGTGATACGCTGTCCGAGTGTGGATTTATTATTCCATTCAGTTGAATATTTTGTTCCAAACTCATTTGTTGCGTTGTGAATCGCTTCTTTTGAAAGGGTAAAGCTGGTTTTTAAACGGGCTAACTTTACGCTTATTTTTTCTTGCAATGCTTTTTCTGATAACTCCTTGTAATCTTTATTTTCCTCTTCTGCTTTTAGAGAAATTCCTTTCTTTTCATCATCGGTCAGGTGGATTTCAAGCTGACTGCGTAACGCTTCAAATGCTTTCGCTTTCTCGGGGTCGTTATTTTCAGCCACTTTATTAAACGCGGTTTCTGTTTTTTCAGTAAAATACTGCTCAGCAAAACTTTCAGGCGCCACATCCAACGCATCCTTTAAAAGTGCTGTGATATTACTGACATCCATTTCATCAATTTTTCTTTCATGCGACTTTTCAAAACAGAAGGTGCGATTTTGGAAGGTTTGATTCGCCGCATCTAATACCGCCGCCATGATCCCAAATCCCAATGCCACGCCGGCAGCAGGATTGGCGCCTGTTACGGTAAACAAGGTGGCAAAACAGGTGGCCGTTAAAATACTGAGCCCCACGGCGCGTCCCATTAAGATGATGATTTTGCTGATTTGAATATAGGCTTGTAGGGCATGAGGATGCTTTTGGCATAAATGCAATTCTTTGGCTTCCATCCAATCTAGCAATCCCGTTTTTTCTAATTTCTCTTCTAGATGGTTCTTGCGTGCTTCTACCACAGATGCGGTATGGCTTTTGTCATCGCCTCCCACCACCATGGCCTTTATTCTTTGCCACGCAAACGCTAAAAATTCTTTGTTCGTTAACAATTTAAAATTGTTTGCGATTCTGTCTGCAAATTTCACATACGTGGTGGCTTTAAAATAGTCATTCGCTGAATTAAAGGCCGCAAAAAATTGCGTCACCAAGGCAGGTAAAATGGAAGCAAACATAAGGGTTGTGGCGACCACAGTCGGTAAAAATTCGACGGGTAAACGCGAAAAACTGGTGATGTTGATTGAAGCGGTAATGGCGCCGGCAAACAAAGCAAAAACCAAGGCCAAACCGGTGGCACGACTTTTGGGGGCCACAAAGAGGGCCGGGGCCACCGCTATCATGCCTGAAATAATAAAATTTAAGGTGGTGCCTAAGCCAGGAATAAGGAGATCAAGTAAAATTGAAACACCATAGCCAATGGCCGGCGCGACAATGAGTAAGCCCAAAGCGCTTTTCCAATTCGTGGGTAAAAACCCTTTTATTTTGCTTTTGAATTTGTCCCAATAATTTTCTTTTGGCGCATCGGCTGCAATATAAAAAGGCGCAAAGGTTTCTTCAGTTAGGCTGCAATTAAAAGACAAAGACATTAAAAAAATGGGCAGGGCTGCGATCCCAAAACCCAGCAAAATCGGCCAACCAAACTGCGCTTGCATAAAGGTGCCGAAGCCTGATCCTGATAACGCCATTAAGCCAGCGGCATTTAACACCAAGCACAAGAATAAAAAGCCATTCCAGAGCATGCCGGTATAATTGAATTTGCCACCAAAGGCATCGATTTCGTCGCTCCATGCTTGATCAAACGCAATCCGTTTTGCGTTTACCTGCGCTTCTGATTGATTCCATAAAGAGAGTGTGAGTTGCAGTTGTGCTGTCTTAAAAGCGAACCAACGCCACTGGCGCCATATAAACGCCCGAGATTTGGTAGAAAATTCCACCATGGCTTTGCCGTCCATGACGGCTTCTAACATGATTGAAAGGCCGCCACTTACGATGGCTAAGCTGAGTTGCGCTGCAAGAGACCAACCGGAAGGGAAGGCAGTGATAAACAATAAACTGAAAATAACGGCGGCCAGTACACCGCCCATGCCGATACCAAACCAGCGATCCCAGGCGTTTTCTTCAAGTTCTAACTTACTTGTTTTTTTAGGGAGTAATGAGGATAAAGATGGGGAAGAAGGGGGTAAAGGCACTTTTTCTTCTTCTTCGTGGCTATCTAGCACTGTTGAGTCGGTGGGGATGTCGCTATCTGCCATTTTGAACGCCTAAGAAAAAAGCCATTGAAATTCTGGCCATTATACAATTAAGTTGAATGGCTGACAATAGGAAAATCACTCAGCACTGGAAACCACCCTCATCAAACCGGGAATTTGATGAGGGTGCACCCTAGGCAAATGTGCCTACTTTCCAAGCTTAGGGTTAGTGGCATTGCCATCTGGATTAGCACCAGCGCCATACTCCTCAGCAGTGCCATTAGTAGCAGTGCCATTTTGTGTTGCGTCAAAGGCAGCTGTCAGAGCAGAGCCAGTTAGACTAACCACATTCGCCGCATGTGCTTCTGGGTCATCCATTGACAAATCCGTTGACGGAACAGGCTCATAGCCCTTTTTCCCATAGTATTTATCCCTACACCAGGAACCAAAGTTTTGGCACATTGTGCTAGGGTTCTTAACGCCCCAAGCAAATGCTGCTAGACCGCTTTCAAAAGTGCGATCGCCGCGTGTATCGAAGTTATACAGTACGAAGTTGGCCACCCCGAAGGTGATCATCAACGTAACGGTTAAAGCCACAGCGATAGCCGATCCAGCTGGGCCCCCAATAGGAAAGCCCAATAGCGCTGCAGACGCGCTGGCAGTTAAGACAGCGGGTAATAAAGATAAAGATTGCGCGAGCCCTTTATCAGCCGTGATCCATTGCCCTGCATAGGCAAAAAACTCACGCACACTGGGGCCATTTCCGATTCGAAGACCCAATATCTTCTCACTGGCCCAATCACTGGCTTCATCAAAGAATATTTTGGTTTTGCCCTGATCTGGGGTCACTGTGCAAAGCGAGTTACTATCCCCACCTAATGTATAGGTGCCTGCTTTCGCATCTAATAACTGAATGGCGTCGGGCTTAAAGCCATCATCCATACTGCCTTTCAGCGCCAAATATTGGGTGACGAGAACACAACTTGAAACAAAGGCAAACACGGCCAAACCGGCCCCATAGGCCATATCTAAACTGAGCACAGCGCTGATGGGGCTGCCTAAACTTGCAATGGTCACAAAAGCCAGGGCGCCACCCAGTACCATGGCAAGTATGGCGCCAGCTGTGATTTTCGTGGCTTTCCACTTGTTATTCATCAACCAATTAAAACCATCACCGATGCTGGCGAGGCCATTGCCCATCCAGGTAAAGACAGACATGTTTGCGTAGACTGTAGCTGCTTTTTCAATCTCGGGCGTGGCCCATTCAATACCCCCCTTTTGGCTCATTCTGACTTCGCCATAAGGTGCTTCGGGCAACATGCTGATAGCGCGACGTAGATTAAACACAAGAGACGCAATAGACATGACGATGCCAGCGAGGATAGCAAAAGGTAAGGTGGCTGGGGTGCCCCCTAAAATCTTGTTAATGGACCGGGTCACAAACAAAAATGAGCCAAATGCATTGGTCCCCATGATCCCAACCAGCAGGAAGGGGGCGGTGGCCACACGGGTCAACCACTTAAACCAAGGCTCTTTGAATTTTTGCTTTAATACCTGACGTTCCACCAAAGTATTCGTATCAGCATCAAACGCTGCAACGGTTTCAAATTTTAAATCTTCCTTTGCAAGCTGCTGCTGCAAATATTCATCGTAATTACGAGGTAAAAAATACGAAAGAGCGGCATCGACCAACGAGGGCAGACCGATGGCGCAGCAAAATACTTCTATCCCGACGGCCCAGACGCCAAGGCCTAAGACATAAGAAGTCTTAAACCAGGCTTCAGCCATAAACGGCGCACTGGCAACAGTGCTCGCGGGGGGATTGAAGATGTCAGCCATGAATGAGGCTGCATAGATAAAGCCGGCTATGGCGCCAAATACTCCAAAGAAAACAAACAAGACATTACGGAAGCGGGCATTGCTTTCAAAGTAAGCTTCTAAACCTTCTTCTTTTGTCTTGAAACCAAAGAAAGCGAAGGCTTGACGAGTAAGGGCATAGATTCCATAGGGTATGCTTCGCGCAATGCTTTTTTCCAAAACGGCATTCAACACAGCTTGTTTTTGCTTGATGGCTGCGTCAACCGCGTCCTGCGTCAGGTGCTTTTTGACGTTTTGAGCAATGCGGTGCACTTCTATTTCTGTTGAAAGGGTTTCTTGGCTTGTTAAGAGCGGCGCATTGTCTGCTAAGCAGCGTTTTTGATCTGTTAAGCATTGTGCTTTTTCTTGAATGCGCACTTTATATTCAGCGAACGCTATAGGGTTCAACCATTTAACTTTATGGAACCACTTTACTTCGTTTAATGCTTTCTCTTTTTTAGCGAGCTCAGCCTCAATGGTGCTTAGCTTTTCCTTAACGTCAGTTAACGCTTTCTCAACCTGAGCGAGTTTCGTTGCGTTTTCATTAAAGTGGTCAACATTATGAAATAGCGTTGAATAGTGCTCTTTTTTTCTTATTTCTGCTGGTGTCAACGCCTCTGCATCTTTAGCTGTAAGGGTTTTCAGCGTCTTTTGCATGTCTCTAAAAGCTTTGAAGCCTTTGGTTTCTGCATGCCAGCGTGCAGTCTCCTCTGAATGCTTTTTAACTGCATCTACGTATTCTTTAGACGTAATAGCCTTTTGATATTCTGCAAATGCTGCTGAATACTCAGGGTGATCCGCATCCATCTTAGGCGGCGTAGGGGCTTTCAATTGAGCAGGCTCTTGACGCTCGTAGTACTTAACCAAGGCATTAAAGCGTGCGTCCACTTCGTTTTTATCGAAGTCTCTGTAAGCAAAGGATTTAAAGTCGCCGAGCTTGATGCCGTTTACCGATTCAGGATTAATGCCATTCAATGCGGCAGTGATAATGCCCCCATCAGCGGGTACTTTTGGTAACGACATCTGAACTCCTTCGTTTCTTGTATATTACAGTTAGCCAACAGAAGAATTTAATCTGTCACTCACCAAAATGCACTTATTTTTTGACGCTATCATGCGCCTAAGTTTTATAGGATGGGTTCTGATAAATCTTCAGAAATAATTTAAAAAAAGCAAAGGAAAACAGAAGGATACAGTAGGCTCTATTGGTTGTTTTCTATTGCATGTTGCCTGCGGCGCCCCCGGCCCTTCGCACGCTCAGGGCCGGGGGGCGAAGTCAGGCGTGCCGTAAAAAGGCAATGCCTGACAATCTTACACGTTACAAGAAGGAGCGCTGCTTCCAGAAGGCGCTGCCGGTTCCGGTTTGCTTGGGTTAACGCCGGCGCCAGATTCAGCGCCATTTACCTGGTTTGCATTAAAGGCTGCAGTCGAAGTATTAGATGGGCCGCCAAGGTTCTCAGGCAAACCCGTATCCGCTGAAGCGACCGATCCGTTATCCGAACCGTTATCTGATACAGGTGTGTAACCCTTCATTCTATGGTATAGCCCCATGCACCACGCACCAAAGTCTTGGCCCATTTTGACTGGGTGTGTCATACCCCACACAAAGGAGGCTAAGGCTTTTTCAAAGGTACGCTCGCCGCGTGTATCGAAGTTATACAACACAAAGTTGGCCACACCGAAGGTGATCATCAGGGTAAGGGTCAAGCCTACCGCTATGGCCGCGCCAAATGGGCCACCGATACCAAAACCCAGCAATGATGAAGACACACTGGCAGTTAACAAGGGAGCCAGTAAAGATAAAGCCTGGGCAAAACCCTTATTGAGCGTGAACCATTGGCCAGTTTTGGCAAAAAATTCACTGATGCTCCACAAATTTCCAATACGAAACTCTCCTGCCTTGCTGAAGAAATCGGCAGCTCTATCAAAGAATATCTTCTCTTTAGCGTCATGCTTCGTCACGTTGCAAAGCGTAATATCTGCGCCTAACGTATAAGTGCCTTTTTTATTATCAAATAAGTCGATGGCATCAGGCGCCACAATCCCGTTATCCAAACTGCCTTTCAGTGCCAGGTATTGTGTGACTGCAATACAACCAGAAATATACCCAAAAAGAGCCAAACCAGCCCCATAAGCCATATTTAAACTGAACACATCGCTGATAACGCTGCCTAAGCCCGCAATCGTCACAAAGGCAAGTGAGCCACCCAGTACCAAGGCAAGTATGGCGCCAGCTGTGATTTTCGTGGCTTTCCACTTGTTATTCATCAACCAGCTAAAACCCGCGCCAATGCTGGCGAGGCCATTGCCCATCCAGGTAAAGACAGACATGTTTTCGTAGGCTTCTGCTGCTTTTTGAATATCATCATTGGCCCATGCAATGCCAGAGTCAGTTATTTTAACTTCACCATAAGGTGCTTGTGGCAACATGCTGATAGCGCGGCGCAAGTTAAAGACCAAAGACGCGACAAACATGATGGCACCAAAGGGCATGGCGAGAGGCAAGGTTACCACTGTGCCACCGAACATCTTGTTAAAGGAATTGGTCACAAACAAGAATGTCCCAAACGCGTTGGTCGACATGATCCCAACCAGCATGAAGGGAGCGGTGGCCACACGGGTCAACCACTTAAACCAGGGTTCTTTGAACTGCTGTTTCAGTACTTGACGTTCCACCAAGGCCTTCGCATCAGCATCAAACTCTGCAACGGTTTCGAATTTTAAACCTTCTTTTGCAAGCGCTTGTTGCAAATATTCATCGTAATTACGAGGTAAAAAATTCGAAAGGGCGGCATCGATCAACAAAGGCAGACCGATTGCGCAGCAGAACACTTCAATTGCGATGGCATAAACGCCAAATACACCGAGGTAAGAAGCCTTAAACCAAGCTTCAGCCATAAACGGCGCACTGGCAATGGTGTCTACGCCGGGGTTCATAATGCCGGTCATAAACGAAAAGGCATAAATCACGCCAGCGATGCCGCCAAATATTCCGAAGAAAACAAACAAGGCATTACGGAGGCGGGCATTGCTTTTAAAGCTGGATGCCAATGCTTCTTCTGCTTTATTGTTGTCGAGGCCTTGTGCGAGCAGTATTGCATTTAAAACAGCTTGTTTTTGATTGATAGCCGCATTAACTGCATCATTATTTACGTTCGCTTTGATATTTTGTGCAATGTGAAGTACTTCTATTTCTGTTGAAAGCGTTTCCTTTTCTGCTAAGCGCGACGCATTGTCTGCTAAGCAGCGTTTTTGATCTGTTAAGCATTGTGCTTTTTCTTGAATGCGCACTTTATATTCAGCGAACGCTATAGGGTTCAACCATTTAACTTTATGGAACCACTTTACTTCGTTTAATGCTTTCTCTTTTTTAGCGAGCTCAGCCTCAATGGTGCTTAGCTTTTCCTTAACGTCAGTTAACGCTTTCTCAACCTGAGCGAGTTTCGTTGCGTTTTCATTAAAGTGGTCAACATTATGAAATAGCGTTGAATAGTGCTCTTTTTTTCTTATTTCTGCTGGTGTCAACGCCTCTGCATCTTTAGCTGTAAGGGTTTTCAGCGTCTTTTGCATGTCTCTAAAAGCTTTGAAGCCTTTGGTTTCTGCATGCCAGCGTGCAGTCTCCTCTGAATGCTTTTTAACTGCATCTACGTATTCTTTAGACGTAATAGCCTTTTGATATTCTGCAAATGCTGCTGAATACTCAGGGTGATCCGCATCCATCGTGGGCGCGGTAAGGGCTTTGAATGCAGCAGGCTCTGGCCGCTCATAGTGAGCAAAAAGGGCATTAAGACGTGCATCCGCTACCTTTTTATCGAAGTCTCTGTGAGCAAAGGATTTTAAGGCGTCGGGTTTGGTGGTTACCGGTGTAGCATTCAGCCCTTCCAATGCGGCAGTGATAATGGGGCTTGTTTTAGGTAACGACATCTTAACTCCTTCGTTTCTTGTATATACTTTGATAAAGCTAGCAAACTGAAACTTTTAACGTGTCAGTCAGCAAAATGCACTCATTTTTTGACGCTATCATGCACCTAGGTCAGATGCAAACATAAATTGATTATTAAAACCCACCCGATCGCAAAGTTGCCCGCTCCCTAGAACACAGGGGGCGCGGGTATTCCGACAAAATATACTTAATTCACTAACTTAATAATACTTTTGTTTGTTAGGCGGTGGGCGCCATTTTTGAGCTAATCTCAATGTTTAAAGTATCTGTGCGGATACAGTCTTTTGCATCGTCCTTTTTATCAGGACCGCCACTGAGTAAAAGTGGTGCCCGATCGTCAACCGTATCTTCCTCAACGTTCGTATCTTCCTCAACGTTTTTAGAAACTAAAATTTGAATTGCACCACTGCCCACCGATCTTTGGCTCGCTACCTCTTTAATCATGCGGCTGCCATAACGTGTCAACACACTATTATCAAATCGCTTTCCAATTCCATGGAGTGTGGTCCCGATGGCTTGAAAAAATTGACGGCCTACATGGGTGAGCTTTTTGTGCCCATGGGCATCAGGCCAGTACAAAATCAGGTTGGCCAGCGTGAACACGACGGCGATGGTGAATAAAACGGCACCGGGGGGTGTCCAGCCAAATAACACGCCTGGCACGCCCAGAAAGAGCAAAGGCAAACCCACCGTAATAAATTGTTGGGATATTTTGCCTAAGAGACCAAGTTTGGCCAATGTGGGGGCAATGCTGTCTATCTTGTCGCGTACCCAATCAAAGGAAAAGGGAAGGGTTTCACCCACATGAACTTGAGTATCAGGATTGAGGCATAATTGTTGCGCGTTTTTATTATCGGGGTGTGTTTTCCATAACGTTTCTTCTTCTTGTGCGGCTTGCTTCAAGCTGCCCAAAATAACCATACATTGGGTGGGCAATACGGCGGCGACCATGGTAATAAAAAACACGCTCATGCTGATGGCAGGCGCGAATTCTGTATTAAAGAGATGATTCAGGGTGTCTGGAAAATGCATCATCTTGATAGACATCAAAGCGGTGCCGCAGATAAGGGCCAAAAACAGGCAAACGAGGCTCCAGGTAAATAGACCCGGATTATTTTTAATCCACGCTTTACCCAATTGCAGGGTGCGTTTAAAAGAAGAGGGATTTGAGGGTGCTTCCCCAGCTTCTACTTGAATGTCGTGCCATGCCTTTTGATGCCAGGCACTGGCGATAATGAATGACCTATCATCCGTCAGGATGGGAATGCCGTGTTTATTGCGTTTAAGATGCAAGCGCCCCTTGGCTTCTAACTCCCCTAAGGCCTTATTCACAGTGGTTATTTTATCAAAAGGAAATTCTTGTAATCGAGATTCCAAAGCAAATGCTTTTAAACTTTCCAGACTCAATTTTCCGTTCAATGATTCTTGAATAAATGCTTCCCCAGAAATAATGCGATGGTATTGTCGGCTACCGGCCAATTTTTTTATTTTTGGAAAATTAAAGAGGTTGGATGCCAGAAACATCACGCAGGCGATAGGCAAAGCGCCAGGCAGGGTACCCAGAATAATGCTCCAGCCATACAGCACAAACATGGCAGTGGCAAAGGCATTTAATACCATGGGCAAAAACAAGGTGTATTTTAAAATACGGATGATTTTTTGTAATTCAGATTCGGGGGCCAGGCGTTCAAAATAGTGGTGTGCTTCTAATTCACCCGTCTTAGGATTTTTAATAAAAGCGCATTGTTGACGAATTTCACTGCCTTCGTTGGCCCGCTCTAAAATATCTTCGTAATGTTTGGGGTAGAACCAGCGAAAAGTATTCGAGGTGTGTCGGGTAAATTGTTTGTATTGGGCACGCATTTCCACACCCACTGAAACGGCGCCTGCCAATGCAATGGTGATAATGCGCCCTACATTGCTGATGACGCCTAAATCAATCAGGGCTTGTCCATCTACACCTAAAAATCCACTGATAAAACTAAAGGAATAGAAACACCCTGCGCCCAACCCAAGTACGGCCGCCACAAATTTTAAGCGGCGTCTAACCGTAAGATTCCGTTCTAAAGCATGCTGAAGTCTGTCGATGCCATCTTTCGTGCTTAAATCGTAACCCATGCCAAGAATGGCGTGATGCAAAAATAAACGTTGGCGACGAATTTCATTTTTCAGGGATTGTGTCGAAAGCGCTTCTTCTGCTTTTTTTCGCATTAAGCAGAATTCATTGTATTGGTAATGTAAGCTTTTTAATTTTTTGATATTGATACGACGATGGCTGCTATCCGGTAACGTGGCATAACGCTCTGGATCTTTTTCAAATAAATGTTTTTGAAAGGCCACAGCCAGGGCAGCGTCATTTTTTTCTTTAAATTTTTCTGCGTGTTCGCTAACAAAAGAAATTTCATCCGGCGTGCATTCGTTGGCTCTTCCAAATATGGCTAAGTATTCTGCTTGTAATTGTTCAGGGGAAAGAGGGCGATCAAACGGTTTGTTAAATACAGCGTTGATTAGGCGTGCGCTGGTGTTGTCATTGGCCGCTTCAATCTCTTTTGGGTGAGATACTGATCGGGCCAAACGTGCTTGATTTTCTTCGTCAGCATATTTTTTTAAGGCTGATTTGACATTCAGCACATATTTTTCAATCGCGGCTTGATCGAATTCATTAAAGGCTTTGTCTGCTTCAGTTAAGGTGTCATCTTTTGAATAGAGAAATGAGGGCTTGTTGAAGGCATACATTGTGCTGCTGAGCAGATGGCTGTTGTCGATAGGTGAGCAGACTGTGCTGCTATCCAAATTATGAAAATGCCCTTGCCCAGAGAGCGCTTTTTTATCTAACACCTGAATATGGGTTGCTTCTGCACGAAATTCTGAAAAGGATCGTTTAACATTTTCATCCGGCGCATGCGGGCTGCTTCGCCATCGTTTGACGACGCCTAATATGGCGAGTGCAATTCTGTTGGGCATTGGGGGCAATCAGCTGGCCAGGGAAGGGGCCCATTGTCCTAGGCTGGGCGGGATTTGTAAAGGTAGTTGGCTTGTTTTGTTTGTTTTACGTGATGTGCCACTTTGAAATGCGAATTAAGCGCTAGACGAGCGTTTTTTCAAAATAGATTGCGTGCCTTTTGCTGCACTCTGGCAAAGGGGGCCCCGCCTGTCAAACTCGGCGCTTTGGCCGAGCTTTCCTTTCAATAGCTTTGTTAGGTTGTCTGCGGAAGAGGGGGGCATCCTGTGCTTCTGCGGCCATTTTTTCGAGTATGAGGGGTATCAAGTCTGGCTCAGAAATAGGCTTAAGAGAAAAAGACGCTTGTCCAGCTTCACTCCAGGCAACTAAAAGGCTTTGGCAAGGATACTGGCTTGCTCATCTTGACTCACGGTGACCTTTTCGCGCTATCCAAGGCTAAATCAGCGTTAGCACACCTTATTTTTCAGTACTTTTTGAACCTGCGCTCCATTACACAGGTTTTCAATTTCGTTCTTAGACATCGGTGGGCTGCCTATTGCCTTAACCTCTCGAATGCTGTCTCTTAACTCCGTTGGAGAAGCCTCATCATCATGTGCTTTAACAAGATCAAACATGGCTTTCACTATCAGTGGCATCAAGTTCGGATCAGAAATATTTTCAAGGGAAAAAGAGGCTTTCCCAGCTTTTATCCATGAAACATAAAAAACTTTGGCTAGGGCTTCGGCTTGTGTATCTAGTTTTATGTGATCTGGTTTGGCGGTTAATGCGACATCAATCGCATCTTCTGCATCGTTTTTTTGAACAGTGAGTGTCGCGCTCTCTATCTCAAGGATGCCACCAGCAGGTTGAAAATAATGGTATGTGAGCAGGGTTATCGAACCATTTTGATAGAAATCGTTATTATTATGAATCCAGCAGGGGCTGTCATTATTCATTAGTGGAAACGAAGCATTTAGCGAAGTGGACAATGACGCTTCGATATCCTTTATTTTTAAGGTCGTGAAGGGCAGAGGATTGAGTTGAGAAAAAGGCTTTGAAAAAGTGGTTGGCGGCAGCTTGCTGAAAATAGCATCAGAACCCTCACTCGCTGACGAAAACGCTGGCGCTTCACGCCAGCCCGGTGTTTTTATGTCAAATTTAAACCCTTCTCCCATTTCGGCATCGTGTTGCTCAACAATCCAAGTAGGTGCTGCCACGTTAAAGTGTGCACCAGATGAGTTATGCAAAATGCCCCAAAATTTTCCATCGACTTCCTCTGCCAGCATACTCAAATTTTCTTGTGTGAAATAAGGAAGGTCATTTTTTAAAATAGGGAAAAGCAAGCCTTCTATCAGCGGAGTATAAATTGAGGCATCAGGCCAGATATTGTTCGTACCATAATATTCATAAACTTTAGGATAAAATTTCAGCCGTTCGTCTGCTTGAGCCTTTTTGTTATCACTGATGTCGACTTGCTTATTTCGGCGCAACGCAATTTCTTCATCGGCTAGTCTTTGTATTTCGTCAAGATGTTGTTTCCAGCCTGGAAACATTATTTCCATTGCGGCGTCTGCCTCTGCTTGTGACATGTATCCATTCTTCACTTGGTTATCTTTTGCCGCTTTCTCTTTTCCATACTGACTGTCAGTATCGGTAACGCTGGCTATTAAGAACGTTTGTTTCTCCGTGAGGCTTCTTGCATTTTGTGATAATGCAAATGGTTTCATCGCAACGCGACGTAAGGCTTTAGTCACGCACTCTTGACGTTCCCTAAAGGGAAGTGGTTCTAATTCTGTTGTAAAAATATGACTGTATCTATCGAATAGGGGGGGGTTGTTTTTTTGTTCAGTGGAGATTCCGAGGTTGGTCTCAAGCTCAGTTAAAATCTCGCCCATGAGTGGGCTGTCAAAAATAAACACGTGCTCTCGAGCCCAATTTGCATGATCTCGCATCAAAAAATACCCAAGCTGAATCATCACAGCGATGGCATTGTAAGTGCAATTGCCGTCACCCAGCACCTTAATAAGTGCCAATGAAGGTTTAGCGATCGATCCCGCCCCTGTCTCTGCTGCTAACGAACCACTTGACGCGCTACCTGACATAACACAATCCAAATTAAGCTATGCGGCTATATTATTCAATTAAGACACATTATCTATCTTAAGATCAATGAGAAATCGTGTATCACAACCACACACATAGCCCTCCCACCGCATTTTTGCCATAATGCGCGCCTTCTTTCTGGCGTTATCAGGTGTGTTATGTTGTCTTCTGCCATTCCGCTTTCTATTAAAGACGAAGTTCCGCCCGCGCCAAATCATGAAAAAAAGCGCCAACAACTTCAAAAAAAACTGTTGCATTACACGGGTAAGGCCATTTCTGAATATAAGATGATCGAGCCTGGCGATAGGGTAATGGTCTGTTTATCCGGGGGCAAAGATTCACACACGCTGTTGGATATTTTGCGCTTACACCAAATGCGTTCACACAATAAATTCGAAATTTTTGCGTACACACTCGATCAGTCACAACCGGGTTGGGATGATAAGCCGCTACAAGCGTATTTGAAGTCACACAATATTCCGTACGAAATTGAAACCAAAGACACGTATTCCATTGTCACAGAAAAAATTCCAGAAGGTAAAACGTATTGTTCTTTATGTTCGCGTTTGCGTCGCGGCAATATTTACCGTTATGCAGAAGAGAAAGGCTTTAATAAGGTCGCCTTGGGGCACCATCGTGACGATCTCATCACCAGTCTACTGATGTCCATTTTATACAATGGCGAAATACGATCGATGCCGCCTAAGTTATTATCGGATAACAAAAAGCATATTGTGATTCGCCCGTTATGTTATGTCCAAGAAAAAGACATTGTGGCTTATGCCAAAATAAAAGATTTCCCGATTATTCCGTGCACACTATGCGGATCACAAGAAAATTTGGCGCGCAAAAAAGTCAAAAGTTTGATTATGGATTTGGCGAAAGAAAACCCAAAAGTACCCAGCAACATGTTACATGCATTACAGAATGTCTCGCCTTCGCAATTAATGGATCGTGAGTTGTTTGATTTTGATGCGATTGGTTAGAGGGTGTCTTCATGATGCTATATCAAGGCGTTACAGCCGAGATAGGGGAATGAGGACGCGCCCTGACAAAAATTAAACTATTCTTGAATGGTGGTGGGCCACATGATGAACCGTAAGCGTTCACGTTACCTTACAAAGACCTGTCTGTGTCGGGTGGGGTGAGGCGAGAAATAGAAAAAACGGTCGCTGCGCGTAACCCATCATCATAAAGCACGATTTCCAATTAAATGGCAGAAAAAAATGCGTACAATTCTTGCGATAATAGCGCTGTTAATCACCCCAAATCTTATGGCCTTAACATTGCAAAATGACAGTGACGAAATTGATGTCGAAATGGAAGCGTATGTTAATAACCATTGCTCAAATGAAATAAATGGGGTGAACCAAAAGTTTGTCCATATCCTGGAACGAGGGGAAAGTGAGTCTATTTCCCGTTCTGATTTTTCGATGAAAACAAAAACAGCGCCATATTGTGTCACCGTGCGGGTTTATCATACTTCCGGGCGCCGTGATTACGGTTACGCCAATATATTGGAACCGAATCTGATATTGAAGGCCTGGCAATTTGATACCTGCACCATTGCCTTTGTGCCAGAACCTGGGCTGTCGCCAGAGGTGCTGCATATTGGCAGAGGGCGTATCCCTGATGGCAGCTACGAATTAACCGATTGCGAATAGGAACACGCCCTGATTTATACCGTTATCATTTAAAGGGTCTTGTAGCAATAGTCTTAAAACAATTCACCGTGAAGCTTTAATCAGACTATGAATCGAGAAGCATGGGATTTATTATCTCCCAATTTAAGTGCATCAGATTTGGGTGCAGTCGGCGTACTTACGGAACTCCCGCCAGCCATACCCGTACTACTAAAGATTTGCACCGTCGAGGCATCATTTGCAGATGGGGTATGCTCTTTTTTACTTTCTTGCTTTGGCTCTGGAACACGCACCATTTCAAGAGCGTGATTATGTTCATCAAAAGAAGGTTTGTCTTCAAATAGCGCTTTTGTATAGGGGCTGCTGTTACGAATACTGAGAGCAAAGCCAAGAGCCCCGACTACTGCAATTGCAGCAAAAGCAAGATCGGAGGCAGCAGGAGCGGCGAGGCTGCCGGGCTCAAGATAGACGCCTAAGAAAGCGGCAAAACCTGCGGCTGTTAAAATACCATGGCTAATGGCACGTGCTGTCAAAATAACCGATAGTATCACCGGGTTCATGTTACTTAGTTTCATAATCACGCCTTAAAGTGCAGACTCATTATGAGCCATTAAAATAGCTAGTTATTGTGTCGTTCAAGTATGACCAATGTCAAGTCACTTACCACCGTACTTATCTGAAAGTGTTGATAGGACAGGAGTGCGCAGAAAAGGCTTATGTCCGCCCAAAATGGAGCCAACTACCATTTTGGACGGAAATACATGCCCTAGACAGGCGGGGGTATTTGTAAGGGGGCAATACACAGACCCTCTAACAGGCATTTTGACAAACCATGAAATACCATTTGTTAGTCAACATTATGATAATGTAGAATCCTGGATTAAGTAACAAGCTATCTTTTGCCCCCGGATATCACGCCATGTCGAACCATGTTTTTTATTTTGCTTCAATTGACCTTACAAATGCTTGTGACAAATACAAGGACTTACTCCTATCCATTGCAAACGGAGAGGCGTCAAACGGGGCCAATGTTGAACCAATAAAT
>Ga0302315_10000069_pt1 | contig 124204 bp, 107 predicted proteins | sample III_Palsa_N3_1_FD_200532 | JGI IMG/M metagenome (GOLD analysis project Ga0302315, IMG submission 200532) | Peat permafrost microbial communities from Stordalen Mire near Abisko, Sweden - III_Palsa_N3_1 | ecosystem: Environmental > Terrestrial > Soil > Palsa > Peat permafrost | place: Sweden...
CCAACCACCACATTACAACTCCATAATAAACTGTCTGCATGATAAACATGTAATTTAAATTCCGGGATATTGACTGCCAGGTAATCAGAATTTAAGGATACCGGGAGCCAGCGGCTACGTTCCATATTCACCAATATTTGTTTAATTCTGCTTTTTAACGGCACATTTAGCGCGGTAATGGTTTCTTTATTCAACAAACCGTCCACTTGCAGGCCATGTCGCTCCTGGAATTGTTTGATGCCAATTATTAATTCAAGGTTATAAGATTGGTTCAGGGTATCGCCATGAAAATCCGCTAATTTATACAGACGGGTTTTTATTTGGGCGATAATTAAGGAGGTGTCGCCGGGCTTAAGCGGCTTTTTGCCGTTTACAATAGGTGGCCAATTGTCATTGATGGCCAGTACCCGGTATTTCCTTAAAAAAACCCGCAATAATTCATATTGCCGGTATACCGGCTCATCTGCAACTAATTGCTTAGCGGGCGCCTTTAAAAGACTGTCCAGGTATTGGTTATAATCAACGCTTTTTCTGGGCACATACCAACCTGAAGCGTTACTTACCGAAGAGTCCATACCTTCAAATGCCAGCATGGAAAATGCAAAGTATTGCGAGGTGAGCATCAACTCCAAAAAAATGGGTGGTTTGGTTTGACCAGGTTTAGCATTTGCTTCATCCATTAACGAATCAAGCGCTTGTTGGTAAGGTACCTGTTTATAAATACCGTCGGTTTGCAGATCAGTTATCCGCGTAGTTAAGTTACCCGCCTGCTCAATTAACAACCCCTTGTTGAACCAGGCATAGGAGTAATTTCTTTTCCGGTAAAAAGCCCTGATCTGGGCTTCATACTTCTTGATGCCGGGGTATTTACCATAAAATTTGACAACTTCGCTGCTGTCAAAAACAAGGCTGGACGGTTTAATGAAATTCCCTTTTATGGTGTTGTCCCAATCCTTATTTATAGAATCAGCCTTTGTTGCCGTTTTTAATTTCTGCCCGCAACTGCTTACTAAAAAGCCGCAAAATAAGATCGGGATTATAAATCTCAGATTTTTGTAAACCATTTTTTAAAATTCGCCTTTGGTTATAACCAAGGTCTTTATTCAGAAACATTACTTTACCTGCGCATATAAAGACAAAAAAAGGGCAAGTAAGCGATATCCCATCAGGTTAATTTTTCCGCATAATCAATCAGCAATTCATTGTTAACGTTCCAAACTCCCGGCGCATTCCAGGCCATCCGTTCTGCTTCTTCCTTTTGATAAAAAGAATGTACGGTACCGTTCAGGGTGACTTTATTGCCCGAAACATATACCTGTACCTCCTCGTTATTCATTGCCCAATTGCGTTCAATCGCGCGTTCTATGCCTGCCTTTTCTATATCATCCGCATGGTCTGTTTCAATTTTTATATTGTTTGTCAACACTTTTATGCCATCAATATTACTTGCTGACTTTTGTGCGGCTTCTTTTTGATGGTTCCATTCTAATTGCCCATCCAATGTAACATGGCCATTTTCAACTTCTACCTGTATTTTATCAAAAGGGACATCCCGGTTTAACTTTAATGCATTTAACACGGCTGTGGCAATCTCACTATCGTCTTTTTCATTATCATCATTAAATTTTACCTCAATTTTTTCAACCACAGCCCTAACACCGGCTATTTTTTTTGCGGTATCTTCAGCTTGTGATTTCTTTATGTAACTGCCGACAGTTCCTGAAAGCGTGATTACTCCATCATTCGCACCCACATCAATTTCTTCGTGTTTAAGCAAAGGCTCCCACCTGATGGCTTCGAGCACATCGCTCTGTAATTCCCGGTTAGTTTTCATTTGAACAAGCATTGTTTTAAGACGATTGACCTTGCTTTTATTCGGCTAAATCAGCGGTAAGTATTTTTTTTCTTTCCTGGTATTCTTCATTGTTAATTTCGCCGGCAGCAAGGCGCTTTTGTAAAATGTCAAGCGGCGAATCTTTTCTCCTTCGCTGGCCCGGAATATCATATGGGGTGGCAAATATCCAAAAGATCATAATCATCCAAACGAACCACCAAATGAAATTCATGCCCCCGAAGCTATTGTAATACATCATGATTTATTTATTTTAAGGTGAATTGATTATCACGTTGTAAAGTTGCCGGTATTCAGAGCATTAAACGTTACTCAATTCTTTCAATAAGTTACATCATTCACACTTTTTAAAAGGAACCCCATACCGCTTATTGAACCGGTTGCGGAGTTGACCGTGCCGAAGAAGTGATTTTTTGCAATTCATCATATACCTTTTTTCGGAAAGCTTCCCGCTCTTTGATCCATGATGTTTCTATATTTCGTAATACCACCTTTTCATTTTCATCGATTTCGATTTTTTGACATTCGGTGTGCAGGCAATTTATCGCGGTATCGAGATCGTGAAAACCACCTAAAATAATGGTGAAAGCGTCCATATCTTCATATGTGGATAAAAGGGCGTATGGAGATATACTACTGATATCCATCTCCAGATAGGGTGATATATATAGCAAGGTCTTTAAAAGTTTCCTTGCTTCGTGAAAGGATTTATCAGGAAGAAAAACCGGCGCAAGTAATTTTTCTATGGTGTCTCCTTCTGATTGGATGAATTGCTGTATTGTTTTTTGGCTAAGATGTTCCGGTAATGACGCCAACGATTTTTCTTCTTCTTTTTTGAAAGGCTTTGTCCCTTTTATATGTTTATTGAATGCTGATATATGTTGAAGAATCTGGTCGGATATCAGTTTTAAATAGGCATCAGGAGCTATCATCTGTTTCCCCTTCAATGTTTTTTGAATATGGTTATATTGCATCTGAAGCTTACGGATTGCCCCTGCTAATTGATAAGTCTTTACGATTTTTTGAGGGAGTTTGATGGGATGAGGATGGCCTTTTGCAGCATCCATTAAGTGAATGCAAGCCGCTAATTTCTTTACTTTAACTCGAAACAAACGAATGTCGTCTTCTTTGAGATGCATCCTGATGTTATCAAAAGCTGTATTTACCTTTTCAAATCTTTTTTCAATAATATGCGCTATTTCCGATTGCTTCATGTTTTTATCTTTTGAGTGTTCATTAAAATATTAAAGTCTTTACCATTACAGCAAATTCTTTAAATACCGGGCCAGTCCGTCGCCTTCCCAATCCCCCTCGTACTTTTCACCATTGATATAAAAGGTTGGCGTTCCGCTCACGCCGCTACTTAACCCGCCCTCCATATCTGCTTCAATTTTTGAGCTAAGCGCCTGGCTTTGGACATCCTGCTCAAAGCGCCCCATATCCAGGCCGATCTCTTTGGCGTAGGCGAGTAACTCTTGCCCGGTTAGGTTAGCCTGGTTTTGGTATAACAAGTCATACATTTCCCAAAACTTGTTTTGAAGTGCCGCAGCTTCCGCAGCCAACGCCGCGTCAAAGGCATCCGGGTGTATCTCTGTTAAGGGAAAGTTCCTGAAAATGAAAACTACATTTTTCCCCAACTCCCGGAGCGCTTCTTTGACCGCCAGGTAAGAATCGCCGCACGACGAACATTGGTAATCGCCATATTCCAGCAATTCTAATGGCGCGGTTTTAATTCCGAGGATATGGTCCCGTTTGGTAACGGTATTTTTTAGTTGTGTGCTCATTGCTGAATTTTATTGCCTGAAATGAGACCGGAGCATCCAGGCCATGCCCTCATGGGTTTCCATCAGGCCGGTGATATAATCGCTTGTGCCCGCATCATGATAGGTATCTGCAAAAGGGTTGATATTGCTCCTGATGAACTCAATGATGCTTTCATGATCCTCCAGCAGTTCTTTCAAAAAGCCAGGGCTGTCGTTTTTTCGGTCGCTTTGTTCTGTTAAATGGGTGAGCTCCAGCAATTGCGTTAAGGTGGCAGGGGCATAGTGCCCGATCTTCCGGATGCGTTCGGCAACGCTGTCCATCAGTTCGTCCAGTTGTTCATATTGCCCTTCAAAAAAAAGGTGCATGGCATGAAAATCCGCGCCCTCGATGTTCCAGTGCGCATTTCTTGTTTTGGTATACAAAACAAATTCATCTGCCAATAATTTGGCTAACTGGTCGGCAACAGCCTGTCTGTCCGTTTCTTTAATCCCGATATTCGTTTTCATAAGGTGATTTATTTAACAGGTTTGTCCTGTCTATGGTGCATTATTCTTCCTGTGCATTTCATCAGCACCCGGCAAAGTTGCCGGTATTCAGGCCATCAAACGTTACTCAATTCTTTCTATAAGTTACATCATTCACACTTTTAATGAAGATTCATAAAGTTGGGGAACTTTTGAGATAAGGGATATAAAGGTTTCGTGATCATAATTAATCATTTGTTTAAAACAATTTTTTAAAATATTTGTTTAATCAAAAAAGCTCTTTACGTTTGTACCAACAAGATAATTTTAGAATGGCCAAGGAAAAAGAAACAAAAGTCAAAGACCTGTCTACAGAAGAAAAAATAATAAAAGCAGCTAAAAAACTATTTACGCAAAAAGGCTTTGCAGCTACTAAAACTCGCGATATAGCAGAGGAAGCCGGTATTAACCTGGCGCTTTTGAATTACTATTTCCGCAGCAAGGAGAAGCTATTCGGGTTGGTAATGAAAGAGAATATCCACACTTTTCTCGGGGCAATGATAGAAAATATTAATAATAACCCCCGCCCGTTTGAAGAGCAACTGGATTTCATTGTAAGCAACTATATCGATATGTTGTTGGAAAACCCCAGTCTCCCATTTTTTGTGCTTAACCTCCTGCAATCTGGCGAGATGACCAATGAGTTCAATGATGACCCGTTGTTCAGAGATATCCAGCAAATGAGAAGCTCTTTTTTAAAAAATATCACAGAGGCTATGGAAAAGCAGGAAATAAAAAAAATACATCCGCTTCACATTATCGCCAATTTGATGAGCCTGATCATATTTCCCTTTATCGCCAGTTCATTGCTGATGGCAAGAGCCGGTAATATCAACAGAACGGAATTTGAGCAGTTAATGATAGAAAGAAAGAAGCTGATACCGGAATGGATTAGGGGAATGATAAAGGCGGAACAAACGGCTAAAATTAAAAAATAAATAAAATGAACTATAAATTGAACATCAAAAACAGACCGCCATTGATTATATTGTGGTGTTTTGTTTTTTTGCTATATACATGCAGTGTTTTTGCCCAGCAGGGAAATACAATCACCCTGGAGCAATGCTACCGGCTTGGCCGGGAGAACTATCCCTTATCGAGGGAAAGGGCGCTTATTGAGAAAACCAAAGGATATAATATTGATAACCTGACAAAAGGTATTTATCCGCAATTAGCAGTGAATGGGACCGGCACTTATCAATCAGACGTGACCAGCATAGCCATTCCCGGTTTTTACAAAACTGTGATACCAAAAGACCAGTATAATTTACATGGCGAAGTTTCACAAACGCTCAGCGATTTTGGTATCAATAAACAAAAAAGAGAGATCAGCAGTATTGATGCAGACCTGCAACAGGAGAACCTGGAAACGCAATTATTTCAATTAAAGGACCGCATTAACCAACTTTTTTTTGGGATAATCCTGATAGACGGGCAACTAGAACAAAATGAATTATCCGAAAAGGATATTCAAACGGGCATTGATAAAGTACAGGCCGCAATTACTAACGGCACTGATTTTAACAGCAGTTTGAATAAGCTCAAAGCGCAATTACTTACAGTGGGCCAGCATTCCATTGACCTGAAAGCTTCCCGTAAGGCATATACTGATATGCTTGGCCTGTTTATTAATCAAAACATAAATGATAATACAATATTTATAAGACCCGCTGCTCCTGTTTTAACCGATTCAATTAGCCGGCCTGAACTGAATGCCTATGATTTGCAGGTAAGATCGTATGCAGAACAACAGCGCTTAACCAGCATTAGTAATTACCCGCAATTTAGCGCCTTTTTCCAGGGAGGTATCGGAGATCCGTCACCCGTAAATTTTTTAGCGTCCGGGCTGTCAAAATATTATATAACAGGCTTTAGGCTCAATTGGAGCATAAGCGGGTTGTATACCTATAAAAAAGATAAGCTGATCAATAAAAACAACCAGGAAATGACGCTGGATCAGAAAAATACCTTTTTATTCAATACCACACTAACCCTGCGACAGCAAAATGCTGATATTGACCGTTACCGAAAATTGATACAATCGGATGATGAAATTATCAAACTGCGGGAATCTGTGAAGCAAACATCCGCTGTCCAGTTACAAAATGGTGTCATCACAGCTAATGATTACCTGCTGGATATCAATGCAGAAAGCCAGGCCCGGCAGGACCGCGTGTTGCACCAGGTACAACTATTGATGACCCAATACAATCATAAAACAACATCAGGCAATTAATATCCAGTCAAACAGAATAAAATGAGAAAGTTATCAACTATATTCCTTGTGCTTGCAGCAATAACCTTATCCTGCAATCAAAATAAACTCAAAACAGATGCATCCGGCGTCTTTGAATCGGATGAAGTGGTCGTATCGGCAGAACAAAACGGACAGATCCTTTCCTTCCCTATAAAGGAAGGAGATACCATCCGTAAAGGCGCTGTGATCGGAAAAATCGATATGTCGAACACCGTATTGCAGAAACAGCAGGTGCAAGCCACTATACAGGCCCTCGGCGAAAAAACCACTAACCCCCAGCCGCAAATTGAGTTGGTAAAAAAACAAGTTGCGGTACAGCAATCACAGTTGGCACAGCAGTTAAGAGAAAAGGCGAGAACAGAGAACCTGCTCAAAGCTGACGCGGCTACACAAAAGCAGCTGGACGATATTAATGCGGCAATAGACCAGCTAAAAAAACAGATAGCTGTAAATGAACAACAAATAGCATTAGATCAATCCAATATCGCTACGCAAAACAGGACCATTTTCAGCGAGAAGGCACCATTGGAAAAATCAGTAGCGCAAATACAGGATGAGATCAATAAGGGGCAAATTGTGAACCCAATTAGCGGTACCGTACTTACTAAATATGCGCTGCAGGGCGAAATGACGACCGTTGGCAAAGCCCTGTATAAAATAGCCGACCTGGATACAGTTACATTAAGGGCATACATAACAGGGTCGCAACTGAGCAGCCTAAAATTGGGGCAAAACGTGAAAGTGTATATTGATGAAGGAGCAAAAAATTACAAAGAATACCCGGGACGCGTGTCGTGGATATCAGACCAGTCAGAGTTTACCCCAAAAACTATACAAACCAAAGATGAAAGGGCCAACCTGGTTTATGCGGTGAAAATAAGGGTGAAGAACGATGGATACCTGAAACTGGGCATGTACGGCGAAGTAAAATTTACAGATGATAACGCTAAATAACATCCATAAAACTTATAACAAGGGTTTGGTAACCGCGCTGAAAGATATTTCTTTCTCGGTGAAGGATGATGAATTGTTTGGTCTTATCGGTCCCGATGGGGCAGGTAAAACATCGCTCTTCAGGATATTGACTACCTTGCTGCTGGCAGATAAGGGTACGGCGACCGTGAATGGTTTTGATGTCGTAAAGGATTATAAACAAATAAGGAACTGTGTAGGCTATATGCCCGGTAAATTCAGCCTGTACCAGGATCTGACGATAGAAGAAAACCTCAATTTTTTCGCCTCCATATTTGGTACCACCCTTAAAGAAAATTATGGCCTGGTAAAAGACATCTATGAACAAATAGAGCCTTTTAAAGACAGGAGGGCAGGACAACTATCAGGTGGTATGAAGCAAAAATTAGGTTTATGCTGCGCCTTGATACACCGGCCCGACGTACTGTTCCTGGACGAACCGACTACCGGTGTGGATGTAGTATCGCGGAGGGAGTTTTGGGAAATGCTGAAGAAGCTGAAAAAACAAGGGATCACCATCCTGGTATCAACCGCTTATATGGACGAAGCAAACCTTTGCGACCGCATAGCATTGATACAAAAAGGGCAGATTTTATCTGTTGATACACCGGAAAAAATTATTGAGTCGTTCCCCGAACAACTTTATGGTATTAAGTCTGCTCAATCTTCCGGCATATTTAAGTTGCTCCAGGATACAAGAAGCTATCCCGGCATAGCCAGTTGTTTTGCCTTTGGCGATTCGCTGCACGCTACATTTAATAATTCATCAGCTAAAGGACTTATACCCTACCTGCACTCCAAAGGGAGTACTGATGCAAGCATGGAAACAATTAGGCCAACTGTTGAAGATTGTTTTATACACCTGTTAAAAGAGTAAACCATGCAGCCAGTAATTATAACAGAAAAGCTTACCAAACGGTTCGGGAATTTTATTGCCGCCAATGAACTCACTTTTGAGGTGTATAAAGGAGAAATATTTGGCTTTTTGGGCGCCAATGGTGCAGGCAAAACAACCGCCATGCGCATGCTGTGCGGATTGCTGACACCCTCATCGGGCAAAGCTACCATAGCGGGGTTTGATGTATATAAGCAAACAGAAAAAATAAAGCAGAAAATTGGTTATATGAGCCAGAAGTTTTCCTTATATGATGATTTGACCGTATCAGAAAACATCCGCTTTTATGCTGGAATTTATGGCATGAGCTATCAGCAGATCAGGGATAAAACAAAAGAATTACTGGAAGAATTGCAACTGCAAAGCGAAGCAAAAACCCTGGTGCGGGAACTCCCTTTAGGCTGGAAACAGAAACTGGCCTTTTCAGTTTCCATCGCGCATGATCCTGATATTGTTTTTTTGGATGAACCAACCGGCGGCGTTGATCCCGTTGCCCGCAGGCAGTTTTGGGACCTGATCTATCATGCCGCAGACAGAGGCGTAACAATATTTGTAACCACACATTATATGGATGAGGCGGAGTATTGCAATAGGGTTTCCATTATGGTAGACGGGGTGATCGTGGCGCTTGACAGCCCTTCAAACCTCAAAAAGAAATATGCCGCAGCAAACATGGAAGATGTTTTTTATGAACTGGCCCGAAAAGCAACGCGTAAAGGAGATTAACGGATGAAACAACTGATCGTTTTTATAAAAAAAGAGTTTCTGCAGGTTTTTCGCGACAAGCAATCATTGCTCATGCTATTTGGTTTGCCTATCGCACAGATCGTTTTATTCGGCTTTGCCTTATCCAACGAAGTTAAAAACTCAAAAATTGTAGTGGCTGATTATTCCAAAGATGTCATAACCACCCAGATCATTAGCAAAATCGCATCGGGCAAGTATTTTGATATTGAACAAAGCCTGCAAAGCGCCAATCAGTTACAGGCTGCCTTTAAGAAGGGGACGATAAAAATGGCCGTTATTTTCCCGGCCAATTTTGCGGTTGATTTGTTACATACCAACAAAGCATCTATCCAGATCATTGCAGATGCGTCAGACCCGAATGTTGCTACTACGGTTACCAACTATATTACGCAGATCATTAATGATTATAATGTACAGTTAGGCCTCTCATCCGCACAGCCTTTACAAATAGTTCCTGAAGTGCAGATGATGTACAACCCCGAACTAAGGGGCGCGCCCAATTTTATACCTGGCGTTATGGCCCTTGTGCTGATGCTGGTATGTACCATGATGACATCAGTAGCCATTGTAAAAGAGAAAGAATTGGGCACTATGGAAATATTATTGGTCTCTCCATTCAAGCCACTGTATATCATTATCGCAAAATTGACGCCCAATTTGCTCATTTCAATTGTAAACTTTTTCATTATAATCCTGCTAAGTTATGTGTTTTTGGACCTACAGGTAAAAGGAAGCCTCTTATTGTTAACGTTTTGCAGTATCCTATTCATCTTAACCTCCTTATCCATAGGGCTGCTCATATCCATTAGCGCGCAAACACAGCAGGCGGCCATGATGGGGTCATTAATGGGTATGATGCTGCCTACCATGCTGCTTACGGGCTTTTTGTTTCCCGTTGAAAATATGCCGGTAGCCTTGCAATGGCTGGCCAATTTTGTGCCATCGAGATGGTATTTTATCATTGTAAAGCAAGTAATGTTAAAAGGCCTGGGCATTACATCTGTATGGAAAGAAACACTTATCCTGTTGGGCATGTGTGTGGGCCTGTTTGCCATAAGTCTTAAAAAGTTTAAAATCAGGTTACAATGAAAACGCTGCTGTTCCTGCTGGAAAAAGAATTCAGGCAAATAATGCGTAACAAGCAAATGATCCCCTTATTGCTTATTGCGCCGGTAATACAGTTAGTGCTGCTGCCATTGGCTGCAAATTATACCGTTAAAAATATTTCCATCGCGGTGGTTGATAACGACCATTCCACTTTTTCGCGGAAACTTATTAATAAGATCACGGCATCGGGTTATTTTAGGCTTACGGGCTATACAGCTTCTTATAAGGAAGCATTATCAATGGTTGAACAGGATAAAGCAGACCTGGCGCTTCAGATACCCATAAATTTCGAGCGTGACCTGGTGCGGGAAAATTCAAATAAAGTGTTTATAGCCATTAACGCCATTGAAGGGACAAAGGCTGGCCTGGGAGGCGCTTATATCGGAAGTATTATTAATGATTTTAATGCAGAAATAAGGGGCGACTGGCCGGCCGCGCAAGTAACAATAGCTGCTCCTCAGATCACAACCGTATCATCCTACTGGTACAACCCGTTCATGAACTATAATTTGTATATCGTGCCTGCAATTTTGGTTACGTTGGTTACGGCTATGGCCGCAATGCAATCGGCTTTTAATATTGTACAGGAAAAAGAGAGTGGCACCATTGAACAGATAAATGTTACCCCCATTAAAAAATATATATTCATTCTCGGGAAACTGATACCATTCATGGTCCTTGGGACTATTCTTTTCACCATTGGTTTATTAATTTCCTGGCTTTTGTATGGTATTGTTCCGGTAGGTAACCTGTTCGTATTGTACGTGTCACTTTTTTTCTATCTCTTTTCAATGCTGGGGTTTGGCCTGTTGGTATCTACTTATTCATCCACACAGCAACAGGCTATGTCGCTCGCTTTCTTTTTCATCCTGATATTTAACATGTTGAGCGGGGTGTTCAACTCGGTTGACAGTATGCCGCAATGGGCGCAAATTATTGTAGAAACTTTTCCACCCAGCCATTTTATAAAAATAATGCGGATGGTTGTATTAAAAGGGAGCGGTTTTGGCGATATAAGTTATCATTTGGCGGCCATGTTTGTTATAGGGCTTATATTAAATACCTGGGCGGTGCTGAACTATAGGAAAACTTCCGGATAAACAGCGCCTTTTGCCGATTGAGTAAAAAAAATTTTCTAAAGTGGCAGCCCTGTCTTGTCTGTTCTACGCTCAATTATAAAACCTAAATGTGTGAATGATGTAACTTATTAAGCGAGTTGTATAACACTTAACCTAAAAAGTAAACGAACCTTTGTCTCAATCATATAATATCGTCTGGATAAGGGGATGGCCTCTGTTTGTTCAGGTAAAACTAAACAGACCGTTGGATGGGTGTTTTTAGACTTTTGCATAGCTATTAACACAATCTTATCGCTCTTTTATAATTGCAAATCACTTTTTTTAAAGATGAAAACACTACTATTTCCAACTGATTTTTCAGAAAACGCAACGCACGCGATTAAATATGGATATTATTTAGCGAGGCAGATTAAAGCGGATATTATTTTATGCAATGCAGTTGTTACCGTTGCGGAAGAGCCTCAGGCGGGTCTGGGAGCCTGGCCGCTGGAAGAATCTGATATACTTTTGAAATACAGTTTAAAAGAATTAGTTAAACTCAAATCTTCAATTGAACAAAGCAGGAATAAATCAGGTTTTCACCCATCTATCAGGTATTTAAATCAATCAGGTATCTTAACAGAGGTTGTCAATCATATCATTGCAGATGAAAAAGTCAACCTGGTTGTTATCGGAACCCATGGCAGCAGCGGCCTAACTACCTTATTATTAGGGAACCATAGCAGGAGTATGATTGACAACATTACCAGCCCTTTATTGCTGATAGCGCCTGCTGCCAAACTATTGCCGGTAAAAAAGATAGCTTTTGCTACAGACTTCAAAAATCCTGAAGAAGATATTATCGCAATTTCATTTTTGGTAGCGTTGGCCAAGCCGCTCAATGCGGAAATATTACTTACCCATATCTATGAAGACCAAGATAAGTCAACTGAGTTTCAGAAATGGATAAAGCAATTTGTGAATGAACTTCCAGCTAGGGTGCATTTTTCAAACATTCAATATTCGATGTATAAAAGCAATGGCGCGCAATCAGGCCTGGAATGGCTTTGCGAAAATGGGCATATAGACATCCTGGCAATGGTGCATCGCCCGCATAATTTTATTGACAGCCTTTTCAGGGGGAGCCAAACTCAAAAAACAACCGGTCAAATATCGATTCCATTATTGGTCTTTCCGGCGAAAGCATACCTTTTTTAATCTTAATATCCTTATTCTTTAAAGCGCGATCTTAATGCTTTATAGTTATTTTCTCTTTATGAATGACAAAATCTAATGGAAGCCGATCAGTACAAAACGTTTTGGCAATTTAGCAAAGAAACCGCTTTCAAAATGTTGGTCACCAGTCAAAACGGACTCGATGACAAGGAAGCGGCAAAAAGGATAAAAGAGTATGGCGCGAATTCAATAAAAGCTGATTCTCAGTATTCTGCTATTTTTTTGTTTTTATCGCAATTCAAAAGCCCTGTTACCATCATGCTGATCGTTGCGGCGCTTTTATCAGCGTCTTTGGGCGATGTGATGGATACCATCATCATTTTAACTATTGTGCTGATCAGCAGTTTCCTTGGTTTCTGGCAGGAAAAGGGCGCAGCAAATGCAGTTAAGGAATTGCTGAAAATGGTACAGTTGCATTGCGATGTTTTAAGAAATGGAAAGAAAAAGGAAATAACGGTGGAAGAGGTGGTTCCGGGTGATCTCGTTGTTTTATCAGCGGGTGATCTGATACCCGGAGATAGCTTACTGATCGCATCCCAGGAATTATTTGTTGATGAAGCGGCATTTACCGGTGAAACATATCCTGTAGAAAAATTTTGCGGCGAATTACCGGTTGATACTCCACTTGCAAAAAGAAGCAATGCTTTATTTATGGGTGCCCATGTGATAAGCGGCAAGGCTACCGCTTTAGTTATTAAAACAGGGGCACAAACAGAGTTTGGGAAGATTTCTTCAGGTTTGCAGGCAAAGGCACCTGAAACAGAGTTTGAAAAGGGCATCCGTAAATTTGGTTATATGCTGATGCAGATCACCTTATTGATGGTGTTCATAATTTTTGCTGTTAATGTATTTTTGCATAAACCGGTGTTGGATTCTTTTCTGTTTTCCCTGGCATTAGCAGTGGGCCTAACCCCACAGTTACTGCCTGCTATTATCAGCGTAAATCTTTCAACAGGTGCAAGGCGTATGGCAAAATTGCAGGTCATAGTGAAAAGGCTGTCATCCATTGAAAATTTTGGGAGCATGAATATCCTTTGTTCCGATAAAACCGGTACCATAACAGAGGGTAAAGTAAACCTGAAGGATACATTAAATGTAAATGGTGAACATAGCGATAAGGTACTTCAATATGCCTGGCTTAACGCTTCCCTGCAGCAGGGCTTTCATAATCCCATTGATGAGGCAATTTCTTCGGGATACAAAGGGACATCAAATACCTTTAAAGTTCAGGCTGAGATCCCCTACGATTTTATCCGTAAACGGTTAACTATCCAGGTAAAGAATAAAACACAGAACCTCGCTATTACCAAAGGTGCCTTAAAAGTTATTTTAGCGATATGCACCCAAGTTGAAAACGTTGATGGGAAAGTAGTAAATATCGAGGACAAAAGGAAAGCTATCCTTCAGCAATATGACAAATTAAGCGAAGCGGGTTTACGCACTTTAGGTGTTGCTTACAAACCCGGCGATGCTGCCCATAATTTTACCAGAGATGATGAAAAGGAAATGATCTTTTTGGGGTTTGTGACCTTGTTTGATCCCCCTAAAGCAAATGTGGCCAAAATTTTAACTAACCTGAATAAACTGGGGGTACAACTCAAGATCATTACCGGCGATAATGCCCTGGTAGCAAAGAGCCTGGCCCTACAGATCGGTATTAAAAAACCACAAATAATCACCGGCGCAGCATTGGAAAAAATGAGTAATGCGGCCCTCGTCCACCAGGCACCCCTAACGGATATTTTTGCGGAAGTAGAGCCTAATCAAAAAGAACGTATCATTTTTATGCTTAAAAAGGCCGGGAACGTGGTTGGATTTATGGGCGACGGTATCAATGACGCCACAGCCCTGCATACTGCCGATGTGGGTATCTCTGTAAATACAGCAGTAGATGTAGCTAAAGAAGCGGCAGACATTGTTTTATTAAGCCAGGACCTGGATGTACTGACCAAAGGAATTGTTGAGGGCCGCCGTACTTTTACCAATACCATGAAATATATTTTTATGGCTACAAGCGCTAATTTTGGTAATATGTTCAGCATGGCCGGGGCTTCTTTGTTTTTGCCATTTTTACCGCTATTGCCCAAACAGATTCTCTTAACCAATCTTTTAACCGATTTTCCGGAAATGGCCATATCTACGGATAGCGTTGATGAAATAAATATACAGTCGCCGCAGCAATGGGATATGCGCTTTATCAGGCGCTTTATGCTCACTTTCGGTTTATTAAGTTCAGTATTCGATTACGTTACTTTTGGTATATTACTACTTTTATTGCATGTAAAAGAAAAGGTATTTCAAACGGGTTGGTTTATCGAGTCTGTTATATCTGCTGTTTTAATCGTACTGGTTGTACGAACCCGGTTACCCTTTTTTAAGAGTTTACCCGGCAGGTATTTATCAGCGGCCACTGTTTTTATTTTATTAATTGTATTGGCTTTACCCCTAACCCCTTTAGCATCATTATTTGGGTTTATCAAAATACCTGTGATGCTTTACGGATGGATGATTTTGGTTGTCATTTGTTATGTAGCAGCCGCAGAACTTGTCAAAAAATGGTTTTACCGTAAAATAAACAAAACAGTAGCAAGATAATTTCCTGCTTGCCCTGTAAAGTAAAATACTACTGGTCTTGTAAATGTGTGAATGATGTAACTTATTTACAATTTCGTGTAACGCTTGATGGAACAACTATACTCACCTTTGTATATAACTGTGGTTGTATGCTTTGATGCCCTTGTCCCTGAAATAACAAAAGATCAGCATAACAGGTGTAATGTCTGGCACTTTAAACAAAAAATTGTAAAATCAAGTATGCGGCTGACTAAAAAACAACCCCCAAATTATACAAAGAAGTTTATTGAATCTAAAGATAAGTTTGATACGATATTTAACTTGACAAGCGCGGCCAGTAAAATTCTCAATCGTGATTTGATTATCATAAAGGTTAACCAGGCTGTTGTAGAACTGCTGGGCTATCCGGCGGATGAAATAGAGGGAAGCAAGATCCTTGACTACGTATGCCTTGAATACAAAGAGCACTGGCACCATCTGCAGGAAGCACTGTGGGAAAAAAAACTTCCTTTTTTTAAACTGGAAGCCTGCCTGGTAAAAAAGGACGAAACATTAGCCTGGGTAAATGTAACCACCGTATTGTTTAATGAAAACGGCGAAACGTTTGGTTTCACGGTGCTGGATGATTTCACTTCGCGGAAAAATCTGGAAGATAGTGAAAATCAACTTAAGATTTCATTGGAAAATTCCAAAAAGATAAAGGAAAACCTGCGCCGTAACGAACGGCACCTTGCCCAAATATTGGAAACCATGGCAGAAGGTGTATGGATAACTGATACTACAGGAAAGGTGACGTATGCTAACCCGATGGCTCAAAAAATATTGGGGCAAGATAAAACCGCGCTGCTGGCCCGTACTTACAATGATGACAAATGGCAGAATTTAAAGATAGATGGATCTCCTTTGCCTTATGAAGAACACCCCATGGCAATGATGATGTCAAGCGGAAAACCGGTTTATGACTCGGAAATTTCCATTCAACCAATTTCCGGCGAAAGGTTTTATATTTCGTTTAACGCGGCACCTATATATGATGACGATGGAGTTTTAGCTGAGGGGGTAGGTACGTTTATGGATGTGACAAACCGCCGTAAGTTAATACAGCTTAAGGATGAGTTCATCAGCGTAGCCAGCCATGAACTCAAAACACCTATCACAAGCCTGAAACTTTCTCTGCAGCTGTTAAGCCGAATGAAAGACAATCCTTCTGATATAAAAATGCCTCAATTGATTGATCAGGCCAACAGGAGCCTTAATAAGGTAAGTGTTCTTATCGCTGATTTACTCAATGTCAGTAAGGTAAATGAAGGACAGCTGCATTTGAATAAAACATTGTTCACGCTTTCAAAAGTAGTTGATGACTGCTGTTACCACATTAGGGCCGCAGGCGAATACACCCTTCATACGGATGGCGAACTTAATTTGCAAGTCTTTGCAGATATAGTTAGGATTGACCAGGTTATTACTAATCTTGTCAATAATGCGGTTAAATACGCCGCCGGATCAAAACAAATAGAAGTTCATATAAGTAAACAAGGCGATATGGCAAAAGTATCTGTTAGTGATAAAGGGCCTGGTATTCCGCCTGAAAAACTACCTTTCTTGTTTGAACGTTATTACCGCGCTGATTCCAGTGGTAACCAATTATCCGGTTTAGGATTAGGTTTGTATATCGGTGCGGAAATTATTAAAAAGCATGGCGGCCAAATTGGTGTCGACAGCGAATTAGGTATCGGCAGTACTTTTTGGTTTACTTTGCCGATTTCTTAAACTCAAGTCAATTATATTTATCTTACAAGACTGTTATATCTTTTACAGGGATAGGGAGTAAACTATGAAATGTCTACAATCAAAATGGAAATACTTCAGGAAAACTTACTAAAGATCCTACGTGAAAAATGCTCATCCGGCTGGGACCTGAATGTATTTGGTGACCACATCATTGTCAATGCCCGGGAGGAAGAAGACAATTTCAGGTCAGCCTACATTACCGTAAAGCAAGAGATTACACGCTGCGTTAAAGCGCATTTTCCGGAAAGAAGTAACGATATACTATTCGAGGTCAGGAACGGCTCCTGGAATGGTAGTTTTAAAATAGGAAAAACAATGAGTGAATCGTAGATGAGCTATGCGATTCAATATCGTTAATTCAGTTATAATCATTTATTGGTAATTGTTATAAATGATTTATATCAACTATTAATAACAATGTCCGCTATTTGAGGTTAATCATTGACAGCTTCATTTTGAAGTTTTAAAAATGGAGCAGAAAAAATTGAAGAAAGTAGCCCTTATTGTAGCACATCCCGACGATGAAACCTTATGGGCAGGGGGAACAATGCTGAGCGAATCGTCGTGGCAATGCTTTGTAGCCTGCCTTTGCAGAAAATACGATACTGACCGTGCCCCTAAATTCTTTAAAGCATTAAGTGTTTTAGGAGCCAGGGGAATAATGGGTGACCTGAATGATGGCCCGGAACAAAGCCCCCTTGATGAAAACGAGGTCGAACAGGCGATACTCCAGTTGATCCCTGATCTTCATTTTGATTTGATCATCACGCACAATCCCCATGGTGAATATACCAGGCACCTCAGGCATGAAGAGGTAAGCAGTGCCGTAATCAATTTATGGGCTGAAGGTAAGTTGGTAACTAATGAACTTTGGACTTTTGCTTATGACGACTGCAATAAAGCCTGTTATCCCAAAGCTGAAATACACGCCTCTTCTTATTATCATCTTCCAAAAAATCTGTGGGATTTGAAATACAGCATCATAACACAGACCTATGGATTTGATGAGCATAGTTGGGAAGCTAAAACAACACCTAAAGAAGAGGCTTTCTGGCATTTTTCTAATCCAATCCTTGCAAAACAATGGTTAGCCAAAGGAGGGATTTTGTCATGAAAGTCTTATTGTTATACGATTACCCTGCCTCGCCCGGAGGATTGGCAACCCAGGGAAGTTTACTTTACAAGGGGCTTTTGGAGATGGGTGTCGATGTCCACGCCGTTCATTATGAGTCCGATCTGGAAAAGGAATGGTACTACTGGTGGTTTAAGCCGGACATAGCAGTCGGAATCGGTTATTGGGGCCACACACCGCATTTGATACTTCATCCTCAAAAATTCAACATTCAACCCGTTCCCTGGTTGGTGGCCGATGGTTATATCGCCAATTATCAAGAGGTGCTGAATAAGCTCCCGCTTATTTTGGTGACCTCTCACTGGGTTAAGGAAATGTATGTCCGCGACGGAATTAAAGCTGATAATATTGAGGTATTGCCGGTGGGGTGTAATACGGATACTTTTAAATCTTATCCCAAAAATGATCCTGAAGTTTTAGCGGTAAGAGATTCGTTGGGCATTAAACCCGGACAAATAATGATCCTTACCGTTGGCGGCGATGCCGCATCAAAAGGCGCACGCGAAGTGATGCAGGCGCTTGCCCGCATTGGCGATCAGGTTCCGGATTGGAGATACGTTTGTAAAACTTGGCCGCAACCGCGCACCTCCCAGCAAAATCAGGAAGATATGCAATTGGCCAAAGAACTGGGTATTGATAAAAAAATAGTTTATGCTACAAGTATTACCTCAAGGGATTTTATGCCTTACCTGCTCGGGGCATGTGATATTTATGCAGGGCCGTCACGCCTGGAAGGTTTCGGGATGCCGCAGGTGGAGGCGGGCGCCTGTGAAAAACCGGTAATAGGGATCAACGCCATGGGTATGCTGGATACTTTGGTGGATGGTGAAACGGCTTTCCTTGCAGGCATAGCGCAGCATATTGTCGTGAATGAGGTCACTATCGGCGATGAATGCGGACTAACGGAAAAACGAACAGTCGTTTTTGATGTACCACGAACAATTGACTACAGGGCCAATGTGGATGATATCGCAAAATATTTGATTCAATTAATGAATGATCCTTCCGTATGCCAAAAAATGGGAAAAGCCGGCAGAATCCGGGTGGTAAAAAACTTCGATTACAGGTTAGTTGCAAAAAGGTTCATGGAGTTGATTGATCAAAATTTAGGAATAAAATAAACTGAGTATGGAAACAGCGGATTGGGAAAAGATAGGAAAAGCCAAAATTGCGGCGATTGAAGTATTAAGGCACAACGCGCATGGGCCTTTTGACGGACTTCCGCGTACTGCTGGCTGGGGTTATCCTGAACCTTACACAAGGGACCTGATGATCTCCATATTAGGTGTAGGAGCTACAGGGGATGCAGCGCTTATAGAAACTATAAGGAAGGTATTGGAAACTTTAGCTAAAAATCAGACCCCGCATGGTCATATTGCTTCGCTCGTCCATGATAATGATGACCGCGGGGCAAGTGATACCACACCCTTATTTTTAATGGGTGTCGGCATATTCAGGAAGCTGACCGGCGAAGTTGATTTTTTAGAACAAGCAGTCGTTAAATCTTTAAAATGGATGGAATACCAAAGCCCCGATGACCGGTTCCTGGTTGCGCAACAACCCACAAGTGACTGGCGGGATGAACAATGGGTTATTGGCTATGGCCTTTATGTAAATGTATTGGTTTATGCCTATTTGCTGTTACTTGGGCAAACTGAAAGAGCGGCTGAGTTGAAAAACCAGATCAATAAATTCACTATTGACGGTGGTTTTATACCTCATCATATTCATGAGGGGCTTGCAGAAAGAAATAAGCCGTATTATGCTTTTTGGTCATACAAGGTATTGAGCAGCGACAAATTTGATTTGCTGGGTAACAGCTTAGCTATATTATCTGGCTTAACATCTGTTTCACAAGCTAACGAAATCATCGTTTGGATAGAAGAAGAATGTAAGAACATGATGGCGAAAGGGGAATTAGCTGTTGCGTTACCCCCTAATTTTTTCCCTTTTACATTACCTGGCGATGCCGACTGGCATCCCCGGTACGAGCTATTTAACCTGCCCGGTAATTACCATAACGGTGGCATATGGCCCTTTATCTGCGGCTTTTACGTGGCGGCGCTGGTAGCCGCAGAAATGTACGACCTGGCTGAAGAAAAGTTGCTGGCGTTAACCCGACTGATCCAAATTTCTAACGACAAAAACCTGGAATTTGGGTTTAATGAATGGATAAAAGCGCAGGATGGTAAAGTTATGGGGCAGGACTGGCAAACATGGAGCGCTGCACTTTACCTTTATGCAGTAAAGTGTGTAGAAGATAGAAAAACACCTTTTTTTGACGGGATCAGGAACTAAAAGTATTATAAATGAAATGATTCGCCGCTATAAAATCCCTTTTTATTAATGTGTGAATGATGTAACTTATTCAGGAATTTGTGTAACTCCGGTTAACCTAAGTGTACCCACCTTTGGACAAATCATATTTATCATAAATATATGTCCATTCAAACTATTAATCCGAATACAAACAAGCTGGTCAAATCTTTTGAAGAAATGACCGATGAAGCGGTGAACAAGGCTGTTGCCCAGGCGGAGAAAGCTTTTACGGGCTGGAGAAAAACCAGCTATAAGGAACGTTCACAACTCCTGAGTAAGGTAGCTCAATTGATGCTGCGGGAAAAGAATTCCCTGGCTGAAACGATCACCTTGGAAATGGGCAAACTCATTTCCCAGGCCGAAGGAGAGATAGACCTGAGTGCTAATATTATTGAATATTATGCCGATCATGGTGCCGAGTTCCTTGCCGACAAACCACTCGACCCTTTACATGGAAGTGCCTTTATACGCCATAGCCCTATAGGGGTTTTACTGGGCGTTGAGCCCTGGAATTTTCCATTTTACCAGGTGGCCCGGTTTGCGGCCCCTAATATTATGATTGGAAATACCGTTTTGGTTAAACACGCTTCCAATGTGCCGCAATGCGCTATGGCGATACAGCGGCTGTTTGAAGAAGCCGGTGCTCCTGAAGGTGTTTACACCAATTTATTAATATCGGGCAAACGGGCTTCGGAACTGGTTGCGGATGAGCGGATAAAAGGCGTTTCCCTTACCGGAAGCGAAGCCGCAGGTGCAAGCGTGGCATCGGAGGCAGGAAAATACTTAAAGAAATCGGTTTTGGAACTAGGCGGAAGCGATGCCTTTATCATACTTGAAGATGCCGATATCGATAAGACAGTTGAATGGGCCGTTGTCGGAAGGATAAATAATAATGGAGAATGCTGCGTTGCCGCCAAACGGTTTATTGCAGTCGAATCCGTTGCGGACGAATTCCTGAAAAAATTCACAGATAAAATGTCTAAACTTAAAATAGGCGACCCGATGGACCGGACTACAGAACTCGGACCTTTATGCAATGAGGAAGCAGCCGTACAACTGGCAGACCAGGTAAACAGGTCTGTAACTGCGGGCGCAAGGGTAATCATCGGTGGAAACCGTGTAGATCGTCCAGGCGCTTTCATGGAACCGACTATCCTGACCGATCTCCACCCCGGCATTCCAGCCTATCACGAAGAATTATTTGGGCCGGTAGCCTCTTTTTACAGGGTGAAAGATGAACAAGCCGCTATTGATCTCGCCAATGACTCTGATTTTGGATTGGGCGGCTCTGTGTTTACACGGGACATTGAACGGGGTAAACGGGTAGCTGATCAGATCGATACCGGGATGGTGTTTATTAACCATCCAACCTGGACACAGGCCGACCTGCCTTTTGGCGGAACTAAGGGTTCGGGTTATGGCAGAGAATTATCTGCTTTGGGCATTGAGGAATTTGTGAATAAGAAGCTGATTCGTGTCAGCGAACTTGCAGATCCTTTTTAAAATAATGATCCCATTTCCTGATGATAAATACCTCAAAACGTGTGAATTATGCAACTTATAAATAGAATTATATAAAACTTCAACGTGTAAAAACGGCAGCTTTACATCATACTTATTCATCTATTTTAAGCGTAAAAAAATATATATATGAAAAACTTAGTTTCAGACAAAACAGACTTGCTTACCGATGTACCTTCAGGTAATGAGTCATTGGTAAAAAATACTTCGATGAAGGCATTAGTGTATTACGGCCCCGGAAAAAAATCCTGGGAAGATCAACCAAAACCCGTATTGAAAGAAACAACAGATGCCGTTGTAAAAATATTAAAAACAACCATTTGCGGCACCGACTTGCATATTATGAAAGGCGATATGCCCGAAGTTGCGTCCGGCAGGATATTGGGCCATGAAGGCGTAGGCATTGTTGAGGAAGTTGGCAGCTCGGTCAGCAATTTCAAAAAGGGCGACCATGTGATCATATCCTGCGTAACCTCCTGCGGCAAGTGTGAATACTGTAAAAAAGGCATGTATTCACATTGCGAAAAAGGAGGCTGGATATTAGGTTATATGATAGACGGATGCCAAGCTGAATATGTGCGGATACCTTATGCCGATAACAGTTTGTATCCTATTCCTGCCGGTTCTGACGAAGAAGCATTGGTAATGCTGAGTGATATTTTGCCTACCGGTTTTGAATGCGGCGTTTTAAACGGGCAGGTGAAACCGGGTGATACGATAGCTATAGTAGGTGCTGGCCCCGTTGGGATGGCTGCCTTATTAACATCACAATTTTACACCCCTGCCGAAATTATTGTCATAGACCAGGATGATAACCGGCTGGAAGTAGCCAAAACTTTCGGAGCTACGCAAACCATTAACAGTGCTAAAGAAAATGCCATCGAAAAAGTAATGGCCCTGACCAATGGTAAAGGTGTTGACACGGCTATTGAAGCCGTAGGCATACCGCCAACATTTGAATTATGCGAAGAAATTATTTCAGCCGGTGGTCATATTGCCAATATTGGTGTACATGGAAAAAGCGTGGTGCTCCACATGGAAAAACTTTGGGACCGCAATATATCCATCACCACCCGGCTGGTAGATACCGTAACCACGCCAATGCTGTTTAAGACGGTTCAATCAAAAAGAATAGAGCCAAAGAAACTGATCACCCACCGTTTTAAACTGGATCAGATGATTGAAGCTTACGAAACGTTTGGGAACGCAGCAAAAGAAAAAGCATTAAAAGTATTGCTGGAAAATTAGGAAGTATAAAAGAGCGCGTAAGTGTTCTTAAATCAATATTCATAAATGACTCCAATGAAAAACAAAAACAAACAAATATGGGTGCTGATAGCAATCTTCACCTTTGCATTCAGTATCCTTCGGGCGCAATCGGTTTATAAACTGAACGATTCTAAAGAGATTGCTATGAAATTATCGGGGACATCTACCCTGCATAAATGGGATATGAACGCAGGCAGCTTTACCGGCCAAGCATTATTTGGCTTTAAGCCCGGAAGTGCAACTGAACTTACCTCACTGAAATCCTTAACCTTTGTACTGGCAGTAATTAATTTAAGCAGCGGTGAAAAGGGACTGGATAAAAATGCTTATAAGGCATTAAAATCAGGGCAGTTCAAAGACATTGTATATAAACTCATTTCAGCAACCGTATCGCCTGAAAGCGGAAACAAATACTTGTTAAAAACACACGGCAACCTCACTATAGCCGGGGTTACTAAGGAGGTGACAATGGATGTTTATTGCGTAGTTAACAAAGATGCAACCATTACCTGCACAGGAACGGATAAATTAAACATGACTGATTACCAGGTTAAACCACCAAAATTCATGTTGGGGGCCATGACAACAGGCGATGCCGTTACCCTTGATTTTACCATGGTTTATAAAAAACAAGTAACCGGTTAACTTAATGAATTACAATTCACAATGCAGCTATCATCCCTTTTTAAAGAGATGATAGCTGCATTTCCTTAAAACATGAAACCATGAAAATTAAACTTATACTACTTTTTTGTTTTATTTCAGGTGCTTTAAAAGCGCAGGAAACTATTCAATTTTACAGGCCTAACAATATGTATGGCGTTAATAGGTTTGAAACCAGCAAGAAGGATACCGTTCCATTTACCGGATTAAAGGTTAAGGTGGGTGGAAACTTTGAAATGGAATTCCAGGGCCTGCGAAATTTTAATACGGCTACACCATTAACAAAAACAGGATTCGTTGGTAATGTAAACAGCCTGATCCCATTAAGCAACGGATTCGATCTGCCAATGGCCAACCTGAATGTTGATGCCCAGTTAGAAGATGGCATCCGGATGAATATAACCGTCTACCTGGCTACAAGGCACCACGAGGATACCTGGGTAAAAGGCGGGTATATACAATTCGATAAGCTATTGTTTTTGCACAGTGACCTAGTTGATCAGTTAATGAAGAGTTTTACCATAAAAATTGGTCAAAACGATATTGATTATGGCGATCAGCACTACAGAAGATCTGACGGTGGCAATACCATTTACAATCCTTTTGTAGAAAATTATATAATGGATGAGTTTGCTACCGAAATTGGGGCTGAGGTTTATTACCACAGTAAATCGGGTTTATTCCTGATGGGTGGAATATCCAACGGGGAACTTGACCCTACAGTTATTACAGCCACTAAAATTGATTCTCTAACTGGTCAGCCCAATAAATATGACCCTGCCTTTCACGGAAAAATAGGTTTTGACAAACAAATTAATCAGGACTTCAGGTTCAGGGCAACAGGTTCATTCTATACCGTTAGCAGCGATAACAGCAGTACACTTTTTGGCGGCGACCGCACAGGATCACATTATTTTGATGTAATGGAAAACCAGGCTGTTGCAAATGCAACTGTATTGAGTGATGAAAATGATTACAGCGCGTTTTCAGGCAGGTTAAATCCGGGTTTCAGCGAAGAATTGCATACCTATATGGGAAACCTCTTTTTGAAATATGATGGGCTGGAATTTTTCGGTACAATTGAAGATGCGCACGGCAGGGCCATTACAGAGCGTGTAAACAGGCAAGCTACCCAGTACGCCGCAGATTTGATATACAGGTTCCCCCAGGGTAAAGAGAACTTTTGGGTTGGCTTTCGCTACAATACCGTAACCGCGTTGCTACAGGGAAATACTTCAAATATTACAGTTAATCGTGAAGCGGGTTCATTTGGATGGTTTTTAACAAAGAATATTCTGATGAAAGCAGAATATGTGAATCAGGATTATTTGAATTACGCGACTAACAATATCCTTAACGGAGGAAATTTTCATGGTGCAGTATTGGAAGCCTCTATTGGATTTTAGTTGCCCCCCACTATGCCCATTAGTTCCAACTTAATAAAAATGAAGAAAATACTGCTTACCGGATTAATAGCCGGATGTATCCTTTTTGTATTGAGCTATGGCGGCCTGTACCTTGCGGTCAGGTTTTTCCCGAGCCTTTTTACGGAGTATAATAACCCCTTATTTAATTCTGACGGAAGCAGGGATGTACTTTTCTATATGCACGCGTTCATCATCAGTTTTGCGCTATCCTGGTTTTGGGATAGGTTTAAAGGATTGTTTAAAGGTGCGTTTATAATAAGAGGATTAGAGTTTGGATTTGTTTATTCGATCATTGCCTTATTACCGGTCATGTGGATTTCGTTTAGTTCTTTAGATATCACGGTAGTAATGGTATTAAGCTGGTTTTTCTACGGGCTGGCACAGGCCATCATTGCAGGGGTGGTATTTGCCAAAGTAAATCCCTGATTAAAAGTTCGCACAGATGCAGTACAAAAATATTTTGTGGATCTTTTTGCTCTACCTTTCCATTTCCGGCTTTGTCCTGCCAGGCCATTTAAATAATGAAACCGGATCGAAAAGATGGGTAGTTAGTCAGAACAGCAGCCTGAGCGTTAACGGAAGTACCAACGTTAATAAGTTTTCCTGTGTAATTCCTTCTTACGATCAGATGGATACACTTACCCTCAAAGAAAGTAAAATGGACAAGGGTGTTATTTTATCAGGTAATATTGGCCTTGCCATTAGCAGCTTTGATTGCCATAATTCGGCAATGACAAAGCAACTCCAAAAAACATTGGAAGAAAAGCAGTTCCCTGTTCTTCATATCCGGTTTTTATCCCTAAACAAACTACCGGAACTGGCCTCCAAGCCGGAGTCGATAACGGGCCTGGTGGAGATTGAGCTGGCAGGGGTTAGCAAACGTTTTGAAGTAAATTATCAAATCAGCCAGGATAATCAGAACGTCGTTCATTTACTGGGATTACGCGATATTAATTTTTCTGATTTCAACCTCACCCCGCCAAGAAAATTAGGCGGGATGATAAAGACAAAAGACCAGCTCAGCGTTAATTTTCGTTTGAATATGAAAACTATGGATTAATCCTTGAAACCAATGAAAACCATATTAGTATTGACCGATTTTTCTATAAATGCAGATTATACGGCACATTACGCGTTAAAGCTTGCACAAAAAATTGAAGCTAATTTGTTGCTTTGCAATATATATACCGCTACGCCGGAGGAAGTGAGGCCGGATCGGAAACCATGGCCCCTGGGTATTCATGAAGAAAACAGCGTTGAAGACTTAGGTGACATAGCGGCCCGCTTAAAAACCCAGGTTGACAAAGGGGACGAAAAGGATTTCAGGCCGGAAATAGATCAGTATAGCAAAGAAGGATCAATAACCGATACGGTTAACGATATCGTTTCATCGCATCATATTCTCCTCACTGTTATCAGTATGCATAGTCCCCATCCGCTAACCTCCCTTTTTTCAGTCAACCATGAGTGGAATATTATTAAGGTGGCCAAATTTCCGCTTTTAGTCATACCCTATCAGGTCCGGTTTAAAGACTATAAAACGATAGCCTTTGCTACAGACTTAACCCTTACTGATGCCGATGTTTTAAATTCCCTGGCTGGTTTAGCCAAATATTCCGATGCCGGGATTCTAATTGCTCATGTAGCAAATAATAGCTCAACAGCAAAGGAAGGGGAAAACATGATAAAACAATTCTTCCATCAGTTGCCTTTAAAAATAAATTATCCGGGAGTTTCTTTCCGCGCAATTAAAAACCATAGCGTAACAACCGGTTTAAAAGAGCTTGCACAGGATGTTACTGTTGACATGCTGGTCCTGGTGAAGCGAAACCACAATTTTTTACAAAGAATATTTGAAAAAAACGTGATCCGAAAACTGGCAGGCCATCCTGCTAAGCCACTATTAATTTTTCCAAATAAAAATATTTTGGAAAAACTCCCGGTGTTTTGAGCCATCCCCGCTTAAAAATCAGCGCCCTAATGTGTGAATTATGCAACTTTTAGCAGTAATTGTGTAACCCGGATTATTCAAAAACCTTCAATTTTATAATTGGTAACGTGCTTTTTTGCCATTACCGGATCATATGCAGTCAGCACTATTAACAGCTATTAATTAAACGATGGAACATCATGCCGGCACTGCGTTATTATGGCCTTTTTTAGTGTATGGAATAGCCGTTATGCTGTTAGTAAGCGGCATGTTATTTATCTCTTATTTTTTAGGTGAACGGCATAAGGAACCGGCTACAAATGATGTATATGAAGGTGGCGTAATCGCTGATGGAACGGCCAGGATACTCTTTCCTGTTCATTTTTTCATCATCGCCCTGTTTTTTGTGATTTTCGATGTCCAGGCTGTTTTTATCATTGCCTGGGCCATATCTGTTAAAACATTAGGCTGGCAGGGTTACCTGGCCATTTGTATTTTCATCGGGATCTCTGTTTGTGTCCTGGTCTATGAATGGTCAATAGGCGCACTTGAATTTGGACCTGACAGTAAAAAAATATTAGCGGCCTACCGCGAAAAAATTAAAAATAAAGTGAACTATGACATGGTGGACAAGTAAGGTAAATGATCCTGCGGCAACAAGCGGGAATAGTTCATTTGAGGAAACGGTCCAGCAATCAATTGTGTTGACCAATATGGAAAGCATGGTGGCCTGGGGTCGAAAAAACTCGGTATGGCCGTTCAATTTCGGCTTATCCTGCTGCTACGTAGAAATGGCGACCAGCTTGACCAGTAAATATGACATCGCCCGGTTCGGCAGTGAAGTGATCAGGGGAACCCCGAGAGAAGCCGATATGATGATCGTTGCGGGTACCGTTTTTATTAAAATGGCACCGATAATCAGGCAATTATATGAACAGATGATGGCACCGCGCTGGGTGATCTCTATGGGGTCATGTGCTAATTCCGGCGGAATGTATGACATCTACAGCGTGGTACAGGGTGTGGATAAATTCATGCCCGTTGACGTATATGTACCCGGATGCCCGCCAAGGCCCGATGCCTTTATGGAAGGGCTGTTATTGATGAGGGATCAGATCGGCCAGGAAAGAAGGCCCCTGAATTGGGTGGTCGGCTCCCAGGGAATCCTAAAACCACCGGAAATCTCCTTAAAAGAAAGCAAAAGAGACGAAAGAATGCGAATGACCGACTTAAGGTCGCCGGACGAAATATAAAAGATAACGCACGTCCCAATCCACTAATTCACCTGTTAAAATAATTCAAATGCCGAATGTAGTTTCCATTTTAAAAGATAAATTCCGGCAGGCTATCCTCTCTGTGCAGATCACGAAGGACGATTTTCCGACACTTTGGGTTGACGCCAAAAGTATCATCAGCATCCTTAACTTTTTGAAAAACGAAATAGATCAGCCCTATAAAATGCTGTATGACCTAACCGCTATCGATGAGCAGGCAAAAAATCACCGGGGCGAGCATCCGGAAAGTGTTTTCACCATTGTCTACCAACTACTGTCATTTGAGCGGAATAGTTTTCTTCGTATTAAAGTACCCCTTACTAATCAATCCGTCATTCCTTCCATCACCGCCGTATGGCCTGCTGCTAACTGGTATGAACGGGAGGTTTATGACCTTTTCGGTGTGAAGTTCACCGGCCATCCCGACCTCCGCCGGATTCTGATGCCAAAAACCTGGGTAGGGCATCCCTTGCAAAAATGTCATCCTGCGCGTGCCACAGAGATGGCCCCCTTTCAGTTGCCGGAACAGAAGCAGGTAGCAGAAGAAGCCGCTATGCAGTTTAAACCGGAAGAATGGGGCCTGGATAAAACCATTGCGGATGACGAATTGATGTTTCTTAACCTGGGGCCGCAGCATCCCGGCACGCATGGTATTTTAAGACTGGTGGTACAGCTGGATGGGGAAGATATTATGAAAGTGGTACCTGATATCGGGTTCCATCACCGGGGCGCGGAAAAAATGGGTGAAAGGCAATCCTGGCATTCTTATATACCTTATACCGACCGGGTGGAATACCTCGGCGGCGTAATGAATAATTTTCCCTATGTAATGGCCGTGGAAAAGTTAGGCGGCATCATCGTTCCTGAAAGAGCACAAATGATCCGCATCATGATGAGCGAATTGTTCAGGATTTCCAGTCACCTGGTATGGTATGGGACATTCGCCGGGGATCTCGGTATGCTCACCCCTGTATTTTTCATGTTTAATGACCGCGAAAAGGTATTTGACATCGTGGAAGCCATTTGCGGTGCCCGGATGCATCCCAGTTGGTTCCGTATTGGAGGTGTTACCCAGGACCTGCCAAACGGCTGGAAAAAACTGATACAGGAATTTGTCGATTATTTCCCGAAAAAACTGGAAGAATACGATGGTATGGTGATGAAGAACAGCATATTCAAAGCCCGTACGGTCGGTATAGGTATTTATACTACCGAAGAAGCTATTGAATGGGGCATAACAGGGCCGGGCTTAAGGGCAACCGGCTTTGAATGGGATTTCAGGAAGCAGCAGCCCTATTCCGGTTATGAGAATTTTGAATTTGATGTACCAACCGGTAAAAACGGCGATTGCTATGACCGGGCAAGCGTCCGGGTGGAAGAAATGCGGCAAAGCCTGCGCATCATCCAGCAATGCCTGGATAATATGCCGGAAGGCCCCTACAAATCCGATCACCCGCTGACCACGCCACCTGTAAAGAAAAACACGCTGGAGGATATTGAAACGCTGATCCATCATTTTCTGAACGTAAGCTGGGGGCCTGTAATGCCGCCCGGAGAAGCTTTTTGCAGCGTGGAAGCGACTAAAGGGAACAATGGTTATTATCTTACTTCAGATGGCAATGTCACCTCTTACAGAACAAGGATCAGGACGCCTTCTTTTCCCCATATGCAACTGGTGCCTTTAATAGCGCAGGGCTATACATTACCTGATTTAATGGCTATACTGGGAAGTGTAGATTATGTATTATCAGATGTGGACCGCTAAAATATTGTTTATGACAGAGAAAATTTTAACAAGCGGAGATATAACGGAGATAGAAAAGGTCTTTCAGCATTTTCCTGTGAGAAGCGCGGCCTGTATCGAAGGTTTAAAGATCATTCAAAAAAATCATCGCTGGGTATCCGATGATGCGGTAAAGGAACTTGCGGAACTGCTTGAAATGTCACCGGCGGCTATAGACAGTGTAGCGACCTATTACAACTTAATATTTCGCCGCCCGGTAGGAAGGCATGTGATTTTAGTATGTGACAGCGTGAGCTGCTGGATCATGGGTTACGAAAAGATTCTGGCCCATCTAAAGGAAAGGCTAAAAATAGGATATGGTGAAACAACCGCTGAAGACCGGTTTACCTTGTTATCAGTTTGCTGCCTGGGCACATGCGACCATGCCCCGGCGATCATGATCAATGAAGATTTGCACCGCGACCTGACCACAGATAAACTCGATGCGATTTTAGAAACTTATAAATAATTGAATAAATGTATTCTCTAAACGACAATATGGAAAAGCCACTAACGCAGCACATCAAAAATGATGGCACCTGGCTTACGTTGAAAGAATACGAAAAGACCGGAGGCTATAGTGCGCTGAAAAAAGCGCTGAAAATGAAACCCGCGGAAATTACCCAAACAGTCAAAGACTCAGGGCTCAAGGGCCGTGGCGGGGCTGGTTTTTCAACAGGAATGAAATGGTCAACCGTTGACATCTGCGACAATTCTGCCACACCAAGATATATCATTGCCAATGCAGACGAGATGGAACCGGGTTCTTTTAAAGACCGGTTCTTACTGGAGGGAAACCCCCACCAGTTGATCGAGGGGATAATCATCGGCGCTTACGCAATACAGGCCAATTTCAGTTATGTTTTTTTGCGGTGGGCTTATCACCTGGCCGGAAAAGCATTGACACAATCTATACAGGAAGCGTACGATGCAGGTTATTTAGGAAAAAATATTGCTGGAAGCGGTTTTAACCTGGAGATGTCGCTGCACATTAGCGTAGGAAGATACATGTGCGGAGAAGAAACAGCCCTCCTCAATGCGCTGGAAGGTAAAAGGGCAAATCCGAGAGCCAAACCACCCTATCCGAGCAATAGCGGGCTGTTCGGAAAACCGACTATCGTCAATAACGTGGAATCGTTGAGCAATGTGCCTCATATTATCAATAACGGCGCGGACTGGTTCTTGAAGCTGAGTAAAACAGGCGAAGGTGGCACCAAATTGTACGGAGCGAGCGGTAAAGTAAAGAAGCCCGGCTTATGGGAACTTCCCTTAGGTATTTCTTTAAGAGAACTATTGGAAGATCATGCGGGCGGAATGGCGGATGGGTATAAGTTCAAAGGTGTACTGCCGGGAGGCGGATCTACAGACTTTCTACTGGAAGAACACCTGGACGTCGCCATGGATTATGCCAGTGTTGCCAAAGCCGGCAGCAGGCTCGGTACGGGTACGATTATCGTACTGGATGACAAAACCTGCCCGGTGGGTATGGTACATAACCTGGAACGTTTTTTTGCGCAGGAATCCTGCGGCTGGTGTACGCCCTGTAGGGAAGGATTACCCTGGACGGCGAAGATATTGGCTGCGCTGGAAAACGGGAGCGGCAAAACGGAAGACCTGAATATTCTGGAATTCCATACGCATTATATGGCACCCGGTAATACTTTTTGCGCTTTAGCGCCGGGAGCGATGGAACCACTGCAGAGTGCTTTAAAATATTTCAAAGCAGACTTTGAATTACATATTCATGAACACAAATGTCCCTGGAACTCATAATGGCAAAAATATTCATTGACGATAAGCCCTACGAGGTCGATGGTAGCAAAAATATGCTGGAAACCAGTCTTTCACTCGGACTGAACCTCCCTTATTTTTGCTGGCATCCGGCCATGCATTCTGTTGGTGCCTGCCGTCAGTGCGCCATTATTAAATATAAGGATGCTGATGATAAAAAAGGCAAGTTGGTTATGGCTTGCATGGAACCCGTAGCTGATAACTTGCATATTTCCATCGAAGCGCCGGAAGCCCATGCGTTTCGTACCGGAAACATAGAAGCCCTCATGACCAATCACCCGCATGACTGCCCGGTTTGCGATGAAGGAGGGGAATGCCATCTGCAGGATATGACGGTAATGACCGGTCATAATCAAAGGAGATATTGTTACAACAAGCGCACACATAACAACCAGTATCTGGGCCCGTTTGTTAACCACGAAATGAACCGCTGCATCCAGTGCTACCGGTGTGTCCGTTTTTATAAAGACTATGCAGGCGGCAAAGATTTAGATGTATTTGCTTCGCATAATGACGTTTACTTCGGTCGGCAGGAAGAAGGTGTGCTCGAAAGTGAGTTCAGCGGCAACCTGGTGGAAGTTTGCCCAACCGGTGTTTTTACAGATAAAACCTTAAAAAAACATTATACCCGTAAATGGGATCTGACCAATGCACCTTCTGTTTGTCATCAGTGCAGCTTAGGCTGCAATATTATAACCAGTGAAAGATATGGTACGATAAGAAGGGTGCTTAGCCGTTACAATGGCGATGTGAACGGTTATTTTTTATGTGACCGGGGAAGGTTTGGTTACGAATATGTGAATAGTAAAAATAGAATCATAACGCCCGCTAAATTATTGAACGGATCATTTGCAGCTATTACATCAAGCGATGCGGTTCAGGAAATAAAGGCCATCATCAATACAGAAAATACAATCATCGGGATCGGGTCGCCCAAAGCCTCGCTGGAATCAAATTTTTTATTGCGGCAACTGGTAGGTGCTAAAAACTTCTATGCCGGTGTTCCCGCCAATGAAGGGAAACTAATCAAGCAGGTCATTGGAATATTGAATAATGGTAAAGTCAAAACCCCTTCCTTAAATGAAGCGAAAGCATATGATGCGGTGTTCATTCTCGGAGAGGATGTTACCAATACCGCGCCGATGCTTGCCCTGGCACTGCGCCAGGCGGCGAAGAACGAGCCGAATGAGGTAGCCCAGGCTTTAAAAATCCCCGACTGGAACGATGCCGCAACCCGTGAAGCCGTTCAGGGGCGCACCGGTCCGTTCTTTGTGGCTACCGCCCATGACTCTAAATTGGATGATATTGCTACCCAAACTTATCATGCCCGTCCTGATCAAATTGCCTTTTTAGGCAATGCGGTAGCCGGAAACATCAACAAGCAATTGGCCTTTGTTGCTGCTGATACGGAAATTGAAAAGCTGTCCCTTAGTATTTCAGCAGCCTTACTCGCAGCAAAAAAGCCTTTGATCATTGCGGGAACAAGCCTTTATAACGAAGCTATCGTCCATGCGGCTGCCAATATCGCCTATGCGCTCAAAGACCAGGGAAAGGATGCCGGGCTTATTTATATACTTCCTGAAGCTAATTCCATTGGCTCTGTTATGCTTGCGGATCAATATTTAGAGGATGCTTACCAACAAGCCGGCCCGGATGAAGCCAAATCAATTTTTATCCTTGAAAACGATCTGTATCAACGAATGGATAAAAAAAATACGTATGATTTTTTGCAATATTTTAAAAATGTCATTACCCTCGATTACCTGGAAAATGATACCACCCGGAATTCGACGGTAATACTGCCGGCCGGAACCTTTGCGGAAGCCGATGGAACCGTCATCAACAATGAAGGCAGGGCGCAACGTTTTTACCAGGTTCATGTCCCGGAAAATGATGTCAGGAGCAGCTGGAAATGGCTTACTGAACTTACGGCTGATAATAATAATTCAACCGCGATACATTTGGACGAAGTTATTGACAGCCTTGTAACCGCTATCCCGGCCCTGCGGGCTATTCAATCAGTAGCCCCTTCTGCCGGTTTCAGAGAGGACACGCAGAAGATACCACGCTCACCGCAACGCTACAGCGGCAGGACTGCTATGCATGCGGCGGAAAATGTAAGCGAGCCGAGGCCGCCTGCTGATCCCGATTCTGCTTTGTCCTATACCATGGAGGGATATGTTGGCATACCTCCGCCCGCTTTGACACCATTTTACTGGTCGCCCGGCTGGAATTCTGTACAGGCGATCAATAAATACCAGATCGAAGTCGGCGGCGAACTGCATGGCGGTAATCCTGGTAAACGCCTTTTTGAGCCTGCTGAAAATAGCAAAGCCGATTATTTTAAAACTATACCGGCAGCGTTCTCTCAAAAAGAAGGCGAATGGCTCGTACTGCCGCTTTACCATATTTTCGGGTCTGATGAACTGAGCGCACAAAGCCCTGCAGTAGCGGAAAGGGTTCCGCAGCCATACATTGCTTTAAATAATCCAGATGCGCTGAAAGCCGGGATAGAAGAGGGAGCAATAGTAGAGTTAGTTTTAAACGGACAAAAAAAATGGCTCCCTGTAAAATTAAATATTGGATTACCAAAGGGAGCCGCTGGATTGCCTAAAGGACTACAGGAAACAGCCGGGATTTTGTTCCCCTTCTTCACAACACTAAAAATCGCTGGCAATGATTGATATTCTCCTACATATAGCATTGGTTATTGGCATTATGTTCGCGCTGGTGCTGATCTCCGCTGGGCTGATCTGGCTCGAAAGGAGAACACTTGCCCTGTGGCAGGATCGTTATGGCCCAAACAGAACAGGCCCTTTCGGAACGCTCCAGGTAGTGGCCGACATGATCAAGATTTTCATGAAAGAGGACTGGATTCCTCAATTTGCAGATAAAAAAGTATTTGTTGTTGCACCCGCCATATTAATGATTTCTATTCTTTTAAGCTTTGCCGTTGTTCCCTTTACACCGGAAATAGGTGTTGTAAATCTGAATATCGGCCTGCTGTTTTTCTTGGGTATGTCTTCATTTGGCGCTTATAGTATTGTGCTTGCCGGATGGTCGTCCAACAACAAATATTCGCTGATCGGCGCGATGAGAGGGGCATCGCAAATGATATCCTATGAAGTTTTTATGGGTTTGTCCCTGATGGGCGTGGTTATGCTTGCCGGTTCATTTAATATGCGTGATATCGTTTTGGCGCAACAGGGCAGGTGGTTTTTTATACCACAGTTTTTGGGATTTATTATCTTTTTTATTGCCGGAATTGCCGAAACGCGCCGCCTGCCATTTGACATTCCGGAAGCGGAAAGCGAATTGGTGGCCGGTTATCATTCAGAATATTCGGGTATGAAATTCGGGATGTTCTTTGTTGGGGAATACCTGGGTATTACCCTGATTTCTGCGATGACCACTACCTTATTTTTCGGCGGATGGTTAGGCCCCGGATTTTTGCCGCCCATCTGTTGGTTCCTGATCAAGATGTTTGCCTTTATCCTGTTCTTCATTTTATTACGGGCTTCGCTGCCAAGGCCGAGATCAGACCAATTGATGGCATTGGGCTGGAAAATCCTTTTTCCGCTCTCGCTGCTCAATTTACTGGTAACCGGCGCAATTGTACTCTATTATAAATAATCAGTTTATCAATCAGAAATCATGTTCAGTATTTTAAGATCAATCTGGCTCGTCTTTTTACACATGTTCCATAAACGGGTGACGGTTGAATACCCGGAAAAAAAGAATTACCTGCCGCCGCGGCATAGGGGAAGAATTGTGCTAACCCGCGATCCCGACAATCAGGAACGTTGTGTCGGCTGTTATTTATGCGCTGTGGCCTGCCCGGTGGATTGTATCTCACTGCAAGCTACTGAAGATGAAAATGGAAGGCGGTCGGCGGAATTTTTTAGGATCAATTTTTCGCGGTGCATACTCTGCGGCTATTGTGAGGAAGCCTGTCCTACTGACGCGATACAGCTGATCCCTGATTTTGAGATGAGCGAATATAACAGGCAGAACCTGGTTTATGAAAAAGAAGACCTGCTGATAGATGGGCAGGGTAAATATCCCGGGTACAACTTCTTTAAACATGCCGGTGTAGATGCAGGGGTTAAAGGAAAAGGCGGGGGTGCCGATGAAGATCAACCGGTTGACATCAAAAAATTAATGCCGTAATCAACTGATATTAAATAGCCAGGAAAATGAACATACTTTTTTATATCACATCCGCTTTTGCAGTGTTTGCCACCTTGAAAGTGATCACCAATAAAATTGCCATCCATGCTTTATTGTACCTCATCGCTTCCTTGTTATCTGTTGCCGTAGTCCTTTTCATTTTGGGTGCGCCATTTATCGCGGCCCTGGAAGTGATTATTTATGCCGGTGCCATTATGGTATTATTTGTTTTTGTGATCATGATGCTTAACCTGGGAAAAGAGACGATACAGGATGAAAGTAATATGCTAAGTAAAAAGATGTTTATCGGGCCGTCCGTTATTTCACTCCTGCTTCTTGCGGAAATAATTTACATGCTGGTTCACCAGTCTTTGGTTCCCTTGCCTATGAAAATGATAGCGCCTGCCGAGGTCGGCCAACTGTTATTTACAAAATATTTGCTGGTGGTTGAACTGGGCGCGTTCCTGCTGTTGTCAGGAATAGTGGGAGCCTATCACCTTGGCGAAAAAGAGAAATTGGTACATCACCGTTTTTTAAAGACAGGAAAGGACATCGCATGAGTATAGGAATAGAACAGGGAATGCTGCTGGCAGCTATCTTATTTTTAACAGGTTTGACAGGTTTACTGGTGCGCCGGGATGTTATTTTCATGCTGTTGTCTGTCGAAATTATGTTAAATGCAGCCGGCCTGGCATTTATAGTTGCCGGCTCGGCGTGGGGACAGGCGGACGGGCAGGTGATGTTTATTTTTATTTTAACAATGGCTGCTACAGAGGTCGCCGTGGGGCTGGCGTTAATTATTCAACTATTTATGAAATTCAAATCGATGGACATGAATAAGGCCAATACAATGAACGGATAAAGAAAATAGCTATCATGAAAGAATTGCTTTGGTTAATTGTGGCTTTGCCTTTTACAGGATCGTTGATACTGGTAGTTATCGGTAATAGATTATCCCGTTTAACCTGCGCCTTTATCGGCGTTGGCTCGGTTTCGCTATCTGCAATACTTACCCTGTTTGTTGGGATTGACTTCCTAAATGGTAATCCAACCGGTATTCCATATATTGAATCGATATGGCAATGGATGAACGTTGCTGGCCTGTCGCCTGACATCGCTTTTCACTTGGATACCGTTTCCCTGTGCTTTGTATTTGTAGTCACTTTTGTCGGCGCGCTGATTCATTTATATTCTGCCCAGTTTATGTGGAAAGATGAAGGGTTAAGACGTTTCTTCATATATATGAACTTGTTTGTCGGCTTTATGCTGACGCTCGTGCTGGCTGACAATATGCTGTTATTATACCTTGGCTGGGAGGGTGTCGGCCTGTGCAGCTATTTGTTAATAGGCTTTTGGTATAAGGACCCGGCGAACGGCTATGCGGCAAGAAAAGCGTTTATCGTTACCCGTATCGGAGATTTTGCCATGACCATCGGGCTCTTTGTGCTTTTCATTAACTTTCACACACTGAATATCCAGGCTATTTTAACTGCTGCACCTGCTGCATGGGCGGCAGGTTCGGGAATAGCTTTAACAACAGCCTTGCTTTTACTGGGAGGGGCATTGGGAAAATCTGCACAATTGCCACTGCAAACCTGGCTGCCGGATGCCATGGCCGGGCCTTCGCCTGTTTCCGCACTCATACATTCGGCAACTATGGTAACTGCCGGCGTTTACCTCATTGCCCGTACACATGTGCTATTTGAGCTTGCTCCCGTTGCGCAGACCCTGGTAGCCGTCATTGGTGCAGCTACCTTATTGATTGCGGGACTGGCTGCTTTAAACCAGCATGATATTAAAAGAGTATTGGCCTACTCTACTATTTCACAAATTGGCTATATGTTCCTTGCCCTGGGTGTTGGTGCATGGTCAGCCGCTATTTTTCACTTTATGATCCACGCTTTCTTCAAGGCATTGCTGTTCCTGGGAGCAGGTGTAGTGATATGGGCGCTGGATGAAGAACACAATATGTTTAAGATGGGAGGCCTTTGGAAAAAACTTCCGGTTACTTTCTGGACTTTTTTAATTGGCGCGGCATCCTTATCAGCGCTTCCGCTGATAACAGCCGGATTTTACAGCAAGGATAAGATCTTATGGCTTTCTTATGCCAGTGATAAAGGGTCTGTATGGTTATGGCTGGCCGCATTAGCCGGAGCCTTTTTAACCGGGCTTTATGCTTTCAGAATGGTTTTTTTGACTTTTTTTGGTGAGCAGAAGAAGGCTCCCACACAAAGGCCTGGGCTATGGATGACAATACCACTGCTTGTCTTAGCTGTATTATCTTTAATTGGTGGCTTTATTGAATTACCAGGTGACATGGGTCATTTTAGCTTGTTTTCCGATTTTATTGAAAAAACACTTCCGGTAACTTTAATAGAAGCCCCGGGTCATTATACCGAGATCGTATTCCAATTCGTCAGTGCCCTCGTTGCCATTGCAGGTATGGTAACTGCTTATTTCTATTATTTTAACAAGCCCTTTCCTGCGGCTGAACCTCAGCGCAACGCGCTCCAACAATTCTTTTACCTGGGCTGGGATTTTGATTTATTGTATAACACGGTAATTGTACAACCGATAGTGTTTTTATCCCGGATCGATAAAAATGATTTTATTGACAAGTTCTATACCAGTCTCGCTTCCTTAACGCTACTGTTCAATAAAATACTAAGCGCTACGCAAAATGGCCTGGTACGCAGGTACGCTATTGTCTTAGCTATTGGGGCGATCATTACTTTAACCATAATCTTTTATTTATGATACTTGCCTGGTTGATAATCTTATTAATGAGTTGCGGTTTGCTGGCATGGCTGGCAGGCCGGTGGAATAATATACTGCCAAGGGTCATCAGCCTTGCCGGCGTTTCTGTTCAATTTTTGGTTGTTGTTTGGTTGTGGGTAAATCATCAACAAGGTAACGGGTCAAGCCGGTGGATTACCAGTTATACGCATTCCTGGATACCCGCTTTTGGCATTCAAATCAAACTGGGTGTTGACGGGTTAAGTTTACTGATGCTGGCGCTTACCTCTTTTTTGGGCATCCTTTCAATTTTGGCCTCCTGGAAAGAAATTAAAGACAGGGTTGGGTTTTTTCATTTCAACCTGCTGTTTGTATTAGCCGGGATAACGGGCGTTTTTTTATCGCTGGACCTATTCCTTTTTTATTTTTCGTGGGAAGTGATGCTGATCCCTATGTATTTTCTGATCAGTATATGGGGCAATGAAAACAGGGTTTACGCGGCTTACAAGTTCTTCCTTTTCACACAAGCCAGCGGTTTATTGATGTTCCTTTCCATATTGGGCTTATACCTGGTTCATGGCCAGCATACCGGCGTTTATACGTTTGATTACGAACAATTGCTGAGTACGGTAATGGCACCGCAAACTGCCTTTTTGCTGATGCTTGGTTTTGTGATCGCTTTTATTGTCAAGCTGTCAACGGTACCATTTCATTCCTGGCTGCCTGATGCGCACACACAGGCGCCGACTGCGGGCAGCGTAATACTTGCCGGGCTATTGCTAAAGACTGGCGCTTATGGCTTGATACGTTTTGTATTGCCATTATTTCCACAGGCATCTCATCAATTTGCACCGGTAGCAATGATACTCGGGGTGATCAGCATTTTGTATGGTGCGAAACTGGCATTCGCGCAAACTGATCTCAAACGGCTGGTAGCCTATATCAGCGTGAGCCATATGGGATTTATATTATTGGGTATTTATGCTTTTAATGAAATGGCCATGCAGGGCGTAGTCATGCAAATGGTCGTACACGGGGTGAGTACGGGCGCGCTGTTCATTATCGCGGGAGCTTTGCACGAACGAATCCATACCCGTGATATTGCTCAAATGGGCGGCCTTTGGTCGAAAATGCCTAAAATGGGTGCTATGGGGCTGATATTCGTGATGGCTTCTTTAGGACTACCGGGACTGGGTAATTTCGTTGCTGAAATACTGATATTGATCGGCTCGTTTTTTGCCAATAAGGCCCTCACCATCGTCGCGACCATTGGGCTGGTGGCCGCTACGATCTACGCGCTCCGTATCATGCAGAAAGTGTTTTACGGAACAGAACAGAAACAATGGAACGTAGCTGACTTCGGCCTTCGGGAAATGGGAATAATGGTTTCTCTGTCGGTTGTTATTATTTGGCTGGGCCTGTTCCCTGCTACCGTATTAAACCTGGCCAAATCCACCGTTGTCAACGTGGTCGGAAGTATCAATAAAAAAACGGAAGCGAAAACGGAAGCGAAAAATTGCAAATACCCGGGACCGGATCACAGCGTAGTTGGAATGGTGGTTATCCGGGAAAGTTTGCCGGATAACCAAATTAACCCTAAAACTCAAATCAAAGATGACCGTACAGGATATTAAGAGTTTATTGCCCATGGTAATTTTAGCCGGCGGAATCCTGTTCACCATGATCCTGATCGCAGTGAAACGCAATCACCGGTTAACTTTTATAACCACATTGCTCGTTATTTCAGCCTCGGTTATTGCGGCGTTATTGCAAATAGGCGAAAAGCCTCATACTATTGGCGAAATAGCTGTTGTTGACCGTTTTGGATCGTATTACCAGGTATTGTTGTTATCCGCGACTTTTGTGATCTGCATTTTCAGCTATATCAGCTTGCGGCGGTTCTTCCCCGGCAAGCGGAAAGAAGAATATTATCTTTTATTAATGCTCGCCGCGCTTGGTTCTTGTATGATGGCGATCAGTGCGCATTTTATCTCCTTTTTTGTAAGCATAGAAATACTCACCATTTCCTTATATACCTTGATAAGTTATTATCGGGAACGTCAAAAAGCGATTGAAGCCGGTCTGAAATATTTAATTCTTGCAGCGATGTCATCCTCTTTTTTATTGTTTGGGATGGCTTTGGTTTATGCCGTTTCCGGTACCATGTCTTTTTTCGGTTTGTCAGCGATAATGCCCTCTCTAAATCCTTCCGGGATATTAATGCTGGTCGCCGGTATCGGTTTAATGATCGTGGGGATAGGATTCAAGTTGGCGCTTGTTCCATTTCATATGTGGGCCCCGGATGTTTATGAGGGGGCATCTGCACCTGTGTCAGCTTTTATAGCTTCCGTATCTAAAGGAAGCGTAGTCGCCCTGTTACTTCGCCTTTTTATGATAGCTGATCTATACCGGTATGAAAAAATCATGCTGGCATTTACAGTTATAGCTGTGCTTTCTATGCTGATTGGTAATTTGCTGGCCCTCATGCAAAATAATGTGAAACGGATTTTAGCTTATTCTTCCATTGCCCACCTTGGGTATTTATTGGTTGCATTTATAGCTGGCAAAGGCATGGGGATTCAGGCTGCTACCTTTTACATTACCATTTATATCGTTACTATTTTGGGCGCATTTGGCATGATTACCGTTCTTTCTCATTCAGATAATGAAGCTGCTGATATAGAAAATTATAAAGGTTTATTTTGGAGAAGGCCTTTTCTTGCAGGGATGCTTACCATATTCCTGCTCTCTTTGGCCGGTATTCCGCTCACTGCGGGGTTTATAGGGAAATATTTTTTGTTAACTGCCGGATTGGGAAAAGCGCAATGGATGCTTGCATTTGTTTTGGTTGCCAGCAGCGTCATCGGCTTATTCTATTATCTCCGATTGATTGTAACCATGATGAAACAGGACGGGGATGCTATTTCCATTTCAAGCCCTTCCCCGGCACCTTCGGTCTACGGCATTTTCGTGCTGGCCGCTTTAGGGGTTTTGGTGGTTAGTTTGGGAGTATGCCCCGGTTGGCTGGTAGATATTGTTAAAAGCATTAGTCCATAAAATAACTGCTTCGGGCATTGAGCCTATTGGCATCAAAAAAACGTTCTCCTAAATAACAACATCTTCGCGCCTCTGTTTTTTGGCCGATGCCTTCGGTCCAGGTTGTTTAACTTTGCTCAAAAACATGCGCATGTTATTGCTCAAACTGGCAGCGCATCCCGAACCACATATACACCTGGTATTAGGAAGCGATGCCGTTTCAAGGATCAAGCAAGGCGATACCGAAAGAAACGAAGAAATGGAAGCCTGGCTGCCCGTAAGCTTTTCCTCCGATGCAGACGAATAGCGCAGCTTTTAATGGCCTACTTAACCGAAATCAAAATTTTACTGGTACGATAAGTACCGTTTGCATCTTTTTTTGCGAGCGCAACCACCTTATCGCCGGGTGATAGTTTTTTGTCCGTTACCGTATAGGCTGTTACCGGAATATTCGCGGGTACTTTTACGGTCCGGGATTTTCCCTGGTATTGGATCACTAATGAAGAGCCGTCGGCTTTCTGTACATTGCCATTTGACATGCGGGAGGCTGCACCATTGGTCATTCGGGAGGCCGCGCCATTGGTCATCCGGCTGCCTGCACCCGTCGTTTGAGCATCCATCATTAAACTGCCCTCACCTAACCCGCGCAATTCTTCAGGAAATATATGAATTTCTGTAGCCTGATCAGACCCGTCAGCTTGCTGCTGCGTTGTTACCCCAATAAACGAGGTGTTTTTTACATTGGCTAAGCTGCTTGGCGACCTGGCATATAGCTGAAGTGAATCTGACAGCATGATCGTCTGCGTGCTATCTTTCGTTTGTATAACTATCGTTTTTGAAGATACATTGATAACCGTACCCTTGACCAGGGTCATTCCATTGGGATTTTTGGGAACGGCATTTCCATCGCTGTCCGAAACATTTGGGCTGGATGTACAGCCATAGGAAAGGGCCAGGACTAAAGGCAATAGAACCAATAAAAATTTTGCTAACCTTTGTGTTTTGAATAATGCTTTCATAGGTTGTGTCCGTTAATTAGCAGAAGCTACCAGGATGATCTTGCCCTGGGTATGGCGTTTTTCCAGTTCCTCATAAGCTTCTTTCACCTGGTTCAAAGGATAAGTTTTCGCAATGGTTATTTCCAGTTCACCTTTATTGACCATATCAGCCAGTTCTTCCAGCACCTGTGCGGTACCCGCTGCCGAACTGCCATCTGTCTTTACTTTGTATTTTCCTGCGGCTTCAAAATCAATAACCGTGTCGATACGATCAGCAGGTATACCCAGCTTAATGGCCAGTTCCACATAGCCTTTACCGGAAGTGTCGATAAAAGCGTCTGCTTTTTTGCCGTTTAGCGCGGCCTTAATGATAGCTTCATTATCATCGCCATAAGCCAATGGCATAATACCATGATCTTTTAACCATTGGTGATGCGGTTCGCTGGCCAGTCCGATCACAGTAGCGCCCTGTTTTTTGGCAAGCTGCACCACGATAGAGCCAACCCCGCCGGCAGCGCCTGATACGATCAGCGTTTCGCCGGGTTTGATATTCACTGCTTTGACTGCCGCATAAGCCGTACTTCCCACGATGAACAAGCCACCCGCTGCTTCCCAGGAAACATTGACGGGCCGGGCCACTAACTGGTCGGCCTTAGCGGCGATATATTCGGCCTGGCCGTTGCGCTCGTTGGTGAAACCAAGCACTTCATCACCCGCGCTGAATTTGGTAACGCCATCACCCACGGATGTGACGATACCGGCAAAATCGGCTCCCTGTCCCGAAGGAAAAGTGGACGGAAATTGTTTGGACATCAGGCCTTCCCGAATGGCGGCTTCGCCCGGGTTGACCCCGGCGGTTTTTATTTTGACCAGTACCTCACCTGCCTTGGGTGATGGCAGCGGAAGTTCGTCTATATATAATACATCCCTATGCCCGAAATGGTCATAGCGTACGGCATGATTAATGCCCCTATCTGTTGTCTTTCCCATAATTAAGTTATTATACTGTAAGTTGAACCTGTATTCAGCCATATTGTTCCATACTGCTTTCACTTGTTTAAAGAATGACTTAGAAAACACAAAGCAAATGGCTTAAAATTTGATTTACTAATCTGTTTGAACAGGAATTGTTGTTTGGGAATAAGAACTAAACTTGATCAGGCAGCAAAAAAATATTGACTGCGCCGGAATTTTCATTCTATAAAGTATTAAAGATTAAGTGGTTTAAATTTAAAAACCATTTTTTAATAATAGGCGCAAAAGCAAAAAATACCGTACCAAAATGCGCGTAAAATATTCCATCTAAAATAAATTTTGCCGTTGCCTTCGGCCCGGGCTATCCATTACAATCTTTTTCAAAGGATTTCCATTGCTATCCCTAACAGATTAACCCTTGCTTAAAAATCAGCTTCAATCATTTTCGCCCTGCACATTCCTTCAGCAAATTTTTAACCCGCGCAGGAAAAGCCAGTCTGCCGTATTCCCATCCCACTTCCTGAATTTCACCGCGCGCTGTGCTTAACCTGTTAAATTCATCGCGCCCATCCGGCAGCCAGGCCTTCCCCCCCCTCCCAGGAATATATGGCATTGATATTTAATTATATAAATTTTTTAGGCGAAACGGGTAAAAAGCGCAGCTAAAATCAAGCCCGCATTTGTCGTTGGGTTTGCAAAAGACTACGGCATAATGTAAAAGCTCGTCCCTCACTTTTCCACCCTTCGGGACTTATTCCGTTTCCTTTTGCCTTTAGGCGGGCTCCAGAATTTGCTTTCTTTTTTCCCTTTTTCTTTTAAAAAATACACACACAGACAAACGGACGAAAAGAAGAAACAAACAAAAATAGTTCACTAAAAAAAACTTTAAAAAGTTATGGAAATCACAGGAAGATTGACCGCAAACGCAGAGGTCAGAAAAGCAAAAGGCGACAAAAAAGTAACAGGGTTTACTATCGCCATGAACCGCTCTTACCTAAAAGACGGCGAAAGAGTAGAAATAGCAAAATACGTGGATTGTTCCTATTGGATCAATTCAGGCGTAGCTGAATTTCTAAAAAAAGGCGCATTGGTATTGCTGTATGGCGATATGGATGTAAACGCATGGATTGACAAAGAGGGTAATGCAAAGGGGCGGTTAACATTCCATACCCAAACCATCAAAATCTTAGCTTTTGCAAGTAAAAAGGACGATGAAAAACCCAATGGCGATAAACCGAACGCAGGTAAAAACAATGCGAAAAAAGCTACCGCTAATGGCGCACCCGAAGAAGACGACATGCCATTTTAATTAATCAACAGAATAGTAAATAAACATTCAAACGGCGGAGCCCTCTTGAGTTCTGCCAAAGAACAATTAAAAACGAAAAACTTTTAAATAACATGGCACATAATCTTAATTATAACGAAGAAAATAAGGAATACAGCTTTTTCAGCGTAAAGGAAAGGGCTTGGCATGGGTTAGGGAAAATAGTAGAACAATACCCCACCAGCGCAGAGGCGCTAAAGTTTGCGGGGCTTGACTATACCGTTGAAAAATGGCCTTTGACCGCCTATGACCCGAATGGGTTAACCATAGACGAAAAATACGTACCTAATCATTTTGCCACTGTCCGCACCGATAACCATGCCGTTTTAGGCGTGGTTGGCAAGGACTACGAAGTAGTACAGAACATAAACGCTTTTGAATTTTTTGATGCTATCGTAGGCGGTGAAGATGGCATTTTATACGAAACCGCAGGGGCATTAGGCAAGGGTGAGCGGATTTTTATAACTGCCAAACTACCGGGATATATAAAGGTCGGAAAGGACGATTATATCGAACAATATCTTTTTCTTACTACTTCGCACGATGGTTTCGGCAGTATTACCGCAGCATTTACCCCCGTTCGGGTAGTTTGTCATAACACCCTGAACGCTGCCATGCGCAACCATAGCAACGCCATTAAAATCCGTCATACCGCATCGGCTAATGACAGGCTTAAACAAGCTCATACATTGATGGGTATTAGCAACAATCTTGCAGGTGAATTGCAAGGGCTTTTTAATCATTGGTCACAGGTACGCATCACGGATAAGGAAGTCAAAAAACTGATACAGGTTGCAATGGCTCCGAATAAGGAAGTCCTAAAAAATTTGGAAGCAGGTAAAATGGATGAACTTTCAACTGCCTACACCAACATCATTGACAAGGTATATGAATACGCCCTTAGTAGCCCGACCCAACAAATGGAAACTACCGCAGGGACTGTTTTTGGTGCTTACAATGCGGTAACAGGTTACTTTCAAAATGTCCGCAATTACAAGGACGATGAAGCCAAATTCAAATCCATCATAGAGGGTACTGCCAAACAACGGGCGCAGACCGCCTTTTACCTTTGCCGGGATTTTTCAAACCACGGCGCAAACGCTTTAATCCTTAACTAACCAAAATGGGGGAGCAATCCCCCTTATTTTAAAACTAAAAAATGACACGCTCAAATCTTTATATCAAACTAAGTAATGGCGATACAATAACCTGCGTTGCCGATAGCAGTAGCAATCCTGAACAGGGCTATATCGTTGAAAATTTAATCATTCCCCTTTTATCATTTTCAAATGCTGAACATGAACTGGCTTTGCTCAAAGAACATTGCACCATGAATGAACTACGTGTAAATGCAGATTACCGCTATGAAATTGACCTGCAAAAGGAAACAGTAGCATTTTACGATGAATTGTATTTTTTTAAAACAGGTGTCTTTCGCAAAGGGGAAAACCTAACCCGCAGGTATATCGCCTACCTCGAAAAAACCCAAAATGAAACCGTAAAGGAGATGTTCAAAGGCTATTCCAATAAGGCGCTCATTCAAAGGGCAAACAGCCTGCCTGACTTTAAATGGGATGATGAGGGCGTAGAATTAAGACGGCGAAGCCTGCTATCCAACGGTGCATTTATCTACACCATGCGGAGAAATACATTAACCATTCTTAAAGACAACTAAAATCCGAGCCATGAAACAAATAACCTTAAAACTTTACAGCTTTAACGAACTGGACAAGGAAGCCAAAGGAAAAGCATTAACCACTTACAGGGATTTGAATGTATTCTTTGATTGGTGGGATGATGAATTTGAGGATTTTATAGAACTGTGTTCCTACATGGGAATAGCAGTAATCAAAGACAAAATCAAATTCAGGGGCTTTTATTCGCAGGGGGACGGTAGCGGTTTTTCGGCTAAAGTGGATATACTTAAACTGATAACCGCCATAGAAAACCAGTCATGGAAAGACTATGCACCTCTACAGGAATTTCCATTTACCGCACCCGATATTTACCGCAGGGTATTACCGCTATTGGCAAAGGGCATATTGCCCAACGAACCGCAGATCATCAGCAGGTCACAATATTACGGCGTAGTAGTTGACCTGGGCATTTACGTTGTCAATGAGGACGGCAGGGAACATGATAACGTTTTTGAGGAACTGGACAAACTCGAAGAATGGCTACGAAAAATCGCCGAAACACTTAACCGCTATCTCTATACCACGCTTGAAAATCAATACGATTTTTTATGCAGTGATACCGCTATAAAGGAAAGCATGTTAAACATGGAATACCTCTTTACCGCAGATGGCAGGTCTGCTAACTATCTGGAGCAATTAACCAAACGCAAAACCAATTAATCTTAGAAATCATGACCACTAACTTTTTTCAAAATATAGCAAGTCTTAACGTTCCCGGAAACTGGAAACTGACGTTACAAACAGACGAAACAGGAAACTTTACTATATCCGCGCTATTTACTGCTTTGCATAATGCGGATAATGCGCTCAAAGCAATTCCCCCAATGTTATTAAGGGGAACGCCTGATGAATTGGACGAGGGCTTTTTTGAAGTCATAACACAGCCCGTTCAGCAAACAGCAGGTCTTTATAACAACCTTAACGCCTACCATAAGGAAGTAGAACAAGCCCGTCTTAAATCAAAAATGGAACAGGACAAAAAAACAAAAGAGGGCAAGCCAAAAACAACCACAAACAGTTCAAAGGACGACATCGAAATCGGCGAACCCAAACCTAATAAAGAGGAAAAGCGAAAGGCGTATGTACAGGCGATGATACAAATTAACGAATTAAGCGCAGGGTGTAAATATGAAGAAGCCCTCGCCTTGTTACCATCCATAGACGATTACCCGGAAAAGGAAGCCGAATTGATTAAAAAAGCCGAAGACCTGAACCGCAAAAAAGACCAAATGGCGCAAGCCCTTAACTTATTTAATGCCTGAAAACCATGTTAGCGACAACCACATTAGAAAGGATTTTTATACACAAGGAAAATGGAATAGAAATCCGCCTGACCGACCCCGGCGAGGGTTTTGCGCCCGAAGCCGTTATGACCTTTTATTCAGCCACTTATCCCATTTTGACAAATGCCAAAATTATTGGCCCTGAAATAAAGGACGATGAAATACAATACCGTTTTGAAAGTACAATGGGCGTAAAGGGATAGGCCATGAAACACCAAATTATTAAACGAAGAATAACCATAAACAAGGAAAACGACCAATGGAAACTACACCAACTATTCGGAAAATTCAGCACAAAACTCGACCGTCTGCCCGATGCGGGAGAGGTTCAGCGCAACTCGTTGAGAAGCGCACCGCAGGGCTTCGTCCCGATGGTTTTTTAAACTACCGTTTTCAGCCCTTTTCTGCGGTTGAAAGCAGGAATTTCAGGGAAATGGAAGACGAATTTTTTTGCTCTGCAAAAAACCTATGCAAATTGTATAAGATAACCCTGCCGGAAATGGCAGGGTTACAATTCCCGCAAAACGTGGATTATACCTACAAGTGCCTGTGTCATTCCATAGAAAAACTCGATAAAGCACAGCAATGTATCATTATCAGGGATGAAAAGCACCAAGCGACATTAGCTACTTTGAAAACTTACGACACAGGGCAATGTATGTATTATATCCCCGTAAGGCCTTTATGGCGGTTAACACAGGTTGCACAACAGCAACCGTTAGCGGAAATGCTGATTTCAGTTTTCGCCTACCTCTATCAAATCGCGGATATTTCCTACTACAGGGGAAACGGTAGTTACCTTGATTGCATGTATGACATGCTTGGTGACTGGATAAACGAGGAAGAGAATGATGAACAGGAACGGGAATACAGGGAGGAGCAAAACAACGACCTTAATGAACTTACCCATGCAGGTGCGTTATTGCGACCTATAATAAGCCAGCCATTTTATTTGGGAAACTTTGAAGCCAATATCCAAAATTACCGCAACTCCAAAAATTGGGATTTGAAAGCGGAATGTTTAGCATCCGAATTTCTACAGCTTTACAGGGATTATCCGCAGCAATCGCTTTTTGAGAATATCCATCCCGACCTTTTTAACCCCGATGAAGAAGAAAGAATAAGGGCATGGCAGTATATCAGCTTTTACTGGAGCGGTGAAGATACTTTGTATGAAATGCTGTATGAAATGGTAAATAATGAGTTTCAGGAATATGGGGTAACAGACGAACCTACAATCATTCAACTGTACGACAGCCCTCAAAGCCAACCGCTAAACGACCTCAATTTTGAAAAGAGGCTGTTTGAATTAATAGACAAATTATGTGAAATCTTAAACGGCTATGACCATGACTAACGTGAGTGATAATTTTAATGAAGCCTATATACCCTATAAAGCATTATTGATCTATAATTGTGTAAAGGGTGACGATAGCCCCAATCAAAGGGCTGAAAACTCCCCTGTATATGTGGAGAGTTATGATATTGCAGGGAACGGAAATCCCATCAATGCCCATCCTTTATCCTTAAAGGAAAGCATTGCCTTAGCTGAACTATTGCAAAGCAGTTCCGAAATGCAGAACACCTATTTAAAGTCCAAAGGTTTGTTACCCCAAAACCTGTTATTTGTAAACCCTGACATTACAGGCTATGCTGTTTGGTACACCCCGCCACAGCAAAAGGAACTATTTTTTGTAAAGAATTTGGGTATTCAAAGTGGAAAGGCAAACATCCCCGCTATGATTTGGAAGGCGGGAAGGGATGGTGTAAGTGTTTTTGCAATCAAAGGAAAAGGCAAACCCACTTCAAAAACTGTACTATACCATGCTCCCTATTTCAATATCTATCAAAATGGGAACGTCTGTATGGGTTCGGTAAATATTAACATTGACAAGAATACCTGTTTGGAAGATTTTATGGCACAATGGGAACGGTATTTCTTTGGCAGTTATTTCAGCCATACGATTGATGGCGGTAGTACCACCAAGCAAAACATTGTCCAGCTATGGCAGGAACAAACCGTGACAGACAGAAAGTTCCCCGAAGATGTATTAGCGCAAAATGGAATGACACTTCAACAGTTAATCAGATGAAAAAGAAAACAATAACCCCAAAACAAGCCGTTCATATTGTTGAAAAGGAATGGCTTAATCCTTATAATCCCATAGTAGTTAACCTTATTGGCGCAGGTGGCACAGGAAGCCAGGTGCTGACTGCACTCGCAAGAATCAACCAGGCTCTAATTGCCCTTAACCACCCCGGCCTGTTTGTCCGCCTGTTTGACAATGACAAAGTAGAACGGGCAAATCTCGGCAGGCAACTTTTCGCTACGGCGGAACTCAAAAAATATAAAGCAGTTGCCTTGATTGAAAGGGTTAATCTGTTTTTCGGCACCAACTGGAAAGCCGTACCGCAGCTTTACAATAAAACACTTTTCAATAACAATGCTGCTTTGTCGCAGGCAGGCTTAACCATTTCCTGTGTGGATACGGTTAAGGCAAGAATGGAAATAGCGGAAATTCTGAAAACCCTGAATAAGAACAGCGGACACGGCAGGAACAAACCGCTCTATTGTATGGATTTTGGTAACAGCCGTTTTACGGGACAGGTCATACTTTCGACCATCGGCAAAGTAACACAGCCACAAATGAAGAAATACCAAACCGTTGAGCAACTGCCAATGGTAACCGATGAATTTAAAGAACTGCTATTGGCATCTGAAAGTACAGATAATACCCCAAGTTGTTCTTTGGCGGAAGCATTGGCTAAACAGGATTTATTTATCAATTCCTCATTAGCCAATTTGGGCGCATCGCTTCTATGGCAACTGTTTCGGGAGGGCATGTTATTTAACAGGGGATTTTTCCTTAATTTAAAGGAGTTCAGGACACAGCCTTTGAAAATTAACCCGGCAGTTGCAAAAGAAGCGAAAATTAAAACGAAATTAAACCACCGAAAGGCAGCCTGACATTATGAAGATTATGGATTTAGACGGCAAGGAAATTGAAGTTACGGATTTGCCGATTGCACTATTACAGGCGGATGATTACCGCCATTACACGGTAACACACCCAACTGAAATGCACATTCACCTTCAAAAATATTGGGAGGACTTGTATCAGAAGCTACTTAGTATTCAGACGGAAAATTCGGTTTGAAAAAACGCCCTGCACAGCACATTCCTTGTACCTGCGGAAAAAGCTGTTCCGGGCAAAAAGCGGATGCTTGACTTGCAGTAAATGACCACCCGGCTGATGCCGACCAATCCTTTCCTGCAATACAAGCGGTTTGTTCATTCTGTTTTTTTGATTTTATAAGACATGATAGCGTTTAAAAAAGGAAACCTGATGGAATCTAAGGCTTATGCCTTGTGTAATACTGTTAACACCGTTGGTGTGATGGGTAAGGGAATTGCGCTTCAGTTTAAGCTACTTTTCCCCCATAACTATGAGGTATACCGAAATGCTTGTAGGCAGGGGAAATTTACTATAGGACAAATTTTGGCTATACCTGATTACAACCTCATCATGGGCGAAAGGCTGATTATAAATTTCCCTACAAAACAACATTGGAAATTTCCATCTGAATACGCCTATATTGAAAGTGGGCTGGTTGCCTTAAATAGCCTTATAAAGGCATACCCGGTGAAAAGCATTGCAATTCCACCTTTGGGTTGCGGAAATGGCGGCTTGGAGTGGGTAATTGTGAAGGAAATGATCATTAAGTATTTAGGGGGGCTGGACGCTGATATCGAGGTTTACGAACCAAATAATGACTTGACTTTTTTAAGGGTCATTATATAAAAAAACAAGTAAAGCCATTTCCTTGAAGCTGCGGCAATAGTTATCCGTGCAAAAGCGGCTACATAACTTACAGGAAATGCTTACCGGCAAATGCCTGCCAATCCTTTCCTGCAAACATGCGGTTATAAATATATTTCTCAGTATTATTGGTTTATTTTTATATTATGCCGATAAGAAAAATGGACCCTGAAAACTCTAAGAAACGTTTTCCTTGACTACCGTGATTATGTACAGAACATTAAAAATAGTTTAGTTGACCTTATTGAAAAACAAAAAACCACCGGCAAAAAGAACGAGGCTGAATTACAGGCATTTTTTGAGAAATACCCATCTTCCTTATTAGGCGTATTATCATCCGTTCCGGCTAATTACCAAATTGGAGGGATGTCAATTATCTCTCAGCCGCGGATTAAAAGTTATTCAAGGGACAGGCAACCTGATTTTTTGATTATTACAACCAATTCGATGGAGCTGTATTTTAATTTTATAGAAATTGAATCGCCAGCAAAAAAATTATTCCATCACAAAGATTACGATGTCAGCGATGAATTTAAACATGCCCTGAGCCAGCTTCGTCAATGGAAATCTTATAATAAAGATGTAATTCCACAATATTGTAAGGACCTGATTGATAAAATATTTAAAGACAATGGCGACCTAACAAAAGATAAAGCCTGGCATTATAACTTCGTGCTTCTGTACGGTAATTCAAAGGAAATCGCAGCAAAAAATGACAGCACCTACAATAATCTGATTACCTCTCATTTTACGGAACATGATTTGCATCATATCACGTTCAGCCGGTTAATGGATGCCTATACGTTTAAATTTCCGTTAATGACTATTTTGAGAAAGGCGACTGACAATCAATTCCATGCCATTGGAATGGTACCACTGAAAAGTTATGGCCTTGACGAATGGATAAATTACCACTTAATCCTCGGAAAGGAAGAACTTGTGAAAGATTCAGAATTATTAAACGATACTGAAAAGGAGGAATTAATAAAACAGATAACTGAATTGGACGCTTTAGATGCGAAGAAAATCTGGAAAAGAAATGACCTGACTACCTGGGAGTTTGGCAGTGACATCAATTTCGATATAGATAAACTTATATAGGGCAAACCATTCCCCGCACAACCCTAAAACCTGATCCATGTTAAAATTACTTACCAATCAAACTTCCACGGCATACCACAATGAATTCATTACAACCTTGTTAAATGCTGCGGATGAAGCCTATATTGCTGTGGCGTTTCTAAAAAGCAGTGGATTAAATTTGCTTATCCCTTTCTTTAAGAAGAAAACCCAATTTCAAATTTTGTGCGGGGTGAATTTTGGAATTACCGACCCGGCAGCGCTAACGACATTGCAATCCAATGCTGACAAATCAGGCCTATTCTAAAACAAAAAAGTTTACTGGTTGATCGTTGAAAGTATCTTCGGTTTTCTGTGCTATATTTTAAAAAATATCTTAAAAGTGCAGCCTTTGTCTGCCGCGCATTCCACTTCGATCTTGCCGCCTGATGCGTTGACAATCTTTCGGATGAGGTAAAGTCCGATTCCGGTACCTTCCGTACCCGTGCTGACCCGCTTGTATTTTTTAAAGATATGGTCGACCTCGTCTTTCGTGATACCGATGCCATTATCGGTGATCGTCAAGATAATAAACTGGTCCTTTTTTTCAGTTTTGATGCTGATTTCCGGCAAACGGTCCGGGGAGCTGAACTTCAGCGCATTGGTGATGAGGTTAAGCATCACACTTCTTAAATTCTTTTTGGCGAACCGAACCTCCTTTTTCCGGAAATGGGTATGAAAAACAGCTTTCGAAAGCTTGATCTTTTCGGACAATATAACCTTGATCTCCTCAAAAAGCACCGGGAAGCTTTCCAGGTTTTCGTCCGCATCCTCCGATTCAATATAACCGACCCTGGCCAGGTCACTAATGATCGCTTTAAAATTATTAACCGCTTTATTCATCAAACCGGATAATTCCATTACCTCCGGATCTTTGGTGTCCAGCTTATCATTGAGGATTTCCAGCAGCATTTCAATATTGACAATGGGGGCGTTCAGGTCATGGGAAGCGCCAAAAACAAAGTTATTCAGGTCGCTGTTAATTCTCAACAAGCTTTTATTGCTGTTATCAAGGCTGCGGTTGCTGATGTCCAGGCTTTTATTGCTGATGTCCAGTTCGCGCAACAGCTTTTTTAGTTCGGTGATATCATAAAAGCTGATAATAGCGCCATCGGCCTTCTTGCTGTTTTTTTTCAGGTAAGGCATGGTCATCACCTGGTAGACCTTCCCGTCGGTCGCTTCTGCTTCCCGGGTAATGGGTTGTTCATCTTGAATCACTTTTTTAACATCATCAATTAATGTTTCAAATTTAATATTCGTTGTTATATTGCTGAGCGGCCGGCCAATATCACCCTCGCGGATATTAATATGCTTCACTGCCCCGGGCGAATATCTTTTCAGCAGGAGGTCCCGGTCAACAAACAATTGGCCATTGGTATTGCTGCGGAAGTAATTATTCAGATCGTCATTCAAGTCCGTCAGTTCGTCGATGGTTAGTTGGTGGTCCTTGTTGACCGTCTGTAGCTCTTCGTTCACGGATTGCAACTCTTCGTTTGTGCTTTGCATTTCTTCGTTGGCGGATTGCATTTCCTCGTTGGCGGATTGCAGCTCTTCGTTAAAAGACTGCATGTGTTCATTGGAGGAGGCGATGCGGTCATGCGCCACATCCACGGTATGTTTTAATTGCGCCACTTCCTGTTCCAGGCTGATCACATGCTCCCGGGTGACTTCGTTGATATCTTCAACATGGATGACATTTTTCTCGGTGGCCGCCGTTTGGATTTCGGTGAATAATACGAGCAGGAGCCTATCTTCCGACCCGGGAATCTCAAATGGACTGAGGACAATATTGATCAGTTGGTTTGTCGCCTTACCGGGACCTTCGAGGCTGAGCTGATCAAGCACGACCCTTTCGTTCAGCTTCAGTGCCTTGTGGGCAGCGGCTTTAAAAACAGTGGAGATATGCGCCGGCAGCAGGTCATTCAGGTTGTGGTTAAAATTGATATTTTTTAAATAGGCCCTGGTATTGCCGAACGACTGAACAACCGACAGGTTTTCATCGGTGCAAACACCGTTGAATGCCGACTCCCTTAACAGCGCGGAATTGACCTGGTCAGCGAGTTCGGTTTTCGATACCTGTACGATATGCTTTTTGCTCACTTCTATTGTCGTTGTTTTGAATTCCCCGATCCGGTGCGATGAAAAGGCATCAAAACGGATCGCACGGCCTGATTTATTGCTTTTCAGGATATTCCATTTACCACTGATCTCGTTAAAGCCTTCTTTAATGACAGAGGCGCTCTCGCTGGGGCCTAAAAAAAGGTATCCCCCCTCTTTCAATCCAAAATGCAGCAGCGCAAATACCCTTTGCTGCAGCGTTACATTAAGATAGATCAGCAGGTTACGGCAGCTGATCAGGTCGATATTACAATAGGGCGGGTTCTTGGTCAGGTCATGCTGGGCAAAGATCAGCATCTTGCGGATATCGTGTTTGACTTTATAACCGGCACCTTCTTTGGTGAAAAACTGCTGGAGCCTTTCCCTGGATACGGTTTTAATGATACTTTCAGGATAAACGCCCTTAGAGGCAGTATCCAGCGCCGCCTTACTGATATCAGAGGCGAAGATCTTGACCTCGATATTTTTGGGATGCTGGTTCAAATACTCCTTGACCAGTATGGCCATGGAGTAGGCTTCCTCCCCGGTAGCGCAGCCGGCCACCCATATTTTCAACACTTCCGTGTTATTCTTTTTAATGATAGCAGGGATAATGGTTTCTTCAATGATCTTAAAGGCATCCGGGTCGCGAAAAAAAGAGGTCACGCTGATCAGGAAATCATTGGCGAGCAAGTTGACCTCCGCCGCGTTTCCCTTGAGCAACCGATAGTACTTGTCCACCTTGTTCAGGTTATGGCTCGCCATCCGCCGTTTGATCCGCCGGATGATCGTCGGGCGTTTATAATCGGTGAAATCCAGGGGCAGGTTTCCTTTGATCAGGGTTAATATCTTTCCAAGCTCCCCCTCACTGATCTGCTCCGAAGGTTGGTGGGTCAGCAGCTCCAGGATACCATCCCTGACATAATCTTCAATGACCTGGGGCATCGCTTCGGGGGAAAGGACCCGGTCTGCGCAACCAGTCGCAATGGCAGCCTCCGGCATGCCTTTAAAACCCGCCGTAGCGGGTTCCTGTACCAATACAATGCCGCCCGCGTGCTTGATAGCCTCGACCCCTTTGGAACCGTCATCACCGGTACCCGATAGGATGATGCCAATGGCCTTGCTGCCGCGCTCCTTTGCCAGGGAGCTGAAAAAGTAGTTAATGGTCATGTGCGGGCGGGGCTGGTCCTTTTTGTCTGAAAGGATCAGCTGGCCTTTTTGGACGGCCATGAATTTAGTGCTCGGGATCAGGTACACCGTATTTGACTTAATATCAACATTTTCAATGGCCTCCACCACCTTCAGCTTGCTGTGCTGGGCAAGGATCTGCACCATCTGGCTTTTAAAATCAGCCGAAAGATGCTGGATCAGGATATAAGATACGGAGTCCAGCGGGGTATAGTCAAAAAAAGCGGATATGGCTTCAAGGCCGCCTGCCGACGCGCCGATGGCTATAATGTACTGTTGATCGACAATTTTAGCCATAAGTAATGCGGATTAAAAGAAGTCTGTAAAGGTAACGTTATTAATAGGTATTAGTTTGCTTCAGGTATTTTACTGCTCCTGCGGTTTAACCGGGAGGGTGATCGTAAAGGTAGTGCCTTCACCCGCCTGGCTTTTACACCGGACTTTTCCGTTCATTAACGCCGTATACCGGGTAACAATATTCAGGCCCAATCCTGTACCCGGGATATTCCCGGTATTATGCGCCCGAAAAAAAGCCTCAAAGAGGTGTTTTTGGTCCTCCTTGGGTATGCCGATGCCATTATCGCTGATAATGATGGTCAGGTAGCTGCCGGTGATCCTGGTCCGGAACCCGATTATGGAATCAGGCCCTGAATATTTGATCGCATTGCTGACCAGGTTGATAATGCAGTTTTTAACCAGTGAGGGATTAAGGGTGACTAAGCGGCCTCTGCCGGAATGACGGTAGCTGATTTGCTGCTCCTTTTTGGCCAGCGACTGCATATCTTCGGCGATGTCTGCCGCGAATTTGACCAGGTCGAACTGGCTCAGTATCGGATTGATCCTGCCGGTTTCCAGCAGCTCCAGCGATAAAAAATCGTTTAAGATATTGGTCAGGTTTTTTGCGGCGTTTTTGATCGTTTCGGTATACTTTTTAACGACCGGATGGTCCAAATCCAGCGCAATTCTTCCAATAAGCTCCGCTGAAAGTTGTATAGACGTCAGCGGGGTTTTGAACTCATGCGAGGCCATGGATACAAACCGCGTTTTCATCATGTTCAGCTGCTTTTCCTTTTCGAGCGACTGGCTGACCTGCTCCCTGCTTAATTCAATGGAGGCGACGGAATCGGTCAGGCCTTTATTACTGATATCCAGTGCGGCCAGCAGTTGCTTGAGTTCGGTAATATCATAAAAGCTGATGATGGCGCCATCCGCATTATTGGTATTTTGCCGGATGTAGGGCATGGTCATAACCTGGTAAATTTTCCCGTCCGCTGATTCCGCTTCCCGGGTAATGGTCTGCCCGTCCAGCATTACCTTTTGAATATCAGCAATCAGTGTTTCAAACTTGATATTTGTCGTGATATGCGTCAGCGGCCTGCCAATATCGCTCTCCCGAAGATTGATATGTTTTACCGCGCCTGGTGAGTACCTCTTCAACAGCAGGTCATGATCAACAAATAATTGACCGTTTGTATTGCTCCGGAAATAATTATTCAGGTCATCATTGGATTCCGTCAGTTCGGCATTGGTTTGCTGTTGTTGCCGGTTAACGGTCTGTAACTCTTCATTGACGGACTGCAGTTCCTCGTTCGCGCTATGCATTTCTTCATTCGCGGACTGCAGCTCCTCGTGATAGGATTGAATGTTTTCATTGGAGGAATTAATGGTGCCATACGCCGACTCCAGGTTTTTTTTTGCTTCGGCCAGTTCCCGCTCCAGGCCGGCTAGGTACTGCCGGGTAAGTTGCTCCATCTCTGCGGGCGCGGCCAGGTATTTACCCTTCGCTTTTCTTTTGTTGGCAGTAAACCCGACCAGCAATCTTCGTTCTGCGGGCTCAGCGGTAAAAAAAGGGCTGATGATGATATTAACGGATTGCCCGCCGCCGAAATTCAAGGCGCTTAAAGTGACCCGCTGCTGTGATTCCAGGGCCTGGTGCGCCGCTGCCTTAACGAGCACCGACACGTCATCCGGTAACAGTTCGCTGAGGTCAACAATAAAGTTTTCATTTTTCAGGTAGGCGGTCGTGTCACCAAACGCTTTCACCACATTGAGGTGCTGGTCCGTGCAAACGCCGTTCAGCCCTGCTGCTTCGAGAACAGCGGTTTGCCCGTCGTATGCCGTCAAAACCCCGGGTATCAGTATCGCTGACTTCTTATCTTCTTGCACGTTATTGGATTTAGTAGCGAAACCGCCGGATATATCAAATGTAATAAATTACGGCACGTTCACTGCAAATAATTAATTTACAGTAAATTATAACACTAGGATTAAGGCAACAAATTTCATCAATACTTGTTGATCCGGCAATGACCCTAAACAGGCGGAGAAGTGATTTGGATCACTCTTTAACAGGCACAATGCTGGTTACCTCCATTATGTTTTTAATGACCTTATCCAGTTCGGCGGCTGATGCGACCATAGAATGGGCGGTGGTAGCCTCGTTCACGTCCATAAATTCCAAGGGTTCGAGGTTCAAGCCGACTGAAATGAAAGACATCGCTGTATCTTTTTTCGGATTCACGAAGATTGGCCAGCTGACATTCATTATGCTGACATTCGAAACTCTTCACGTTTTTGTAAATCCTTAATCTTTTTAACATCCAGTTTTCGTAAAATAACTATCACTTTAACCTGCACCTCATCGACAATTTTCCAGTCTTTTGCAATATAGATATCAGTCGTTCTATGACCTTCATCAATGTGATTTAAAGCTAACGCAACATCATCCTTACTCATTCTGCAAGAATTTCGGGCCAAATTCGCAAACGAATGACGCGCCCAATAAAAAGTAATATCCGGGATCTTTGTTAGTTTACGCAGTTCGATCATTCCCTTACTTAATGCAGTATCAAGCCCTCCATAAGTAGTGTATCTTGCTGAAAGGTTGCCAAAGTATTTTGTTATCAGGGGCTTTGCTTCTTCCACAATTTTAATGCTGATGAAAGCATTATCCTTTCGCCTGCTTTCTGTCTTCGACCTATTGTAGTCTACCCTGCCATTTCTAACGTATTTAAGCGATGCTTGATAAAAATCAACGGCATTCATACCGCATAAGTAAAAGGAAAGCATATAAAGCTCCTGTGCCAGTTCAGCGCGGCTACCTGGTTTTGTTTTACAATCACGTATCGCCTGAATTTCCTCGATAGTATTATTCCGTTTCTTAGTCATTGGAGGGGAACCGACTTTATACTTCTTAAATGGATAATGTTTAATTCGGAATAAACCCAAATCTTCATTATTATATAATTTGCAGGCAGCATTAAATAGCGTACGTAAATCCCGCATATGATTATGAAGCCCGCTATCTGATAGTCCGGCTTCAGTTGTTTTAACTTCCCTGATTAATTGATTTACCCTTACTTGTTTTCTTTCCTGCCTCAAATATTTTTCATAAGCATAAAGCATATTGGAATTAATTTCCGTAATTGATATGGAAGTTCTTTTGAAGTAATCGATCAAACTATTTTTCACAGTTCTAAATGACCTGGAATAAGGCTCCCTGTTTTCCCGAATAAGTTGCTCTATGTGGGACTGAGCAAATTCAATAAAGTCAATGTCTTTGTCTTTATCTTTCAGATACATCATTAATGCTTCACAGGAAAAAAAGTCCAGCTTGTTGCCAAGTTGACTGACCGTTTCCCGATAGTCATCTAATGTACCTTCAATAATTTTATTAAGGAACTTGTCCTTAATTTTAAATCTCGCATCTAATTGTTTCTTTGATACGAAATGGGAAGTTTCCATGTACTTCCGATCATTTTGATGATAGACACAGATTTTAACATTAAATGTGCCGTCATCTTTTTGGTGGTGTTCAAAAACTTTTGCGCTAACCGTAGCCATAATAAAATTTCATTAGCCACGCAGAATCGTTGTAACATAATTGTAACATTCATACGTGAAATTAAACAAAAAACTATGTTGAACCTGACTTTTGGCGGTCGCCAAAGGCAGTGCTGCGGAGCGTCATAATCCGCGTTTTGAAACAAAAAAAGCCCTATTTCCGCTAAGAAAAGGACTTTTTATTGAAGTGCGCCCACCTGGGCTCGAACCAGGGACCAAAAGATTATGAGTCTTCTACTCTAACCAACTGAGCTATAGGCGCAGAAATCTTTTAAAGAATTTCAGGCTGCAAATATGCGCATTTGCAGCCTGAAATCAAAAAACATTTTAATATTTTAACCGGATAAATTTACTTCCGCAACCGGGGTTATTTACCAACTTCAATAATATGAAAGGTACCGGGTATTTGCTTTGGCCTGCCACCGCCTGCAGCAGGTTCGGTTTTTGCAGCCGGTAAATACAGTTTATGCGTTACCAGGTCGATGCCTATGGTACGCGCGCTTGGCTCGGATGTTATGTTTTCGACAAATTCAAACTTATCGGCGCTTATCTCTTTTATAGCGCTTATGGTACCCTCGCCGTTAGAGGCATAGGCCATTTTGGTTCCGGGGTCAAACACTACACCATCAGTACCGCCAATTGGCAAAGCCGCCAGGGTTTTGCCGTTAGATGCATCCATTACCACCATTGTTTTGGTACCGCCGCAACCTAAAAACAGTCGGTTGGTTTTACGGTCGATATCCAGCCCGCTTGGCGATTCGCCACCATCAATTTTATAACGGGCTATTTCTTTAAGTGTAGTGGCATCAAATACGATCATGGTATTTGTCCGTTCGCCATTTACAAATATTTTGCCTTTACCGTCAGACACCGCTGTTTCGGGCTTATCACCCAACGGAACCGTGCCCACAACCATATCGGTAGCAGGATCAACAATGGTAGCATCTTTACTGGTAGCATTACAAGTAATGATCTTTTTTGAAAAATCATCATAAAAAATAGCATCCGGGCCTGTACCTACCGCCACGGTGGCCAGTACCTTAAACGTTTTCAGATCAAACACAACCACCGCATTTGCGCGGCCTGCGCTTATGTATCCTTTTCCTAACGATTTAACCAGGGCGATGCCATGTACGCCCATCGTATTGGGAATATAGCCTATCGAATCGCCGGTAACTGTACTCAAAACATTTACCTGGTTGCCATGCGAGGTATAAATACGCTTGCCGGCACCGTCAACAGTAATGTAATCCCAGCCGCCGGTACTGGCAATTGGCAGGTCTTTTATTACATGGAAGCCGGTTTTTTCCTGTGCGTGTACCTGGGTGGCAATGCCAATAACAGGGCTGCATAAAACTAATATTGCAGCTAATTTTTTAATTGAATTCATGGTTTATGGGGGTTTACCGCAATATAGGAAAAAAAATCTGTAGGAAAGTTGTAGAAGTTTTCCATTTAAAAATCTCACAGCATTTCCACATATTTGCCCCAAGTTACAAAGCGTTTATGAAAGGCATCAAGAACATCCTGTTTGATTACGGCAACGTTATATTTAATATCGATTTTAATCGCGTGCAGCAGGCATGGGCGAAGCTGGGGGTTGATAATGTAGCCGAATTTTACGGCCACCGGCAACAGGACCCGGTTTTTAACCTGCTGGAGCGCGGCGAGATAAGCAATAACGCTTTCAGGGACCGTATACGGCAACTCACCCATAAACCCGAATTAACCGACGAACAAATTGACACCGCCTGGAACAGTATATTTTTGGACATCCCCGAAGGCAACCACGAATTGCTGCTGAAAGTAAAGGCCAAATACCGCACCTTTTTGTTGAGCAATATCAACGCTATACATTATGATTATGTGCATGATTACCTGAAAAAGCATTATGACCTGAACGGTAATGAGCAGTTTTTTGAAAAAACCTATTATTCGCACCTAACCGGCAAACGCAAACCCGAGCCGGAAATTTTTGAACAAGTGCTGAAAGAAAACAACCTTGACCCGGCTGAGACCTTGTTTATTGACGATAGTCCGCAACATATAGCTACCGCCCAAAAGTTGGGTATACAAACTTATTTAATGACCGCTCCTGATACGATACAGGAGTTTTTTGAACGGGATGGGATAGTATAGCGACTGAGTTTACTTTCTATGTTGCCTTTGTATCACTTCTATGTCGTTTCTATGTTGCTTTACTATCGCTTCGTCATTGTTTTTCATACGAAAAACTCCCATCAGCCTGCTGGCGGTATAAATCACTCCAGCAACCCCGGCCTCTCTTTGTACGTCTTCCATAAAAACTCGCCAAACAGGGTGTTAGCCCAGGCAAACCATTTTCGGGTAAAACGCTTTGGGTCGTCTTTATAAAACGCTTCATGCATAAAGCCTGTATTAGCATGGGTGGTCTTTAAAGTATCCAGGCAGTATTTTATCTCCTTGTCATCCCTGCTGGTTAAACCGCGCATTATAATACCCAGCGGCCATATCATATCTTTGCCCGCGTGTGGCCCGCCAATGCCTTCACCGGCTGTACCTTTAAAGAAGAAGGGATTGTTTGATGATAAAAGCATCTTGCGTGTATTCAGGTATACCGGGTCATTAGCAGGTATTGCATTCAAATAAGGCAGGCTTATCAAACTTGGCACATTGGCATCGTCCATCAAATTAAAGCTTCCGAAACCGTTAACCTCATACGCATATATTTTACCATATTCTTTATGGTCTATAACCGCATGTTTTTGCAATGCCTGTTCCACTTCGGCAGCAAGCGCGTTCAATTCATTTGATAAGGCATTATCCTTACTAATCTGTTTAACCATTTCGGCGGCCTGCTTCAAGCTTACGACCGCGAAAAAGTTAGAAGGAATCAAAAACGAATAAACCGTAGCGTCGTCACTCGGGCGAAACATGGAGCAGATCAATCCCACCGGTTTTACCGGGTAGCCATAACCATTCATCGCCACACCATCAGTAGCCCACGATGTTTTTCGCTGGAAAGCATACGGGCCGTCATTGTCCCTGCGCTGCTGCTCTTTAAAGGTTTTCAGGGTGAGCGCTATGCCCCTTTTCCATTGTTCATCAAACGGGCTGTTATCACCCGTCAGTTTCCAATACCGGTGCGCCAGGCGGATAGGGTAACATAACGAATCAATTTCCCATTTACGTTCATGAATACCCGGCTGCATTTTAGTGACATCGTGCGCCCACTCGCCTGTCTTATTCGGATCGTTATAAAAGGCATTGGCGTATGGGTCTTTTAGAATAAAACCGGTTTGCTTGTTGATTACGCCTGCTATTAATTGTTGTAGTTGTTTATCCTGCTTAATAAAACTCAAATATGGCCAAACCTGCGCACTCGAATCGCGCAGCCACATGGCATCAATATCCCCGGTGATGATATAGGTATCCGGGCGGCCACCAATAGTTTTAAAAGTTACTGTTGTATCCAGCGTGTTTGGGAAACAGTTATTAAACAGCCATCCCAATTCTTCATTTTTCACATTGGCTTTAAATTCGGTTATGGCCTGCTCAATGGCCGGGCTGGTAAATTTTCGCTGTGCCGGGGCTGTGCGGACCAAAGGAAATCCTTGTGGCGACGCAAGCGACACCGATTTGCCAAGCAATATTCCGCCGCTTAATAGTCCGGCCTTTTGTACAAATAATCTTCGTTTCATAATGGTTACATGCAAGATATTAAATATTATTTACCGGGTGTTAATTTGGAAAGATTTGTTAAATAGCAATCGCTTTTTTAATATTTAAAGCGGCTTTTTCATAGCGAGGGGTTTGAAACCCATCGCTATATTTAAACTATTTGAGGCTTTTGCCATGAAGATTTGTTAATGAATGTTAAAAATTTACCATTCAATACATTATATGGTAGCTTAGTTAAAAATTAACTTGTCCTTCACAAAAGCCGCTACAAACACATGAAACTTCCGGGCCTAATCCTGTTCATGCTTTTATCCGTTCAGCTTTACGCGCAGCATGTAAACGGGTTGGTGCTTGATAAAGGCGACGGGCTGCCGATACCCGGCGCGGTTGTAAAAAATGGTAATTCCATACAATTAACCTCCTCAAACGGGAGCTTTACTTTAACAAACGCCCATCCCGGCGACTCCGTGCGGATAACATTCATAGGTTACAACCCTTATTACCTGGCGCTTGGTGCATCCGGCACCGACACTATAAGGGTTTATCTTATACCGGGCACTATATTACTGAACAATGTAAATATACGGGCCAGGTACGACCGCAAGATCGATTCGCTGCAAAACAGGCATGAATTTGCCAGGGTGTTTGACTACAAGGCCCCCACCTTCATAGATATATTTGATACAGTTGATCGTTTTGCCTATACGCCCAACAATTATATTACTTCAGGCAATAATACTACCCAACTGGTTAATGTTAATGTTTTATCACTTATCAGCCTGTTCGGCAAAAACAAAACGCCTGCGTCCAGATTGCATGACCTTGCCATAAAACAGGAAAAGCTGGATTATATAGACGAACGCTTCTCAAGGGAAAAAATAGTAACGCTAACCAAACTAAAAGGCGATTCGCTAAACAACTTTATATACCTGTACCGGCCAGCCATAGACTACCTGAAAACAATGAAGGAGTATGACCTGGAGATATACATTAAAAAAAGCTACGAGGAATACAAGTCTGGGAAGAACCCGGATAAAGTGCCTGTTCTCAAGTAAGATAAAAGGCAGCGACAATATTCAGGGCGATAAGATTTGTCAACTTTTAAAAAGTTGACAAATCTGCTCCTTATGCAAATCAATCATCTGCATATCCGCTCATCTGCACATCCACCTATCCCATCCTTGAAGTGGATGCCCTGATGATTAGCTTTGGTTTTATGCTTATTGTTTTGGGGGTGATGGCTACTTCTTTATTTTCATTTTCCTGGAAATAAAGGTCGGCAATTGTTTTCCCCATATAAATACTGTACTGATCGATAGTGGTTATTGATGGCGAGGTTAATTCGGTAAAGGGCTCGTTGGCATAACCGCATATACCCAGCTTTTGGGGCACTTTGATATGCATCACAGTAGCCACATCCAGCACACCCAGGGCCGAAAAATCAGAAGTAGAAGCAAATATGGCATCAGGCGGGTTTGGTAAACTTAGCAGTTTACGTGTAGCCTCAGCACCCAGTTCTTTTGTCCAGGCGTTTTCAATAATTAATTCTTCCTCAATGGGCATATTATGCTTCTTCAATGCCTTTAAATAACCTGCTTTGCGCTGCATAAAAATATTCAGGGTTTGAGGGCCTTCCAGTAACGCTATACGTTTATAGCCCTGCTCAACCAAATGGCTTACCGCTTCCATCGATGCCTGTTCATTATCATTGATCACTTTCAGGGTTTCCAGTTCATCGATTACCCGGTCAAATTGTATCAGTTGTATACCATGATCAATCACATTTTGTAAATGGTCGTAATTATTACCCTCAACCGCAACCGATATTACGATACAATCAACATGCTGGTTTATTAAGGTGTTGATACACTCTATTTCCTTTTCATGCGATTCATTAGATTGGCAAATGATCAAATGATAGCCTTTTTGATAGGTAGCGTCCTCCAATCCCACAATAACGTTCGAGAAAAAGTTTTGATTGATGCGCGGCACCACAACACCAATGGTTTTGGTTTTGCCCATACGCAGGTTTGATGCCAGGATATTGCGCTTGTAGTTCAATTCGGCAGCAGTTTTCATAATCAATTCTCTCGTTGCCGAGTTAACATGACTGCGGTTATTCAGTGCCCTTGACACAGAAGAGGCCGTGATATTTAGCCTCTCGGCTATATCATAAATAGTAGTTCGTCTTTTAGGTTTCATTGGTGGGTATAAAGATGCGAAAAATAAATTTCAGCAATCGATTGCTTTTCTAAAAAAAAATTTAAATTCGTTGCTTTAAATATACCAATTATAAAAGTAACATATTTTATGCAATTAACTAATAAATATCATGTTATTATTAGGCATTGATATAGGCACCTCGTCCGTAAAGGTGGCTATTGTTAACGCTGATACGCAGAAAACGATTGCCCTGGCGCAATATCCCGACTCAGAATCGCCTATTATTTCATTACAATTGGGCTGGGCAGAGCAATCGCCGGATATGTGGTGGGAACAAATACAACAGGCAATCGTGCTATGTCACAGTAGCGGAAAGTATAATCCGGGCGATATTGCCGCAATCGGTATCGCTTATCAAATGCATGGATTAGTGCTGGTTGATAAAGATCAGCAACTGTTGCGTGACAGTATTATATGGTGCGATAGCCGCGCTGTTGAAATTGGCGACAAGGCTTTTGATGCCATCGGTCATGAAAAATGTTTATCGCAGCTGCTAAATTCGCCCGGCAACTTTACCGCGTCAAAGCTGGCATGGGTAAAAGAAAATGAGCCGGAAATATACGCAAAGGTAGATAAGCTGATGCTTCCGGGTGACTATATCGGCATGAAGCTCACCGGCGACATCACCACTTCTATTTCATCTTTATCCGAAGGCGTGTTTTTCGACTTCAAAAACAACGAATTATCTAAAGATATAATAAATTATTACGGTTTCAGCGAGAGCCTGTTCCCCGAGATCCGGCCTGTTTTTTCTGATCACGGACATTTGCTGGCTTCCGTTGCCGGAAAATTAGGGCTACGACCGGGCATTCCGGTATCCTATAAGGCTGGCGATCAGCCCAACAACGCGCTTTCGTTAAATGTTTTAAACCCCGGCGAAGTTGCCGCCACCGCCGGTACATCGGGCGTTATATATGGCGTAAGCGATCATCTGACTTATGACGACCAATCGCGGGTGAACACTTTCGCGCATGTTAACTATACCAAACAACAACAAAGCTTAGGCGTGCTACTGTGTATTAACGGAACAGGCAGCCTGTACCGCTGGACAAAAAACCTATTCGGATCGGGCGAGAGCTATCAGCAAATGAATGATGAGGCCAAACAGGTACCCTTAGGCAGCGATGGCTTGCGCATATTGCCGTTTGGTAACGGTGCCGAGCGCATGCTGAACAACAAACTGGTAGGTGTACACATGCATAATATAGATCTGAATATACATACACGCTCGCATATTTTCAGGAGCGTACAGGAAGGTATAGCTTGCGCGTTCCGTTATGGATTGGATATTATGCGCGAAAATAAAATGAACCCAACCGTAATACGTGCAGGCAGGGCTAACCTGTTTTTAAGCGACCTGTTTGCCCAAACATTTGTAAATGTAACCGGTGTACCGGTTGAGCTTTATAACAATGATGGTAGTGTTGGGGCTGCCCTGGGGGCCGGCATAGGCGCAAAAACATACTCGTCAGCAAAAGAGGCATTTAAAAATATGCACCCAATACAACTAATTGAACCGGCAGACGATGGCATTGAAGCTATTTACCAGGAATGGAAACTCCTGTTGCAGCAACAATTAGCCTCACAAAACTAAAACGATAAAACATTAATAAAAATTCAATAAATAATAATTCAATAAATAATAACATGGCAAAAATAGTAACAGGCGAAACAGAATTTTTCAAAGGAATTGGCCAAATTAAATACGAAGGTACCGGATCAGATAATCCACTTGCATTTCGCTGGTATGACGAGAACAGAGTAGTGGCAGGCAAGACACTGAAAGAACATTTACGCTTTGCTGGCGCATACTGGCATTCATTTGTTGGCAGCGGTGCTGATCCGTTTGGCGGCCCTACTCATTTTTTTCCTTGGGATAAAAAAGCCGACGCGGTTGAACGTGCAAAAGATAAAATGGACGCTGCATTTGAGTTTTTAACCAAAATGAGTTTGCCCTACTACTGCTTTCATGATGTGGATGTGGTTGATTATACCAACGATGTAAATGAAAACGACCGTCGCTTGCAGGCATTGGTTGAATATGCCAAACAAAAACAGGCGGAAAGCGGCGTTAAATTACTTTGGGGAACTGCCAATCTTTTCTCGCACGTAAGATATATGAACGGCGCTTCAACCAACCCTGATTTTCATGTTTTAACACATGCAGCAGCACAGGTTAAAGGCGCGTTAGATGCTACCATTGCTTTAGGCGGCGAAAACTATGTATTCTGGGGTGGCCGCGAAGGGTATATGAGCCTGCTGAATACAGAGATGAAACGCGAGCAGGATCATTTTGCGCAGTTTTTACATGCATCTGTTGCTTATGCACGTAAACAAGGCTTTAAAGGTAACTTCTTTATCGAACCAAAACCTTGCGAACCAACCAAGCACCAGTATGATTATGACGCGGCTACTGTTTACGGATTTTTACAAAAACACGATCTGCTGAACGACTTTAAACTGAACCTAGAGGTTAACCACGCTACTTTAGCCGGCCATACTTTTCAGCATGAAATGCAGGTGGCTGCCGATAACGGCATCCTGGGTTCATTAGATGCCAACCGTGGCGATACACAAAACGGCTGGGATACAGATCAGTTCCCGAATGATATTAATGAGGTTACCGAATGTATGATGATATTGCTGCAGGCAGGCGGTTTACAGGGCGGCGGCATAAACTTTGATGCCAAAATACGCCGTAACTCAACCGATCCTGCTGATTTGTTCTATGCGCACGTGGGTGGTATGGATGTTTTTGCAAGGGCATTGATAACAGCGGATAACATCCTGCAAAAATCTGAATACAAAAAACTGCTTACAGACCGTTATGCGTCTTTTGACACCGGTAAAGGCAAGGAATTTGAAGAAGGGAAACTTACTTTAGAAGACTTAAGGGCCTATGCAGTTGAAAATGGCGAGCCTAAAATGATAAGCGGCAAGCAAGAATATATTGAAAACTTGATAAACCGTTATATATAACTATTAACCCAATATATCAAACAATTATCCAACGGCGATTACTTAGTATTTTTAGTTTAAGCTACTTGCTTTACCGCTTTTGCTTAATTTTTCCCTACTGGACTGTCACAGATATTTAACATGTAACTATAAAAAAAGACTATGGCATTTATTGACACATCGAACAAATCGGGCGATTCAAAATTTCAAAACGGAAACCCTTTTTACACAATGCTGCTAACGTTAGTTGCCGCATTGGGCGGATTATTATTTGGTTACGATACTGCAGTTGTTAACGGGGCCGAAAAAGCGTTGGTTGGTTTTTATATCGGGGATATTGACAACAACAAATTCGTTTCGAATATAACTGATGTTATCAGCCAGTACAGGGTTACCCTGGTGGTAGTTTTGCTGATTGTGGCTGTCATAATCTGTGGACAAATATTTAAGTTGTTAGGCAGGCAAAAAGGAATGGTCACAAATGTCATAATATTGGCATTAACTATTGGCTGGGGCTATTTTTTCTTAAAAAAACCGTTGCCGGTTGATATTTCTTCAATAAAAGATACTGCGGCGGCCGTAAAAGGTTTTGTAATTGCAAGCGCATTGATCGGCTGTGTGATCGGCGGCGCTCTGGCCGGGTTTATTTCAAAATCGTTTGGCAGAAAAAATGGGTTGGTAATAGCCGCTGTTGCCTTCTTTGTTTCCGCCGTTGGTGCCTGGCGGCCTGAAGCATTTAATTTTTTCGGCACATTAGATGTTTACTCATTTGTTATTTACCGCATTATAGGCGGCATAGGTGTCGGCATTGCATCTATGATTTCTCCTATGTATATCGCTGAAATAGCCCCTGCAAAAATTCGCGGCAAGCTCGTTTCTTTCAACCAGTTCGCTATCATCTTCGGAATGCTGGTGATTTACTTTGTGAATTATTTTATCGCAAAACAAGGCAATGAAGAATGGCTGACTACCGAAGGCTGGAGGTGGATGTTTTTTTCGGGTGCTATTCCCGCTACGATTTTTTTGATCTTATTATTTTTTGTTCCTGAAACGCCACGTTATTTAGCCCTTAAAGGCCAGGATGAAAAAGCACTGAAGGTATTGCAGAAAATTGCGGGTCACGAAAATGCCCCCGAAATTTTAAAGGAGATCAAAGGTACTGTACACGAAGCAAATGCCCCGTGGCTGTCTTATGGCTTTGGTATCATTTTTATCGGCATACTTCTGTCAGTATTTCAGCAATTTGTGGGCATCAACGTGGTGCTGTATTACGCCGGAAACATTTTTCGAAACATGGGGTCATCAACAGATTTTTCTTTGTTGCAAACTATAATTGTTGGTGTGGTAAACCTGTTGTTCACCATTATAGCAATTCTTACGGTGGACAAATTTGGCAGAAAACCATTGATGATTATCGGCTCCGTAGGAATGGCGGTAAGTATGGTCGCTCTTGGGTTGGCTTTCTACTTTAACCAGGTGGGTTTAGTTGCTTTATTCTTCATGCTATTATACACTGCAGCATTTGCCATGAGCTGGGGCCCGGTATGCTGGGTATTACTGGCCGAAATCTTCCCTAACAACATACGCGGGGCATTGTCTATTGCTGTAGCAGCCCAATGGATAGCTAATTGGATTGTATCGTTAACATTTCCCATGTTAAACGATAATGTTTGGCTTACAGAAAAATTCAATCACGGCTTTGCATATTGGATTTATGGAATCATGAGTGTGCTCTCTGCCATTTTTATATGGAAATTCGTTCCGGAAACTAAAGGCAAAACATTAGAAGAAATGGAAGGTTTGTGGAAAAAAAAATAATTTAAAATCATTGTTGTCCGATAAAACGAAAAGTTAACGGGAGGGCCAAAACCCTCCCGTTTTTTTTATACTTTTAAGTTACCACACTCAAAAGCAATGCTTAAAGGTAGAACATTTCCGGACAGCCGGTATTTTCGCACAAATAACAGGAATGAGCAGCCGGTCATCTTTTGCCAGGAAAACTGACTTTAGAGGATTAAGGGCTTGCGCAATTAAAAACGGCGAACCAAAAATGATAAGCGGCAAACAAGAATATATTGAAAACTTGATAAACCGCTATATATAGTTTATAATTGCTGAACCAATAAACTTAACCATAATTTTCATGAACAAATTTTCAACTATTGATTACATCATATTCGTTATCTACTTCTTTGTGGTTTCGGGCTATGGTTATTCGGTGTACCGTCGCAAAAAAACTGTTTCAACTTCAGGTAGCCATGACTTTTTTCTTGCCGAAGGATCACTTACCTGGTGGGCTATAGGCGCTTCGTTAATTGCTTCTAACATTTCTGCCGAGCAATTTATAGGTGCAAGCGGGCAAGGCTTTACTGTAGGTCTTGCAGTAGCAGCCTATGAATGGCTGGCAGCAATCGCTCTTATTATAATAGCTGTTTGGTTTATCCCAATATATCTTAAAAACAAGATATATACCATGCCGCAGTTTTTGGAAACAAGATATAATAAATCAACAAGTTTAATAATGGCCATTTTTTGGTTATTCCTCTATGTATTTGTTAATCTAACTTCTATTCTTTTTCTGGGCGCACTGGCTATCAATAGTTTGTTAGGCGGCGATGTTGACATACTTCATCTCATCATTATAGGTTTAGCTGTATTTGCGTTGGCAATAGCATTGGGTGGCATGAAGGTTATTGGTTACACAGATGTTATCCAGGTATTGGTATTAGTTATAGGTGGCCTGGCAACAACATACATTGCATTGACGTTAGTAAGCGAGCATTTCGGTTTGGGAAAAGACGCAATAGCCGGCTTTAGCAGGATGCTAAAAGACTCGCCCGACCATTTTAAAATGATACTGCCAAAACCTGGCCCTCATTCTTCGCAGGAAGACATCAATAAATACCTGCTATTGCCTGGCATAGCTATGTACTTTGCTGGTCAATGGATAGTGAACTTAAACTATTGGGGATGCAACCAGTATATTACTCAAAGGGCATTGGGTGCCGATTTAAAAACCGCCCGTAAAGGTATCTTGTTTGCGGGGTTAATGAAACTGGCTATGCCTGTTATCGTTATACTCCCGGGTATTGCAGCGTACGTTTTATACAAAAACGGAGGTTTACAACATGAAATGAATGCGGGAGGCCATTTGAATGGCGATAATGCCTATTCTGCAGTACTTGGATTTTTGCCTAACGGCTTAAAGGGCCTTTCCGTTGCGGCCTTAACTGCTGCTATAGTTGCCTCATTAGCGGGTAAAGCTAATAGTATATCTACCATCTTTACAATGGACATTTACAAAAAGTACATCAAAAAAGATGCAGACGAAAAAAGTATGGTTTTAATGGGTAAATTTATCATCGCTTTCGCTTTGGTCATTTCCATCTTGTTAACCTGGAAAGATTTATTAGGCATTGGCGGCGAAGGCGGTTTCACATTCATTCAAAAATACACCGGCTTTATCAGCCCCGGCATATTTGCTATATTCATCCTTGGTTTCTTCTGGAAACGCACTACAAGCGCAGGCGCTATTACAGGCATATTAACTGGCTTTGCTATGTCGGTTTTATTCAATAACTATGCTCCCGCTATATTTGGAAATGAAACGTTTTTATACTCTGCATTCCCTAATGGCCACGGCGGATACGAAATACCTTTTCTGATTTGCATGGGCCTTTCTTTTATGTTTACAATGATTGCTATAATTCTTGTAAGCTTAGCCGGACCGAAAATCAATCCTAAGGCATTTGCTATCGATAAGACAATGTTTAAAATTGATCCTACAACATTAGCATTGATAGTGGTTACTTTACTAATACTTGCCGCACTTTACGTGAAATTCTGGTAGTATATATTACTAAACAAATAATTACAAGCGATCCGGCAAACCGGGTCGCTTTTTTTGTTTGAACTAAGATTCGCAGGATTTGAAGATTATAGGATTCTTATCAGGTTCGTAACCTTTGTATCATGGCCATCCTCAAATCCTACAAATCATAGTTCAGACAAATTACACCGCAAACTGCTAACTCAAAACTGCCAACTGAATCAATCTATGGGGTGTTTCGCATCGTATTTAAACACCAGCTTTTTATAATAATCCAAGTCATGCTTAGGCTGCTCGTATTGTGCGGGTATAGGCATTTTAGAGAAAGTTTGAAAATACACTAAGCACGAATTTCGCCACCACACGGCTTCCTGCTCCTGTACGGCCATCAGGTAGCGTACTTTTTCAAAACGGTCGTAGTCAATTTTACCTTTCATTTTATCCCAGGTTTGCTGCATTTTACGCACCGAATCAACACCGGCATAATAATGCCGCACCAGTTCATCCCACAATGTTCTGCCCGACTTCATTTTATAGTTCCATGCCACATGATGAAACCATAAAATATCTTTCTCTGGGGTGGTGTTAAGGTTTTCAAACTCATCCCTAACCGGCGGAAAGTATTGCGCTACAGCGTTGCTGCCTTTTGATGTACGCTCAAAACCCAATCCAAAGGCATCAGCTTTGTTGTAATAGGTGGAGTTCCAATCAGGTCTTGATCCAAAATCAACCCAGGGACCGGGGCCATGGTGCGTATTATACGCCATAGCATGGTGCAGGCCCAGCGGGGTCATATAATTCACTGTGTTTTCCCTCGATTCCATCATGATCTTTTTCATGGGCTTTACAAAGCTCTGGTCGTTGGTAAATGTCATCCTCAACCAGTCGTCAGCAATGGTTTCTGCGGATTGATACGGGTTCCACGCCAGCCTGCCGAACACATACCAGTTAGCTTGCAAAAACGGATGCCCTGTCCAGTTGGTATCATCGCCAATATTGGCTACGCCTGCCATCCCGGTTAAAGTATGATGCTCCAGACTACCGTCAATTACTTTAGCAACGGTCGAGCCCTTGCCTTTGGCATAAGTATCGGCATCCAATGTTTCTTTGAATAAAGTCCCCAAATAAACCAGGTGGGTAGCAAAGCCCAAATACTCCTGTGTGATCTGGAACTCCATCATGACGGGCGTTTTAGGCATGGCCCCAAACAAAGGATGAAAAGGCTCGCGCGGCTGGAAATCAATCGCCCCGTTCTTAACCTGTACAATTACATTACTCCTGAATTTCCCATCCAGCGGTTTAAACTCATTATAGGCTTGTTTGGCGCGGTCATCAGGTACTTTATCATCATAAACAAAAGCCCGCCACATAATTATGCCGCCATGCGGTGCCAGGGCATCCGCCAGGCAATTAGCACCCTCGGCATGGTTACGTCCGTACGTTTGCGGACCTGGCTCACCTTCAGAATTTGCCTTTACCAAAAACCCTCCAAAATCAGGGATATAAGCGTAAATCTCGTCCGCCTTATCTTTCCACCATTTTTGCACCGCCGGGTCAAGCGGGTCGGCGGTTTTCAGGCCGCCCATCTCAACAGGTGCGCTCCATCTTATAGACAAATAAACTTTCACCCCGTATGGCCTGAAAGTATTAGCAAGCGCGGCCTCCTTAATTAAATATTCTTTGCTTAAAGCCGCTACTTCGGCGTTTATGCTGTTTAAAACAGCACCGTTAATACCAACGGAGGCATCTGCGCGGGCGTATTCAATGTAAATGGGTGCAATGCGTTGTGGCAGTGTTTTCCAGTCCCAGATTGAATTACCAGCGTAACCGCGGCTTATTGGCCCGTCAAGGCTGGCCCAATGGTCTAATATACGCAGCTTTATTTTAGGCGCATCAGTTATTGCCAGGTTACTGATATCTTTTTCAGATTGCAAAAACCGCAAAAAATTAAAAACGCCATATAAAACGCCGTTATCGGTATTAGCAGCTATGATGGTGCATTTTTTACCGACTATAATAGCAGTTTTTATAATGTAGCCTTCTGTACCAGCGTTTTTTAATAACGCCTTAAATTCTGCCGAGGCCAGCAACTTGCTGGTTTGCGGCGTACCAATTATTAAAGTTTGACTGGCAGTTAAACTATTGCCTTCCTTAGGTTGAAGGTTGAGCAGACCGGATAAGCCTTTTTCCAGTTCATCTTTAGCTGCCTTCAACATCGGTGATGGAGCGGGAAATATAAGTTGCTTTATACTTTGGCGATAAGAAGTATATTTAGCCTGGTTGGATATCTTGTCATAGCGCAGCCATAAGCGATGGCCATCTTCGGCTCTAACAGATACTGCTATTAATAACAGTAAAGCCGTCAATTGCAAACAAATATTTTTCATTTATCAGGTATTGGTTAGTATATAATTGGTTGGTATGGCAATTTACCAACTTTGTAACAATACGCAAACATTATCGTAATCGATTGCACAAATAAATATTTGTTGTTAATTTCAGCAAATTAACTGTCGTTGATACATTATTAAACTGCATTGTTAAACCATGAGGTTATTCCATCCAATATTTCTGTTGTCATTCGCTATCAATCTTGCTGTCTTTACATCAGCTTCAGCACAAATTGTGATACCCGATAGGGTTGTTGCCATAAATGCTGCTCAAATTAAGGGTGACCTAAACAAAAGCTTTAATTTTTGCGTGGGTGCCGGCCGTGCAAATGAAGGTTTAAGAGCCGACTGGCAGCGGCAGTTACGACTGGCAAAACAGGAACTGGATTTTAAATATATCCGTTTTCATGGCCTTTTAGATGATGATATGGGCGTTTATAAAGAAGACAAAGCGGGTAAACCGCAATACAACTACCAATATATTGACGAGCTGTTCGATTTTTTGGTGAGTATAAAAATGAAGCCTTTTGTTGAATTAGGCTTTATGCCCGAAGCTTTGGCGAGCGGCAAAAAAACAGTGTTTTGGTATAAGGGCAATATCACCCCGCCAAAGGATTATAAAAAATGGGACGGCCTGATTAAAAATATGGTGGAGCACTGGCAGGAGCGTTATGGAAAAGACGAGGTAAAAACCTGGTATTTTGAAGTGTGGAACGAGCCTAACCTCAACATCTTTTTTAGCGGCGATATGGCCGCATATTTTAAGTTATACCAGGAAACTGCCAATACCATCAAAGCCGTTTCGCCTGATTATAAGGTGGGCGGCCCGGCAACGGCTGGTAACGGCTGGATACCACAAATGATTACTTTTTGCTCGACAAATAAAGTGCCCATTGATTTTATCAGCACACATACTTACGGGGTAAACCAGGGTTTTGTGGATGTAACCGGGGAAAGGGGTGTCATTGTGAGCCCGGATAAAAACGCGGTGTCTGCCGATATGATCAAATCAAAATCGCAGGTCAAAAGATCGGCGTTGCCAAATCTGGAATTACATTACACCGAGTGGAGTTCATCTTATACGCCTACCGACCCGATACACGATTCGTATTTTGAAGCGGCCTATGTCCTGGACAAAATCAGAAAAGCGTACCAATCGGTTAATTCTATGTCCTACTGGACGTTTACCGATATCTTTGAGGAAAACGGCCCGCGCTTTACCCCGTTCCATGGGGGTTTTGGCCTGTTAAATTACCAGGATATAAAAAAACCGGCTTATTATGCCTATAGCTTTTTAAACAGGCTTGGCGATAAGGAATTGACCAGCAGCGATTCCAGTTCCATAGCCTGTAAGGATAAAAAAGGCAACTACCAGGTACTGTTCTGGAACTTTACCATTACCCATCCCGGCGATAGTGTAAATGACCAAACCTTTTATAAAAAAGACCTGCCTGCCAGGCAGTTAGACCCGGTGACAGTAAAAATTGACCATATCCCGGCAGGAAAATATAAATTACAGGTTTATAAAGTAGGTTACCACATTAATGATGCTTACGGCACCTATTTCGATATGAAATTGCCCGACCAGTTAACCCGGCAGCAGGTAGCGGCCATTAAACAGGCGAATGACGGCAAGGCGGTGTCGTCGGCTATTGTAGATGTTAGCAGTAAAGGTGAATTGCTAAAATCTTTTCCGATGCGGGAAAATGATGTTTACTTTGTAACCGTAGAAAAAATATAAACAATGAAGCAGGAAGCAAAAAGCTGGAAGCTGGAAGTAATGGAAATGCGGTTAGTATACCGTACCCCTGCTTCTTGCTTCCGGCTTCTTGCTTCCAGCTTCTTAAAACTTAAAAAATGCTAAGTAATTTAGAACAAACATTTCGCTGGTTTGGCCCTTCAGATGCGGTTACACTGGCAGCTATCAGGCAAACCGGCGCTACCGGGATCGTTAATGCTTTACATCATATTCCGTCTGGCGTAGTATGGAGTCCCGAAGAGATCAAAAAACGGAAGGACATCATTGAAGCTGCCGGCCTTACATGGTCGGTTGTAGAAAGTGTGAATATCCACGAAAGTATAAAAATAGCCGCCCCCGGTCGTGATGAAGCTATTGAAAATTATATCACAACGCTTAAAAACCTTGCCGCGACAAATATCAAAACCGTATGCTATAATTTTATGCCGGTGCTTGACTGGACACGCACCAACCTGGATTACAGGCTGCCAAATAACGCGTCTGCTTTACGGTATGAAGCTGCAGCCGTACATGCTTTTGACCTGTATATTTTAGAACGCCCCGAAGCGTTTAACGAATTTACCCCGCAGCAGCAAACAGCGGCAAAAAAATATTTAGATAGCATCACCAAAGCTGAAAAAGAACTGCTTATCAATACCATAATGGCTGGTTTGCCCGGCACTGATGAAGTATTTACCATCCAGGAATTTAAAGAGCATCTTAAAAAGTATCAGCATACCGATGCAAACACGCTGAGGGAAAACCTGGCCTGGTTTTTACGGGCTATTGTACCCGATGCGGAGCAACTGGGCATAAAAATGTGCATCCACCCTGACGATCCCCCATTCCCGATACTGGGCTTGCCGCGTGTAGTCTCTACAGAAAAAGATCTGGAATACCTGGTAAATGCCGCGCCATCTGCCAGCAACGGCATAACCTATTGCACCGGTTCGCTTGGCGCACGGGGCGACAATGACCTGCCGGGAATTATGGAGCGATTGGGCCGCCATGTTCATTTCCTGCACTTACGTAATGTAAGGCGTGAAGCCGACGGTAGTTTTTATGAGGATGACCATTTAGCCGGAACTACAGATATGTATGCCGTAATGAAGAACGTCATTCTTGAACAAAAGAAAAGACAGGATGCAGGCCGGGATGACATAGCCATCCCAATGCGACCCGATCATGGCCATAAAATATTAGATGATTTTAATTATAATACCTATCCCGGCTATTCAGTAGCAGGAAGAATGAAAGGTCTTGCGGAATTGCGCGGCCTGGAAATGGGCATTAAAAGGACTTTGTACAATAACTAAACTTATAAAAAAAATGAAAAAAATAACATCACTTATGGTCACGGGCGTGATGATAGCATCATGCGCCCTGGCACAAACGCCGCCGGCTACAACGCCGGTTATCGGTACGGCCGTTGCACCGGCCCAAAGGCCGCCAAATCCCTCACAGGCATTAACACAGGCCGATTATAATAACATGCTGGAGCAATTACACATTAATCCTTCAGTAATGAGACCTGGTAGAAGCGGTACAGCAGGCCAGCCTAATTATGCAAATTATGATGAGGCAAAAGCTAACCCGTATCCAAACCTGCCTGACCCGCTAACCTTTAAAAATGGCAAAAAAGTTACCACCGCTAAAGAATGGTGGAAACGCCGTGATGAAATTAAGGAAGATTTTGACCGCGAAGTTTATGGCCGCGTGCCTAAAAATGTACCCGATGTTAAGTGGACAGTAGCACATGACACTATTCAAATGGAAAATGGCATATTGGTACGTGAAAAACGCTTAGTAGGCCATGTTGACAATTCATCCTATCCGCAAGAAAACGTCGATATACAATTATCTTTATCTACCCCAGCAAACGCTATAGGCCCCGTACATGTAATTATGGTATTAAGCGGTGGCGGCGGCGGCCCCATAGGCCCTCCTCGTGCTGCCGGAGCTGCAAGACCGGGTGCTACAGCAGGTGCGCCCGGAGCGGCTGCAAGGCCAGCAGGTGCTGCTGCAAGGCCAGGAGGTGCGCCGGGCGGTGCGCCCGCAGGCCCGCCAAGAAAGCAACCTAAAGAACAATTATTAGAAAAAGGATGGGGATATGCTTCATTAGGTACCGGCAGTATACAGGCTGATAACGGCGCTGGCTTAACACATGGCATTATTGGCCTTTGCAACCAGGGCGCTTTCCGTAAACCTGATGACTGGGGCGTTTTACGCGCATGGGCATGGGGAGCCGACCGTGCAATGGATTATTTTGAAACCGACGAGGCTGTAAATGCCAAAGCAATAGGTGTTGAAGGCCATTCACGCTGGGGAAAAGGTGCTTTAGTTACCATGGCTTATGACCAGCGTTTTGCAATTGCATATATTAGCTCATCGGGCGAAGGCGGTATAAAGTTAAGCCGTCGTGATGCCGGCGAAAATGTAGAGAATTTAACCTCGTCAGGCGAATACCATTGGATGGCCGGAAACTGGATAAAATATGGTGGCCCGCTACACTGGAACGACCTGCCTGTTGATGCTCATGAACTGGCTGCCATGTGCGCGCCACGTCCAATATTTGTTAGCGCAGGCTCGGCAGGCGATGGCTGGCAGGATGCGCAGGGTATGTTTATGGGCGCGGCTGCCGCAGGCCCGGTTTACAAGCTTTTAGGTAAGAAGGATTTAGGTACCAATACTATGCCGACAGCAGAAATATTGCTAAACGGCGATATCGCGTTTCGCCGCCACCTTGAAGGCCATACAGATGCGCCTAACTGGCCGTTCTTTATTACTTATGCCGCACAGTATTTTAAGTAACGCTTCAATAAACAGGCAAGGCTTCCCGGTAACCAGGAAGCCTTGCCTGTTTATAAGTCGTTGACATTGTGAACCAAATAAAATTAAACTTACGAAGTTTTGAAAACTTCGTAAGTTTTTTCGTGACAGAACCCACCACTCCCAATAACCGGGAAGCCTTGCGTGTTTATTGGTTTATTCACTAATTAACTAATCACCAATCTCTAAGCACTAATTAACTAACCTCTAATCACCAATCTCTAATCACTAACCTACTGCCCTTTCAACGCCAGTTTGGTGCTGGTATAAGCGGGCTTCAGGGTAAAAGTGCCGTCATACAACAAAGGAAAATCTATAGGCGCTGTTGGCGAAGAGTTTAGCCAGCTATCATTATCATCAACACCCCAAACCGTAATACCGTATTGCTGTGCTTTAGGTATATAAGTTTTAAAAGAAGTTATGGCATAATGGTACATCGTAGCCTGTTGTGCTAACAAGGCGGCCGTTGCTGTAAAGCCAGCTGTTTTGGCAGGGTTAATGCTCACATCCAATTCTGATATGCGTATTTTTAAGCCTGTAGCAGCCAATTGCTGAAACATGGCATCAATGCCGGATGTTGCTGTATTTATGCTGATGTGCATTTGTGTGCCTATGCCATCAACATGGCCTCCCCTGGTTTGTATATCTTTTACTAAAGCTATTAAAGAATCAAGCTTAATGGCGTTTGATTCTAAATTATAATCATTTATAAACAGCAGGGCGTTCGGGTCGGCGGCATGGGCGTAGGTAAAAGCTTTTAAAGCCGTATTTCTGCCCAGGTAGTCTGTCCAGTAAAAATAACCTGCCGTACCCGGCGATTCGCCCGTATTGGTATTTGTGCTGGTACGTAAACCGCTGGCCCCGTCGGCCATAATTTCATTTACCACATCCCAGGCCTTTACTTTGCCGGCATAATGGGTAGCCATGCCGGTTACATAGGCGTTTAAGGCGCCATCTATGTTAGCTACTTTCTGTGCCTGGGTTAATGCCACCGGCGTAGTTGAATACGCCGCCACATTGTCAATATTATAAGTACCGGCAGTAGCAAAATTAAACCTTATCTGCGGCGCGGTTTCATTTGTGGGCAAAGTAACGGTAGTGGTGTATTGGGCCCAGTTTGCTGTTGTATTAAAAGTTGTAGCACCTTCGTATTGGGCACCCTGCATTACCAGTATCACGCTGCCGGTACCTTTGGCCCAAAAGCTTATTTTATAGGTTCCGTCAGCGGCTGACGCGCCCGCAAAAGCGTCGTTCACCGCTTGTATGCTGTATGTGGTGGTGCCGGGTGTAGTAACAACCACTTTCATAGAATTTACACCATCTTCGGCAGTGGTATTATCTAAAGTAATAGAGCCGGCTGTTGGGGCGGTTGTGCTTACCTGCGTAAACCAGTTGGTACCAAGGCCCTGTTCAAAGCTGCCGTTTAATACCAGGTTAGTGGTTGATACCGCTGTACCTGTGATAAGCGTATTTAAATAGTTTGTGTTTTGCTGCGAATGCCAGCATAAGTTGTGCCCGTAAACCTGTATACCCATGCTGGTACAAAGCGCTAAAAAAGCGTCGGCAGTAGTGAAATTTAAGGTGCCGTCATTTTGTACTATCGAACCATATTTCATTTCGTTGCCAAAAGTACACTGGTTCACCTGGGCTTTCGCGGTTGAGGCAAAAGCGGAGCCGTTGGTCATTAAGTTATAACTAAGTGCAAAACCAAAATAAAAACCACCCGTAGCCGCCCGCAGGCTGGTGGTATCTGTAGCGGCGGGGGTAGTTGCAACAGGAGGTGCAGGCGTAGTATTATCCTTTTTGCTGCACGAACTCAATAAAGCTATAGCCGCTATCGCGGTTAAGCCTGTTAGCTTAAACATTCTTCTCATAGTTATATTTTTTAGGGTAGGCGTAAAAAACAGGGGTAAAAAAAAAACAAGATGTATAAATTATACATCTTGTTTTTCATTTTGTTTTAATTTTAAAACTCCGGGTTATTAACTATTAATAACCGGTGTTTTGAGGATATTTAGGCCCGGTAACAACCTGGTTGATCTGATCCTGTGGTATAGGCCTCAATACACTGAAGGTTTGTATATTGGCAGCCGCTTCCTGGTTATACAGGTGTACCCTTCTTAATAATTGATTGGTACGTACCAGGTCAAACCATCTGCGCAGATCGCCATAATACTCGCGGGTGTACTCATCCAATATCACATCCATACCGCATAAAGGCGAACCTATAGTTGTATTAGCCGGTATTTGCATTTGCGCATATAATGCAGCATTTTGCCCGGGACCTGTACCTATAGTCATTGCGTTTGCATTTGTTGCATTTGCAGCAGCCTGGTTACCGGCAGTTACATGATATTGGCTTGCAGGTATATAAGTACCATCGGCAGGGGTGCGGAAGGCAGCCCTGGTCCTGATCACGTTAAGCGATGCAATAGCGGCGGCAGTATTACCCAGCATATAGTTTGCTTCGGCATTCATCATATACACTTCCGAAAACCTCATCTGTATAGCAGGCCTGGTCGAAAAGTCATTCTGGCCTAAACGGCCAATCGCGTCGTCAAACTTTTTAACAGTAGGAAAAACGTTAATGTTGTATTGCGCAGGTGTTGTCATTTGTCCCTTAAAGGCATTTCTGCGTGCATCCGGAACTTCAACACCAGGGAACAATATAGCGGTATCGCCATTGGTTGGCGGGATATAGCTTAATAACGAAACCGGCGTAGTAACTGCTAAAACCCCTTTTGGGTTTCCGTTAAGGTCCTTGCCCGCAGGAGTGGCCACGTTACATATCCAGAATGTCTGGAAAGTGTTGTCATACCGCGAGTCATGTATCTGGTCGGCAAACGCAAAATTGATGGTATAACCCGTAGTAGGCCTCGACCGTATATAAGGCCGCCCGTTATACATATCGCGCAGCATATCGTTGGCCCCGCTTGTAGGCGCGGTAAGCGAATTATCCGAGTTTACCCCCGAGTTAGAGATATAGTTCCACCTGAAAAATACCGGCAACTGGTTTATACCGTTACCGCCTGAACCGTTAGAACCATTATAAGAGGCATAGGTAGGATCGGCGCCCATATCAAACCCGAACATATTTTCGGTGCCATAATCATTAGCCTGCGCTATCGCCTGCGAATAATCGGGATATAAAGCCAATTTATAAGTACCCGCATTAGCGATCAGGCTGGCAGTAATAGTTGCAGCTTGCTGAAAATCGCCCGATACGGCAGCAGATGAATAAGCCCTGCATAAATAGGCCTTGGCCAAATAAGCCTGGGCAGTAGCCGCAGTAGCATCTAAACCAACACCGTTTGCTGTAAAAGGATCAGAACTGGTCCTGGTGTTTGGCAAATTGGCAGCGGCTGCTGTAAAGTCAGAAATAATAAGGGCCCATAGCGCCGATAAGGTAGCAGGCTGATCGGAAGTGGCCGGCTGGGTTATAAATGTAGTGTGTATAGCCGGGCCGCTTGGATTGGTAGCAGTAACGCCGCCAAACGATTGTGTAAGGTACATGTAAATAAACCCGCGTAAAAACTGGGCCTGGGCAAGATATTGCGCCTTAACAGTAGGGTCAAAATTTACGGTAGCTCCAAACTGTATAGCGCTGTTAAGGGTGTTAATAAACTCGTATGGCGACTTAAACTGCCCGGTGGTTTGGCCGCTGTTTAAGCCGTTATAAGTAGCATAAACCTGGGTTTGCGCTGAGGCAGCGAAATTCTGTTCGTCGGTACCCGAATAAAAAGGCAGCGCATTGCCTTCGTTGGTATAATAACCGCGCAAGCCTGATAAAACACCGGTTATTGCGGCAAATATACCTGCCTGGGTACCCAGGTAGGTGGGGTATAACCCGTTGTGCGGATTTTCCACCAACAGCTTTTTACAGCTTGACGCTGTTATCACCGCTATCATCGCGACGATCAATGAGATTTTTTTATATATTTTCATAATAAATAAATTTTAACAATTTAAAATTTTAAGTTAATACCCAATAACCAGTTGCGTGTATATTCGCCGATGTTGAGGCCTTGCGCCGGTTGGCTTAAAATGTTACCATTCCACCCACCATTTGATGTAGGTACAGCGGCAGTGTTGCCGCCTTCCGGATCAATGCCATCGCTTACCTTCCTGATAGGCGCGTAAATAACAAACGGATTACTGCAATTCAGGTACACCCTTAATGAGCTTATACCTACGCGTGAAAGGTACCTTGATGGAATGGTATATCCCAAATTGATACTGCGGGCCTTTATCCACGAATCATTAAAATATTGCTCAGATGATGCAAGCGGAATGGTTTGGGCCGCACTGTTTGGTTCGGCAAATGTGCCGCCCGGGTTAGTTGGTGTCCAGTAATTTTCATAAGGCTGGTTATGCCTGCTGGTACCTAAAAAGGCCCAGCCGCCTGTTGAGCCGCCTGACGATAAATAAGGCACCGCCGCTATCTGACCCATACGGGCAGCTATTACTATAGAAACGTCAACACCTTTGTAGCTAAACCTGTTGGTTATACCGCCGGTATATTGCGGCTGGAAAGTACCTATGATCTGGTTATCCGCATTGTTGATCACTCCGTCGCCGTTTACATCCAGGTCCCTGATCATGCCGGGATATTCTTTTGGCGATGATTGCGAGGTTACCGGGGTTGATACCAAATAGCCTGAGGAATTAGTGGTCTGCGTAGCGTTAGCTAATTGCCATATACCTATTTGACGGTTATCATAAACCACGTTTAAAGGCCATCCGTCAAATTCGCCGTTGCCAATATTGAATTGGTTTCCGTTAGGAAGCGACACAATACGTTCGCGGCTAAAGGCAATGTTAAAATCGGTTGTCCAGCTAAAGCCGCCTTTGTTTTGTATATTAATACTGGTTAATGAAATTTCAAGGCCTTTATTAGCAGATGTGCCTAAGTTGGTAGGCTGATTTGGGCCCCCACCAACAGTAGGAGGTAATTGGTTACCCAAAATAATACCGGTTGTTTTATCCGAGTATAGCTCAATACTACCGGTAAGGCGGTCTTTCAATACACCAAAATCAATACCTAAGTTATACTCACCGGTTTTTTGCCAGGTCAAACCGGTATTTACTAATGAATTAACCAATAAACCTGCCGCGTCGCCGGTGGCTACACTGCCATATTCATAGTATGCGCCGGTAAGGCCGCCCAATGTTTGATATGCGTTGCCATTTAATGGACCGTTAGAAGTTACGCCATAGCCAAACCTTACTTTCAGGTTATCAATCCAGCTATATTGCTGCATCCATTTTTCGTTGCTGACGTTCCAGGCAGCGCCCAATGCCGGGTAGGCCAGGTATTGGTGCCCGGTAGACAGTTCAGAACTGGCATCATTACGCACAGTAGCTGTTAAGGCATAACGCCCGTCGTATGAATAATTTAAACGCGCCATTTCTGAAACCAGCCCGTTTTCTGATTCACTGCTACTTATACTGGTTTCTGTACTGCCGCTCAGGTAATAAGCCTGGTTAACGTCCCCGGGTATATTCTTAGCACCTGCAATAACACCGTCATTGTGGTGCTTTTCATTACTGAATAAGGCTACAAAGGTAACATGGTGTTTTTGCGCGAACGTATGGTCATAAGTCAGCAAGTTATCAAGGGTATAGGTATAGTTAAAGCCGTCGTTTATACTGGCAGTACTATTAGCCTGATTAAGTATCGAGGTGCCGTTAATACCAGCATACTGGGCTTGTTGTTGTTGCTGCTGGTCATACCCTGCTGTAAGTTTATACTTCAGGTCCTTAAAAATAGTCCATTCAGCATATAAATTGGTAAAATCATGAAAGTTGCGGGTATTATTGTAACTGGCTGCCGGGTTATATTTTTGATATAACGGGTTCGGGTAGCTTGAATCTGTAAGGCCGGCCCATGGGGTAACGTCCAATGATCCGTTAGGATTAAACGGACTAAGCAGCGGGCTTATTTGTATAGCGTTAGTTTGGTTGTTACCGCCGTTAGCATCTGTATAGGTAAGCGTATTGCTCATGTTAACGCCTATCCTTATGCTTTTGCTTACCGAGTGGTCCAACTGCGCTTGCAGGGTGTACCTTTCATTCCTGTTATTCGGCTCAACAGCGGTCGAAACACGGTATCCCGCGCTGATGTTATAAGTTGTATTTTCATCACCGCCGCTAACGCCCAGGGTTTGGTCGGCCTGGTAAGCCGGCTGGTACAGCAGGTTTTGCCAATTGGTGTTGGTGCCTGCCGCCTGGCCCGCTTGTTCTAACGGCGATAAAACGTAACTATTGGTTGTCGCAGTAGTTGTAGCCTGTAACAACTGGCCTACTACCGCGTCGTTCTTTAATTGCAAATATTGTGCAGCGTTAAGTACCTTAAAATTCTGCGCCATATCATCAATACCATAAAAAGCGTTCAAGGTAGTTATCGACCGGCCTACGCGTCCCCTGTTGGTGGTTACTAAAATAACACCGCCTGATCCGCGCGAACCGTATATGGCTGTTGCTGACGCGTCTTTTAAAATTTCAACATTTTTAATGTTTTGCGGGTCAATATCATTGATATTGGTACCTGCCGGGTAAGGAATACCGTCCACTACCAGCAATGGTGCGTCCGCGCCGCCGGTTATACTGGCACCTATAGTACGGTTACCTCTTATCTTCATAGTACCGTTAACAACGTCCAAACCTGCAACCTTGCCTTCCAACTGGTTAACAACACCTGCCGAAGGTACTTCCTGTAGCGAAGCTGCATCAACTGATACCGTAGAACCGGTAACATCGCGTTTTTGTTGGGTACCATAACCCACAACCACTACTTCGCTCAGGCTGTTGGCATCAACTGCCAGCGGTATTTCGCCCAGGTTACCTGAGTTAGATTTTATAGGCATATCCACACTTTTATAACCTATATACGATATGGTTATTGATTTGGTGTCGGCAGGTACCTTCAGGGTAAAGTCACCGCTGATATTGGTAGAGGCTGCCGTAGCCGGTGCAGTTGTTACTGCTACCTTAGCGCCAATCAGCGCCTCGCCCTTGTCGTCAACCACCTTACCCCGAAGAGTGATGCCCTGGGCGAAAATTGTTCCTGAAAACAAGCTCATGCATATAAGCAGCAGCAAAGTTTTCCAGCTTTTAATAAGTTTAAGTTTTTCCATAATTGATTAGTTAATATTAGAAAGTTGCATACCTTTTTAGTGTACTATTTATTGGTTATTAATTGGTTTGATTATTTATACCATTAGCCGGTATTTCTTGGTTGGAGCAATATTACAGGCCGGTAAGCCAAAATTGCATTTAGTGTACCTTAAAGTTTGTTTTTTTCCATACTTGATCCTTAATGTGTTTTTAATTGGTTTATAAAATCGGCTTTTTAGCAAAAAAAACTACCATATAAACAGCCTTGCCAAGCGTTAAATATAGTCGCGTAATTTTGTGATTAAGAAGCTTTGTTACAATTGGTAATTAACTGGGAATAAAAGTAAAAAGAAATTTTAAAAATGCAATCGATTGCATGTAATTTTTTTTTAACAAATTATTTTGTTTGAAAATTGAATGGGGTATTTGGCCAAAAAATTAACGTTTTAACAATATTTAACATTTGAAAATAGCAAATCAATAACTGCAATCGATTTTTGTTGATAAATCGGAAAAAAAAATTTATTGCAATTTTTTGCTAAAAAGAGTGTTTTTTAGGGTAACTGCATTGTTTTAGTAACTTTTAGGCTAATTACCAGGGCTTTTTTAATTAGCCTTCATTGTAAAATAGTTGTTAAACGGCTGCAATCGCGGATAACTTGCATTTATCTGTTTAATTTTCATATATATTTGTAATCGATTGCAATGCTATTATAAGGGTGCATTTAACCAAATTATAACCAGACTAAATGGTTATTTAAGAAATGTTATTTTATACCTTATATATACCATTATTATAACAGCCGGTTTAACCAGTCGGCAAACCTTAAATTTATATACTGAATTTATGAACATGCGCTTTAAAGCACCTATAATAAAAACACGTACCGGGTTGTATTTGGCGCTGGTTTTTTTAACCGGTTATTCAACAAAGCTCGCAGCGCAGGCACCAGGCGAAAAGGGGCTAAAAGATTATTATAAAAATTACTTTCCTATTGGCGTGGCCGTATCTCCGCAATCGATTAAAAACAAAGAGCAGGCTGATTTTATATTAAGCCAGTTTAACAGCATTACCCCCGAAAACGCCATGAAGATGGGGCCCATCCACCCCGCCGAAGACCGCTATAACTGGCGTGATGCCGATTCGATAGTAGCATTTGCGCAGGCGCATGGCATAAAAGTACGCGGCCATAATTTATGCTGGCATGAGCAAACCCCCAATTGGATGTTTAAAGACGCGCAGGGAAACCAGGTTACCAAAGAAGTATTACTGCAACGGTTAAAAGATCATATCACTACGGTAGTTAACCGTTACAAAGGTAAGATATATGCATGGGATGTGGTAAACGAAGCAATCGATGACGACAGTACCAAATTTTTGCGCAACTCGCAATGGTACCAGATATGCGGCGAAGATTTTATAGCCAAAGCTTTTGAATACGCCCATGAAGCCGACCCAAACGCGGTACTGTTTTATAATGACTATAATACCGAACGCCCCGAGAAACGCGAAAGGGTGTACAAACTGCTAAAAAAGCTGGTTGATGCAAAGGTCCCTATCAATGGAGTGGGTTTGCAGGCGCACTGGTCTATTTACGAACCAGACAATAAGGACCTGGAAGCCACTATTAAAAAGTTCTCGGCATTAGGCTTGAAGATACAGTTTACCGAGCTGGATATTTCCATCTATCCGTGGGAAAAAAACCCGCGGCCAAAAACCGCTGCGGATGTTGACACTTTTACGCCTGAATTAGAAAAGAAGCAGGCAGATATGTATGCTGCTGTTTTTAAAATGTTCAGGAAATATAAAAAAGTAATAACCGGCGTTACCTTCTGGAATTTATCAGACCGTAGCACCTGGCTTGACGGTTACCCGGTAAGAGGGCGAAAAAATTATCCGTTATTGTTTGATAAAGATTTTAAACCGAAAAAGGCTTTTGCAGGGGTAGTGAATTTTTGATGAAAAGAGCGCTGTCAGTCTGAGGCACTCGAAGACAACGCGGGCAAAGGCCTTTACGCACATGCTTCGAGTGCCTCAGCATGACACCTAAGACGGTTTGATGCAAATATTATGACAGAAAAAATATTATAAAAAGCACCATTTAACTAACTAATAAATCATGAAAAGAAGTATCAATCATCTTAACCCGCCAAAGGTTAAGTTAATTAAACGGGTTTCCGCCGGTATTTCATTATTAACGCTGTTAATTATTTTAACGGGTTATAATGCAGTATATGCAGGCGACGTACCCTATGTATCAACAAAACCGGTACCCGGCGCGTTTACTTTAGCAGCAGGCGGCAAGGCCGCCCCTATTTTTACAGGAGCGAATGATTTTGAAGGCGTAATGATAGCCTTAAAAAGCTTCCAGGCCGATGTGAAAGCCGTAACCGGGACCGAGCCGTTATTATCAACCGATAAAGCAGCAGGCAAGCAAATCATGATCGTTGGTACCCTGGGTAAAAACGAACTGATAGACCAACTGGTAAAAAGTAAAAAACTTAACCTTGCCGGATTAGAAGGCAAAAACGAAATGTTTATATCGCAGGTAGTTGCCAACCCGATGCCGGGAGTAACAAGCGCCCTGGTTATTGCAGGCAGCGATAAACGCGGTACCATATATGGTATCTATGACCTTTCAAAAGAGATTGGCGTATCGCCATGGTACTGGTGGGCAGATGTACCTATCATCCATAAAAGCAATTTATATGTATTGGCAGGAAAACATACCGATGGTGAGCCTGTGGTACATTACCGCGGTATTTTCATCAACGATGAAGGCCCTAACTTTTTAGGATGGGCAAAAGCAAAATTTGACGGGTTGAATAAAACGCCGTCTGCGATAACCGGGAAAATGACGGATAACGGCGTTAACCATTTTTTATACGTTCACATGTTTGAGCTTTTATTAAGATTAAAAGGCAATTTTTTATGGCCTGCTATGTGGAGCAACTCTTTTAATGACGACGATCCGCAAAATCCTATTCTTGCTGATAAAATGGGCATCATAATGGGCACTTCGCACCAGGAAGAAATGGACCGTTCGCAAAAGGAATGGGACCGGTATAAGTTAAATCTGCCCGAGGTTGCCCAACGGGATTGGAATTATGCCACTAATGGCCCGGTACTCAAAGAGTTCTGGAAACAAGCCATCGTAAACATGGGCACTAAAGAAGACCTGGTTACCATTGGCATGCGCGGCAACGGCGATGCCCCGATGGCACCCGGTGGCCCCGAAGCTAATATGGCCCTGCTTGAAAAAGTGGTGAAAGAACAGCGCGAATCAATAGCCGAAGCGACGCATAAAGATGCCTCAAAAACACCGCAGGTTTGGGCGCTGTATAAAGAAGTGCAAGATTACTTTGATGCTGGCATGACCGTGCCTGATGATGTGACCCTGCTATATTGCGATGACAACTGGGGCAACGTAAGGAGGCTGCCAAAACTGACCGACCCAAAACGTACAGGCGGCTACGGTATATATTATCACTTTGATTATCATGGCGGTGTGCGCAGCTATCAATGGCTTAACAGTAACCCTCTGCCACACATTTGGGAACAAATGCATTTAGCCAATGAATATGGCGTTAATAAAGAATGGATAGTTAACGTGGGCGATTTAATACCCTACCAACTGCCAATTAGTTTCTTTATTGATTATGCGTGGAACCCTGATAAATACCCGGCCAACAGCTTAGATAAATATCAAAGGGATTGGGCTGCACAGCAATTTGGCCCTGAACATGCCGAAGAAATAGGACATATCCTGGCCTTATACAGCAAATACAATGGCAGGCGCAAGCCGGAACTGGTTGATCCTACTACCATAAGGACAAGCACACCCTACAGCTTAACCGACTACCGCGAGTTTGAAACCGTAGTATCCGATTACAATAAGTTAAAGGACGAAACTATAAAGCTGAGCAAAAAAATACCTGCTGCCTATAAAGACGCTTTTTATGAATTGGTATTACAGCCGGTTGAGGCCAGCGCCAACTTTAACGAAATGTACCTGGCATCTGCCAAACAAAAATGGTACGGCAACCAGGGCCGCGTTTCGGCTGACGATGAAGCAAAAAAAGCAGATAAGCTTTATGCTGTGGATGCTGCAATAACCAGGTATTACAATGATACACTTGCTAACGGTAAATGGCCACACATGATGGACCAGCCGCATATTGGTTATATGAGTTGGCAAATACCTCAAACCGCAGGTCCGGACAAAACGTCTGCAGAGGCTAACAAATTGCCCGCATTTGTAAAGGTAACCCCGGTATCAGGTGCCGAAATGGGTGTTTCTGTTGAAGGCTCGGCCGCATATTGGCCAAAAGAAACAACAGCGGCCGTATTGCCCGAATTGACCAAATATCCAAATGAAGAGCGTTATTTAGAAATATTTAACCGTGGTGATGCCCCCTTTGATTATAAAGTTGAGTCTGGTGCGCCTTATGTTAAGGTATCTTCGGCAAGCGGAAAGATAGATCATCAAACACGCCTATGGGTTAGTGTTGACTGGGCCAAAGCACCTAAAGGCACTAAAGAGGTTCCGATCACCATAACCGGCCCTAACGGCAGCAAGGTGGTTGTAAATGCTATTGTCAATAACAGCAAACCTGTACCTACATCAGGTTTTGTTATGAGCAATGGTTACGCCTCAATGGAAGCTGTACATTACAGCAAAATGGTAAACGGAACAAATGTTAAATGGGTTACCCTGCCAGATAACGGCCGTACGCTATCCGGGATTGAGGGATCGCCGATAACTGCTCCGCGTCAAACACCTGGCGGTAATGATGCACATTTAGAGTATGAAGTAAATGTTCAGGACACCGGCACCGTAAAACTACACGTATTTACCGCGCCATCTATCGACTTTACACACGGACAAGGCTTAAAATATGCTATTTCTATTGACAATGAAACGCCAACTGTAGTTGACATCGATCCGCCTACAGCCAATCCAAGGATAGCACAAAGCGCGATGGAAGCGGCTTCAGGCAATGACATTAAAGAATTGATTTCAACTCACCACATTACCAAACCGGGCAAACATATCATCAAATACTGGATGGTTGACCCTGCTGTGGTAGTTGAGAAAATTGTTGTTGATGCCGGTGGCGTTAAACCAAGCTATTTAGGCCCGCCCGAAAGTTATAGGGTTGTAGCAGCAGCTAAAAAGTAAAATAAGTTAAACATTAAAACAAAAAGGCAGCCGATGAGGTTGCCTTTTTTGTACATTACCAGCACAAAAATTTAAGGGCATGAGCAACCGGAAATTAAAAATGAACGTACTTTATACTATATGTCTTTTATAGCAGCAACTTCAAAAATCGATCTTCCGCACCGGGTGAGCCAGCAGGAAGCAAAAAAACAAGCGCAGGAAATGTTCTCGGCCAACTTTCCGCAAACAGACCGGCTGATATTCGCTTTTGACAATACCGAGATCATTACCCGTAATTTTTGCAAGCCACTCTCCTACTATACCGTACCTAATACTTTTGAGGAACGTAATAATGAATACATCAGCACCACGCTTTTCTATTCTGTTCAGGCTATTGAGGATTGCGTGGCCAAAGCCAATATTAACAAGGAAGATATAACCGATATTTTATTTGTATCAACAACCGGCCTTGCTACACCCAGCATGGATGCTTTGATCATTAACGCGTTACGGTTAAACCCGCATATTAACCGCAGTCCGCTGTTCGGTCTGGGGTGCGGAGGCGGCGTGTCAGGCATGGCAAAGGCAAATACAGTGGCTAAGGCTAACCCCAACGCCATCGTGCTGTTGGTAGCTGTAGAGTTATGCTCATTAACGCTGATCAAAAGCGATTACAGCAAGAGCAATTTTATAGGCTCCAGCTTATTTTCTGACGGTATTGTAGCATGTATCGTCAAGGGCGATAATCACGGCAAAAACCAACAGGTAGAATATATAGCATCAAGCAGTAAATTGTATTATGACTCGTTAGATGTAATGGGCTGGGAGTTCCAGGATACCGGGTTTAAAGTATTGTTTTCAAAAGACATTCCGACCTTTATATTAGAGCACGTTAAAGAAGATGTCACTGAATTTTTAGACAAGCAGGGTTTACAATTGAGCGATATTAAGAACTTTATATTCCATCCCGGAGGCAAAAAGGTACTGGATGCCTATACCGACGCATTAGCAGTTGAGGGCGATTTTCTGAACAAAACAAGGGCGGTAATGAACAACTACGGCAATATGTCGAGCGCTACGGTTTTATATGTACTGGATAAATTTATGGCCGATGGCTATGAGGATGGCTACGGATTAATGATGGCTATGGGCCCCGGTTTTTCGAGCGAAATGGTATTGTTAAAGCTGAATAAATAATAAATGCTCCGATAGGAGCAAAATGTCTATAGAAAAACAATAAAAGACAAATTAGCGTGCCATCGGTACGCAACCCGGTTCGGTACCTACGGCACCGGACGAACAATTTAATATTTTTCTATAGACATTTAGTCCCGATGGGACTTAGAATCTAAATAAAAAGTAAGGTAATTAATAACCGCAAATGTATTTCATCCTGTTCATTTCCATTATCGTCATCCAGCGTCTGTCAGAACTATACATTTCACGGCAAAATGAAAAATGGCTGCTGGCAAACGGCGCTGTACAATACGGAAAAAGCCACTACCCGTTTATTGTAGCCATGCATACGCTGTTTTTGGTATCCATTATTGTGGAATATAATTTAACGCCCGGCGCGGCTATAAGCTATCTATTCCTGGTGTTGTTTGTGTTGGTGCTGTCGTTTAAATTCTGGGCATTAAGCTCATTAGGCCATTACTGGAACACCAAAATATACCGCATACCCGGCGTTTACCCGGTAAAAAAAGGGCCATACAAAATATTTAAACATCCCAACTACGGCGAGGTTATCTGCGAGATAGCCATTATTCCGCTGGTGTTTCATTTGTATTATACGGCAATAATTTTTAGCGTGCTAAACGCCATTATTCTGACGGTAAGGATAAGGGTTGAGAATAAAGTTTGGGCGCAGTAGTCCATAGTCGATGATCCATGGCTTATGAACTATGGACCATGAACTATGGACTATGGACTCCTTCCCTACCATAAAAACAACGGCAATAACCAAACCGGCGAAACATAATAAGGGTCGTAATAAGGCTCATAATATTCAACCGTTTCTTCTTCAACAACAGTATCATTGCTATTATAATCCGGACTATTTTGTTGCTGTTTGGTTTCTTCCTCCAGCAATTTGATCATCAGGTCTGAACCCTGGCCAATCATATCTACCATCGCGTCTTCGCCAACATCTTCAGGCTTTATTGCCGTTTTACAAATGTCTTCAATTTCCTTCCAGTCGTTGTCTGATACCAGGTCCATCTGCCAGCCATTTGAAGCTGTATCAAACCTGTTTTCGTTAATAAACGACATGAATACAATCTCGGCCGGGTCGATCTTTTTGAATAACGCAACCGCTATACGCAGGTCGTCAAAACGTTCATTATTTGTAAAATCAGCCCAGGCTTCATCAGTTGTAAAGTCAAAATAACGCGCAAAAGCGAATTCTCCTTTTTCCAGGTCGACGTATGAGAATATATCATAAACCTTCAGATACTCGGTATAACGCTTCATAAAAGTGTCAAATACCTCTTGCCCCTTATCGGTTACCTGGTAATATATGCCTGACGTTTGCACGTACCCTTTCGACATCAACTCGATAAATAAAGGTTCGAGTACGCTGTCGTCGCCATTTACGACGGTTTGAAATTTATGGGTGCCGTTTATCATCTCGTTTAAAAGAATGATGGCCGTAAATGTTTTTTTATTATCGGTGGTTAGAAACATTTTTGTATTAGTATTTATTCATCACTCTGAGCGATAGCGGGGAATGACGTGTTTGTACCCTGTCAGACTTACCAAGTTTAACTCGGTGTTGTTTGTTTTTAAAGGTCTCGTTGAGGGCTTCGCCGTTTAAAAACTTCGTAAGTCTTAAGCAGGTATTCAATTAATTTAATGATTGCGCTCGTTTTGCCTTAATCGCGTCAAGCGCGCTTGATGAAGAACCCTCGCCCAAAGCCTGGTTGATCTCCTGTTCGGTAGACATAGTCGAATCCTCAATCTGTGCATAAGCCGCAGCGCGAAATTCCTGTGCCGAAGCTTTTTCATCCATCCGGTTTAATGTTGCCATTAATCCATCGGTATCAACGCTTGAAAGTGTTTTGTTGATCTTCTCAGAAACTTCGGCTGTTTTTGCCCTTGAATTGATCAGTTGCGCACGACTTTCGGTTTCGGCTATCTGGTCTTTTATTTGTTTTATTTTAAGGTCCATCACTGCAAGGGCGCTTTCCTCTTTGTCGGCCATTTTTGCAAACTGATCGGCCTCATTTAATGCGGCCTGGTGGGCATCAGCTGCTTTGGCAGCCAGTTCGTTACCCTTTGCTTCGTCTAATTGCTTGCTTTCTACCCTGTCCAGCAGGTCGTTGGTCTTTTTTTCCCAATCGTCTGCGCTGTTACGGTATTGTAATTCACTGGCGCGATGCTGTAAAGCAAGGGCTTTTATTTCGGCTTCACCCTGGATGGCCTGCTGATAATTGTCATGCAGCTCGCGCAATATCTGTGCGGCCATTTTTGCGGGATCTTCAATTTTATCTACGGCGGCATTAGCTTCTGCTGCACCTATACGGAATAACCTGTCAAATATGCTCATGGTATTGTTTATTTTAGTTTATTTAATTAATTGCTTTTGTTGTGGAGAGTCAAGATACAAGGATCAAGAACCAGGACTAAATAATTACCCGGCTTATTATTGCCGCTTCCGGCTTCGTGCTTCTTGCTTCCTATAAAAATTATCTTCTGCGACCAAATCCGCCACGACTGCGGCCAAAACTTCTGCTGGCCGCCGGTGCGCTGGGCCTGCTTGAACCAAACCCGCCGCTGCGAACCGGTGCCGAATTGCTGCGACTACTGAATGACCGTTGCGACTTTGTAGGGTTACTTATGCTGCCCCGGAAACTTCTTGACGACATTGCAGATGAGGTAGTTGGCCTGAATGTACTAACAGTACGAACCCTTGAATAGTACGATGGATAATAACCGTAGTGATACATCGGCATGTAATAGGAATGCGGCCGCATTAGGTAGCTGAGCAGTAAAAAATCGGTAAATGAGAATGAAGAATGGTAATAGTTATTATACCCAGCATAATCAGGATTACCGCGCACACTCAAATCGGCGGTATTGTTATCCATCGGGTTCACATTAATGTGCGCGACGGTTACCGAATCGGAATTGCTTACATCATCCACCACATCCAGCTTGTTTTTATCGGGCTCAGTAACTTTTAAGTAATCAATATTACCGTCCTTATCCAGGTCGAGGTTATTGATATGGTTTTTAGGGTCGTTAATGCCTTTTTCTAAAGTTTGCGGGTCGGTACTGGTTTTTACCAGTTCGGCCAGTTTATTTACATCAAATCCTGGAGGTGCGTTGTTACTTTGCACGGTAACATTATTTTGCGGCCTGGGGTTTTGATCGCAGGCAGCGAAAAGAAATGCGCCTGAAATCAGCGTTGCTATCAATATTCGTTTCATTGTATTTTTTTTAATTGAAGTTAGGATTGTTTAAACACCTAACAAACCTTTTTTTATATTTATCCGGTCTGCCTGTTTATTTTTATTTGTATGATTTAGATGTTAATGTAAGCGGAATGTTACAGGAACCCCCCAATAATTGCTAATGCTCAAATTTACCTGTTTTACCCAAAATAACTAATAAGGCGGAAAAAAAGACGGCCGGTTTAGTGATGCACTTGGCTCCATTGCCCGGCAATCTGCACATGCGGTGCGGATGTAATTATACCCTGTTATTACCGGGTTGCCATTACCGTCGGTGCCGTAAATAGCGCCATCGATCATAATAGGATAAAGGCTGCTGGCGAACAGGGCATTTAGCCTGGTACTGAAGTTTGACGCAGGTGCGATCATGATTGTTCCGCCAAAGCCCGGATCTATTGGTGTACAGTCATAAAGCCCGGGCGGTCCAACATAATTAGGGACATAATTATAACATGGAGACCCAGGAGTCCCGGGACAGTCAAACGGACCAACAAACGGTATCCTTAGCGGCAAATCATCATAATGAAGCGAAAAAATATTGGTCGACCGGGAAGAAACGCTTATAAAGCCGATAACCCTGTCTGTCGGTGAAGAAATGCAATGGATGTTACCCGTGGTTACGGATGGCTGCGCGTCAAAGATGGATCCCGTTTCTTCTGTATTGGTTTTTAAGTTTTGATAATAATTAAAACCCGCCTCTGTTAACGCATATTCATGCAGTTGCATGTTGTATATCTTAACAAATTTGATTGAATTAGCAGCTATGCCGCCAATCTGTTCGCCCACAACTATATCATTCGCCAGCTTGGCCGAAGAACCTATAATGATCTCGTTTGAATTGTCAGTCCCATAGCAGGTACCTACAAACAAAGGGTTAGGATATTGCTCAATTATAGCTCCATTTTTATATACATAGCGAATAAAGGCTGCCGAATCCATATACCCACCGTAATAGGATGTATACTCCCATGTCTCTTTATAATCCCAGCGGTAATAACGGGTATTGTTGGTTGGATCATGCGTATTGGCATAAAACAGTACGGTAGCGTCGCTGGTTTGATGAAAATACACACTGTCAATAGGCGGCACTACTTTCATGGGTACAAAATCCGACTGGTAAATTTTGCCATCGGATGTTTTTATATCCAACCGGTATTGGCGGGCGGTACTGAAATTGGTAATGCCTAAAGCATAGTTTCCTTTGCCGGTTTCGGTAAACGGATAAAGTTTAGCCTGGTCATCTTCAACAGACATAGTTGCTTTCAGTTCAGCCTTGTTTTGTGTAGTATCATTCAGCGCGGTGGTACGGCCCAGGGTAATAAAGGTAGAATCGCCGCTTATGATGGCACCGTCAACAGTTAAAATCCCGGTTGCGGGACTGGTTAATGTAGCGTTAAATGGTTTTTTGCAGGACAGGTATCCTGTAAAAACTAACATCATAAATACATAACGCAGCGCTTTTTCCATAATTGGTTATTGGGTGGAAAAGAGAAGCTTAGGTTTATTTAAGCAGATAAATATAAGGTAAAAGGTAGAAAGGTAAAAGGAGAAAGATAAAAGATTTAACCTTTTTCCGTTTACCTCTCCGCCTTAAACACTACCGCCCCAAGTGGTGGGATAGTTATTTTAATAGAATTTTCACGCCCATGCCAGTTAACCAATTCGGATTGTGCAGCACCGTGATTACCAACCCCGCTCCCCCAGAATTTTTTGGCATCAGAGTTAAATATTTCCTTCCAATCGCCTCTTGCGGTTACCCCCACGCGGAAATCATAACGGATCACCGGGGTCATGTTCAGCACAACAATCAAATCATCTTTAGCGTCGTATCCTTTGCGGGCGTACACTAAAATAGAATCATTGGCATTGCCGCCATCTATCCATTCAAAACCATCGTGGGCAAAGCCTTTTTCATATAAGGCAGGTTCGGTCTTGTATAAATGGTTTAACGCTTTAACGGCTTCGGCCATGCCCTGGTGGTTGGGATATTCCATTACATGCCAGTCTAACGAGTATTGGTAATTCCATTCGTTGCCCTGCGCAAACTCTGCCCCCATAAACAGCAGTTTTGTGCCGGGATGGGTAAACATGAAGCTATACAACAGGCGTAAATTAGCAAACTGCTGCCACTCATCGCCGGGCATTTTACGCAGCATAGAGCTTTTGCCATAAACTACCTCATCATGCGATAGCGGCAGCATAAAGTTTTCGGTAAAGGCGTAAATGAGGCTAAAAGTTATTTCATTATGGTGGTATTTGCGGTGTATCGGGTCTTCCGAAAAATAACCAATGGTATCGTGCATCCAGCCCATCATCCATTTCATGCCAAAGCCTAAACCACCCAAATATACCGGGCGGCTTACGCCTGTAAACGAAGTTGATTCTTCAGCAATGGTTTGCGTGTCCGGAAAGTGACTGTAGCATGCTTCATTAAATTCTTTTAAAAAGGAAACTGCTTCCAGGTTTTCATTACCACCATAAATATTGGTTTCCCACTCGCCATGCTTACGCGAATAATCCAGGTAAAGCATAGAGGCTACCGCGTCAACCCGGAGGCCGTCAACATGGTACCTGTCTAACCAAAACAAAGCGTTGCTTATTAAAAACGCGCGTACTTCATTTCGCCCGTAGTTAAATATGTATGATTTCCAGTCCGGGTGAAACCCTTTTCGCAAATCGGCATGTTCATATAAATGTGTGCCGTCAAAATTGTATAAAGAATGGGCATCGCCCGGAAAATGCGAAGGCACCCAATCTAAAATAACACCGATACCTTCCTGGTGAAACCGCTCTATCAGCAACATTAACTGTTGTGGTGTACCGTACCTTGATGAAGCCGCGAAATAACCGCTCACCTGGTATCCCCAGCTTGGATAATAAGGATGTTCCATTATGGGCATTAACTCAATATGGGTAAAACCCATATCTTTTACATACGGCACCAGCCTATCGGCCAATTGTTCGTAGGTATAAAAATCATCCGGACTTTCGGGGTTTCGCGCCCACGAGCCTATATGCACTTCATAAACCGAATAAGGTTTGTTCAACCCGTTATGCTGGTAACGGGTATCCATCCACTTTTTATCCTTCCATTCGTAAAAGGTATCCGCTACAATTGAAGCGGTGCGCGGCGGTTCTTCCCAGCGCAGTGCAAACGGATCAGCCTTCTCCAGTTCCTCGCCTGATGACGACTTAATAAAATATTTATAAGCTTCACCATTACCCACATTCGGGATAAAACCCTCCCAAATACCCGACGTGTCCCAACGGATATATAAACTGTGCGAGCTGCGGTTCCAGCCGTTAAAGCCGCCTATAACCGCTACATACTGCGCATTAGGTGCCCAAACGGCAAAGTAAGTGCCCACAACCCCATTATGCGTTACCACATGCGAGCCTAACTTTTCATACAATTTATAGTGCTTGCCCGATTGAAACAGCGAGATGTCAAAATCAGTAAAACGGCTGTAAACTTCAACTGCTTTTTGTTCGGCTGTAACCTGCTGTTCGGCCTTTTTGGCTTTTACAGGCTTTGTTGCTTTGCTTGCCGCTGGGACTTTTCCAGTTTTAGGTGTTACAATTTTTGGCGCTTTAACAGCCTTTGCTTTGGGTAATTCAGGTTCGGTATTGGTGGTCTTCTTTGCCATAACTGGTGGCCCTTTCGGGATTAGATAAACCCATTTTATATCAAATGGATAACATTAATAACAATCAAATATATCATTGTTTGATGGATATCAGACTTACCAAGTTTAATTCGGAGTTATTTATTTTCAAAGGCCTCATTGAGGGCTTCGCCGTTATAAAACTTCGTAAGTCTTTCCGTAAACGAAACAGGCACCTTAAATTGGAGCCTGTTTCTAATTGTGCCTTTTGCTAAAATCAAGTTAATCCTTTAATCCCATAAATCAAGGTTCAGACTATTTACTTATCTCTATCTGCTTAAAGTTCTTGCTGAATTTAAACTCCCAAATTTTATCGGCGTTTATTCTGAAGTCTTTAATTTCCTTGCCGTCGGCCATGATCTTTGAGGGTTTAAACGGCAGGCCTATTAAGTTAATATGGTAACCGTCATAACGCGGCGTGTATAAACCCTCCATGCTTTGCTGTATGGTTAATTTTGCCTTGTCGCCATTTACCACAAATTTCTTTTCCAAATAAATATCCTGCTCATAGGCAAAGGTTTCGCCGTAGTCTTCAAAAAAGAAAGAATTTACTTCATAATCGCTGTAATAAATATTCAGTATAACTTCTTCGATCTCTTTTTCACCCACATATTGCATAACCGGGTATTCAGGGATTACCGAACCCGCCTTTATAAACAGCGGAATAGTTTCCAGCGGTGTAGGCACTTCAATTTCCTTACCGCCAACAACCAGTTCATTATTCCAGAAATAATACCAGCTACCTTTTGGCAGGTACACTATCCTGCTTTTTTGGCCGGGTTCAAAAACCGGGCATATCAGTATTTTATCGCCATAAGTAAATTCATCCTGGCGGAAGTAATTGCCGGTAACTTGTTGCTCCTGCATTACGGCCGGCCGTAAAATAGGGAAGCCATAACGGTGATGCTCCCAAAACGCCGAATATAAATAAGGCAGCAGGCGATAACGCAATTCAATAAATTTACGGTTAATAGCAGTATAAGGTTCACCAAAGCTCCAGGGTTCGCGCTCCTTGGTATCACCTGCCGAGTGCGCCCGCATAAATGGCGAAAAGGTACCCATTTGTATCCAGCGGGTAAACAGTTCACCATCGGGTTCGCCGCTAAATCCGCCTATATCAGTGCCGCAAAACGATATGCCCGATATGGATAAACGCTGGCATTGAATATTACCTAACTTCAAATGCTCCCATGAAGCCACGTTATCCCCTGTCCAAACCGAGGAAAAACGCTGTACGCCTGAATATCCCGCCCTTGTAATAGTAAACGGGCGTTTGTTCTTCATTAATTTACGCAACCCTTCATAAGTAGAGCGCACCATTTGCATACCGTAAACATTATGCGCCTTGCGGTGCGACCCGCGGTAGCCGTCATACTGGTGGCGCACGTCATCCGGGAAAGTGCCCGCACCAAATACAGCAGGCTCATTCATATCATTCCATACACCGGCCACGCCCATTTCAACCAACTCTTCAAACAAACCACCCCACCATTCCCTTACTTCAGGATTGGTATAATCAGGGAACTGGCAACGGCCCGGCCACACGTGGCCCTCCATAAAATAATCATCGCTGCGGCGGCAAAAATATCTCTTTTCCTTACCCTCTTTAAATACCCAATAGTTATCGTCAACCCGTATTCCCGGGTCGATAATTACCACAGTTTTAAATCCATCCGCAGCCAACTCGCTGATCATTTTTTTAGGGTCAGGAAAATATTTTTTATTCCATGTAAAGCAGCGATAGCCGTCCATATAATCTATATCCAGGTAGATGCCATCGCAGGGGATCTTATTTTCGCGGAAACCATTGGTTATCTTCTTCACTTTAGCCTCGGGGTAATAACTCCAGCGGCATTGATGATAGCCTAAGGCCCATAATGGGGGCATAGGGTGCGTGCCGGTTAAAAAGTGGTAGCTTTTTACGACATCCATCATGTGCGGCCCGTGGATATAATAATATTGCAGTTCGCCGCCATCAGCCCAAAAGCTTGTTTTGGTTGCATCTTCTGCACCAAAATCGAAGTGCGCTTTAAAGGTATTATCAAAGAAGATACCATGTGAAATGCCTTCATTTATGCTGATATAAAAAGGGATGCTGCGGTAAAGCGGGTCCTGCCCCCAGGCAAACGAATAGGCATCGGTATTCCAGTTTTTTAAACGTTTGCCACGCAGGTTAAATTCAGTAGGCTTATCCCCCATCCCGAAAAAGCTTTCTTCGGGGTGGCAAGCCTTGGTACAAAAAACATAATAGCCGCCAAACTTCACGTTCTCCTCCCAATGCATTGGCACGGCATCGGCGCTGGTAATATTATTTTCGGTATCAGAAAACGATATAAAAAAGTCTTTTTTGCGGATATGGCAGTTTACTGCAGCCGTACTAACCCTGAACTCGTTTTTATCCTCAAATAAAGTAAAAGCAACTTTTTGATGCTCGATCTTGGGCACAGCGTAGGAGAAATCTTCTAAAAAAACGCCATGCGGTGCGAGGCGAATGCGTATAACCTGGTCGGTTATTACCATTACTTCAACTTTCGCATCGCCATCGGTAAAGTAGAACTTATTGCCCACCTGGTCGGCATGATTGGGTACGCCCAGGTATTTTTTTATGATGGGTTTTATCGCCTCGGCGGGGTTATTAAGGTGATGGAACTCTTCCTCTTCCTCCAGTAATCTATTGGCAATCAGCTCCGGGTCCTGTATATTCTCTTCCATAAAAACCTTCAATATTCGTCTTTCTCAATAAATAAATTTAAACAATAGCAGGGGTCCTATTAGTTTTAAAAGCTAATAAACGATTTATTATTCAATAAATGCGCCATAATTTCGCCAAAAAAACCTGACAATTTATTTTTTACGAAATTGATAATAAAACACCATTGGTAGAAGGCAGCGTAATATCAAACCCGGCTTTTATGTCGGCAGTTGAATATTGTGTATTAGATAAAAGGTCGGTTAACTGCTTTTCGCCGCTTAATTTGAGTTGGGTTAGCAGGTCGGGTGGCAATATTATATGCAATTTACGCTCCTTGCGGTCAAAATTCACAACGACCAGCACCTGCTGTTCATCTGTATAGCGCAGGTAGCAATAAATACGCTCGTCAAAACCACCCTGGTGCTGGTTAGCCAACAGCAATTCGTAAAACGCCCCTGTTTGCAAGGCTTCTTTATTATTTACCGTGTTGAGCAGCGTGCTGTAAAAACCGCGCAGCATTTTTTGTTCATCGCTTAATTGGCCGCCATCAAACCGACCATTATTCAGCCATTTTTGATGCTCAGGTACGCCCCAATAGTCAAAAATGGTTGTCCGCCCGTCATCAGGGCTGAACCCTTCGGTGTTGCGGGCCGGTTCTCCAACTTCTTGCCCAAAATAGATCATTACCGGGCCGGTCGATAAGGTTGCTGTAACGATCATCCCGGGCACGGCATACCATGGATTTAGTGCAAAAAAATACGAAGCTATACGCTGCTCATCATGATTTTCCATAAAGCGCAGCATGTGCCGGTCAATACCACAGCAATCCTGGTTCCACACACGGTTAATGTCCCATGTAGTAGCGTCGGGCGCGTTTAGGGTTAGTTTTTTTATGGAATCATACAAGCCTGTTTTATCATACAGGTAATCAAACTTCCCGTTAAAAATATAATCGTTGTATTTACTGGTATCGTAAGCTTCGCCGATAAATACGATAGCCGGCACCTCGGCTTTTAACTTAGGCACCAGCCAGCCCCAAAACTCAAACGGCACATGCTCCACCATATCGCAGCGGAAAGCATCGACACCTTTTTGCGACCAGTAATGCAAAATAGCATATAACTTATCCCATAGCGGCGGAACGGGATCAAAATGTTTTTCCCCGGTAGAATAGTCAACCCCGTAATTCAGCTTTACGGTTTCAAACCAATCGCCAATAGATGGATTGGGCGCAAATACATCATTCCCGGTTGCTTTGGCCGGGTTTTCGTCAAATTTACCGTCTTTTAACTGACTGATAAATTCGTCACCGCCGGGGTTATAACCACCCGGAACAACAAACGACTGACCGGGGATATAATAAAAATCGTTTTTAGGGTCGAAGGCTTTGGTTTGGTCATCATCCTGCCCAAAATCGCGTACCCCGTCGGGCTTTGCATCCGAAGCATAAGTGCGGGCCACGTGGTTGGGAACGAAGTCTATAATTACCTTTAGCCCATTATCATGTGTCCGTTTTATCAATGCCTCAAATTCGCCGATACGGTTTTTAACATCAACGGCCAGGTCGGGGTCGATATCATAATAATCCTTTATCGCGTATGGCGACCCTGCACGGCCCTTTACAATGTCAGGATCATCCACTTTAATGCCCTGTGCCGAATGATCGGTCATGGTGGCGTGTTCTATTACCCCGGTGTACCAAATATGCGTAAAGCCCATCTTTTTGAGTTCCTGCAAGGCAGTATCATTAATATCGTTGAGCTTACCGACACCGTTTTCTTCAACAGAGCCGTAGGTTTTATTGGTAGTGTTGGTATTGCCAAACAGGCGCGGCAATAATTGATAGATGATGAGTTTGTTATTGGTAGATTGCATTTAGGAAATCGCTGTTATTAATTGTTCTTTATCATAAACCAAAGCCGTTATTTCCTTGCCCGATAAATGTTTAATGTCTACACCACCCTTACTCACCTTAACATTCACCAACGTTCCCCTAAAACCCACATTAAACGAAAAAGATTGCCATTTATCAGGCAGAAAAGGGCTAAACGAAAGCTTTCCATCCCGCACCCTCATGCCGCCAAAACCCTCCACAACCGACATCCAGGTACCGGCCATGGAAGTAATATGGCAGCCGTCCTCGGTATCGTTGTTATAATCGTCAATATCCAAACGCGCGGTACGCAGGTAAAATTCGTAGGCACGTGCCTCATCGCCCAGCTTAGCCGCTAAAATAGCGTGGACGCAGGGCGACAATGAGGATTCATGTACCGTACGCGGTTCATAAAAGTCAAAGTTCCGGCGGATGGTTTCGATATCATAATCATCTTCAAAAAAGTAGATACCCTGCAAAACATCCGCCTGTTTGATGTAGCACGACCGCAATATCCTGTCCCAGCTCCATTTTTGATTAAGCGGGCGGTCGGCAGCGGGCAAGTCTTTTACTAAAATTTGCTCCTTGTCCAAATAACCATCCTGCTGTAAAAACACCTGTTGCTTTTCGTCGTATGGATAGTACATTTTGGCAATTATATGCTTGAATTTTGCCGACTCCGTTTCTTCGTTAAAGCTGATTTTGCTGACCAGCTTATTGTATTTATCAATATCAGCCGTTTTGACCTTATCAATAACCTCCAACGTATATTTCATGCACCAGGTTGCGAGGGTGCTGGTGTACCAGTTATTGTTGATGTTATTCTCATACTCATTAGGCCCGGTAACGCCCAGCATTACGTATTGCTGTTTATCATCCGACCAGTTAACCCGCTGCGACCAAAAACGCGCTATGGCTATCAGCACCTCCAGTCCGTAATCAGCCAGATAAGCTTCGTCGGCAGTATAACGCACGTAGTTAAAAATAGCATAAGCAATTGCCCCGTTACGGTGTATCTCCTCGAAAGTTATCTCCCATTCGTTATGACATTCAGTGCCGTCCATTGTGACCATTGGGTATAAAGCCGCACCGTCTTTAAAACCTAATAATTTGGCGTTATCAATGGCCTTGCCCAATTGTTTGTAGCGGTAAAGCAATAAGTTGCGGGTTACTTTTTCATCGGCGGTCGCCAGGTAAAAAGGCACACAGTAAGCCTCCGTATCCCAATAAGTTGAGCCGCCGTATTTTTCGCCGGTAAAACCTTTTGGGCCGATGTTGAGGCGGTCGTCCTCGCCGGTATAAGTTTGATTAAGCTGGAAGATATTAAATCTAATAGCCTGCTGCGCGGACACATCACCCTCAATGATAATATCGTTATGTTCCCATTTTTTGGCCCAGGCGGCAGCCTGTTCGGCAAGCATAGTATCAAAACCTTTGGCACTTATCCTTTGTAAAGTCTGCTGTAGATTTTCAACTAAATCCTCAGCCTTATAGTTTTGTGAGGATAGGTTAGCGGCATATTTGATAATGGTAACTGCTTTTCCCTGTTCTGCCTGTAGCTCAATCTTAGCGGCGATATATTTTTCCTTTTCAATGGGTTGCGATGAAAATTGTATGGGTTTATCGTCCTGTACAATAACAAATTTCATCCCGGTGGCTACTTCAAAACCTGTCTTTTTGGTTTTGAGCTGTACATATCCGCCATCTGCCCAAACTTCCTTTTTTATCTCGTCCCAGAATTTCTCATCATAGTTGGAGTCCTTATTAACCACATCGCCATCAATGTATGGGGTAATGGCTAACGACCCGCTAAAGTTCAACGGGGTGATGGTATATTTTATAGCACCTCCCTCATCATCGGCCATACTGCAAAAGCGGATGGCTTCAATTTCAACCTGTTTGCCGTTTTTATTTTTAGCATGAAAATTTCTTTTCAAGTACCCTTCCTTCATATTCAGTTCACGCCGAAAACCGGACACATCGCATTTAGCCAAGTCTAACTGTTCGCCGTCAATATTAATGTCGATACCTATCCAGTTGGCGGCATTCAATACTTTGGCAAAATATTCGGGATAGCCGTTTTTCCACCAGCCTACGCGGGTTTTATCGGGATAGTAGACACCGGCAACATAATTGCCCTGCAAAGTTTCGCCGCTGTAAGCCTCTTCAAAATTTGCCCGCTGGCCCATACGGCCATTGCCCAGGCTGAAAACGCTTTCGGCTATTTTATGGTGATAAGGGTCGAAGCCCTCTTCAATTATTTTCCACTCGTCTATTTTAAAATAGTGTTTCATATGTTGTACTAAATTTTTTATGACGGGTCACAAATATTATATTTATCGGATGAAAAGTAAACAAGTTATAGAAAAAGAATTTGATACTGTAAAAACCTTTAGGGCTATAAAGGAAAAAATATCCAATGATATTTTCGATATGTCTTTAGAGCAAATAAAAGAATATTTACAAAGGCAAAAAATAAAGACTGTCAAATCTTAGCCAAGTCTTTCCAACATTTCTACCCTCATATCCCCCAGCCCGCCAACTACTAAATCAGCGCCAACCAGCACTTTTGGCGAACCAATACCCACTACTTTCATTCCTCCATTTATAGCTGCCTCAACACCGGCTATGGCATCCTCAAATACCACGCAATCCGCTGGCGCAACATTTAGTTCTTCTGCTCCTTTTAAAAATACTTCCGGATCGGGTTTGGCTTTGCTTACTTTGGTGCCGTCAATAATGGCATCAAATAGTGGCACCATGTTGATCTTATCCAATATGGTCATGGAATTTTTACTGGCCGAGCCAAGCGCGGTTTTTAATCCAGCATCGCGGCAGGCCTGCACAAACTCTTTTGCGCCCGGCAATATTTCATCCGGCTTCATCTGGTTGATCATATCCACATACCAGGTGTTTTTGCGGGTTGCCAGTTCTTCCTTTTCGGCATCGGTTTTGGTAACGCCGCCTATTTCTAAAATAATATCCAGCGACCGCATCCGGCTGACGCCTTTCAGACGTTCATTATCCTCTAAAGTAAAATTAATGCCCAGTTCACCGGCTAAGCGTTTCCAGGCTTTATAATGGTAAACGGCGGTATCGACGATCACCCCGTCGAGATCGAAGAGGCAGGCTTTTATATTGCTCATATGAAGAGCAAAAATGAATAAAATTAGTTAGTGATAAATGGTGTTTAAGATTTTTTAAAGAAAATGTGCGCTGGGGGCGGTTTGGGGCGGTTTTTACGTGGAATTATTTAACCCAATCGGCTTTTTAATACCCCTGGTTTGAAGTTCCCCTCTCAAGAGGGGGCGCGTTGACAGTGCGGTTGCAGGGGTGTGTTTGTAGATTATCCATAAACACACCCCTCCACCCCTCTCAAGAGGGGAACCGCACAAGGCCAAAGCTTCTTCTGAACACGTATTGTTTTAAACCCATCGTTATTAATGATGCCATCACCATTCCACCTTAACCAGCGATACCCCTTGCCGTGGCAAAGAGATATTTAAATCAGCTTTGCCATTAACCACATTTATTGCAGCGGGCTTGCCCATCGTTTTTAACTGCCCGGCCTTCTCCAACTCGCTTATTTGTGCCGCATCAGGGCTTTGCGGCGAACCCATCTTTTTCCATATTTCGTACGAGTTGCTATGCTCACTATCTATGCGGTATTCGGTTACGGCAGCTTTTTGCGCGGGTATGCCATTGATGCTGATCGTTATCGGTTCGCCGGGGGCTTGTTTGTCTTCATCATGATAGTTCCAAACCATTATAGCTGCCGAATTTTTATCTTTTGATGCCAATACGCCAATATCGGTTTGCATACTCCTGAAACCCGAATCTAAAACGGTTTTAAGCGGGTACATGCGGTTGCTTTCGGCCTTTACCCGGTTGCCTTTCATCATGCCAAACATGCGGAAAACATTCAGCACCGGTTTATCAACGCCATTGGTTGCCAAATCGCGAAAACCGGCAAACCAGGGCTGATTTTCAAACTCAAACGACCAGCTTACAGCGCCTGTTAAATTCTTTTTATATACCTCCGCCAGTTCATACTCCCGCGCAAATGTTGCCGCAGTATAGCTGGAATACATGGTACCGTTGCGGTAAGCATTCTCCGGGCTGGTGGCTACCCCGCATGCCGCGCAGCCTTCCGGGTCTGATTCGCCTAACACAATGGGGATATCTTTCAGTTCGGGAAAATTATCTATCACCTTAAAATTATCAACAATATTATGCAACTGCCTGCCGCCATTCATTACCACTATACCATTAACCACCTTAGGCGAGCCTTTAGCATGAAACGATACCATATCCAGCGGCGAACCTATTTTACCCGTTACGTAATTGGTATCGCGCAGGCAATGCTTTAAAAAGGCGTTTAAAAACCGCATACCCCCGCCGGTTACATCAGCCCCGCCAATCTTTGCGGTTGGCAATGCCCTTTTTACGCCATCGGCAGCATAATCATATAACTTACAATATTCAGGTATGGTGCCCCGCCAATAAAAAATATCGGGCTCGTTCCACACTTCCCAATACCAGCTTTCCACCTCGCTTTTTCCATAACGCGCTACACAATGTTTTACCCAATTGTAAACCAGGTCGCCCCATTTTTTATAATCTTTAGGCGGATAAGCCCAGCCAATGCTAAAATCGTTATTGGATATACCGGGATGCCAGTAAAGCCTGTAAGGCTCGGGATGGGTGGACAATGCCTGCGGCATAAACCCAATTTGTGCCAGCGGTTTTATACCGCGTTTCATATAGGTATCAAAGATACTGTCGACAATTTTATAATTATAAACCGGGTTGCCGTTAGCATCTTCGGTATAAATATTGGTCGATCCCCATTTCAGGTCGGCCTGGCCGTCGCCGGACGTAAGCAGGTTATGCGTACGCATATGTACAGGCACGGGGCTCAAGGCTGCTAATTCGGTCAGCAGCTTTTTGCCGTCCTTCATGTAGGTGTAGTTAGGCTCATCGTGCCCAAACCATGCCCATATCGGCCTCATCGGGCCGGTTTCGGTTTTCAGGTCTACCTGTATTTGGGTTGGGGTTTGTGCAAGACTATTAACGTAAATTAATATCCCTGCAAACAGTAAGCCGGTATATTTAACTGTATTGAACATGGTACAATTGGTATATTTTTAATTGGTCTTAAAAGCACTGTTGCGAACACGAAAGTTATGTTTAATTTTTCATAAATTAAGTGTTCGATCAACAATTATTTAATTGGAGCAAGTCAGATTTGTCAACTTTTAAAAAGTTGTCAAATCTTAACGGTCTTAACATTTCACTGTCTTTTTCTTTTTACCCAGTGTACCCTTGACTTTTGCTTTCAAAATGTAATCTGTTGCCTGGGGCACTTTACATGCAGTGCCGTTGGTGTCTATCATCACCGTGCCTATTTGATTGGCGGCGGCTATGGCGTCATCGGTTAACGCGGCTATATAGGTCCCTGTAGAAATTATGAAATTATTCATCCTTGAACGCATATGGTTGGGGGCCGAATGAATATTTTGAACCACGCGCTGCAATAAGCTTTTATACCCGGATATGTCCAGTTCGCTGTCGGGCTTTAGCGCCGCCAGGTTACCCAACGTTGCCCAGCCCGCAGCGGCCACATGCTCGTCCGGCGAGTCTATCCATTTCAATGCCATTTCATAACCATAGTTGCCTTCGGCAGCAACCCAGGCCACGGTATAGTCGGCAATATTATTTGAAAGCGCTTGTTTAGCCCAGGTGTCCAGGTCGTCCTTTGTCATTTTATCATCGTCGCTTATCAGCCCGGCCAAATACATGGCATCGGCATTGCCGGTGGCGTACAGGTCTTTCGCCAGTTGGTAATCCTTTTTTACCTTTTTTTGGATAACTTTCAGGTATTCTATCTTAGTACCAAAAAATGGCTCTTTAACGCCATGCTTCACTAATATCTTTTTTATGCTTTCGCTGCCGTTGGTTTGCAGGTAATCCATTATTTCGGGTACGGTCATTATAATATATATTTAAAATACTTGCGTTCGGATAATTTTTAAAAATAAGCCTTCGTTTCGCCTCACCCTAAACGGCGCAGCCCTCATTAACACCTTTAAAAGCAAACAACAGTTAATAATCCCTCTCCTTTGGAGAGGGGCTGGGGGTGAGGCGACGATAAAACTCAAGTAAAAATATACAAACTATATATAGATTTCAACTTTTTCTTATCAGTCATTATACTTTTTGATACCTTAGTTGCTGTTAAAATCGTCTGATGAAAATATTTAAAGCCATACTTTCGGTAACAATTACTATAGCCCTGATCTGGTTGCTTCAAACCAAATTTGGAGATATTCCGCCTGTTGGCAAATTCCTGAACCCGGTAAGCGGTTTCTGGCAAAACGCCGAAGGTAACAACGCGTTTGCTGATGAAAATTTAAAGTTAACTGGCTTGCAGGGCAACGTGGTTATCCGCTATGATGAACACCGCGTTCCGCATATTTTTGCCGAAAACGACCACGACATGTACTATGCGCAAGGATATGTAACCGCCCGCGACCGCCTTTGGGAAATGGATATTCAAACACGCGAAGCATCAGGCCGGTTATCTGAAGTGCTTGGCGATAAAACCCTGGATGTTGACCGTTACCACCGCCGCATGGGCATGGTTTACGGGGCTGAAAATGCTATGCGCGGCATAAATAAAGACCCGCAGGTTAAAGCCGCAGTTGATGCTTACACCGATGGCATTAACAGCTATATTCACAGCCTTTCGCGAAAAGATTATCCCATTGAATTTAAGCTGCTGGATTACGCTCCTGAAGACTGGAAGCCGATCAATTGCGCATTATTGCTTAAACTGATGTCTGAAACGCTGGCAGGAGGATCAGACCAGTTTGCGCTAACCAATAACTTAAAACATTTCGGTGCGAAAGTTATTAATGATCTTTTTCCCGATTATCCTTACAACGAAGACCCCATCATCCCCGAAGGCACCAAATGGAATTTTAAACCGCTGCCTATACCCAAACCATCCGCAAGCTTTTTGGCCCAAATGACGGACAGCATAACAACCCCGGGTAAAAAAGAGGATATTGGCAGCAACAACTGGGCCATAGCAGGCAGTAAATCGGCAAACGGCTACCCTATTTTGGCCAATGATCCGCACCTGCATTTAACTTACCCGTCTATATGGTACCAAATTCAATTGTCGTCGCCAACGGTAAATACGTATGGGGTATCGCTGCCCGGCGCGCCCTGCATTGTTATCGGCTTTAATCAAAAAATAAGCTGGGGCGTTACCAATGTAGGTGCCGATGTGCTTGACTGGTACCAGGTGCGTTTTAAGGATGCCTCAAAAAACCAATATTGGTATAATAACCAGTGGAATAATGCAAAAAAACGCATAGAGGTAATTAAAGTGCGGGGTGAAATGCCCGTTTATGATACGGTAATTTACACCCATCACGGGCCGGTGGTTTATGATAGCCCTACACAACAATCAGGGGGCGTTGGCGAAAATGTTCCGGTAGGTAATGCCCTGCGATGGATAGCACATGATGAGTCGGACGATTTCATGACCTTCTACCTGCTTAACCGGGGCAAAAATTATGATGATTACCGCGAAGCGATAAAACACTTTACCGCCCCGGCGCAAAACTTTATTTTTGCCGATGCGGATAAAGACATAGCCATTACCCCCGCCGGGAAATTTCCGTTAAAGTTTAAAGATCAGGGCAAATTTATATTAGATGGCAGCGACCCTGCCAACGACTGGCAAGGCTGGATACCTTTTGAGCAAAACCCAACCATAAAAAACCCGGAACGCGGTTTTGTAAGCTCGGCCAACCAATCGTCGACCGACCAAACTTACCCGTATTATATTACCTGGAAGTTTGATTCGCCTTATGAACGCGGCAAACGGATAAACGACCGGCTTACAGCGATGAAAAACGCCACGGCAGATAGCCTGCGTTTATTGCAGGGCGATACCTACAGCATTCATGCGCAAAATGTACTGGACGCGATGCTGGGCTATTTAGATCCCACCAAACTATCAGCCGACCAGCTACAGGCCTATAGCGTTTTAAAAAAATGGAACAAGCGTTTTGATGCCGGTGAAATCGGGGCCACCGTTTTTCAGCTCTGGTGGAATAATTTTTACCGAATGACCTGGGATGATAAATTTAGCGTAAAAAACACCCGGCTACTATACCCCAACCGCGACAGGACGGTTAAACTGTTACTGACCGACCCAAAATCAAAATGGTTTGACAATACCCAAACCCCGGCTGTTGAAACCTGCGGCGATATTGTAAACATAGCGTTTGCACACGCTGTTGATAAGCTGGTAAAAGAAAAAGGCAAAATGAACATAAACTGGCAATGGGGACGGGTAATGCACACCGAAATTGCAAACCTGGCCCAATTGCCGGGATTTGGTTCGGGTAATTTTATATCAGGCGGGGCAAGCGGCGTAATTAATGCAATAAGCGGCAGCAACGGGCCTTCATGGCGTATGGTGGTGCAGTTGGGGCCGGTGGTAAAAGGCTATGGTGTGCTACCGGGCGGTGAATCGGGCAACCCGGGCAGTTTTTATTATGATGATATGCTGCAAACCTGGAAGGACGGGCAGTTAAATGAACTGTTGTTCCTGCAATATCCAACGGAAGTATCAAAAAGAATCAAATCAACTTTAATATTAACCAAGTAATACTATGCTGTTCTTTATTATACTCGTCTTAACAATTGCAGGCAGTTTTATCTTACCCTGGTCGGCGGCGGCTATCATCGCGTTTATAGCAGCTATTTGTTGTGCAAAAACTTCGGGGCAGGCATTTTGGTCGGGCTTTGGGGCGGTGTTTATTGCCTGGATGATGCTGGCCCTATTTAAAAGCATTCCTAACAATCATATATTGGCCACGCGGGTATCGCGCTTATTTCATTTACCAAATTGGGCATTTGTATTGGTAATTACCGCATTGATTGGCGGGATTGTGGGCGGGATGGCGGCGTTGTCGGGGGTGCTGGTGAAAAAGGTTTTTGAAAAGCAAGGTTAATCTATCTTTTGCTAATTTATTCTCTGTGTTACTTTGTGTAAATCTTCGTGGCCTTTGTGGTTAAATTTTAAACCACAAAGGCCACGAAGAGCAGGCACAGAGGTCACTAAGATCAGGTTTTGAAGATTAATATAGCTTACTTTTACAACCCGCCTAAAGTGTGTTTCAACTCCATTACAGCAGCGTCATTGCTTTTACCGGTTTCAAATATTTCAGGCGATGACATATTATCACCGTAAAACTCGTGGTCGGCAGTCTTGTCAATTGACAGGCTTGAGCCATTTAAGCTAACACCCGCAAAAAGGCCGCGGCTGCGTGAATAAGAATAAACTTCGGCTTCCAGTGCATAATCGGTATTGGCTGAGGATGACCTGCCAACCGGGCCTGCGGCAGCCGATACATCACCACCTAGGGTAAAGTCGCCGTTTTTAACCCTTGCCAGCACACCTTTATGACGGAATACTAACACTAAGTCGACAGATTGAACACCTATCTGCGCACCAATGCTGCCGCCGGTTAGAGTTACGAAAACAGGGTCGCTCCAGCGGCCATCGTCCATTCTAACCATAGCCACGCCCTTGCCGCGTTTTGCTCCAATACCAAACCCGGCATTGATCAATCTTGGGATGATAACTATTCCTTTGTATTCTGCTATCAGGTTGTGCGGGATGCTTTCCTTCATGTGGTCAAACTCTCTTAATACGTTAACAGAGCTATGTATCCTTTCAACTTCCTTGCTTACGTCTGTTGCCGATACAAGCACGAAGAACGCGCTCAGCACAACCGGCAATACTAAAAATTTTAATGTTTTCATGGTATGTTTATTTAACTGTATATTTTGTTTTATCAACATAAAAACCGAAGATTTGTTTCTGTTTTTATCGTCAGCTGTCTATTTTAATCACTTCAACTACTTATAAATGAATCAAAAAAACATTCCATTTACCGTCATAGACTGGGGTTTAATAAAAGGAATTAACTATCCGGGCGAACAGGGTAACGCTGTTTGGCAAACCCTGCAATTTGCCGGGTTACGTGTTAGGATAGTAGAATATTCCGCCGGGTATATTGCCGACCACTGGTGCCAAAAAGGGCATATCGTTCATTGCCTGGAAGGCAGCTTTGTAACTGAACAGGAAAACGGTGAAAACTTCACCCTGGAAAAAGGAATGACCTATATCGTATCAGATGAACTAAGCTCACACCGCTCTGTTGCCGAAAACAAGGTAAAACTGTTAATTATTGATGGAGATTTTTTGAAATACGAAAAAGATGACGATTAACTAAACATCCCATCTGCACATCCGCATATTTGCACATCTGCACATCTACCCTATCTTTGCACTAATGAACAAACCGGGTAAGCAGCAGGTATTTTCTATTAGCAGTAATGAGCAATTCAATACTGCCGCCCTGCAAATTTTTCAATACCAGGCACACCATTGCGATGTTTACCGCAAGTTTATTTCCGGCTTAAACATCAACCCGCTAAATGTTAAATCGGTTCAGCAAATTCCCTTTTTGCCAATAGAGTTTTTTAAAGCCCATAAAGTAATCAGTACAAATGATGCGGTGCAGGTAACCTTTACCAGTTCGGGCACTACAGGCATTACTACCAGCAGCCATTATGTAACAGATGTAAGCTGGTATGAGGATAGTTTTCGCAAAGCCTTTCAATTGTTTTATGGCGATATAAAAAGCTATACCATTTTGGCGTTACTGCCATCTTATTTAGAGCGTGAGGGATCGTCGCTTATTTATATGGCGGATGACCTTATCAAACAATCAAACAACCCTGACAGCGGCTTCTTTTTATATAACCATAATGAACTGGCCAACCAGCTTAAAAAGCAGCAGCAAGCCAATAAACCAACCTTACTGATAGGCGTAACTTTTGCCCTGCTTGATTTTATTGAAGCGCATCAAATAAATTTTGCTGAATTGATTGTGATGGAAACCGGCGGAATGAAAGGCCGGCGGAATGAAATGATACGCGAAGAACTGCATAATAGCTTATGCAAAGGCTTTGGCGTTAATGCTATACATTCAGAATATGGCATGACCGAACTATTATCCCAAGCCTACTCAAAAGGCAATGGTATTTTTAATTGTCCGCCATGGATGCGGATAATAACCCGCGACACCAACGACCCAATGAGCATCATAACCGACAATAAAGCCGGGGGAATAAATGTGATAGATCTGGCCAATATTAACTCCTGTTCCTTTATTGCAACACAGGATCTTGGCAAGGTATATGCTGATGGTTCATTTGAAGTTTTGGGCCGGTTTGATAATGCCGACATACGCGGTTGTAATTTATTGATCGCCTAAACGTTAACATACAGCTAACAGTCTTTACTTATTTTTGAAGACATCCTAATTACATAAATACCATGACAGATAAATTTTTGAACGAAGAGCAGGATCCAAAAGCGGTTGAAAAGGTTTACTCAAGGTTAAGCGATCTTTTAACCCACGGCGAAGAAATATTATATATAGCCGTTCAAAAAAAGCCATTGGTAAACCTGTTGCCCGATTGTGTAGCCCTTACCAATAAACGTGTCCTGTTTTTTACGCCGGCCAACCTGGGCCTCACTTTAAAGTTTGTTGATTTTGTTTGGAAAGATATTATTGATGTAAATACCACAGAGGAACTGATAGGCGCGGTTTTCAGCATAAAAACTACCAACGGCACCGAAATGGGTGTGGATTACCTGCCCAAAGTACAGGCCCGCAAGCTTTATCAATATGCCCAGGAACGCAAGGAAGAAGAACGCGAAGCCCGCCGCCTGCGCGACCTGGAAGAAAAACGAGCCGAATCAGGATCATTGCAATTTGAAAACCCGGCCGCTATGGGCGCTTTTCAGGCTGCCACCCCGGTGCAATCATCCGCTCCCGCTTTTCAGGAACAACCCAAAGCGGATGAACTGACCGAAAAGCTGAAAAAATTAAAAACATTATTTGACAACGGCCTCATCTCGCAGGAGGAATACAATCATAAGAAAATGGAATTGCTGAACGATCTGTAAATTCGTAGAGACGCAATATTTTGAGCCTGCGAGCATCATCACGTCATTTTTCATCCCCAAAAAACAATGCCTTTAATTCGGTAGCATCATCGGGTTTCATCTTTCCGCCTAATATCAGGCGTAACTGGCGGCGGCGTAAGGCGCCATCAAATAATATAATATCCTCAGCAGTTTCAGGCACCAGTTCGGGTACAACTACCTTTTGGCCATCTTTTTCCTGCGCTACAAAAGTATAGTAGGCCTCGTTGCTTTTAACCCTCGTACCCGACGGTATATTTTGCGCCCATACATCCAGCCTAACTTCAACCGAAGTAGTGAATGCCCGCGAAACTTTGGCCTCAATGGTAACCACATCGCCCAGCTTAATAGGGTGTTTAAAAGAAACATTATCAACCGAAGCGGTTACTACAATACGGTTACAATGCTTTTGGCCTGCAATGGCCGCAGCAATATCCATCCAGTGCAGCAGGCGTCCGCCCATTAAATTATTCAATGTATTGGTATCATTGGGCAATACCAGCTCGTTCATTATGGTATGCGACTCTTGAGGCGATTTTTGGGCCATTATTATGTTTTTACAGATGTAAATATACATTTTATACAGTATAAACCGATTGGGCGACCGGTTACTTAAACATATCAGCGTCAAAAAAAGATGTTTAAACAACTATCTGTTAAAACTATGGATCAGATATTTATTTTTGCCCGAAATATTTGAAAATTTAATTTAAACATACAATGAAAAAAATCATTATCCTCGTAACCGCAGTTGCATTATCAACTGTAGCATTTGCACAAACTACCTGGAAGGTAGACAAAAACCACTCGCGTTTAACATTTACCATTACGCACTTAGCCGTATCAGACGTTGACGGTACATTTAAAGATTTTGATGTGACCATTACTGCCGCAAAGCCTGATTTCAGCGATGCTAAAATTGATCTTACGATAAAAACAGCTACTGTTAATACAGATAATGATCAGCGCGATACCCACTTAAAAAGCGGCGATTTTTTTGATGTCGCCAATCACCCTACGCTAACTTTTACCAGTACCGGTATTACCCCAACCAGTGCAAACCATTATAAATTAACCGGTAACATGACTTTAAACGGCGTTGCCAAACCAGTTACAATGGACTTATGGTACCGTGGTACAATTACCAACCAGGGTAAAGAAGATGCGGGTTTCCAGGTTACCGGTTCATTCAAGCGCTCTGATTTTGGCTTTGGTTCAAAATTTGGTTCCCCAACGCTTAGTGATGAAGTTACCATCAAGGCGAACGGCGAGTTTGCGAAAGCTAAGTAAGTGATTGGTTGATTAGTTATTAAAGATTGGAGATTAAAGATTAGTTGTTTTTCAATATTCACAACTAATCTTTAATCTTTAATCTCCAATCTTTGATCTTTGATCTTTAATATCTAATCTTTAACAGCTAATCTTTAACTCTCACAAACGTCAATGTACGGCCAATAAATTTAAAATGCCAGTAGCCGGTTACTTTTAGTTCGCCGTTACTGTCTATACGGGCTGAAGCGTCCCATTCCCGGCCATGCTGGGCATCATATATTTTCCCGTTTTCCCACGAGTTGGATTTTGGCTCGTAATCCATATTTCGCAATATGCTCATGCCTATTAATTTGCGGTCGCGCAGCGAGGGGTCGGGATTATGTTTGTCAGTCCATTCTTCCATGGCTTTACTGTCATCGCCACTTTTAAACCAGATTATTTTAGCTTTGAAAACATTCCCTTCCCGGTAAACCTGTACCATGAGGTTCTTTTCTGTCGACATCCATTTTCCGCAAACAAAGTCGGGGTTTGGAGTTGGGGGCATAATATTTATAACCCCTGCGAAGAAAAATAAGACCAAAAACTTAAACATTTACTTGCTTTTTAACTTATATAGCTGAATCAATCTTAATGCAATAAAATTAATATAATTAACTAATTTTATTGCCATCTGAGATAACATACTATCTATAAAATGAAAAGGATATTATTTGTTTTTGCCCTAACCATATTTACTATCGGTTTCGCGCTTGCTGACACGGTATCTATTGATCATTTTGTAATAAAGGAAAACCCGTTTGCCGAAAATGAAATAGCAGTAGTAGCCACGGATTCGCTCAATAATATCCGCGAAAATGTAAGCGGCGTTTTCAGCTTCGCTTTTAATGGTTTTGATGAAGCCCTGACATTCGACAAAGGCACGGCGTTTTACCGGCATAAATTAGATAAATCAACCTTTTTGTATGTAAAACACGTTAATGACAGCGGTACACATTCAATGCTGTATTATGTTTTCAAACACGACAGTAAGATCGATGCCATACATATAAGCTGGATATTGCTGCTGATTATACCCATCATACTGGTACTGCTGGCCTATGTTTTTAAGCGGTTTATCATCATCGCGATAATATTGTTCTGTATCTTCTTATACTTTAACCATCATAACGGCTTAAGCATACCCACCTTTTTCGAAAGTATAATTGATGGGTTGAAGGGGTTGTTTCATTGATGTTTTTGATATGCAGATGCGTGGATATGCAGATGTGCAGATGCTTTAAATTAGATAAATATACTATCATTTGCACATCTGCACATTTGCATATCTGCACATCAAAAACATCTGCACATCAAAACGGTAACCCTATACCAAAATTCAACTGCATAAAGTTATAGCTGTCGCCATAATTTAGCAGGTAGTTGCTTTTGAATGTTCCGGAGTGGAACAATTCGTTAAAATGATCGATTAGCACCCATTGATCTGCACCATTAAATTCGGGGTCTTTAAACTTAAACGCAGCATCGAGCCTAAATACGAAGAAGCCAACATCAAAGCGTAAGCCGGTGCCAATACCAATGGCTGATGACTGCAAAATATTATTAAATTCAAACTGGCCGCCGGGGTTATCTGTTTCCTTATGCAGCCGCCATACATTACCCGCGTCCATAAACAACGCCCCCCTCAACACGGAACCAAAAAAATTATCGGCCAGTTTGTAGCGATACTCTGCATTGCTGATAATTTTAATTTCGCCAAACTGATCGAGGTACCTTAAACGGTCGCGCAGGATATCGCCATTTGAGGGTGCGCCGGGTGGCCCGGGCGGGCCATAAGTAGTTGAACGGTTAAATTGGCCGGGCCCTAAGGTGCGGGGCAGCCAGGCCCTTATATCATTTGCTCCACCGGCGTAAAAATTCTTTTCAAAAATTAACTGGTCGCTATTTCCATAAGGTACACCTAAACCTGCATCTAAACGAAATACCAACTGGCTCTGTCCGCCTAAGCTATTGTATGAACGCAAGTCAACCTCGCCTTTGGCGTATTGAGCAAAGGCATAACCAAAAATAGTACGCTGATGCAGCGTATCCCTCGGCGTATTCAATATATTGCTTACACCTGAAAGCCAGTTGCCGCCTATATCAAACGCCCCTCTGAAATAGATAAAGTTGCCATAAGTATTTAATTTATTGGCATTAAGTTGATAAGTATACTGGCTGCCGGTAGTAAATACGGTGCGCCCGATAAGATAGATGTATGAATAAAAATTATCATTAAGTAACTCCTGGTAAGCCACAGGATCAATAGTACCTTTTGAAAATTCGATATCAATGGGTGTTATACTGTGTAGTTTATTGGCAGCTTCGGCAAAATCATAGGTAACAGAGTTGATAAAGCTGGTACGCTCAACTAAACCTTCCTGGAAAAACAGGGAATAGTTGGTTGAGAAGGTGGTATGCGGAACGCCGTACGTACCGGGCATGGAAAAATTAAAGGGTGATATGATGGTTGGATAAATAAGGCTTGCACCTATTTTAAAATCCTGGTTCTCAACATTGCTTGAGTTAATAGAATTGCGGCTATCATCATATAAAACACTCGCGCTAAACTTAAGCTGCAATATGGCAGCCTGCTTAAATAAATTCCTGTCGGTATAGGTATCACCAACATTATACCCGTATTTACCCGCACTGAACAAAAACTCCGGCTCTACCCGGTCCGTCATCTGCTTAAGTGGTACAATAGTTATTTTTGAATCAAGGCGGTTAGTGCTGTCGGGCAATTTAGTATAAGTTGGGTTAGGCACATTCCTGAAGACATTTAATTCCGAGAGGCGGGATGTAGTTAATGCTTGCTTATCGGCATTAAACAGCTCCCCTTTTTTCTGAAAAACATAATCTGTAACGGTGTGCGGTGCAAATTTGCCTGAGAAATCAACAAACCTGAACTGCGAATCAACTTGCAGGGTATCTGCCTTGCCCGTAGTTTTGCCGCTGCTCCTGGAAATACTGATTAGCGTATTGTTAATGATATAAACCGGATGGGCAGATTTGCCCAATGGGTTTTCAATGATGGTTCTTACATCCGCTACACCGCTGTTATAGGTTGTATCATAATCAAAATAGATATACTGGCGGTTAAAATCATAATAGCCATTGCGCTTCATTATCTGAAAAAATTCGTCGCGGTCATAAGCCAGGCTATCTTTATCAAAGCGTCCGCCGGGCTGTATATGCGAAAATTTGGGGCGGTTTAAACGATACAGCGCCTGCACTTTTTTATCGGCGATGCTGTCATCAATTTTACGTATCCTGAACATGGGCCCTTCTGTAACCGTAAATATCAGTTCGGCCTTTTTCTTTTTAATCTTTATCGCATCGGCAACTTTAGCCTTTAAATAACCCTTACTTTGTATAAACGTCTCTATCTGTAACCGCGAAAATTCAACCAGGGCGCTGTCTAATATTCGCGGGGCCTCGCCAATATCTTTTTTGCCATTTTTACTCAGCATGTAATAAAATTGCAGGTTAAGTACATTGTTGGGTTGCTGCTCTTTATCCACATAGTTTGCCGCCGCCACCACAAACTCCTTATCCATACCCTTAATGGTTATTTTGCGCACCAGCGATTCATTCCCTTTCAGCCTGCGGGTTATACTGCAACCCGAAGCAATAATGACCAGAAGAATACTTAATATTGTAAGGCGGTAATTATACAGTTTATCAGATGCTTTCAAAATCTCAAATCAATTTTATACAGTCCTTACAACATAAAAAATTTCGCAGGGAACACGGCTTGTTTTTGGTTGAAGGCTACAAATCTGTAGCCGAATTTATTAATTCAGCCTACCAAATTGAAGCTATCTACCATACGCCTGTAATTGCCCCAAAATTGCTCAAATTATCGCATAAAATAAACTTTGGCGAAATTTCATTAAATATACTCGAAAAAATCAGCACTTTAAAAACCCCGCAGGACGTTGTCGCGCTGGTAAAAATACCTGCGTGGCCCACGTTAAACTACACAACACTTCAAAAAAAGTTTTCGTTAGTGCTGGATGGCATACAAGACCCCGGCAATATGGGTACAATTATCCGTACGGCCGACTGGTTTGGCATTGATCATATCATTTGTTCGGAAGATAGTGTTGAAGTTTATAACCCCAAAGTGGTACAGGCTACAATGGGTTCCCTTTCGCGGATAAATGTGCATTATGCTGATCTGTCCGAAATTATACCAAAGATAAACCTGCCGGTATTTGGCGCTTTGCTTGATGGCGAAAATATTTACAACACCAACTTTGGCAGCGAGGGGCTGCTTATGATGGGTAACGAAGGCAATGGCCTGCGGCCCGAAGTTAAGGCGTTAATTAACACAGCCATCACCATACCACGCACGGGTAATGCCGAATCGTTAAACGTAGCTATTGCTACCGCGATATGCTGCTCAGAAATTCACCGAAATAAAATGTTGGCAGGCAATAAATAAATTGCTATTTTTGCAATCCTTAAAATTGGTCGGGTGGCCGAGTGGCTAGGCAGAGGTCTGCAAAACCTTTTACAGCGGTTCGAATCCGCTCCCGACCTCAGGATTTAAAAACATTAAAATAAAATTACCATGGGCGTAACACGTTTAAAAAGAAAAGATAGAAAAAACAAAACCACTTCAAGATTAGAGGTACAGTTTTTAAAGAATGCTACTAACCTTGAGCCGGGAAGCCGTTCGGCCGAGCCTAAGGATAACCAGATAGCCAAAAACAACGCGGTTTTAGCTAAGGTAGCGGGTAAATAGCCCAAAGCCCCCTCTAAATCTCCCCCGGAAGGGGAGACTTTTTGCTTTGTGGAAAGAAATATATATCCTGCTGGTTTTAAACCGGTGGGATTTTTTATGGAATTTTTTGTAGAGACGCAATATATTGCGTCTCTGAATATTTACCTTTAAACCATGTTCGGAATAATCAACCTTCCCGCATTTGCTTTGGCGGGCGTACTGCTTATTTTAACGCCGGGTGCCGATACCATGTATATTTTAGGCAGAAGTATGGCGCAGGGTAAAAAGGCAGGCATATATTCTGTTTTAGGCATAGTTACTGGTACGCTTTGTCATACAACGTTGGCGGCTTTTGGTTTATCGCTTATTATTGCCCGGTATACAATGGTGTTTGATCTTATAAAATATCTCGGCGCAATCTATTTGGCGTACCTGGGTATAAAAATGCTTTTGTCAAAACCGGTAAATAACGTTGAATTAAATGCAAAGCCGCTCAATTCGCACAGGCTATATATTTCCGGTTTTTTAACCAATATTCTTAATCCGAAAACAGCCTTATTCTTTTTGGTGTTTTTACCGCAATTTGTAAAAATGAGCGAGGCCCATAACCCGTTGCCTTATTTGATTTTGGGGATCATGTTTATTATACCTGGCACCATTTGGTGCCTAATGCTGGTGGTTTTCGCTTCTAAGTTATCCCATAAAATTAAAGAGAACAACAAAATATCGTTATGGTTGAACCGGGTTACCGGCGGCGTTTTTATCGGGCTTGGGTTGAAATTGGCGTTGTTGGTGAAGAAATGATTCGGGTCAAGGATGGGTCATTGTAGAGACGTGATGCATCGCGTCTCTACAAAAAATCATTTTAACAATTTCGCCAATTGCTGTTTTAATTGCGGAATATCACCATCGACTGCGGTACCTACATAACGGCCAACGATTTTTCCATCCATATCTATCAAAATAACCGTCGGGATGGCTTCAATACCATATTGTCGGGCTATTTCGTTCTGCGTCTTATCAAACCCGGTATAAATGTTACGCCATTTATCCATTTTCTCTTCTTTTACGCCTGCTATCCATTCCGCAGCATTGCGGTCATGCGATATGCTGATCACTTCCAGTCCCTTTGGCGCGTATTTTGCATAAATTTCGTTTAAATGCGGGGTAAATGCTTTGCAGGGGCCGCACCATGTTGCCCAAAAATCAAGCAATACATATTTTTTACCTTTATAATCAGCCAGGCTTATTGACAGGCCATTAATATCATTTTTTGTGAATGCGGGGGCAGTCATTGAAATTGTTGCTACCGCA